>Ga0160472_100491_pt1 | contig 26752 bp, 29 predicted proteins | sample HID1973M_E11MG_FD_108267 | JGI IMG/M metagenome (GOLD analysis project Ga0160472, IMG submission 108267) | Enriched mosquito-associated microbial communities from UW Madison campus, WI, USA - HID1973M_E11 MG | ecosystem: Host-associated > Arthropoda: Insects > Digestive system > Unclassified ... | reverse complement strand
GCCGATCTATAGCATCCCAGTTAGACCTCCACAGCCCGGACCGCAACCGAATGCGCTCCGAAGGTGCGGAATATTATTACACCACCGAGAAATTTTATAAAAGGCGGCTAGAAGACTTCAAATGGTTTTCGCGGCCGCCGCGTAAACGCGGCCGGTCAGCCGGTCGCTGTCGGGCAGGGCCGCGACGAGGACGATGGAGCCATCCGCCTCCCGGCGCGCGACAACGACAGCCAGACCCGAATCATCGACAGCCAGGGCCGTCGACTCGATGGCCTGGGCGTTGCCCAGCTTGCGGCGCACACGGCCATTGGCCGTGGGCTTGGGGGCAACCTTCTCGCCACGCTTGGCGGCGCGGACTTCGGCGACCAGACCCTTGAGTCCGCCGGGAACGGCATGGAGGTGATCGGTCAGCGCGCCCGGAGCGAAGCCCTGCGCGAGCGCATAGTCAATAGCGCACACGAACTCGGCGAGGCGCGTCTTGTCATAGTCGGTCCCGAAAACGAGCTTGGCGAGCGCGGTCAGCGGGCTGCGCGGCTGGACCTCGATGCCGGAGTCGGTCAGCAGCCGGGCATAATCGTCGGGACGGGCCGCAGCGATGGCAGCGAAGGCATGCGCAAGGCCGATGGCGCGATACAGGGCATGGCGCGTACGGCCTTCGCTCGCCTGTGCGGCGGCGGCGGCGTCGCGCGCGACGGCCAGCGACGTACCGAGCGCGGCTTCTTCCTTGAGAGCGACGGGCGTCTCGTGAGAAACATCCTCCTCGATCATCTCGGCGGTCAACTCGAACGCGTCACCCTCTTCCTCTTCCTCATCGAAGCCGAGATCGGAAAGCGACGGGCCATCGGCCCACAACGATGCCGTATCGGGCGACGCGGCGACGGTCGAGCCGGACGCCACCACTTCGGCGGCGATGCTCTGCGAGAGCGCGTCGTTCGCGACTTCCTTCCAGTTGATGACGCCGTAGACGAAGTCGATCGTGTCGTCGTCGGTCGAGAAAGGCATCATGATGCCGCGGTACATGATCTCGTTGCCACGCTGGTTGGTGAACTCGGCTTCGAAGCCGATCGGCGCGGCATTGGCGATGATCTGCAGATAATGATCGGTGAGCCGCGACAGCAGCGTGCGGGGCGGAATTTGGCTGGCGCGGCTGACCGGCCCGGTGATGTCGCACTGGCTGCAAAGCGCGGTGCCGAGAAACGCGATGGTCGGATCGTCGATGCCGCTGGTGAAATCCAGCAGCACGCTGTGCGAGCCAAAATCCTCGATCTCCGCGGGGTTGAGATCCTCGATATTGGGCAGGCCGCGGCCATTGAGCAGCGACGCCCAGTAATTATAGGCGCGGATATGCATGCGCCGTTCGTCGAAACGCACGATCGGCGGCGCCTCCATGGCCTCGTCGAGCATGATGGCCTCGTCGACCTCGCTACGCCCCTGTGCATCCATGATCATCGTCAATCCGCTGTTTCGATGGCGGATATACTGCGCCAAAAAGGGTAAATTCCCGGTAAAGGCCTTTGCCCGGGTAACGGCCCGTTAGGAGATGGCGCGTATCGGCTTGTCAGGCGCGGCCAGTGCTGTTAAGCGCCGCCGCTGCACGGGGCAGTCCCCCGACCGGAGCCGCTTTAGCTCAGCCGGTAGAGCATCGCATTCGTAATGCGAGGGTCAGGTGTTCGAGTCACCTAAGCGGCACCACGGTCCCCTCGCCACATGGATACTAGATCCATTGTGGATGGTTGGGTTTGGCTTGTAGGAAAATGTTGCTCAGATGTTCTCACCGCATGGGAGGACAGAGCGGCATGCGCGGGCCAGGCCGATCCAGCTCATCGCACGCGTTTCGATGGAGCCAATCCCCGTAAGCCGCCACTCTCTACACGGAATCGCCACGCATGAAGCAGCCGGCGAGATCGGGTGAAACGCCCGAGAGTTGCGGGGCAACCTTGACGCGGTCAAAGCCCATTGCGACACGGCGCGAGACACAGCCAATCCCGTCGCCGAATTTGTCGGTGGGGTCGGCGAAGGGCTGTACGGTGTTGCAAAGGAAACCGTCGCAGGGGCGTATTTCGCGCTGACGACGAACCCGGTCACTACGGTTCGCAACGTCGTTCGCGGGGTTGCTGGCACGATCGATGCGGCGATCGCAGCCGAAGAGACGCCGGCTCGCATCCAGGTCTCCCGTGCTGCCGGCGCGGTAGCCAATGCCTCGCCGCGCGAGCTCGGCTGGGCAACCGGATCGGTTGCCGGCAACGTCGCACTAGGAGCTGCACCCGGCGCGGCGCTCGGCAAGGTCGCCACCTTGCGCCGCCTTCGCGGGACTACCTCACTCACTACCTATGACTCGCCGCAGATTGGCTGGGTGAAGGAGAATCTCGGTCCGGAAACTCCGGCGACGCGATACAATGATTCCGCGCCGGGTGCGCGCCCCGGCCAAGCGCCAACATTGATGCGAACGATGCCGGATGGCTCCAAGCGACCGGTGAAGTTCGATGGCGTACAGGGCGAATATGTGATCGACCGGAAGATGAAAGTCGTGGATGCTCCGAGAGCGCGTGCGCAGTTGCTGCGACAATCAGAGGTATTGCCCAACATGGCCTCATTGGAACATGGGAGGTTCCTAACCCCGTCCAGAGTATCAAAGCCCTCAAGCTTCTAAAGAAGTTGAACATCTCTAACATAAGGTCAGAGTGGTACAGCCATGATTGCGACACAGATTGCGCGAATTATTGCCGACTTCATGATATTTCTGGAACTTACTGACGACGAAATGCTTGATCCTGATGAGGCAGTTGAGATGATGGAATTGTTGGGCAGCCGACTTGACGAGATAGACAAAGGGTTTCTTCGACAATTGGTCGATGCTTTTCCCGTAATTTCTCTAGAATACAGTGGTAAGTCACAGGAGGTGGTGCGCAACATACCGTATAGCTTCTATCTCGAAGAAGCACTCGCAGCTAACGATCCGGTGAAACTGGCGGAGTTGGAGGCGCTGCGCGATGCGAAGGGATTGAATGGAGGCGGAGAAGTTTAGCACTTCGCTGAAATCGCTCAGGATTGGCGGCAAAGATTCGAGTTTCAGCTTGGTTCTTTGCCGGCCACCGCCGGTTTTTCCGTCCACGCGCAGAATGGTTGGATAACTGCACTGAATCTGGCGCGGTCTCTCGCTTCGCCACGAAACCGAACCCAAGCCCAATCAGTTTCCATCGTTGGCCGCCGCTGCGACGGCCGCGCCGGTTATCACGCCGACGGCCAGGGCCGCGCCGACATTCGGGCCGTCGTCCCAGTCGCATCCGTAGCAACCGCCGCCGCCGCCATAATAACCGCCGCCGTTGACGTTGACGTTCGTGTTTCGGTTGACGTTCCGGTTCACGTTCCGATTGGAATCCCGGCTGCGATTGACGTCGCGTCCGTTGATGCTCTGGCGCGAGGCGCTGCGCACTTGCCGGGCCTCGCCACCCCCTCTCGCGCCACCACCGGTTCGGGCTGCGCCGCCGGCTCTCGCGCCGCCGCCCCCGCCCACATTGCCGCGAGACGCGGCCTGGCCGCCGCCCCCGCGCCCACGGTTCTGTGCCTCTGCCGAACCGATATCGCCGATTGGCAGCGGAAGCGGCGTTACGGCGAGGAACGCCATGGCCGCCAGCACGAGTTTGACGGGGCTCTTCATTTTTGCGTTACCTCCTGCTTCGCGGGAGCAGCAGCACTCTGTGCTGCCGGCGTGATTCGCTGCGCGCCCTGGGGCGGCACGAAGGTGAAACGGTCCTCGGCCAGGGCGGGCGCGGAGTTCCAGCTAAAGACCGCGCTGAACGCCGGGTGGCTGGGATCCACGGTGTCGGTTATGACCAGCTTGCAAGGCAGTGCGGGCTCCGTCTGCGGGATCCAGACCTGCCAATCCACGCCCGGCTGGCGGAAGGCATATTGCTGGCAAACCTTGCCGCCGATCGTGTCCGTCCCGGCGTCCATCGCGCTGGTGACCTTGTCGATTTTGACCCCCGTTGCAGCCCATTCGAAGAGGTCGAGCAGCGGCGTCTGCATGCCGAAGCGCTCATCGACCTGGTGAAGCATTGCCGCCGTCGTCGGCGGTGCGGGCACGCTGACATAATATTTGTTGACCGGCGCAAAGACGGTCAGCGTCTTACCGTCATAGAAGAACTGCCGGTTGCGGCGCTTGGAAACGACCTCGATGAACAACCGATCGGGCCGGCGCGCGCTTGCTGTCATCGCGCTCGAGCTCTGGATCTTCTGGCCATCGACCAGCACTTCTTCCGAAACAAGGTCCGCCTTGAACTCAAGGCTCTGGGGCGCCCTCATGGCGCTGGCCATGCGATCCAGTGCGGCGCGAATTTCCGGTGTAACGACCGCCGGTGACGCCGTGGAAGGGGGCTGTGCTGATGCCGGAAGAGCGATTGCGCACAGGCAACTTGCGGCGATCGCCGAAGGGAACCTCATCGTCATGGCCGTTCTCCTCGATAGCCATCTAAGACGCTGCGTGCGTATTTGCGCAATCAGGCCAAACCCTCTGTTTCAGTCGTGCGCTGTTCGGACGGGGATTGTCACTATCGGCTCGAAACGGGGGGGGGGGGCTGTTGTCGACCGTCGACCGACATTACGCCGCCGCCGTTTCTACGCGCGGATTGGAGACAGTGAGCGACAGCCTGTGACGCCGCCGCATCTTATCTGAGGTGCCCGTCAGTCCTTTATGTCCCGCGCTTCCTGGCGCCCGCCTCGCCGGTTTTCGCGCTTGTCCTGTCGGCAAGCAGCATTGCTCTTCCGGTTCGCCTGCCTGCAATCTACCTTTTCTTGGCGTCCGCCTTGTCGCGCATCCTGCCGCGTGTCGTGCGCTGCCCGGCGTTCGTCTCCGCGTTGAGCGGATGCAGGGATGACAGTCACAAGCAAGCTTGCGGTTACCATCGATGCGCAAATGAGAGTGAAGACGCTCTTGTTCGAAACGGCTATGAGTGCCCTCTCTCGAAGGCCATTTTCCTGTTCTTCCGATGAGGGTGAACAGAAAGGCGCCGGGTCACAGCTCCAGCAACAAGACCCTAGCGATACCAGCACCGGCGCCAATCGGGTGGTGTGCGGATGACGCGGCAGTCAGACCCTTGTCTGTTCGGGGTGCGCGGAGAAATCGCCTTTTTGCATCAGAACGGCCCAATCCGGAAAACCGTGCTTGCGACGGCGGCAAGGCCGATCAGGAACAGAACGATCGCCGCAATCATTGCGGGCGACATGGTTTCGGGTGGGTCTGAGTGGACGAGTTGGAGCGAGAGCAATCGCGCGCGCCGCCGCTTCAGCCTGCCGATCGCCCTGATGTGGCTCAAGATACCCAGAATGAGCAGCACGATGCCGAGCGTTATGAGCGCGAGGGCGAAGCGCCTCGGCGCTTCTTCGGGCAGGGCCTTGTCCAGGTAGCGGCTCTGCAACGTGTGGAAGAACTGGAAGATCGTGAAACCAAAGCCGATGAGCGACAAGGACGTGCGGGAGACCGCCATCAGCGTCCGGTCCGTCGCCATTTCCGTGCGCTCGAAGGCCATGGCTGTACGATGCGCTGCCAATTCGTCGGAGGCGCTGTGGATCATCTCCGGGTTCCGGGCCTCGTCCGATGTCATGACGGCCTCATTGTCCCCTCAGAACTTGTAGCCGACGAGAATCTGGAAAATCGGGAATACGTTGAGGACGTCAAGGTCATTGTCGATCCCGGCCCGGTGCTTGGCCAGATTCCGCAGGAACTCTTCCAGCCGGGCAAGCGCGCCATCGGCCTGCAGTTCCTTGACCTGCAATGCCTTGTGGAACATCGCGCCGGCCTCGAAGCCGAATTGGAAGCCCTGTTCGCCGCCCCAGGTCTTGCCGACCGTCAGTGTCGGCGCGAGCTGCCATGCTCCTTCGATGCGACCCGTGATGCGACCGACCTGCTCAGGGGTGTAGACCTTGTCGCCGATCTGTATCGGTCCGTGCGGCTGGAACTGGACGCGATAGTCGTTCGAATCATACCGAAGGCCGGCGGAAACATGCCAGGTGCTGGTATCGCCGAAGAAGTAATCGACCGCGATGCCGCCGGAACCCAGGCGCACATCGCCGGCATATTTGATGCCATCGACCTCCGAATCGAGTCCGAAACCGATATAAGTGACGCTGCCCCGCACACCCCAGCGTTTTGCAAAGCGGTAGCGGAGTTCAGGACCGAGGCCGAGCGTGCCGGCGGTGAGGAAGAGGCTGAACTTGTGTTCAGGTTCGTCGGACCCCGATGACTGGGGATAGGTCGATGAGCCGGTGGCATCCTGATCGTCGGCTTCGTCCGCAGCACTCGCCGCGCTTGCCGAGCCCGCCGTTGCAAGATCGAAGCTGGTGAACGATGCCGGCATGACATCGCGCGGGCCTTGCACGCCGGCCGGCAAGACCGCGGCTGAGGGCACTGCCGCTGCCGGCGTTTCCTGAATGTCTTCCGCCTGTGCCACCCCCGGAAGGGCGAGGCAGGCGAGGATAAAATAGCCGCGATTCCTCATGACTCACTGTCCTCCCATCACGATTGAACTTTATTGGGTCGGACCTGAGCCAGACATCAGGACTAGTGCTGAGTTCGCTCAGTCCCGCTACCGCCAGGCTACGAAATCTGCCGGAATTCCCGAGCAGGCTACTAGGGGACACGCGTCCCCACCTCCGGAAATCACCGGATGGGCAATTGCGAGGTCTTCTGCCGTAACGGCAACATCTGCGGAGGGCGGCGTGGAAGAGCAATTCCGGATGTTCGCGAGCTACCTCGCGCTGGCGCTGGAGCTGGTGGTCGCCCTCACCGTCGCCATCGGCGCCGTCGAGGCGGTGTGGATGATCGTGCGATCCTTTGGCGGTCGCGGATCGCGCGCGCTGCGGGAACCTTGGCGCCGCTTTGCGGGCTGGATTCTGATATCGCTCGAATTTGCGCTCGGTGCGGACATCATCCGTACTGCCATTGCGCCGACGTGGGACGACATCGGCATGTTGGGCGCTATCGCCGCGATTCGCACTGCGCTCGGCTATTTTCTCGGGCGCGACCTCGCAGAAGCGCGCGAAATGGGCGAGATCGAGCCCGCCAAGCGCTGAGTTCCTTGTCGTCGTGCAGCATCGGCGTCGCCTCCTTCCCACCAGCGGGGGCGCGAAGGGGCCGATGTCTGCTGATGCCGCTTGCCAAGGCTCCGAGCGGCTCGCTACTCAGGCGTGCCTGCTCCCGATGACGAGCGGCAAAGGGAGGAAATCGAGATCATGAGCGCGTCCTTGCCGCCATCCGCCCGTTATTCGGGTGCCGCGATCTTCCTGCACTGGACGCTGGCGATCCTTCTGCTGTTTCAATTGTCGCTGGGCTGGCGGCTCGAGGAACTGCACGGCTTGCCGCAATACGCGGCCTATCAGTTTCACAAGACCGTGGGCATCTCGATTCTGCTGCTCAGCCTGGCACGGCTCGGTGTGCGGCTGTTCGTGCCGCGGCCGGCGCCTTTCCCGCAGCCGCAGCCTTTGGCTTTCCTGGCGGAGGCGGTGCATTGGCTGCTCTATGTCGTGATGATCGGCGGGCCGATTACCGGCTGGATTATTGTCTCGACCGCCAAGATCAAGGTCCAGACCATGTTCTTCGGTGTGATCCACTGGCCGCATTTGCCGCTCGGCGCGAGCTGGAACGAACCGGCGGAAGCAGCGCACAGCCTGATCGGCTGGCTGCTGGTCGGACTGGTGGTGCTGCACGTTGCCGGTGCGCTCAAGCATCATATCCTGCGCGAGGATCTGATCGGCCGGATGATGCCGCGCGCCATCCGCAGCTGGGGTGGGATCAGCGTCGCAGCGGGCGTGGCTATTCTCGCGCTGCTGGGCGCTATGTTTCTCGCGAAGGCCTTGCCGTTCGGCGCTGCCCCCCCGCCGGCCGGGCCGGACAATGCCGCCGCTTTGTCGAACGACGTGGTTGCGGCCAACGAGGCCGACAATGCGCTCAATGAGGCGGTCAACGAGGCGGTCGCCGCAGCCAATGAAGCGACAGCGGCGAATGCGGCCAGCAACGAAGCGGCCGAGGAGAAAGCTGCGCCCGCGTCCTGGAAGGTGCAGGGGGGCGGGCAGCTCGGCTTCCGGGCGGATTATTCCGGCGCGCCGGTCAATGGCAGCTTCAAGAGCTGGGACGCGGATATCGTTTTTTCGCCGGATGACCTGCCGGGTTCGAAGATCAGCGTGACGGTCGATCTCGCCTCGGTCGATACGGCCGATGGCCAGCGCGACGATTCGCTCAAGGGCGACGGTTTCTTCGATGTCGCGGCGCACCCGCGCGCTACCTTCCGCTCGACGCGCATCACGCCGCGCAGTGGCAAGGCTTATCGCGCGGCGGGTACGCTCTCGTTGCACGGCGTCTCGAAACCGGTGACGCTTGACTTCACGCTCGACATCAAGGGCGACGATGCGACCGTGACCGGAACGGCGCCGCTCAGCCGCACTGCCTTCGGCGTCGGTACCGGCGAGTGGAGCGACACAGGCACGATCAAGGACGGCGTGACCGTGACCTTCAGCTTCAAGGCCAAGCGCCAGAAATAGAACCGGAGACAGCGAAAACGATGGCGGGATTGGTCGAGGGACGCTGGGTTGATACGTTGCCGGCGGCCGAGGAAATCAGGGACGGGCGCTTCGTCCGCATGGACAGCCTGTTCCGCAACGCCGTTTCGTCCGATCCAGACGCCTCTTTCCCGGCCGAGGCGGGACGCTATCATCTGTGGGTGTCGTGGAGTTGCCCCTGGGCGGCGCGCACGCTTGCGGTCCGCAGCCTCAAGGGGCTGGAAGATGTGATCTCGGTTTCGGTGGCCGTGCCCGGTCTCGGCGCCGAAGGCTGGACGTTCGACGAAGGACCGGACAGCCCGGAGCCGCAGGGCTATCCGCTTCACCGCCTCTATAGCGAAGCCGTGCCGCACTACACCGGCAAGGTCACCGTGCCGACGCTGTGGGACAAGAAGCAGCGGCGGATCGTGAACAACGAATCCTCCGAAATCCTCCGCATGTTCAACAGCGCCTTCGACGGGCTTACCGGCAATCGGCTCGATCTCTATCCCGCTGCGCTGCGCGGCGAGATCGATCGATGGAACGACCTCATCTACCCGAACGTCAACAACGGCGTGTATCGCGCGGGCTTCGCGACGAGCCAGCCGGCCTATGACGAGGCGGTGACCAGGCTGTTCGAGACGCTCGACACGATCGACGCACATCTCGCTTCGCGCCGCTACCTCGCTGGCGACCATTGCACCGAGGCGGACTGGCGCCTGTTCGTCACGCTGGTGCGCTTCGATGTCGGCTATCATGGCGCGTTCAAATGCAATCTGCGGCGGATCTCGGACTATCCGGCGCTGTCCGGCTATCTGCGTGAACTCTATCAATGGCCCGGCATCGCCGCGACGGTGAAGCTGGACCGGATCAAGGCCGACTACTGGAGTCTGCGCAACATCAATCCGACCGGCATCGTGCCCATCGGTCCGCCGGTCGACCTCGCGACTCCCCATGGCCGCGAGACTCTTCCCGGAAAAGGAATCTGGTACAAGGATTGAGCGAGAAGGGCGACCGGCGACCTTCCCCGAAGCATTGAGCGGAGCTTACTTCTTCTTGCCGAAGTCGACTGTCACGACGTTCGAGCCATCCTCGACGCCGACGCCCGTTTCGTCATTTTCGGCCTCGTCGTGCGGATCTGGCGCGCCGTCGCTGTCCTGCACCTGGAACTCCAGCGAGAAGTTGACAGCCGGATCGACGAAGAAGCGGATGGCGGCGAAGGGAATCACCAGATGGGCGGGCGCGCCGTTGAAAGTGAGACTCACCTCGAAGATGTCCTCGCCCACCTTCAGATCCCAGAACTTGTGCTGGAGCACGATCGTCATCTCGTCGGGGAAGCGCTCGACGAGCCACGGCGGGATGCTGACGTCGGGCGCCTGCGTCTTGAAAGTTATGTAGAAATGATGGTTTCCCGGCAGTACGCCGGTGGCCTCAATGTCCCGCAGGACTCGCCCGGGAATGGCACGCAGGGCCTCCTGAACGATCTCGTCATAGGGAATCAAGCTGTCGGCTGTCTCGTCCGTCATGGCGCTAGTCCTAGCGGCGAGGACGGGGTGGTCAAGCGCCGAGCGGTGTTCGGCGCGCTCATGGAAGCACATTCCGCCGCCAGGACGCAGGGACAAGCGCATTGCGCGGGGCGCTCAGCGCGCTATAGGCCGCAGCCATGCGCACCGCGGAAATCAGCAGGAAGACGGCTGAAACGTCGATCGACGTGAAGGTCAATCTGGACGGGACCGGCGCCTATCAGGTGTCGACGGGAATCGGCTTTCTCGATCATATGCTCGAGCAGCTTTCGCGCCATTCGCTGATCGATCTCGATGTGAAGACGGTCGGCGATCTGCATGTCGACCAGCACCACACGACCGAGGACACCGGCATCGCGATCGGCGAGGCAGTTGCCAAGGCGCTTGCCGACAAGCGCGGCATCACGCGCTTCGGCGAGGTCCATTCGCCGATGGACGAGACGCTGACCCGCGTCTCGCTCGACATTTCCGGCCGGCCCTATCTGGTCTGGAAGGTCCAGATCGGCATGCCGCGCCTGGGCGAATGGGACACGGAGCTGATCGAACACTGGTTCCACAGCTTCGCGCAGAGCGCCGGCATTACGCTCCATGTCGAGAATCTCTACGGCAGCAACAACCACCATATCGTGGAAAGCTGCTTCAAGGGGCTGGCGCGCGCACTGCGGCAGGCCGTGCAGATAGACCCGCGCAAGAGCGATGCGATCCCCTCGACCAAGGGCATGTTGGGCGGCTGACCGTGACCATCGCGCTCATCGACTATGGCGCGGGGAATCTCCACTCCGTGCACAACGCGCTCCGTGCGGCGGGCGCGCAGGACGTCGTCATCACGGCGGATGCCGAGATCGTGCGCAGTGCCGACCGCATCGTGCTGCCCGGCGTCGGCGCCTTTCGCGCTTGCATCGAGCCGCTGCGGGCCATCCCCGGCATGGTCGAGGCGATGCACGAGGCGGTGTTCTCGGGCGGGCGGCCGTTTCTCGGCATCTGCGTCGGCATGCAGCTTCTCGCCGAAGCGGGCGAGGAATTTGGTCGGCACGAGGGTCTGGGCTGGCTGCCCGGTACCGTGCGGCTGATCGAGCGCGCCGATCCCGCGATCAAGATCCCGCACATGGGCTGGAACGACGTGGTGGTCGCGCGGGCGCATCCGCTGATCGAGCCCGGCGAGGCCTATTTCCTGCACAGCTATCATTTCGATGCGGCCGACCCGGCGGATGTGCTTGCCACGACCGACCATGGCGGGCCGCTGGTCGCGGCAGTCGGGCGCGACACCGTGCTCGGCGTGCAGTTCCACCCCGAGAAGAGCCAGGCCTATGGCCTTGCGACGCTCGCCCGTTTCCTGGAATGGAAGCCCTGATGAGCCCCCTCCCCGGCATTCCGCCGTTCATCGTTTTCCCCGCCATCGATCTCAAGGGCGGGCAGGTCGTGCGCCTGGCCGAAGGCGACATGGACCGGGCCACCGTCTATGGCAACGATCCCGCAGCACAGGCGCTGATCTGGGCGGAGCAGGGGTCGGACTTCCTGCATGTCGTCGATCTCGACGGTTCCTTTGCCGGTCATGCCGTCAACGGCGCAGCGATCGCATCGATCGTTCAGGCGTTTCCGGGCCATGTCCAGCTCGGCGGGGGCATTCGTGATCCTCAGGCTGTGCAGGGCTGGTTCGCGGCTGGCGTCTCGCGCGTCGTCATCGGCACGGCGGCGCTCAAAAACCCGCAGTTCGTCAAGGACATGGCGGCGGAATATCCCGGCGGTATCGTCGTTGCTGTCGACGCGCGCGACGGTATGATCGCGACCGATGGCTGGGCCCAGAAGTCGGACATGCCGGTGGTCGATCTGGCGCGCCGCTTCGAGGATGCGGGCGTCGCCTCGCTGCTCTTCACCGACGTCGGGCGCGACGGGCTTCTCAAGGGCTGCAACGTCGATGCGACGGTGGACCTGGCGCGTAGCGTGGACATTCCGGTGATCGCCAGCGGCGGCGTGGCGGGGATCGCGGACATCCGCATTCTCAGCTTGCACGCCAGGGAAGGCATTGAAGGTGTCGTGACCGGCCGGGCGCTCTATGACGGGCGCCTCGATCTTGCGACTGCTATTGCGGTGGCCAACGCGGGATGACTGTTCGCACCCGTATCATTCCCTGTCTCGACGTCGCCAATGGCCGGGTGGTCAAGGGCGTCAATTTCGTCGACCTGCGCGATGCGGGCGATCCGGTCGAACAGGCGCGGGTTTATGATGCAGCGGGCGCCGACGAACTCTGCTTTCTGGATATCACCGCGAGCCACGAGGCGCGCGGGACCCTGCTCGACATCGTCGCGCGCACGGCTGAGGTCTGCTTCATGCCGCTTACCGTCGGCGGCGGCGTGCGCAGTGTCGAGGATGCGCGCGCCCTGTTGCTGGCTGGCGCGGACAAGGTGGCGGTGAACAGTGCCGCCGTTGCCCGGCCCGAACTGGTCGGCGAGATCGCCGATCGCATGGGGGCGCAATGCGTGGTCGGATCGGTCGACGCGCGCCGCGTCGGCGAGGGGCGCTGGGAAATCTTCACCCATGGCGGTCGCCGCCCGACGGGCGTCGATGCGCTGGCTCATGCTGTCCGCTTGGCCGAGCTGGGTGCCGGCGAACTGCTTGTCACGTCGATGGATGGCGACGGGACGCAGGCCGGCTATGATCTGGAACTAACCCGTACCATCGCTAATGCCGTCACCGTGCCGGTCATCGCCTCGGGCGGCGTCGGGACGCTCGATCATCTCGTCGACGGGGTGAAATCCGGCCATGCCAGCGCCGTTCTGGCCGCGTCGATCTTCCACTTCGGCAAGCATAGTATTAAGGATGCGCGCGCTGCACTTGCACAGGCAGGCATAGCGGTCCGCGGAGCCTGAATTGCCCGGAGCGCACGCCACCGTGCGATCCAGCCTGTCATCGTGACGCCATGGACGGACCATAGGCGTCGGAACGATGAAGTGCGTGTTCGGGGGGCAGGAACGATGACGAGCGCGGTGGGAAGCGCGGCCGTTGCGGCCGCATTGCTGGTGGTCTCCGCAGCTTTCCCGGTAGCCGCAACGGCGGACACCCAGGTGAGCCAGGCCAAATCGACGGATGACGGATCGAGCAAGCCGGACTGGGCCCTGCTCGCCATAGCCTGCGTCACGCTCGTTGTCGGGCGCACCGTCGTCTATCGACGCGCCAGGGCACGCCGCAGCCGGCAGGCGGAGCCGCCGCCCGCGCAAAGCCATTGACGCCCGCGCCCTGAGCGGCAAGGAGGTGGCCATGGACACGCTCGCTCACTTGGAAAGCGTCATTCTTGCCCGTCGCGAAGCCGATCCGGAGACGTCCTACGTCGCCAGACTGCGCGCCAGGGGCAGGCCAAAAATGGCGCAGAAACTAGGCGAGGAGGCCGTCGAGACGGTCATCGCGGCGCTCAGCGGAGACCGCAAAGAGCTGACCGGAGAAGCGGCCGACCTTCTCTTCCATCTCATCGCCCTGCTGGCCGATTGCGACGTCAGCCTGGCCGAGGTCTGTGCCGAACTCGATCGGCGGGAAGGTGTTTCCGGCCTGGACGAGAAGGCGTCGCGCCCGAGGGAGTAGCATCATGGCCATCGATCCCACGCTGCCCTATGACGAGGGCAACATTTTCGCGCGGATCCTGCGCGGCGAGATCCCGAACAAGACGGTGTATGAGGACGAGCACGTACTCGCCTTCCACGACATCGCGCCGCAGGCGCCGACCCACATCCTCGTCATCCCCAAGGGCGCCTATGTGAGCTGGGACGATTTTTCGGCGCGCGCGAGCGAGGGCGAAATCGCCGGCTTCATCCGTGCCGTGGGGAAGATCGCGCGAGAGGCGGGGCTGGTCGAGCCGGGCTATCGGCTGCTCGCGAATATCGGCCAGCATGGCGGGCAGGAAGTGCCGCATCTTCATGTTCACATCTTCGCCGGGCGACCGCTCGGGCCGATGCTGGCGCGCTGAGGCGTGACCGGCCAGCCGATCCTCGAGACGGCGCGGCTGATCCTTCGTCCCGTCACGCTGGCAGATGCCCCGGCCATCCAGCGGCTGTTCCCGCAATGGGCGGTGGTGCGATACCTCCATGCCCGGATCCCTTGGCCCTATCCGGCGGACGGCGCCCGCACCCATTTGCGCGATGTCGTGCTGCCGCAGACCGAGCGCGGCGAAGGCTGGTCATGGGCCATCTGCCCCAAAGCAGAGCCGCGGCGGCTGATCGGCCTGATCGACCTGCGCCTCGGCGGGGACGACAATCGCGGCTTCTGGCTCGATCCGGCATGGCGGCGGCAGGGCCTGATGCGCGAAGCGGCCGATGCGGTCACCGAGCACTGGTTCGAGGGCCTCGGGCAGAGCGTGTTGCGCGTGCCCAAGGCAGTCGAGAACGAAGCCTCACGGCGCATCTCGGTCAGCCAGGGCATGCGGGTGATCGAGACCGGCGAGAAGGATTATGTCGGCGGCCGAATGCCTTATGAGCTGTGGGAACTGACCGCGCAGGAGTGGCACGCCCGCCGAAAACCGGGCTGAATCGCGAGTCGGCCCGCCGCTTCGGCTCTTGCGCCACCGCATTTAGGCTATAGTCTGCCCGCCATTCTGGGGGACTGCAGCGGGGGGCCGCTGCGCAGGGAAAGACACAAGCGCATGATCTTCGGTCGCATCAAGCCGCTCGACGCCATTCTGGCCACCGCCGAAAAGAAATCGCTGCACCGGTCGCTGGGAGCGTTCCAGCTCACCATGCTCGGCATCGGCGCGGTCATCGGCACCGGCATTTTCGTTCTGACTGCAGAGGCGGCCCAGAAGGCCGGTCCCGGCATGATGCTGAGCTTCATCATCGCTGGCTTTGTCTGCGCGGTCGCTGCGCTCTGCTACGCGGAGATGGCCTCGATGGTGCCGGTTTCCGGCTCCGCCTATACCTATAGCTATGCCGTGATGGGCGAGCTCGTCGCCTGGATGGTCGGCTGGGCTCTGATTCTCGAATATGCGATCGCGGCGGGCGCCGTCTCGGTTGGCTGGTCGGGCTATTTCATCGGCTGGCTCAACACGAGCTTCAACATATCGGTTCCGCTCGCGCTGGTGCGCGGGCCGTTCGACGGGGGAATCATCAACCTGCCGGCCATGTTGATCGCGGCGGTGGTGACGGCCCTGCTGGTCAAGGGCACCAAGGAAAGCGCGACGGTCAATGCCGTGCTCGTCGGCGTCAAGATTCTGGCGCTGACCATGTTCGTGCTGCTCACGCTTCCGGTGATCAAGACCGGCCAGTTTACGCCGTTCGCGCCGCTCGGCTTCGGCGGCATTTCGGCGGCGGCCGCTTCCATCTTCTTCGCCTATGTGGGCTTCGATGCCGTTTCGACGGCGGCGGAAGAGACCAAGAACCCGCAACGCAACATGCCGATCGGCCTGATCGGCTCGCTGGCCGTCTGCACCATCTTTTATCTCCTCGTCGCCGGTGGCGTCATCGGCACGGTCGGCGCGCAGCCGGTGATGGGGGCGGACGGCGCCGTGCTCTCGCCGGGCACGCCCGCGCTGTCGCAAGCCTGCGCTGCCATCCAGGACAATGCCGTGGTCTGTTCCAAGGAAGCATTGGCCTGGACGCTCAAGCAGATCGGTTGGCCGTTCGTGGGCTGGCTGGTCGGTGCCGCCGCGATCATCGCGCTGCCCTCCGTCATTCTCATGATGATGTTCGGCCAGACGCGCATCTTCTTCGTGATGAGCCGCGACGGACTGCTGCCCGAGATGTTCTCCAAGGTGCACCCGCGCTGGCACACGCCCCATGTCATCACGGTCCTGACGGGCCTGTTCGTGACGCTGTTCGCCGCCTTCTTCCCGGTCGGGCTCCTTGCGGACGTCTCGAACTCGGGCACGCTGTTCGCCTTCGCGGCCGTGTCGATCGCGGTGCTGATGCTGCGCAAGACCGATCCGTCGCGGAAGCGGCCCTTCCGCACGCCCGCCATCATGGTAACAGCGCCGCTCGCCATCATCGGCTGCATCTATCTGTTCTTCAGCCTGTCCGGCACCACGCTGGCGCTGTTCTTCGGCTGGGCGGTGGCGGGGCTCATCGTCTATTTCGCCTATAGCCGCAGCCGCAGCCACGTCGGCCGTGGCCTCGTCGAGGTGCATGAGGAGGATCCCGACGCGCCGCCGCAGCCGGTGCCGCCGGTACCGAACATCTGAGGATAGCCCAGGACACGAAAAGGCCGCCCGGTGAGATTGCCGGGCGGCCTTTTCTTTGGACGTCACCCCGGCACAGGCCCGGGGGATAGGACTTGGCTCAGTCGGCGCCCCAGACCTGCTCGGCGACCTCGATCACCAGCTCCATCTTCGCCTTCTGCTGCTCCACGGCGATGTCATTGCCGTGGACGGTCGAGGCGAAGCCGCACTGCGGCGACAGCGCGAGCTGATCGATCGGCGCGAACTTGGCGGCCTCGTCGATGCGGCGCAGGATCTCGTCCTTGGTCTCCAGCTCGCCGAGCTTGGTGGTGACAAGGCCGAGCACGACCTGCTTGCCCTTGGGGAGGAAGCGCAGCGGCGCGAAATCGCCCGAACGCGCATCGTCATATTCGAGCAGGAAGCTATCGATGTCGACTTCGTTGAACATGATCTCTGCGACCGGCTCATAGCCGCCCTCGGCCGCCCAGCTGGAGCGGAAGTTGCCGCGGCACAGATGCATGGCGGTGAACATGTCCTCCGGGGCGGTGGCCAGCGCGTCGTTGATCATCTTGGCATAGTGGCGCGGTAGATCATCGGGATTGAGGCCGCGCTTGCGGGCATTCTCGCGCTGCAGGCCGTCGCAGAGATAGGCGAGGTTGGTATCGTCGAGCTGCAGATAGCGGCAGCCGGCGTCGACGAGATCGCGCACTTCGTCCTGATAAGCGGCGGCGACATCGGCGAAGAAGTCGGTCATGTCGGGATAGACCGCCTCGCTGATGCCTTCGCGGCCGGCGCGGAAATGCAGCATGGTCGGCGAGGGGATCGTGACCTTCGCGGTCTCGTTCGTGACGCCCGCCAGGAACTCATAGTCGGCGCGCTGGATCGGCTTGGCATGCGCGATCTTGCCAGTGACGACCATCTTGGGCGGGGCGAAATGCACGTCCTTGCCGATGGCGTTGTGGAACTGGACTTCCATGCCGCCATGCTCCTCGATGCCGTCGAGCTGGAGCAGGAAGTCGGTGTGGAAGAACTTGCGGCGAAACTCGCCGTCGGTGATCGCCTTGAGGCCGACGCCCTCCTGGAACGCGACGACGCCGCGAATCGCTTCATCCTCGGCGGCGCGCAGCGCGGCCGCATCGATCTTGCCTGCCGCGAACGCGTCGCGCGCCTCGATCAGCGCCGGAGGCCGCAGGAAACTGCCGACATGGTCCGCGTGGAAGGGCGGCTTGGCGCCGGTGGCGGAAATTCGTCCGTGCTTCATCGTCTCTCTCCTGACGTGCGAGAATGCATCATCATATAAAGCATCCTTTATATATAGGAAGCTTTATGTTTGATTGATCCGGCAATCCACTATGCTGAAACGGAAGAGCCCGGCACTAGGCCGGGCTCTCGAACGTCAGAAAATGGCAGGAATCTCGCAAGACTTCAGGTCGGCGGCACCTTGGGGCGCAGACTGGACCGGCGGGGGCGGGTGAACAGCTTGCCTCGTTCCGCCCAGAGGATGAAGGCGAGCGCGATCAAGCCGGTGACGACGAAACCCTCTGCCAGCGGCTCGGTCGTGCCGTTGAAGCGCTGGCCCGTCGCGGCGCCGATGAGCGTCGCCAGCGCCATGCGCGCAAAACTCTGGAAGCTGGCGGCGGAGCCGGCGATATGGCCATAGGGCTCCATGGCGATGGAGCCGAAGTTCGATCCGGTGAAGCCGACCATGCCCATATTGATGGCGATGAGCACCATGAACAGCAGCAGCGGTTCGGGATGGAGTTGGCTCGCACCGAACTGAAGCAGGCTCATGACGATGAAGCCGAGCAGCGCGGCATGCGAGACGCGCCGGGCGCCGAAGCGTTCGACGATGCGGCTGTTCGAGAAATTGGCGAGCGCCATCGATCCTGCAACGCAGGCGAAGGCGATCGGGAAGATCGAGGCCGCGTCGAACACATCGTAGAAGATCTGCTGTGAGCTGTTGAGGAAGCCGAACATGCCGCCCATCATCACGCCCGCCGCCATCATGTAACCGAAACCCTGCCGGTCGGTCACGCAGCTCAGCCAGTTGCGCGCGATGGCTACGGGCGCGATCGGCTGGCGATAATCGGGGTGCAAGGTCTCGGGCAGGCGATACCAGGTCCAGACGAAGACGGCCGCGGCGGCGACCGCCTGGACGTGGAAGATCTTTCGCCAGCTCGCCACTTCCAGCACCAGCTGGCCAATTGATGGCGCCAGTACCGGCACGAGCATGAAGATGATGATGATGACGCTCATCACCCGCGCCATCTGGTCGCCGGCGAAGCGATCCCGGATGACCGAGACGGCGAGCACGCCAAGGCCCGCGGCGAAGAAGCCGTGCAGCGTCCGCATGGCGAGCAGGATCTCGAAAGTGGGAGCAGCGCCGGTCGCGATGCCGCCGATCGCGGCAAAGGCGATGCTGACCAGCAGCATCGGCCGGCGACCGAAGCGATCAGCCAGCGGCCCGGCCAACAGCGAGCCGACCGCATTGGCAAACATGTAGGTCGAGATCATGTACTGCAGCCGGTTGGGATCGGCGACGTGCAGGGACTCGCGGATCGCCGGGAAGGCCGGCAGCATGGCATCGATGGCGAGCGCGTTCAGCGCCATGGTCGAGGCCATCAGCGCGACGAACTCGCGATCGTGCATCTGGAAAGGTTGTGCCTCGGTGGCCATGAGTCGACTTTGGGCTCGGTTTGATCGTTCGCTTGCTATTCGAAGGGCCTATGCACGTCGGGGTGCCTCTTGGCCACCCCTAGCGGATGACAGCGGGCATGAACGCGGGACTGCGCCCGACGTTCCTAGCCCCTCAGCAGGAACACCGCATGCTCGGCGAAGAGATTGGCATTTGCCGATCCCGTCTCTCGCCCGCCGTTGAGAAACCACTGGCCGTCGATCTTCCAGCCACGATCGCGGACCATCGCGCGGAAATCGTCGATGGTGACGTGGTGGATGTTGGGCGTGTCGTACCACATGTAGGGCAGAATCTTCACGACCGGCATGCGCCCGCCGAACAGCAGCGAGATGCGTCCGCGCCAGTGCGCGAAATTGGGGAAGGAGACGAAGGCCTGCTTGCCGATGCGCAGCAGCTCCTCGGCGACCTTGTCCGGCCGCCGCGTGGTCTGCAGCGTCTGGCTGAGGATCGCGTAGTCGAAGCTGGCGTCCGGATAATAGCCGAGGTCGGTATCGGCATCGCCCTGCACAACCGCGAGGCCGCGCGCCACAGCGCCGGCGACGTTCGCCGGATCGATCTCCAGCCCGCGCACGTCCGCGCCGGCGGAATCGCGCAGCGCCACCATCAGCGCGCCGTCGCCGCAGCCGACGTCCAGCACGCGCGCACCGGGGGCGACGTGGCGGGCAATCAGCGAGAGATCAGGGCGCATGTCGGTCATGGCGGCGTGGCGTCCAGTTGCGCCGCGATGGCGGGATCGAGCCGCTCCATGTAACGTCCCGGACGCTTCAAGGCATGGAAACCGAGCGCTTCATAGACGCCGTGAGCATCTGCCGTGGCGAGAGCGATGCGGCGCAGGTCCCGATAGCGCGCATCGTCGAGAAACCAGCCCACCATCCGGCGGCCGAGGCCTTGGCCGCGCGCCGGCTCGTCGATCCACACGTCCGCCAGCCAGGCGAAGGTGGCATGATCGGTGATCATCCGCGCAAAGCCGACTTGCTCCCCGCCCTCATAGGCGCCGAGGCAATGCGAGCCGGCAATGGCCCGCTCGACCAGATCGCGCGCGATGCCGGGCGACCAGTAGCTGGAGGCCAGCCAGCCGTGAATGCGCGCCACGTCGAGCCGCGCCTTGTCGTCGCTGAGCTCGATCATTCGCCGGCCCGCAGAAATCCGTCGATGACGCGGTTCATCTCCGGCGCGTCGAGCAGGAAGGCGTCGTGGCCGAAGGGGCTGGAAAGCTCGACGAAGCTCGCCTCGCGCCCGGCGGCATGGAGGGCGTGGACGATGATGCGCGATTCCGAGGTGGGGTAGAGCCAGTCGGTATCGAAGCTCAGCAGGCAGAAGCGCGCCCGCGTCTTGGCGAAGGCGAGCGCGAGGCTGCCGCCATGGTCCTCGGCCAGATCGTAATAGTCCATGGCGCGGGTGATATAGAGATAGGAGTTGGCGTCGAACCGCTCGACGAAGCTGATCCCCTGGTGGCGCAGATAGCTCTCGATCTGGAAGTCCGCGTCGAAGCCGAAGGTCTTGGCCTGCCGCGCCTGAAGCTTGCGGCCGAATTTCTCGGTCAGGCCGGCTTCGGAGAGATAGGTGATGTGCGCGGCCATGCGCGCCACGGCGAGGCCGGCGGCGGGGGCATTGCCGTCCGCATAATAATCGCCGCCGCGCCAGCGCGGATCGGCCATGATCGCCTGACGACCGACTTCGTGGAAGGCGATGTTCTGCGCGCTGTGGCGCGAGGTGGAGGCGATGATGATCGCGCTGCGCACGCGCTCGGGAAAGAGCGTCGGCCAGATCAGGGCCTGCATGCCGCCCATCGATCCGCCGATGACCGCGGCAAGACGGCCGATGCCGAGCGCGTCGAGCAGCAGCGCCTGGGCGCGGACCATGTCGGAGATGGTGATGACCGGGAAGCGCATCGCATAGGGCACGCCCGTCGCCGGGTCGACGCTCGCCGGGCCTGAGGAGCCGAGGCAACTGCCGAGCACATTGGCGCAGATGACGAAATAGCGATCGGTGTCGATCGGCTTGCCGGGGCCGACCGCGCGCAGCCACCAGCCGGGCTTGCCGGTGACGGGATGGTCCGAGGCGACGAACTGGTCGCCGGTGAGTGCATGGCAGATGAGGATGGCATTGCTGCCGTCGGCATTGAGGGCGCCATAGGTTTCGTAGGCGATGTCGACCGGGGCAAGGCTGGCGCCGCTGTCCAGCTTGAGCGGTCCCGGCAGCCGCACGGAGCGGCGCAGGCCGAAGCGCTGGTCGAGGGACGGCGCGGCGATTTCGCTGTGCGCGGACATGGCTCAGCGCTTGAGCCGATGCGCCGGGCTTGTCAATCTGTGGGCACTTTTGTGGGATTGGTGGGCCGCGCGCCCATTTCGTGGATACCTCGTTCAGACGCGGGCGGTGACGATCCAGCAGGCAGCGCCAAGCCAGATCTCGCCCCGATCCAGTCGAGCCTGGAGAGCGACGCGGACCTTCGGTTCGGCAGCGGCGCGCAATGCAGGGTTCTCGCGCAGAATGCGGCCGAGAGCGCCGACGCCGGTGAGGACGGCGAGGCTGGCCTCCAGATCGCCGGCGGAAACAGCCTCATCGAGCGGTCGGATAGCGACGTCGCGAAAGCCGGTGCGGGTCAGCAGGTTGGTGACATGCGCCGGATCTTCCAGGCTGAAAGGGATAGGATCGACAAGGTTGTCGAGACCAGCGGCGCGGAGCGGGAGGTGGTCGATTTCGTTTTCGTTGAGCGCGCGCCAGCTGACGAACGCCAGACGGCCGCCGGGGACCAGCATCCGCCGGAGATTGGCGAAGGCTGCGGGCGGATCAGTGAAGGCCATGACGCCGAAGCGCGAGTAGATGGCGTCGACGCTGGCGGACGGGAGATCGAGACGGGTGGCGTCGACCTCGATGAAGGAGGCGTTCGGAAGGCCAGTGGCGTGGCTGCGGGCGACGTCGAGCATGGCCGAAGAAATGTCGACGCCGACGACGCAGCCTTGCGGCCCGACACGCTCGGCAAGCTGCAACACGGTCTGGCCGGTGCCGCAGCCGATATCGAGGACCGTCTCGCCTTCGCGCGGCGCCAGCACGTCCATCGCGGCGAGACCGAGCGGGGAGAGTTGGCGGTCGATCGGCTCCGCCAGGCCGACCCACATTCGGGCGTGACGTGCCTGACTGCTGGAGACTTCCGACATGCAACGGGCCTAGCAGCGAGCGGCGGACCTGTCGCCTGTGCGTCGGCTTTGCCAAGCCCGGCCCATGTCGCTAAAGCCCCTCCCCATGACGAAGACCGATATCCTTACCGCCGCTGCACCCGTCGCCAAGGACTGGATCATGGCGATCGCGCCCTATGTGCCGGGCAAGTCCAAGACGGACGATGGTCGCTCCGTCGCCAAGCTTTCCTCGAACGAGAATCCGTTCGGCACCTCGCAGAAGGCGCGGGATGCGTTCATCTCCGCGGCGGCGACGCTGGAGCGCTATCCGGACAGCGCGGCGGTCGAGTTGCGCGAGGCGCTGGCGGCGCAATATGGGCTCGATCCTGCGCGGGTGATCTGCGGCACCGGGTCGGACGAGGTGCTGCACATGGCGGCCGGTGCCTTCGCTGGGCCGGGCGACGAGATCCTCTATGTGAATTACGGCTTCTCGGTTTATCCCATCGCCACGCGGCGCGTCGGCGCGACGCCGGTCGTGGCGCCGGACACCGACTATGCGACGGACGTCGACGCGATCCTCGCCCGGGTGACCGAGCGCACGCGCGTCATCTTCGTCGCCAATCCCAACAACCCGACGGGCACCTTCACGCCGCGCGGGGAGATCGCCCGGCTGCATGCCGCGCTGCCGGCGCACGTGCTGCTGGTGCTCGACCAGGCCTATGCCGAATATCTCGATCCCGAGGATGACGACGGCGGTCTGGAACTGGCGCGCACCGCGCCCAACGTGCTGGTGACGCGCACCTTCTCCAAGATCTTCGGCCTCGCCTCGGCGCGGGTCGGCTGGGGCTATGCCAGCGCGGCCATCATCGATGCGATGCACCGCATCCGCCAGCCCTTCTCGTTCAGCATCGGCGCGTCGCGCGCGGCGGTCGCGGCGCTGGCGGACAAGGCGTTCGTCGAGCAGAGCCGCACCCATAACAAGGAGTGGCGTGCCCGTTTCGAGGCGGAGATCAACGCGCTCGGCAACAAGGGGCTGCGCGCCGTCCCCTCCAAGGCCAATTTCAGCCTCGTCCTGTTCGAAGGCGAGACGAGTGCCGAGACCGCCTACAAGGCGCTGATGGACCACGGCTATATCGTGCGCTGGCTGCCGGGGCAGGACCTGCCGCATGGCTTGCGCATCACCATCGGCACGCCGGAGGAAATGACCGGCCTGATCGCCGCCCTGCGCCGGATTGTCGGCGCCTGATGCTACCCGAGCCATCCGACGACGGACGGCAACAGCCGTCCTTTGGGCACGTCACCATCATCGGCCTGGGCCTCATCGGCTCGTCGCTGGCACACGCTATCCGCACCTATCTGCCGACGGTGCGGGTGACGGGCCATGACGCAAGTCCGCAAGTGCGCGAGATCGCGCGAAGGATCGACCTGTGCGACGACGTGACCGACACGGCGGGCGCCTCCGTCGTCGACGCGGATCTCGTGATCCTGTGCGTGCCGCCCGGCGCGATGGCTGCGGCGGCGGCGGCGATCAAGGACGACCTGCCGCGCGAGGCGATCCTCTCCGAGGTGGCGTCCTGCCAGGCGAGCGTGATCGCGGCGATCCGCGAGGTGCTGCCGGATGTCGCGCTGGTGCCGGCACATCCGGTGGCAGGCACCGAGAATAGCGGCCCCGAGGCGGGCTTCGCGACGCTCTTCCAGAATCGCTGGTGCATCCTGACACCACCCGAAGGGACGGACGCGACGGCGATCGCGCGGGTCGAGGAACTGTGGAAGCGCATCGGCGCCAATGTCGAGATCATGGATCCGGCGCATCACGACCTCGTCCTCGCTGTCACCAGCCACCTGCCGCACATCATCGCTTATACGATCGTCGGCACGGCGAGCGATCTGGAGGACGTGACGCGCAGCGAGGTCATCAAATATTCGGCCGGCGGCTTCCGCGACTTCACCCGCATCGCCGCGTCGGACCCGACCATGTGGCGCGACGTCTTCCTCGCCAACAAGGAGGCGGTGCTGGAGATGCTGCAGCGCTTCACCGAGGACCTGACGCAGCTCCAGCGCGCGATCCGCTGGGGCGACGGCGACACGCTATTCGAGCACTTCACCAAGACCCGCGCAGTGCGCCGCTCGATCATCGAGCAGGGTCAGGATGACGCGGCGCCGGACTTCGGCCGTCACCACGAATAGGCTCAGCGCCGCTTGACCGGCCCACGCTTGTTCGAGCTGTGGCGGATATTGCCGGGCCGGCCCTGACGCTTGATCGGCCGGGGCGCGCCGGGACGACGCCGGTCGCCGCCGCGCATCGGCAGGTGGTTGGCGCCGACCGGCAGCTCGAAGCGCAGCGCGCCGCTGATCGGATCGGACTCGACGAGGCGCAGGTCGATCTTGTCGCCCAGCGCATAGCGATCCCCCGACTCTTCGCCTTCCAGCGCGTGATGCACTTCGTCATAGACGAAGCGCTCGGCGCCGAGGGTGGAGACCGGCACCAGCCCGTCGCCGCCCAGCTCGACCACGGTCGCAAAGAAGCCGAAGCTCTGGACGCCACTGATGCGGCAGGCGAGGATCTCGCCGACATGCTGGGCGAGGAAGGCGGCGACATAGCGGTCGATCGTCTCGCGCTCGGCTTCCATGGCCCGGCGCTCATACTGGCTGATCTTCTCGCCGATGGGCGCAAGGTCCGCGACGTCCTCGGCCGAGAGGCGGCTGTCCTTCGGAATCGCCTTGTCCTTCGGCGCCGGCTGCTCGAGGCCATAGGCGCCGACGAGCGCGCGATGGACGAGCAGATCGGCATAGCGGCGGATCGGCGAGGTGAAATGCGCGTAGGATCCGAGGGCGAGCCCGAAATGGCCCAGATTGCCCGGCCCGTAATAGGCCTGGGTCTGACTGCGCAGGATCTGCTCCATGATCTGCGGGCGGGCGGCGGCATCATCCGGGATCTGTTCGATGATGCGGTTGAAGGTCTTGGTGGAGATGACCTGACCGAGCGCGAGGCCGATGCCGAACGTGTCGAGATAGTCCTTGAGCGTGGACAGCTTCTCGCGGCTCGGCGGCTCGTGGATGCGATACATGACCGGCGCCTTCTTCGCTTCCAGCGCCTTGGCAGCGGCGACGTTCGCGGCGATCATGAAATCCTCGATCAGCCGATGCGCGTCGAGGCGCTCGCGGATGGCGATGCTGACGATGCGGCCGGACTCGTCCAGCACCACGCGGCGCTCGGGCAGATCGAGATCGAGCGGATCGCGCGCGTCGCGGGCCTTGGCGAGCAGGCGCCAGCAGGCCCAGAGCGGGATGAGCGCATCCTCGACCAGATTGTCGGCCTCGAGGCGGTTGATCAGCAGCGGATCGAAGCGCGGATCGGTCAGCGGCACGCTGTTGACGCCGTGATGATGGTCGACCGCTGCCTGCGCCTGCTCATAGGGGATGTTGGCCGCGACGCGGATGATCGCGCGGGTGAAGCCCCAGGACGTGACCTTGCCGGTCTTGTCGATGACGAGGTGGCAGGCCATCGCCGCGCGGTCTTCACCGCCCTTCAGCGAGCACATGTCCGACGAGAGGGCATGGGGCAGCATCGGCACGACGCGATCCGGGAAATAGACGCTGTTCCCCCGCTTGCGGGCCTGCCGGTCCAGCACCGAGCCGGGGCGGACATAATAGCTCACGTCGGCAATGGCGACGATCGCCTTGAAGCCGCCTTCATTGGCCGGATCCTCGTCCGGCGCGGCCCAGACGGCATCGTCGAAGTCGCGGGCGTCGACAGGGTCGATCGCGACGATGGGGAGCTGGCGCAAGTCCTCGCGCGCATCGGCATGGAGCGGCAGGTCGTGGACCTTCTCCGCCTCGTCCTCGGCTTCCTCGGGAAATTCGTTGGGGATGCCGAATTTGTGAATGGCGATCAGGCTGAAGCTGCGCGGCTGGAAGGGATCGCCCAGCACGTCCGTCACGCGCGCCGCGATCTTGGGCGGCCGTCCGCTCTTCTCGGCGAGGACGAGATCGCCGATCTGCGCCTCGCCCATGTCGTGAATCGGCGTCTCCTTGCGGATGCGCTTGTCGACCGGTCGCAGAACGGGCTTGCCGCGCTCGTCCTTGGCGATGACGCCCAGCATCTGCTCGGCCGCACCCGCGAGCTTCTTCATCGGGTGCGCGACCCAGCCCCGGCCGGCTTCCTCGGTGCGGGCGAGGATGCGATCGCCGACGCCGAGCGCACCGCGCTTGCCGCGCTCCATCACCCGCAGGCGGGGGATCGGCAGCCCCTCGGCTTCCCAGCGCTCGGGCACGGCGATGGTCTGGCCGCCCTCGACGTCGACGACGCGCAGCACCGTCACCTTGGGAAGGCCACCCATCTTGTGGAAGGCGCGGGCCGGGCCGATGTCGAGCAGGCCCTCGTCGGCCATGTCCCTGAGCAGGGCTTTGAGCGCGATCTTCTCGTTGCCTTTAAGGCCGAAGGCCTTCGCGATCTCGCGTTTGCCGACCGCCTGATCGGACTGCGTGATGAAATCGAGCACCTGCTGGCGAGACGGAAGCCCGGCGGGTTTCACGCGGGCGGGCTTTTTCGGGGAGGCCATCGGACGGATATAGGCAAGGCGGCGGGCGAATGACAGCGAGACCGGCCGATCCGGCTCTTTTCAGCCAAAGATCACACTAGGCCACCGACTCATTATGTCGCAGCCAGATGCGGATTGCGGCGAGTTGGACGGATGCGAGGAAGTTGTCGTCTCGCTTGTCGTATCGTGTGGCGACGGCTCGGAACTGTTTGAGT
>Ga0160472_100490_pt1 | contig 26764 bp, 19 predicted proteins | sample HID1973M_E11MG_FD_108267 | JGI IMG/M metagenome (GOLD analysis project Ga0160472, IMG submission 108267) | Enriched mosquito-associated microbial communities from UW Madison campus, WI, USA - HID1973M_E11 MG | ecosystem: Host-associated > Arthropoda: Insects > Digestive system > Unclassified ... | reverse complement strand
CGCAAGAACTACTTCTACCCGGATCTGCCGAAGGGTTATCAGATCAGCCAGATGGAGCTGCCGATCGTCGGCAAGGGCCACCTGGACATCACCCTGGAAGACGGCACCATCAAGCGCATTGGCGTGACTCGCGCCCACCTTGAAGAAGACGCCGGCAAGAGCCTGCACGAAGACTACAGCGGCATGACCGGTATCGACCTGAACCGCGCCGGTACGCCGCTGCTTGAAATCGTCTCCGAGCCGGACATGCGTTCGGCCAAGGAAGCGGTCGCCTACGTCAAGGCCATGCACGCGCTGGTCCGCTACCTGGGCATCTGCGACGGCAACATGGCCGAAGGCTCGCTGCGTTGCGACTGCAACGGGGCGAGCCGTCCGAAAGGCCAGGTCGAGTTCGGCACCCGCTGCGAAATCAAGAACGTCAACTCGTTCCGCTTCATCGAGAAGGCGATCAACAGCGAAATCCAGCGTCAGATCGAACTGATCGAAGACGGCGGCAAAGTCATCCAGCAGACTCGCCTGTACGATCCGAACAAGGACGAGACCCGTCCGATGCGCAGCAAAGAGGAAGCCAACGACTACCGTTACTTCCCCGATCCGGACCTGCTGCCGGTGGTCATCGAGAATTCGTTCCTCGACGACGTGCGCGCCACGCTGCCGGAATTGCCACCGCAGAAACGCGAGCGCTTCCAGGAGCAGTTCGGCCTGTCTGTCTATGACGCCAGCGTGCTGGCCACCAGCCGCGAACAAGCGGATTACTTCGAGCAAGTCGCGAGCATCGGCGGCGACGCCAAACTGGCGGCGAACTGGGTGATGGTCGAGTTGGGCAGCCTGCTCAACAAGCAGGGCCTGGACATCGAAGCTTCGCCGGTTTCGGCTGAACAATTGGGCGGCATGCTGCTGCGCATCAAGGACAACACCATCTCCGGCAAAATCGCCAAGGTGGTGTTTGAAGCCATGGCCAATGGCGAAGGCAGCGCGGACGAGATCATCGACAAGCGCGGCCTCAAGCAAGTGACTGACACCGGCGCCATCTCGGCGGTGCTGGATGAAATGCTCGCGGCCAACGCCGAGCAGGTCGAGCAGTACCGCGCGGCAGACGAAGCCAAACGCGGCAAGATGTTCGGCTTCTTCGTCGGCCAGGCCATGAAAGCCTCCAAGGGCAAGGCCAACCCGCAACAGGTCAACGAACTGCTGAAAAGCAAGCTCGAAGGCTGATGGTAATGGAGCCAGCTCCAAACCTGGCTCCATTCCCCTGTAGGAGCGAGCCTGCTCGCGATAGCGATCCGGCACTCAACACAAAGTTGACTGTCAGAATGCCAATCGCGAGCACGCGAGCCCCCACATTTGTTTCGGGAAACTTCGAATGAAACGCCTGATCGGCGCCTGCGCCCTCCTCTCGCTCCTCACCGGTTGCGCCAGCAACGACACCGTCGACCCCCACGGTTACGACAAAACCGGCGTGGCCTCGTACTACGGTGCCAAACACCAGGGCAAACGCACCGCCAGCGGCGAACGCTTCAACATGAATTCCCTCACCGCCGCCCACCGCCAGCTACCCTTCGGTACACGGGTGAAGGTGACCAATCTGAACAACGACAAATCCTGTGTCGTGCGCATCAATGATCGTGGGCCGCATACCCGCGGACGGCTGATCGATGTGTCCCGGGAAGCCGCCGAACGCCTGGGCATGCTCAAGAACGGTACCGCGCGCGTTCGCGTGCAAGCCCTCGACTGATTTGACGGAGCCCCGACCATTTTCGGACTAGCCGACTTACCCCTGATCAGCGTGATCGAATTGCTCGGCGGTTTGCTCCTGCTGATTGCCGGCGCTGAACTCATGGTGCGCGCCGCCGTGCGATTGGCAGCTCGCCTGCACGTACGCCCGCTGATCATCGGCCTGACCATCGTCGCCGTCGGCAGCAGCGCGCCGCAGATGGCCGTGAGCCTGCAAGCCACCCTGGCCAACAATGCCGATATCGCCGTTGGCAGCGTGATCGGCAGCAGCATTTTCAACATCCTCGTCACCCTCGGGCTGTCCGCACTGATCATTCCCCTGCGGGTTTCCCGGCAACTGGTGCGCCTGGACATCCCGCTGATGATCGGCGCCAGTCTGCTGGTGTGCATCCTGGCCTGGAACGAGCAATTGACCCGCACGGACGGCATGCTGCTGTTGACGGCTCTGGTGTTGTACCTGGGCCTGTTGCTGCGCCAGTCCCGGCACTCGGCGCGGCCGGTATCGAGCCACGGGCACGACACGCAAGCGCCATGGCTCAGCAGCGTACTGATGATCGTCGCCGGCCTGACCCTGCTGATCTATGCCGGGCACCTGCTGCTGGGAGCGGCCGTTGTGGTCGCCACCGACCTGGGTCTGTCGGAACGAATCATCGGCCTGACCATCGTCGCCATCAGCACTTCGCTGCCCGAGTTGGCCACTTCATTGATCGCGGCCCTACGGGGTGAGCGCGAGATTGCCGTGGGCAACGTGATCGGCAGCAACCTGTTCAACCTCCTTGGGGTGCTCGGCCTCACGGCACTGGTGGCGCCGTCACCGCTGTCGGTGTCGCCCAACGCCCTGGACTTCGACCTGCCGGTGATGCTGGGCGTCACCGCGCTGTGTCTGCCGGTGTTCTATTCCGGCTACCGGGTGACACGCGCCGAAGGTTTGCTGTTTCTGGGTTTGTACCTGGCTTATGGGCTGCATGTGGTGTCATTCACCACCGGCATGCCGCTGGCGGGCAAGCTTGAACACTTGATGCTGTTTTTCGTCCTGCCGGCGCTGGTGGCGTATTTGTTGTTCACGTCACTGCGCGCCTGGCGTCGCCAACACCATAAAAGGGAATCGCCATGACCGAGCATAAAAAACCCGGCGTTGAAGTACGTCGTCAAGTAATGGGCGACGCCTTCGTCGACCGCGCACTGGGCAATGCCACCGAATTCACCCAGCCGCTGCAGGACTTCGTCAATGAACATGCCTGGGGTGCGGTCTGGAACCGCGAAGGCCTGCCGTTGAAAACCCGCAGCCTGATCACCCTCGCCGCCCTGACGGCGCTCAAGTGCCCGCAGGAACTCAAGGGTCACGTACGCGGCGCACTGAACAACGGCTGCACGGTGGACGAGATTCGCGAAACGCTGCTGCATTGTGCCGTGTACGCCGGCGCTCCGGCGGCGATCGATGCATTTCGCGCGGCGCAGGAAGTGATCGAGCAATACCAGCTGCCTCAATAAAGCGTAAACATCCATTCAACGAGGAAACCATTGTTTCTCCGTTGAATGGGCACTCCCCCTTAAAAACACAAATAACAACTTGCAACTTCCAAATACAAATATCTCGACAAACAACGCCCATTAAAACCACTTCCAATACCACCCGCACAAAGACAAACTTTCCTGGCCGCAAATAAATACCGCAAAAACTAATCAACTATAACTTGAAACATGCGAGAGCCATTCAATGCGATCAAGTCTTTGTGTCATTCTTTCGAGCACCTGCATTTCCCTTGCCCTTGCAAGTCTTAATGTACAAGCTGACACCCCCGCCAATGCCTGCCTGGGCAGCCCCTACAACTTCAGTGAAGTATTGAACTGCTACAAAAAAGACGAAGCCTCCAAGCCCTTACTCTACGTAGCGAAAGGCACCCAGAGCTTTCCAGGCGTCGAAAAGCGCAGCTTTGAGCTTTCCTCCCAGCGCTGGTCACCTGATGGCTTGGTCAGCCCGGAACAATGGAAGCATGACGTGGAGATCTATATCCCCCATAACGCCGTGCGCGGGCAAGCGGTACTGGTGGCGAATAATGGAACCAACATACCCGCTGGTAAAAACGCAGCCACAGAACCCACGGACTTTACCCAAGCCATGGCACTGGAAGTTGCACGCAAGACCGGCACCATTGTTATTTCGCTCAGCAACATTCCCAATCAATACCTGACCTATGCTGACGACGGTCGCCCTCGCACGGAAGATTCCAGCGTTGCCCATAGTTGGAAGCTGTTTCTGAATAACCCGGAAGCGCGCCCCTATATGTCGGTTCATGTGCCAATGATGGCATCGCTGGTCAAAACCATGGATCTCGCCCAGAAAGAACTCGGGCAGTGGCAAGTTGACCGTTTCATTGCCACCGGCGCATCGAAACGTGCTTGGGCCGCCTGGCTTTCGGCAATTGCCGATGAGCGAATCAACGCGGTCGTGCCCTTTGTCATCGATGGTCTTGGCACAGAGAAGGTACTGGAGCACACCTATCAAAGCTTTGGGAAAAACTGGCCGCTGGCTTTCTATGACTATCACGGCGAAGGCGTACTACGTCAGCGGCACAGCGAAAACTTCAAGAAGCTGATGAAGATTGAAGACCCGCTGACCTATCTGGAAAGCGCTTACGCCGATCGATTGTCGATCCCGAAATACATTGTGAACGCCAGCAGCGACGACTTCTTCGCACCCGACAATTCGGATTTCTATTTTGACCAGTTACCAGGTCCGAAAAGCTTGCGCATCGCGCCCAATGCCAGTCATACCGGGATCAGGCAATTTGTCGAGAATTCGCTGATTTCAGTGGTCAACCGCTGGCAGCAGGAACGCCCACTGCCCACCATCACCACCAGCGCCAGCACACTGGCGGCGGGCAAAGCGGTTTCACTGCAATTCACCGAAGCGCCGGTTCAGATCACTCAGTGGACCGCAGTGAATCCGATGGCACGAGACTTTCGTGATGCCTGCGGTATTCGCTACGAGCCGACACACATCACCCCCTCCTCGCCTTTGAGCGCCCAGGTGCAGGTTGATACGCCCGAGCAGGGCTGGGCAGCGAGCTTTGTCGAAGTGACCTTCGCCGACGGATTTGTCACCACTACACCGGTGCAGATCACGCCTGAGCGCTACCCGACCGGCGCGCCACCAGAGACCGGCCCCCTGTGCAAAACCCTGCCCGATGTGGCCAGCCGCTAAATCCAGCCGCCCCACTGCAGCAAAAAGATCCCGACATTCGTGGTCACGGCAGCCATCAACGTGGTGATCACGATGATGGCTGCCGCCAATTCATGATTGCCCTCGGCGGCGCGCGCCATCACGAAGCTGGCCGCTGCCGTCGGGCTGCCGAAATACAGGAACAGAATCCCCAGTTCGGCACCGCGAAAGCCCCACAGCCAGGCACCCAGGGTGGCCAGCACCGGTAGGCCGATCATCTTCACCAGACTTGAACTCAGCGCCATGTTGCCGCTCTTGCGCAATGCCGCGAGCGACAGCGTGCCGCCAATACAGATCAGCGCCAAGGGCAAGGTGGTTTGCGCCAGGTATTGCCCGGAGGTTTCCAGCCACCCCGGCAATCCGATCTTGAAGTAGGCGAATGGCGCGGCTGCGATCACGCTGATGATCAGCGGATTGCTGAACACGCTTTTGCAGATGCTCCATGGGTCGGACTTGATCACTGGGCTGTACACCGCCAGGACAATGGTTGAGAGCGTGTTGTAGAACAAAATCACCAGCGCCGCGAGAATCGCCCCGAGGGAAATCCCGTAATCGCCGTACATGCTCGCCGCCAGCGCCAGGCCGATCACCCCGTTATTGCCGCGGAAGGCGCCCTGAGTGTAGATCCCGCGGTCTTCGCGCGGGCACTTCCAGATCGCCCAGCCCCAGGCGATGGCAAAACACACCAGGGTCGCGACGGAGAAGTAGATCAGCAGTGCAGGTTGCAGTGCCGCGTGCAGGTCGGCGTGGAGGATGCCGAGAAACAGCAAGGCCGGCATGGTGACGTTGAACACCAGGGACGAGGCTGTGTGGATAAAGTTGTCGTTGATCCAGTCGATGCGTTTGAGCAGAACTCCCAGAAACAGCATGGCAAACACCGGCGCGGTGATGTTCAGGGTTTCGAGGAAAATTGCCAGCATGCCGGGGGACCTTGGGGGTGGGCGTCGTTAGGGGGCTAATGATAAGCCACCAAAGACGTTGGCGTCTGGTTGATCGCTTTCGCAAGCAGTCACGAAGCCCATGTGGCGAGGGAGCTTGCTCCCGCTGGGTCGCGAAGCGGCCCCAAAAAATGGGACTGCTACACAGTCCAGCGGGAGCAAGCTCCCTCGCCACAGGATCAGGTAATCGGCGCCGGATTAAACAACGTAATGTCGTTATGCAGCTTGTGCTGCTCCGCCCACGTCTGTTTCCTGCCGCTGGCCACGTCCAGGTAGTAGTGGAACAACTCCCAGCCCAGATCCTCGATCGACGCACGCCCGGTAGCAATGCGCCCGGCATCAATGTCGATCAGGTCAGGCCAGCGCTGCGCCAGCTCGGTGCGGGTCGACACCTTCACCACGGGCGCCATGGCCAACCCGTAAGGCGTTCCACGCCCGGTGGTGAATACATGCAGGTTCATCCCCGCCGCCAGCTGCAAGGTGCCGCAGACAAAATCGCTGGCCGGTGTAGCGCAGAAAATCAGGCCTTTGCGCTTGAAGCGCTCGCCCGGGCCAAGCACCCCATTGATTGCGCTGCTGCCGGACTTGACGATAGACCCCAGGGATTTCTCGACAATGTTCGACAACCCACCTTTCTTGTTGCCCGGCGTGGTGTTGGCGCTGCGGTCCGCTTCGCCCTTGGCCAGGTAACGGTCATACCAGTCCATTTCCCGCACCAGTTCCTGGGCTACACCCTCAGTTTCGGCGCGGGAGGTCAGCAGGTAAATGGCGTCACGCACCTCGGTCACTTCGGAAAACATCACCGTCGCACCCGCCCGCAGGAGCAGGTCCGAGGCATAACCGAGTGCCGGGTTGGCGGTGATGCCGGAGAAGGCATCGCTGCCGCCGCACTGCATGCCGAGGATAAGCTCGGACGCCGGTACGGTTTCCCGGCGGCGTTGATCGAGCTTCTTCAAGCGGGTCTCGGCCAGCTCCATGATCTGCTCGATCATCTCGGTGAAACCGTGACTCGAATCCTGCAAGCGGTAAAGCCACGGCTCGCTCAGATCCACCGAACTGTCGTTCTCGTGCATCACCTGGCCGGCCTGCAATTTCTCGCAACCCAGGCTGATGACCAGTGCTTCGCCACCCAGGTTCGGATTGCGCGCCAGGTTGCGCACGGTACGAATCGGGATGTACGCGTCGGCGGCGGTGATCGCCACGCCACAGCCGTAGCTATGGGTCAGCGCCACCACGTCATCGACGTGCGGGTACTTGGGCAGCAACTCGTCCTTGATGCGCTTGACCGCGTGATCGAGCACGCCGGTCACGCACTGCACGGTGGTGGTGATGCCGAGAATGTTACGCGTACCCACGGTGCCATCGGCGTTGCGATAACCCTCGAACGTAAAGCCTTCCAGCGGTGCCTGTGCGGCCGGCACTTCGGTGGACAGCGGCAGGCTGTCCAGCGGCGGCGCGGTCGGCATGCGCAGTTGATCTTCCTTGACCCAGCTGCCCCGGGGAATCGGCTGCAAGGCGTAACCAATGGTCTGGCCATAACGAATCACCTGGCCACCCTCGGGAATGTCTTCCAGGGTGACCTTGTGGCTCTGTGGCACGAAGTCCACGGTGACCAGGCCGTCCGGGAATTTGGTCCCGGCCGGCACCCCTTGATCGTTGACCACGATCACTACGTTGTCCCGCTCGTGCAGGCGGATGTAGCGCGGCGAGTCGGAATGTTCAATCAACTGCATGACGCCGCTCCTCAGGAATGCGCTTGAGACAATTTGTTGTGAGTTTCAGGACCGCTCACTGGCGGTTCCTTGAGCACCACACGCTTGATCGGACCTACGATCACCAGATAGCTGAACACCGCGACCAATGCATTGCAACCGACGAACACCAGGGCCCACTTGAACGAACCGGTGGAGCTGATGATGTAGCCGATGACGATCGGGGTGGTGATCGATGCCAGGTTACCGAAGGTGTTGAACAGGCCACCACTGAGACCTGCGATCTGCTTGGGTGAAGTATCGGACACCACGGCCCAGCCCAGTGCACCGACGCCTTTGCCGAAGAAGGCCAGGGCCATGAAGCCGACGACCATCCATTCCACGTCCACATAGTTGCAGGCCACGATGCTGCTGGACACCAGCAGGCCGGCGATGATCGGCGCCTTGCGTGCGAAGGTCAGGGAGTGGCCCTTGCGCAGCAGGTAGTCGGAAATGACTCCGCCGAGTACGCCACCGATGAAGCCGCAGATGGCCGGCAGCGAGGCAATGAAACCGGCCTTGAGGATGGTCATGCCCCGTTCCTGCACCAGGTACACCGGGAACCAGGTCAGGAAGAAATAGGTGATGCCGTTGATGCAGTATTGGCCCAGGTACACGCCGAGCATCATGCGGTTGGTCAGCAACTGGCGGATGTAGTCCCACTTTGGACCATCGACTTTCTTGCCCTTGCCTTTGTCCTGGTCCATGTCGACCATGCCGCCGTTGTCGGCGATGTGCTTGAACTCGGCGTCATTGATCATCGGGTGCTGGCGGGGGCTGTGGATAACCTTCAGCCAGATCCCGGAGAAGATGATGCCGATCACGCCCATGACGATGAACACGTGCTGCCAGCCGAAGCTGTAGACGATCCAGCCCATCAGCGGTGCGAACAACACAGTGGCAAAGTATTGCGCCGAGTTGAAGATCGCCGAGGCGGTGCCGCGTTCAGCCGTCGGGAACCAGGCCGCGACTATGCGTGCGTTGCCGGGGAAGGATGGCGCTTCGGCAAGGCCCACCAGGAAGCGCAGCATGAACAGCGCGACCACGGCCGTGGACATGCCGAACTCGCCGACATAACCCTGCAGTACGGTGAACAGCGACCAGGTGAAAATGCTCAGGGCATAGATTTTTTTCGAGCCGAAGCGATCGAGTAGCCAGCCACCGGGGATTTGTCCGGCCACGTAGGCCCAACCGAAAGCGGAGAAGATGTAGCCGAGGGTGACGGCGTCGATGCCAAGGTCTTTTTGCAGGCTGGAGCCGGCAATGGCGATGGTCGCGCGGTCGGCGTAGTTGATCGTGGTCACCAGGAACAGCATGAGCAGGATCAAATAGCGGACGTGAGTCGGCTTTTGAGTCGATTGCATGTAGATGTACTCCCACTGATTATTTTTATGCGGGGTGAATCTGGTGTGCTCGCCCTGTAGGAGCTGCCGAGTGAAACGAGGCTGCGATCTTTTGATCTTCGACGTCCACTGGGACGCAAAACATCAAGATCAAAAGATCGCAGCCTTCGGCAGCTCCTACAGGGGGTATTGCGTTTACGAACCGATGTAGCTGGTTTTCACCACGGTGTAGAACTCTTGCGCATAGCGACCCTGCTCACGTGATCCATAGGATGAACCCTTACGGCCACCGAACGGAACGTGGTAATCCACACCGGCGGTCGGCAGGTTGACCATCACCATCCCTGCCTGGGAGTGGCGCTTGAAGTGATTGGCGTATTTCAGCGAGGTGGTAGCAATGCCCGCCGAAAGACCGAACTCGGTGTCATTGGCCATGGCCAGTGCAGCTTCGTAGTCGGCCACGCGAACGATGTTGGCCACCGGGCCAAAGATCTCTTCGCGGCTGATGCGCATCGACGCTTCGCTGTCGGCAAACAGGGTTGGCGCGAGGAAGTAACCCTCGGTATCGCAGGTCACCAGACCACCGCCGCTGACCAGACGAGCACCTTCGGACTGGCCGATGTCGATGTACTTCATGTCCTGTTCAAGTTGGGCCTGGGAGACCACCGGACCGATGTCGGTGCCGGCTTTCAACGCGTGGCCGACCTTGATCGACTTCATGCGCTCGGCCATGGCCTCGACGAACTTATCGTGGATGCCGGCGGTGACGATGAAGCGGCTGGAGGCGGTGCAACGCTGGCCGGTGGAGTAGAACGCGCTCTGTACCGACAGTTCGACCGCTTGCTTGAGGTCGGCGTCGTCGAGAATGATCTGCGGGTTCTTGCCGCCCATTTCCAGCTGGACCTTGGCCTGGCGCGAGACGCAGTTGACCGCGATCTGGCGGCCGACACCGACGGAGCCGGTGAAGCTGATGCCATCGACTTTCGGGCTCTGCACCAGTGCATCACCCACTACACGACCGCTGCCCATCACCAGGTTGAACACGCCGGCCGGGAAGCCTGCGCGGGAGATGATTTCGGCCAGGGCCCAGGCGCAGCCCGGTACCAGATCGGCGGGCTTGAGCACGACGCAGTTGCCGTAGGCCAGGGCCGGGGCGATTTTCCACGCAGGGATGGCGATCGGGAAGTTCCACGGCGTGATCAGGCCGACCACACCCAAGGCTTCGCGGGTGACTTCGACGTTGACGCCCGGACGCACCGACGGCAGGTAGTCGCCGGACAGGCGCAGGCATTCACCGGCGAAAAATTTGAAGATGTTACCGGCGCGGGTCACTTCGCCGATGGCTTCGGGCAGGGTCTTGCCCTCTTCCCGGGCCAGCAGGGTGCCGAGCTCTTCGCGACGGGCGAGGATTTCAGTGCCGACTTTATCCAGGGAATCGTGACGGGCCTGAATGCCCGACACCGACCAGGCCGGAAACGCGGCGCGGGCGGCATCGATGGCCGCATGGACCTGAGCCAGGTCAGCCTTGGCGTAATCGCCGATGGCATCGCTCAGTTCGGACGGGTTGATGTTGGTCGAATAGTCGCCACCGGCAACCCACTCGCCATTGATGTAGTTATCGAAACGCTTTGAATCAGCCACTGAAATCTCTCCTCACGCAAAAGGCCGCCGACTGCCCGGCGGCCCTGGTTTTATCGGGTGTTACTGAGCACCTTGCTTGTCGATCAGTGCGGCGAGCATTTCGTACTCTTCGCCCGTCAGATCGGTCAGCGGCGCGCGCACCGGGCCTGCGTCGTAGCCGGCGATTTTCGCCCCGGCCTTGACGATGCTCACCGCGTAGCCGGCTTTGCGGTTACGGATGTCCAGGTACGGCAGGAAGAAGTCGTCGATGATCTTGCCAACGGTGGCGTGATCTTCGCGGGCGATGGCGTGGTAGCAGTCCATCGCGGTTTTCGGGATGCAGTTGAACACCGCCGAGGAGTAGACCGGCACGCCCAGTGCCTTGTAGGCAGCGGCGTAGACTTCGGCGGTCGGCAGGCCGCCCAGGTAGCTGAAGCGATCACCGAGACGGCGACGGATCGACACCATCAACTCGATATCACCCAGGCCATCCTTGTAGCCGATCAGGTTCGGGCAACGCTCGGCCAGACGCTCCAGCAGCGGTGCGTTCAAACGGCAGACATTACGGTTGTAGACCACGACGCCGATGTTCACCGATTTGCACACGGCTTCAACGTGGGCGGCAACGCCGTCCTGGCTGGCTTCGGTCAGGTAGTGCGGCAGCAACAGCAGGCCTTTGGCGCCCAGGCGCTCGGCTTCCTGAGCGTACTCGATGGCCTGACGGGTCGAACCACCGACGCCGGCCAGGATTGGCACGCTGGTCGCGCAGGTGTCGACGGCCGTCTTGATGATTTCCGAATATTCGCTGGCCGCCAGGGAGAAGAACTCGCCGGTGCCGCCTGCGGCGAACAGTGCCGAGGCGCCGTATGGGGCCAGCCATTCGAGTCGCTTGATGTAGCCAGCGCGGTTGAAGTCGCCCTGTGCATTGAAATCGGTGACCGGGAAAGACAGCAGACCGGAAGAGAGGATGGACTTCAGTTCTTGTGGATTCATTATTCGAACACCCTGGGTAGCAACGTTATGTGTGTGAAAACCGTTCAGCCTGCGCCGAAGTTGTAGGTCATCGTACAACTTAAAAAATAACCGTCAACTGCATTTCATCGCTGACGGGAAAAATTGTTCGACAGGAATGTGTTGAGCCTTGTTTTAGACGGTTCGTACGCGTAGGGATGGGATGGTCACGACAGGACAATCGGTGTTCTGGAGATACGTTGTCAGAAGATAGAAAGAGCTGGCTGAAGGTTTTGCGGCGTGGGGAAGGCCCCATCGCGGGCAAGCCCGCTCCCACAGAGGATGGGCATCGTGCACACACCAAGTGTAGGAGCGGGCTTGCCCGCGAAGGCAATCTGTCAGCCCATACAGGACTGGAAGCAGAACACTCAGCCCCGCTGCGCCTCAGCCTCTTCATGGGCATGGCGCAGCCGCTCGCGGCTGTTGGTCAGGTGCAGGCGCATGGCGGCCCGCGCCGCATCGGAATCCTGGCGGGCGATGGCGTCGTAGATCTCTTCGTGTTCGCGGCTGAGGCGATTCATGTAGTGCTGCTGGTCATCATGGGCCAGCCGCGCGGAGTTAAGCCGGGTGCGCGGAATAATGCTGGTACCCAGGTGGGTCATGATGTCGGTGAAGTAGCGGTTGCCGGTCGACAGGGCAATCTGCAGGTGGAACTGGAAGTCCGAAGCCACCGCATCGCTGGCGTGGGAAACGCTTTCATTCAAGGCATCCAGCGCCGCGCGCATCAGTGCCAGTTGCTCGGGGCTGCGACGTTGGGCAGCCAGCCCGGCAGACTCGACTTCCAGGCTGATACGCAACTCCAGAATGGCCAGCACGTCACGCAAGGTCACCACGGTCGCCGGATCGATACGGAAACCGCTCGGGCTCGGAGTATCGAGCACGAAGGTGCCGATGCCGTGACGGGTTTCCACCTGCCCGGCCGCCTGCAAGCGGGAGATCGCTTCGCGCACCACCGTACGGCTGACGCCATGGGCATCCATGATCGCCGACTCGGTGGGCAACTTGTCGCCACGCTTGAGCTGACCGTCGCGGATCTGCTCGGACAGCACCGTCACCAGCTCCTGCGCGAGGCTGCGGCGCTTGCGAGGGAGGCGGGGTGCGTCGTTCGGGTTTTCCATGGTGGACATCTGTCTCGAAAAATTCGGCTGAAACTGCATCATAGCGCAACGCGGTTGTACGATCACCCACTGCCCCTGTAGGAGCTGGCTTGCCAGCGATAAACGATAACTCAGTTCCACAGACAAACCGGGTTACGGCCATCGCTGGCAAGCCAGCTCCTACAGGGAGCATGGTGTTTATGCAGGCACGGTCAGCTCTACCAGATGACCATTGTCGATACGCACATGACGAGGATGGAAACGCTTGAGGCTGCTGCGATGGCCGACGCTGACAATGCTCAGCCCCGGCAACTCGTCGATCAGCGCCTGATACAGCGTGGCTTCGTCTTCTTCGTCCATCGCCGAGGTTGCTTCGTCCATGTACAGCCACTGCGGCGCGTAGAGCAAGGCGCGGGCAAAGGCCAGTCGTTGCTGCTCACCGGGTGACAGCATGCGCTGCCAGTGATTGGCCTCGTCCAGACGCGCCACCAGATGCGGCAAGCGACAGGTTTCCAGCACGTGCACGTAGCGTTCGGTCGGGTAGGTTTCACCAGGTTGTGGATAACTCAGGGCTTCACGCAGGGTGCCAATCGGCAAGTAAGGCTTTTGCGGCAGGAACAGATAGCGCGAGGCGGGCAGGCGAATGCTGCCATGGCCCGCCGGCCACAGATGCCCCATCGCCCGCAGCAAGGTCGACTTGCCGCTGCCGGAGCGCCCACTGAGCATCACCCGCTCGCCTGCCTCCACAGTCATGTCGGCGCTGGTCAGCAGATGCCGGCCATCGGCCAGGTCGAGGCCGAGGTTGTGCACCTTCAGCGCATTGCCCGAATTCTGCACATCGATTGCCGGCGCACGCTCTTCATTCTCGCTCATGGCCTGGCGGAAACTCAGCAGACGATCGCAGGTGGCGCGCCAGGACGCGAGGCTCTGATACGCGCTGATAAACCAGCTGAAGCTTTCCTGCACGTTGCCGAATGCCGAACTGATTTGCATCAGCTCGCCCAGCTCGATCTTGCCGGCCAGGTAACGCGGCGAGGCGACGATGAACGGGAAAATGATGGCCGCCTGGCTGTAACCGGCGGTGAAGAAGGTCAGGCGCTTGGAGACCTTCATGATGTCCCAGAAGTTATGCCAGACCAGGCCGAAACGACTGGTCAGGCGGCGATTCTCGTTCGGCTCGCCGTTGTACAACGCGATGCTTTCGGCATTCTCGCGAATCCGCACCATGGAAAAACGCAGGTCGGCTTCGAAGCGTTGTTGTTGGTTGTTCAGGCCGATCAGGCGACGACCGATCAGATGAGTCAGCCAGCTGCCCACCACGGCATACACCAGTACGCACCAGAACATGTAGCCGGGAATGGTGACGCCGAACACTTCAATGCTGCCCGACACGCCCCACAGGATGATCGAGAACGACACCAGGCTGACGATGTTGCGCAACAAGCCGATGCCCAGTTCCAGGGTATTGGAGGTGAAATTGTTGAGGTCTTCGGAAATCCGCTGGTCGGGGTTATCGGTGTAACCGCCCTGCTCCAGCCGGTAGTAATTCTTGTCGCCGAGCCAACGGTCGAAGTACTGCTCGGTGAGCCACGCCCGCCAGCGGATCGTCAGCATCTGGGTCAGGTAGAGCCGATACACCGCGCCGACGATCGCCACCGCGGCAATCCCGCAGAAATACAGGATCAGCCGCCAGAAGGCCGCCTCGTCCTTTTGTTGCAGGGCGTTGTAGAAATCCTTGTACCAGGTGTTGAACCACACCGAAATGCCCACGCTGATCAGCGACAGCGCAATCACGGCGATCAGCAATGTCCAGGCCTTGCCCTTCTCTTCACTGCGCCAGTAAGGCGTGGTCATCGCCCACACCTTGCGGAAAAATTGCCCGCGCACAGCATCGTTGACCGCGGAGTATTCAGCGTTCTGATTCATGGAAAAGGCTCGATAAAGAAAAGAACAGACACGAACCGATCATAGATGATCGGTCCGGTTTGTCGCGAGAAGTGGCCAGCATTCGTTCAGCGCAGGTTCAGCGGCGAACAGGGCGCTTCTGCAATTTGCGCTGCAGCGTGCGGCGGTGCATGCCCAGGGCACGGGCAGTGGCGGAAATGTTGCCTTCGTGCTCGGTCAGCACGCGCTGGATGTGCTCCCACTGCAGGCGGTCCACGGACATCGGGTTTTCCGGCACCAGGCTGTCGAGGTCGGCATGCTCGGAAAGCAACGCGGCCAGCACGTCGTCGGCGTCCGCCGGCTTGCACAGGTAATTGCAGGCGCCGCGCTTGATCGCTTCGACCGCGGTGGCGATGCTCGAGTAACCGGTGAGGATCACCACGCGCATTTCCGGGTCCATTTCCAGCAATTTGGGCAGCAGCACCAGGCCCGAATCGCCGTCCATCTTCAGGTCCAGGGCAGCGTAGTCCGGCAGATCGGCCTTGGCCAGTTCCAGGCCCTCTTCGGCGGAGCTCGCCGTGCTGACGCGAAAGCCGCGGCGAGCCATGGCTCGGGCCATGACGCGGGTGAAGGTGGCGTCGTCATCGACCAGCAGCAAATGCGGCAGTTCTTCGCCTTCGACTTGGATCTCGTCACTCATGTTCGTCTCCTCGGGCGGCACGGGGCAGGCGCAGCTCGGTGAGCGTGCCGCCTTCCTCATGACTATAGAGTTTCACTGAGCCGCCAGCGCGTGTCACGCTGGCCTTGCTCAAAAACAGGCCCAGGCCGAAACCTTTGCCCTTGGTGGTAAAAAACGGCTTGCCGATCTGTTCGGCAATGGCCAATGGCACGCCGGCGCCATGGTCGCGAATGCTGATGGTCAGATTCTCCGCGTCCCAGTCCAGGGTCACCTGCAACCCTTCAGGGCAGGCATCGGCGGCGTTGTTCAACAGATTCAGCAAAGCCTGGGTCAGGTCCGGCGGCGGCGCCATGCGCGGCACGGCGCCCTGGCCGAGGCGCTGGAAGCGATAACTGGCTTCCGGGCGCATCAGGTGCCAGCGATTGAGGGCTTCATCGAGCCAGTCAGTGACGTCCTGCATCTCCACCGCCAGGCGCCGGTTGGCCTCTGCGGCCCGAACGAGCTGCTGCAGGGTTTGCTTGCACAGCTTGACCTGGTCCTGCAGCACGCTGAGGTCATCCTGCAACATCGGGTCGTGATGGTCCTGGCGCATTTCCTTGAGCAATACGCTCATGGTCGCCAGCGGCGTACCCAACTCGTGTGCGGCACCGGCGGCCTGGGTGGCGACGGCGAGCAACTGCTGGTCGCGCAGCCCCTCTTCACGGCGAATCGCGCGCAGTTCTTCCTGGCGTCGCAGCTCTTCGGCCATGCGTGCGGCGAAGAAGGTAATCACCGCGGCGGCGAGGGCGAAGCTCAGCCACATTCCATACACCTGCAGGTTTTCCCGGGCGATGGGGAAGGTTTGCAGCGGATAGAACTGCGCCAGCAACAGGGTGTACATGGTCAAGGCGATACCGGACAGAATCACCGAATAACGCCACGGCAGCGTCACGGCCGCAATGGTCAGCGGCACCAGGTAATAGGAGACGAAAGGGTTGGTCGAGCCCCCGGAGAAATACAGCAGGGCGCTGTGGATAAACAGATCGCAGGCCAGCTGCACGGCATATTCGAGCTCGGTCACCGGCCATGATGTGCGCAGGCGAATCGCCGTGAACGCACACAACAGCATCGAGCAACCCAGGGTCGCGGCCAGTTGAAACCAGGGCAACGGCAGCAGCTCGAGCCAGTAGGCCAGGCCCACGGAACCGGCCTGGGCGGCCAGCACCAAAATGCGGATGAACGTCAGCCGCCAGAGGTTCTGGCGTGTGGCGGAAGTGATTTGTACGGGGGCGAGCATGAGCTCTCCTGATGAGCGCTCCAGGCGGATCGCAGGGAGTATAACCAAGCATGGGGGCAGGCAGGCAAAAGTGCGGCAAACGGCCACAGCCAGACCCAGGTTTCAAGGAAATGCTTTGTGGCGAGGGAGCTTGCTCCCGCTTCGGCTGCGTAGCAGTCGTAAAAACGGTGTGCACAATGTTCCTGTTTGACCGGGTTGAATGATGGGGGCCTGCTGCGCAGTCCAGCGGGAGCAAGCTCCCTCGCCACATAAGCCTGCGTGCAACATCTGTATAGAAGTTGTAACTGTGCGAACCGGATCATCAACGCTAGAGTCTGATAGGTTCACGCAGGTCCGCACTATCACCCTGCGCACCCCTATCAGGAGATTTCATGCACACATTCCGCCGCAGCGCCGCCCTTCTCGCCCTGAGTGCCAGCACCTTCGCCAGCCTCCCGGCCCTGGCCGCCGAGGAACTTCATTACAACCAGATTTCCCTGCGCGCCGAAGTCAGCCAGGAAGTGGCCCGCGACCTGATGATCGTGACCCTCTACACCGAAGAACAGAACAGCGACCCGGCCAAACTTGCCGCCGACATCAGCACCACCATGAACAAGGCGCTGGCCCAGGCTAAACAGGTCAAGGACATCACCCTGCGCCAAGGCAGCCGCAACAGCTACCCGATCTACGACACCAAGGGCCAGAAGATCACCGGCTGGCGTGAGCGCGCCGAACTGCGCCTGGAAAGCCAGGACTTTGCCGCGCTGTCGAAACTGACTGGCGAACTGCTCACCGACCTGAAAATGGGCGGCATGGACTTCGCCATCGCCACCCCGACCCGCAAGGCCAGCGAAGACGCCCTGCTCAAGGACGCCGTGGCCGCTTTCAAGGCCCGCGCCCAGCTTGCGACCGATGCCTTGGGCGGCAAGAGCTACAAAATCGTCAACCTGAACCTCAACAGCAACGGCTATCCACAACCTTACTTGCGCGCACCGATGATGATGAAAGCCGCGAGCATGGACGCCGCGCCGGTAACGCCGGAAGTTGAAGCCGGCACCAGCCAGGTCGGCATGACGGCGGACGGTTCGATTGAAGTCCTGATGCCTTGATCTGAAAGCGGCACAAAAAAAGGCGATCCCACAGCGGTTCGCCTTTTTTTTGCTGGCAGTTTGCGCCCATGGGCTATAAATAAAAGTGGCCGCCGTCGACAGGGTCAGCCGTTGTTCCTGGGTACAACCCCCGGCCATTGGTTCGCCACGGTGCAACAATAACCACTCCCATTTGGGAGCGTAACCCACCTGCAAACAGCGGTTTAAATAAGTAACACCCTGCTCTGTGCAAGAGCATCCAGAGTGGCAACCGCACCGTGCAAGTGCGTGATTTGCACCGAAAAAAACCGGCGCAAACGGTCAAATGCGTCGAATTTTATACATATGCGACATTAAGGTACGTTCGTGCCACCGTTTAAGCTTTGCAAACACTCTGGATCTTGCATTGGGTATGGCCCCTGCATAAGTATCCGCAGGCACGACTCACGAGGTCGTCCTCTAATTCGAAAAATGACAACAATCTGAGGCCACCATGCTTAAACACGCGGTCATTCCGTTTTTAGTCGGCGCCAGCCTATTGGCCGCCGCACCGTTCGCCCAGGCGGCGACCAACCTGGTGTTCTGCTCCGAAGGAAGCCCGGCCGGTTTCGATCCTGGTCAATACACCACCGGAACCGACTTCGACGCCTCTGCCGAAACCATGTTCAACCGCCTGACCCAGTTCGAGCGCGGCGGCACCGCCGTGGTCCCGGGCCTGGCGACCAGCTGGGACATTTCCGATGATGGCCTGACCTACACCTTCCACCTGCGTGAAGGCGTGAAGTTCCACACCACCCCGTACTTCAAGCCGACTCGTGACTTCAACGCGGACGACGTGCTGTTCACCTTCAATCGCATGATTAACAAGGATGACCCGTTCCGCAAAGCGTACCCGACCGAATTCCCGTACTTCACCGACATGGGGATGGACACCAACATCACCAAGATCGACAAAATCGACGATCACACGGTCAAGTTCACCCTGAAAGAAGTGGATGCCGCGTTCATCCAGAACATGGCCATGAGCTTCGCCTCCGTGCAGTCCGGTGAGTACGCCGCCCAACTGCTCAAGGAAGGCAAAGCCGCCGACATCAACCAGAAGCCGGTCGGCACTGGTCCGTTCGTGTTCAAGAGCTACCAGAAAGACTCCAACATCCGCTACACCGGCAACAAGGACTACTGGAAGCCTGACGACGTCAAGATCGACAACCTGATCTTCGCCATCACCACCGACCCGTCGGTGCGCATCCAGAAGCTGAAGAAGAACGAGTGCCAGATCACTCTCTTCCCGCGTCCGGCCGACCTCAAGGCACTGAAAGAAGACAAGAGCCTGAAAGTGCCTGACCAGGCCGGTTTCAACCTGGGTTACATCGCCTACAACGTGATGGACAAGGTCAAGGGCAGCAACGAGCCGAACCCGCTGGCCCAGCTGAAAGTGCGCCAGGCACTGGACATGGCCGTCAACAAGCAGCAGATCATCGACTCCGTGTACCAGGGCGCAGGCCAATTGGCCGTCAACGCTATGCCGCCGACCCAGTGGTCCTACGACACCACCATCAAGGACGCGCCGTACAACCCTGAGAAAGCCAAGGAGCTGCTCAAGGAAGCCGGCGTGAAAGACGGCACCGAAATCGTCCTGTGGGCGATGCCGGTTCAGCGTCCGTACAACCCGAATGCCAAGCTGATGGCCGAGATGCTGCAGTCCGACTGGTCCAAGATCGGCCTCAAGGTCAAGATCCAGAGCTACGAGTGGGGCGAGTACATCAAGCGTTCCAAAGGTGGCGAGAACCAGGCCATGCTGATTGGCTGGAGCGGTGACAATGGTGATCCGGACAACTGGCTGAACGTGCTGTTCGGTTGCGACTCGCTGGAAGGCAACAACTTCTCCAAGTGGTGCGACAAGAAGTTCGACGGCATCGTCAAGGAAGCCAAGCGCACGACCGACCAGGGCAAGCGCACCGAACTGTACAAGCAGGCGCAACACGTCCTCAAAGACGCCGTTCCAATGACACCTATCGCTCACTCGACGGTGTTCCAGCCTATGCGTGACAACGTTCAGGACTTCAAGATCAGCCCGTTTGGCTTGAACTCCTTCTACGGCGTCAGCGTCAGCAAATAAGAAATGGCAGCGGCGACGTCAATGACGTCGCCGCTGCATTTTTTTTGCCGATAAAGTAGGAAATTACCTACAGCCAAATCCGCAGCTGATTACAGCTTCGGCTTAGGCTGCGTTGAAATTTCCTACAAGTTTTTAGGACGTTACGCATTTACTGCCGACCCCCACGGCTCATACCGTCGGGTGTCGACCAGTCTATGCGTGGGTTATCGGTTATCGACCGCAAGGCTTGTGATCAGTGATGCCCCCGGCCCCCAGGGACGGATCGGCGGCTCATTGCCAAACACTTAGAAAAAAAAAGAGGGAGCGTTATGCGCCATACCTTGGTTTTATCCGCACTACTGGGCACCGGTCTGCTGGCCGCCACGTCCATCAGCCAGGCTGCGAGCAACAGCCTGATTTTCTGCTCCGAAGGCAGCCCCGCCGGTTTCGACACGGCGCAGTACACCACGGCGACCGACAATGACGCCGCCGAGCCGCTGTACAACCGCCTCGCCGAGTTTGAAAAAGGCGCGACCAATGTCGTACCGGGCCTGGCCACCAGTTGGGATATTTCCGAGGACGGTCTCACGTACACCTTCCACCTGCGCGAAGGTGTGAAATTTCACACGACCAAATATTTCAAGCCGACCCGTGATTTCAATGCCGACGACGTGCTGTTCACCTTCAATCGCATGCTCGATCCGCAACAGCCCTTCCGCAAGGCCTACCCGACCGAGTTTCCGTACTTCAACGGGATGAGCCTGAACAAGAACATCGCCAAGGTCGAAAAGACCGGGCCGCTGACCGTGGTCTTTACGCTCAATAGCGTGGACGCCGCGTTCATCCAGAACATCGCCATGAGCTTCGCCGCCATCCTTTCCGCCGAGTACGCCGACAAGCTGCTGGCCGAAGGCAAGCCGAGCGACATCAACCAGAAGCCGATCGGTACCGGGCCGTTCGTGTTCAAGAGTTATCAGAAAGACTCGAACATCCGCTACACCGGCAACAAGCAATACTGGGACCCGAGCCGGGTCAAGCTGGACAACCTGATTTTCGCCATCAACACCGATGCGTCAGTGCGCGTGCAGAAGCTCAAGGCCAACGAGTGCCAGATCACCCTGCACCCGCGCCCTGCCGATGTGACTGCGCTAAAAAGCGATCCGAACCTCAAGCTCATCGAGAAGCCTGGCTTCAACCTCGGCTACATCGCCTACAACGTGCGCCACAAACCGTTCGACCAGCTCGAAGTGCGCCAGGCGCTGGACATGGCGGTGAACAAGCAAGGCATTCTCAACGCCGTTTACCAGGGCGCGGGGCAACTGGCGGTCAACGCCATGCCGCCGACCCAGTGGTCCTACGACGAAACGATCAAGGACGCCGCCTACAACCCGGAAAAAGCCAGGGAGTTGCTCAAGGCGGCCGGCGTCAAGGAAGGCACCGAAATCACCCTCTGGGCCATGCCGGTCCAGCGTCCGTACAACCCCAACGCCAAGTTGATGGCCGAAATGCTCCAGGCCGACTGGGCGAAGATCGGCCTCAAGGTCAAGATCGTCAGCTATGAATGGGGCGAGTACATCAAGCGCACCAAGAATGGCGAGCACGACATCAGCCTGATCGGCTGGACCGGCGACAATGGCGATCCGGACAACTGGCTCGGTACGCTCTACAGCTGCGACGCCATCGGCGGCAACAACTACTCGATGTGGTGCGATCCGGCTTACGACAAGCTGATCAAACAGGCCAAGGTCGTTACCGACCGCGACCAGCGCACCATCCTCTACAAACAGGCGCAGCAGTTGCTCAAGCAGCAAGTGCCGATCACGCCTGTCGCTCACTCGACGGTCAACCAGCCGCTGAGCGCCAAAATCGAAGGGTTCAAGGTGAGCCCGTTCGGTCGCAACGTGTTCTCGGGTGTCAGTCTGGAAAAATAACCGATCGGTCAGAAAAGTCAGGGGCGAATTTTATTCGCCCCCAGCAGACGCATTGCCGTAATTCGTCAATTTGGCGAGTAGCAAACGTTTGCAATGCCTTGAATGAGTTCTAAACCCTATAACCGGATCACAAAAAAAGACCGGTATATAACAAGAAAATAAGGAGCTTTACCCATGAAACTGAGAAATTCAGCGTTACTGGCCCTGGCCATCAGCAGCATCACTGCGACCGCGTTCGCCGAAACCCAGAGCCAGGCATTCACCCCGGTCACGGTCAAGGAAAAAAGCGCCCAGAGCGAAGCCACCGGTTTCCTCGAAGGCCAGTCGATCGGCGGTACCACCCGCAACTGGTACGCCAATGAACAACTGAAGCGTGGCGCCAAGTTCGCCTACAAGAAGGACGGTGTTTCCACCCCGACGGATCGCCGGATCAACTGGGTGCAAGGCACCATCGTCAAGTACAACTCGGGCTTCACCGAAGGCACTGTCGGTTTCAGCACGGAAGTGGCGGCCTACAACGCTATCGCCCTGGATCAGGACCGCAAGGACCTGGCGTCCAACAATGGTGGCGCACCCGGCACCCGCCCGGGCGCTGGCAACAACCGGACCCTGACCCGCGAAGGCGGCGATGCGGTCGGTCAATGGAGCAAACTCGGTCTGGCTAACGTCAAGGCGCGCGTGTCGAACACCACGCTGACCGCCGGCCGCCAGAACTTCAGCAGCCCGATGGTCGACGTGATCGGCAACCGTGCACTGCCTTCCAGTTTCCAGGGTGTGAGCCTGCACAGCGAAGAGCTGGAGAACCTGACGTTCGACCTCGCCACCTTCGACCGCAACTCGCCGCGTACCGAAGAAAGCCAGCGGAAATTCCGCTCAGAATATTCTGACCAGATCATTGAAATCGACCACGTCAACACGGCCGGTATCACTTACCAGCCACTCGCCAGCCTGACCACCAGCCTCTGGGCCACCCAGGCCGAGGATATGTGGAACCAGTACTACTTCGGCGCCAACCATGTATTGGGTGACAGCTCGGTGCTGAGCCTGACCACGGGCCTGAACTACTACAAAACCGTAGACGAAGGTAAAGCCGTACTGGGCAAGATCGACAACGACACCTATTCCCTGTCGCTTGGCCTGACTCACCTGGCCCACACCCTGACGTTCTCCTATCAGGAGATCAACGGTAACGAGTACTTCGACTACCTGCACGAAACCAACGGCATCTACCTGGCCAACTCCCTGCTGTCGGACTTCAACGGCCCGAACGAAAAATCCTTCCAGATCGCCTATGGTCTGAACATGGCCGAATACGGCGTACCCGGCCTGAAGTTCAACATCTACCAGGCGCGCGGATGGGGTATCGACGGTACTCACTACAAAGGCGGTGCCTACAACAGCGTGAAGACAATGGACGGCGAGCACCACTATGAATACGGCATTGGCGCGACCTACGCGGTACAGAGCGGTCCTCTCAAGGCTTCGACTGTGCGTGCCACCTACACCGCGCACCGTGCCAGCGAAAACCAGCTGGATGGCAGCATCAACGAGTTCCGTCTCGTGACCACCATCCCGTTCAACATCCTGTAACGCACCGGCCGAGCGGCTGACTCAACGATGAGTCGGCCGCCCGGTATTTGTCCTTCAATCGATTGCAGAGGGTTCTTGATGAAAATACTTCCCCTGCGTGCGGCCATCGCCGCCGCGCTGCTCAGTGTTGCTGTGGGTGCTTCGGCCAAACCCCTGGTGGTCTGCACCGAAGCCAGCCCAGAAGGCTTCGACACCGCCCTGTACACCACTGCAGTCACCGCCGATGCTGCGGCCGAAACCATTTTCAACCGCCTGGCAGACTTCAAGCCGGGCACCACCGAGGTGGTGCCGGCGCTGGCCGAATCCTGGGACATCAGCGACGACGGCCTGACCTACACCTTTCACCTGCGCCAGGGCGTCAAGTTCCACACCACCGACTACTTCAAGCCGACGCGCACCATGAATGCCGATGACGTGGTCTGGAGCTTCCAGCGTCAGCTGGACCCCAACCATCCATGGCATAAACAGTCGAGCGTGGGCTTCCCGTACTTTGAAAGCATGGGCTTCAAGGAACTGCTCAAGAGCGTCGAGAAGGTTGACGACAACACGGTCAAGTTCACCCTGACCCGTCGCGAAGCGCCGTTCCTGGCTGATATCGCCATGGCGTTCTCGTCGATCTACTCCGCTGAATACGCCGACCAGTTGCAAAAGGCCAACAAGACCGACGACCTCAACAGCAAACCGATCGGCACCGGTCCGTTCATCTTCCAGCGCTACAACAAGGACGCCCAGGTGCGCTTCAAGGCCAACCCGGAGTACTTCCGTGGCAAGCCGCCGGCCGATGCGCTGATCCTCGCCATCGCCACCGACAACAACGTGCGCCTGCAAAAACTCAAGGCCAACGAATGCCAGGTCGCGCTGTACCCGAAACCGGACGACATCCCGAGCATCAAGAAGGACAGCAACCTGAAGGTTGATGAACTGGATGCGATGACCGTCTCGTACATCGCGATGAACACCACGCACAAGTACCTGAGTGACGTGCGGGTGCGCAAAGCCATTGACCTCGCCTTCGACAAAGAGGCGACGGTCAACGCGCTGTTTGGCAAAGGCAACGCTACCGTGGCGGTCAACCCTTACCCCGACACCCTGCTGGGCTACAACCACAGCCTGAAAAACCCGCCCCACGACCTCGACAAGGCGCGTGCCCTGCTCAAGGAAGCCGGCGTGCCGGAAGGTACCGTGTTCACCCTGTTCACCCGCAATGGCGGCGGCCCGACCAACCCCAACCCGATGCTTGCCGCACAAATGATGCAGGCCGACCTGGCCAAGGTCGGGATCAAGATCGACATCCGCGTGATGGAATGGGGCGAAATGCTCAAGCGTGCGAAAAACGGCGAGCACGACCTGGTGGCGGCCGGATGGGCGGGTGACAACGGCGACCCGGATAACTTCCTGACGCCTATGCTCAGTTGTGAAGCGGCGAAGAACGGCGAAAACTACGCGCGCTGGTGCAACGACCGGTTCCAGGCGCTGCTTGATCAGGCCCGCGAGAAGACCGACCCGGCCGAACGCGCAGCGCTCTATGAACAGGCCCAGGTTATTTTTAATCAGGATCAGCCATGGATCAGCCTCGCACACACTAGAATGTTCACCGCAATGCGTAACACCGTAGAGGGCTACCACATTAGCCCCCTCACCACGAATAACTTCGCCACCACCCAGGTGAAGTAATAAGAAAACTCCCGGCAGGCCTGACCCCAGGCATGCCGGGCACGCCTAACCGGCTGATGAGGTACGACCCACGATGTTTAGTTTTATTGCCCGCCGACTGGGATTACTGATCCCGACGTTTTTCGGCATCACCTTGCTGACTTTCGCGTTGATTCGCATGATTCCTGGCGACCCCGTGGAAGTCATGATGGGCGAACGCCGAGTCGACCCGGAAATGCACGCTCAGGCAATGGAACGCCTTGGTCTGAACAAACCCCTGTATGCCCAGTACCTGGATTACATCGGCAAACTGGCCCAGGGCGATCTCGGTGAATCCCTGCGCACCCGTGAAAGCGTCTGGACCGAATTCACCTCGCTGTTTCCCGCGACCCTGGAACTGTCCATGGCCGCCCTGTTGTTCGCCGGCATCCTGGGCCTGCTGGCCGGGGTGATCGCAGCACTCAAGCGAGGGTCCCTGTTCGACCATGGGGTGATGGGCATCTCCCTGGCGGGATACTCGATGCCGATCTTCTGGTGGGGCCTGATCCTGATCATGTTCTTCTCGGTGAGCCTGGGCTGGACACCGGTCTCCGGGCGGATCGACCTGCTGTATGACATCGAGCCGCGCACCGGCTTCATGCTGATCGACACGCTGCTGGCCGATGACTTCGACGCGTTCCTCGATGCCCTGCACCACCTGATCCTGCCGGCCATCGTGCTCGGCACCATCCCGCTGGCGGTGATCGCGCGGATGACCCGTTCCTCCATGCTCGAAGTCCTGCGCGAAGACTACATCCGCACCGCCAAGGCCAAGGGCCTGTCGCCGGCGCGCGTGGTGTTCGTGCACGGTCTGCGTAACGCGCTGATCCCGGTGCTGACGGTGGTCGGCCTGCAAGTCGGCACCTTGCTGGCCGGTGCAGTCCTGACCGAAACCATTTTCTCCTGGCCCGGCATCGGCAAATGGCTGATCGAAGCCATTGGCGCCCGGGACTACCCCGTCGTGCAGAACGGCATCCTGTTAATCGCCTGCCTGGTGATTCTGGTCAACTTCGTCGTGGACATCCTCTACGGCTTTGCCAACCCACGCATCCGTCACCAGCGCTGAGATCATGACCATGACCACTCCAACTCCAGCGGTAGCAGTCGATCAAAGCCTGCTGTACCCGTCCCCGTACAAAGAATTCTGGCAAGCCTTTGCCAAGAACAAAGGCGCCGTCGCCGGCCTGATGTTCATGTTGCTGGTGATCTTCTGCGCGATCTTCGCGCCCTGGGTTGCCCCGCATAACCCGAGCGAGCAATACCGTGACTTCCTGCTGACGCCACCGGCCTGGCTGGAAGGCGGGCAGATCCAGTTCCTGCTCGGCACCGATGAGCTGGGTCGCGACCTGCTGTCGCGCCTGATCCAGGGTTCGCGCCTGTCGCTGCTGATCGGTCTGTCGTCGGTGGTGATGTCGCTGATCCCGGGCATCCTGCTGGGCCTGTTCGCCGGGTTCTACCCGCGCATCCTCGGCCCGACCATCATGCGCCTGATGGACATCATGCTGGCCCTGCCATCGCTGCTGCTGGCCGTGGCGATTGTCGCCATCCTCGGCCCTGGCCTGATCAACACCATCATTGCCATCGCCGTGGTTTCCTTGCCGTCCTATGTGCGTCTGACCCGCGCCGCGGTGATGGGCGAACTGAACCGCGACTACGTGACCGCCGCGCGCCTGGCCGGTGCCGGCCTGCCGCGCCTGATGTTCGTCACCGTGCTGCCCAACTGCATGGCGCCGCTGATCGTTCAGGCCACCCTGAGCTTCTCCTCGGCGATTCTCGATGCTGCCGCCCTGGGCTTCCTCGGCCTTGGCGTACAACCGCCAACCCCTGAGT
>Ga0160472_100489_pt1 | contig 26772 bp, 28 predicted proteins | sample HID1973M_E11MG_FD_108267 | JGI IMG/M metagenome (GOLD analysis project Ga0160472, IMG submission 108267) | Enriched mosquito-associated microbial communities from UW Madison campus, WI, USA - HID1973M_E11 MG | ecosystem: Host-associated > Arthropoda: Insects > Digestive system > Unclassified ... | reverse complement strand
TCACTCGGTTCATGTTGTCGGGCATGACCACGCTCATGAAGGCGCGGGCCTGCTCGTAGATGTCGTCCGTGACGATGAGGATCTCGCCGATGTCCGGCTGGAAGTAATCGCGGATGGCGCGGATGACCAGGCTGGACTCGAGGTAGATCAGCAGCGGGGCCCGGTTGTCGCCGGCGGCGCCGTCGATGGCCTTCCACAGCTGCATCAGGTAGTTCAGGTCCCACTGCAGCTCTTCGGCCGAGCGGCCGATGCCGGCGGTGCGGGCGATGATGCTCATGCCCTCGGGCACCGAGAGCTGCGACATGGTCTCGCGCAGTTCCTGGCGATCCTCGCCCTCGATGCGGCGCGACACGCCGCCGCCGCGCGGGTTGTTCGGCATTAGCACCAGGTAGCGGCCGGCCAGCGAGATGAAGGTGGTCAGCGCCGCGCCCTTGTTTCCGCGCTCTTCCTTCTCGACCTGGACGATCAGTTCCTGGCCTTCGTGCAGGGCGTCCTGGATGCGCGCATTGCGCACGTCCACGCCTTCCTTGAAGAAGGCGCGGGCGACTTCCTTGAACGGCAGGAAGCCATGGCGCTCTTCGCCGTAGTTGACGAAGCACGCCTCGAGCGACGGCTCGATGCGGGTGATGACGCCCTTGTAGATGTTGCCCTTGCGCTGCTCGCGCCCGGCAGTCTCGATGTCGATATCGATCAGCTTCTGACCGTCGACGATGGCGACGCGCAATTCTTCCTGCTGCGTCGCGTTGAAAAGCATGCGTTTCATCGCAATACCTCACTCCAGTGTCGCGGTGCGCGTCCCATTGGGGGCGCCCGCGGCGATCGATGGAGCACGCGAGGGAGAAGCGAGGGCGGGAGAATTGCCGGAAGCGTCGGCGAGCGCATGGCGCGGCCGGCAGGGCACAGGTGAAAGAGAGACGTGGACGCGGGCCAGGGCCGCAGGTGGGTGAGCGCGCCGGCCGACGCTCCTTGCGCAGCCGTCCGGCGAATACCCCGCGGGCAGCGGCGATGTGCTCTCCCGGTGCAATGTCGATCCGGGACACATCGCGGCCGGCCGGGCGGGGCCTGGACGCGTCAAAGAGCAAATTTTTCGGACACGGCGGGTCGCGATGCCATCTGGCCTTCCCCGGCCGGCGCATTGAAGACTTCTTGGAATTCTGCGTCCGGGCGCCGGGTCATCGAACCAGTTGGCAGGCTGGCCTGCCGGCCGGCATCGGTTCCCGATGCTGGCTGACTTCTCTCACCGAAACGGATGCCCGCCCATACGCTGGCCGGCATCCGCTATTCAAATTCTTTTCTGCCTCAACACTGATCCCACGGATCCTCCGTCCTGCCGAACCTGCCTTTGGGCCGGTTCCTGCACGGGCGGCGGCTACGTGCGTGCTGCGTGACTACATTTGCCGTCGTTTGCCTGCCTGGCGCCCACGGATACTTGTGGTTCGCGCGTCTGGCGGGAGGCGGGCCGGGTCGGCGGCAACCCGAAGTGTAAAATACGAAAACTATTACCAGTCAGACGATCAGGCTGGCAATCCATCGATTTCACAGGTCTTGCGCTGCCGGCCATATGGCCGGAACAGCGGAGAAATTATATTGAAAATGAATGAGTTACGCCATCAAATTGAAACGCAGCCCCGCTCCGCGGGGGCGCAGCCGCAGGTGGCGTACATCACCATCGACGAAAGTGCCGAAGGACAGCGCATCGACAACTTCCTGCTAAAAGTGTCGAAAGGGGTACCCAAGAGCCATATCTACCGGGTGCTCCGCTCTGGCGAGGTGCGCGTCAACAAGGGACGCATCGACGCAACCTATCGCCTGCAAGTGGGCGATGTGGTGCGCGTGCCACCCATGCGAGTGGCCGAAAAGGCCTCTGCGCAGAGCTTCGTGCCTGCGGCCAGTTTCCCGATCCTGTTCGAGGACGACCACCTGCTGGTGATCGACAAGCCCGCCGGCGTGGCGGTCCACGGTGGCTCCGGCGTCGCTTTTGGCGTGATCGAGCAACTCCGGCAGGCGCGGCCGCAGGCAAAATTCCTGGAACTGGTCCACCGGCTGGACCGCGAGACCTCCGGCATCCTGGTCCTGGCCAAGAAGCGCTCGGCGCTGGTGAACCTGCACGAGCAGATGCGCGGCAGCGCCATGGACAAGCGCTACTTTGCCTGCGTGGCGGGAGAGTTCCCCAATACCCGCCAGCATGTGAAGTTCCCGCTATTCAAATACAGTACGCCCGATGGCGAGCGCCGCGTGCGGGTGCAGGCCGATGGGCTGGCGGCGCACACGGTTTTCAACCGGGTGACGGCGTTTTCCGGATTCACCCTGCTGGAAGCTGAACTGAAGACCGGCCGCACGCATCAGATCCGTGTGCATCTGTCGCATTCCGGCTTTCCGATCCTCGGCGACGAGAAATATGGCGATTTCGCCCTGAACAAGCAACTGGCGCGCAGCGGCGCGCGGCCGGGGCTCAAGCGCATGTTCCTGCACGCGCACCGGCTGACGCTGGCCCACCCGGCCACGGGCGAACCGCTGACCGTGACGGCGCCGTTGCCGGCCGAATGCCAGGACTTCCTTCAACAGTTACGAGAACAAGGCTCGAATTAATGGCCCGCCAACGCTTTGACCTGATCGTGTTCGACTGGGACGGCACCCTGATGGACTCGACGCCCACCATCGCCAAGTGCATCCAGCTTGCCAGCCGCGACCTCGGCCTGCCCGTGCCCGACGACAGCGCCGCCAGCCACGTCATCGGCCTCGGCCTGAAGGACGCGCTTTCCTACGCGGTGCCGTCGCTCGACCCGTCCGACTACCCGCGCATGGCGGAGCGCTATCGCTACCACTTCGTGTCCCGTGACGCGGACATGGTGCTCTTCGACGGCGTGCGGGACATGCTCGAAGCCCTGCACGGCGAGCACTACTTCCTCGGCGTCGCCACCGGCAAGAGCCGCGTCGGCCTGCAGCGTGCGCTGGCCGCCACCGGGCTGACCTCGCTGTTCGACGCCACGCGCTGTGCCGACGAGACCTTCTCGAAGCCGCACCCGGCCATGCTGCACGAACTGACCCGCGAACTCGGGCAGGATATCGAGCGCACGGTGATGATCGGCGACACCACGCATGACCTGCAGATGGCCCAGAACGCCGGCGCCGCCGGTATTGGTGTGTGCTACGGCGCACATCCGGAGGATTCGCTGCGCGCGATGACGCCGGTCCATTGCGCGGCCTCGATTGCCGACCTGCAGGCGTGGCTGCTGAGCAATGCCTGAGGCCTTGCTGGTCTGCGCGGCAGCCGATCTGGTCGAGGGCGGCGATGGCGTGCGCTTTACCGTGCGCGTCAGGGAGCGCGCCAGGGAGCGCGAGATCGGCGCCTTTGCCGTGCGCTTCGACGGTGCGGCGCATGGCTACCTGAACCAGTGCGCCCATGTGCCGATGGAGCTCGACTGGCAGGAAGGGAAGTTTTTTGAGTCGAGTGGGCTATATTTGATGTGCGCGACACATGGCGCGGTTTATGCTCCCGACAGCGGGTTGTGTGTCGGCGGGCCATGCCGCGGCGCGTCGCTCGCCAAACTCCGCATGGAAGAGCGGGACGGGGGTGTCTACTGGGTGCCGGAAGGCCCCTACATGGCGCCTGCGGCCGTCCCCGAAGCCTGACCCCACAAACCTTCACCAGCAGACTGCATGACTGATCAACAGAAGCCGCCCTTCGACGAGGACCCGGATCGCCAGGGCAAGACCCCGGACGGCGAGCCGGGCCCGGCGGCCGACCGCCTCGAAACGGCCCCGCAGGCCGACTATCCGCTGGAGAAGGAAATGCGCGCCTCGGACGACGCCAGCCGCCGCGAGGCGGAGCAGCGCAAGGCGCGCCTCGCCGGCAAGGCGCGCCCGGCCGATACCCCGGTCGGCAGCGCCGGCTGGGAGCGCGACGTGCTCGAGCGGGTGCTGCTGGCGACCGTGCGCGAGCAGCGCGCCGCGCGGCGCTGGCGCATCTTCTTCCGTTTCGTCGGGCTGGCCATCCTGGTCGGCATCGTGGTTGCGCTGTTCGACTTCAAGGGCGAGGCGACGCTTGCCACCACGGGGCGCCACACGGCCATGGTCTCGCTCGACGGCGAAATCGCGGCCGGCACGTCGGCGAGTGCCGACAATATCAACGCGGCGCTGGATGCCGCCTTCGCCGATACCAGTGCGGCGGGCGTGATCCTCAAGATCAATTCGCCGGGCGGCTCGCCGGTGCAGGCCGGCATCATCAACGACGAGATCCGCCGCCTGCGCCAGTTGTACCCGAGCAAGCCGTTCTACGTGGTGGTGGAGGAAATCTGCGCCTCCGGCGGTTACTACGTGGCCGCCGCCGCCGACAAGATCTATGTTGACAAGGCCAGCATCGTCGGTTCGATCGGCGTACTGATGGACGGCTTCGGGTTCGTCGGGCTGATGGACAAGCTCGGTGTCGAGCGCCGCCTGTACACGTCCGGCTCGAACAAGGGCATGCTCGACCCGTTCTCGCCGCAGGTGCCGCGCCAGAAGGCCTATGCCGAGACGATGCTCAAGGAGATCCACCAGCAGTTCATCGACGTGGTGAAGGAAGGCCGCGGCGACCGGTTGAAGAACGATCCGGAGCTGTTCTCGGGCCTGTTCTGGTCGGGCGAGCGCAGCGTCCAGCTGGGGCTGGCCGATGGCCTGGGCAGCGCCGACTATGTCGCGCGCGATCTCTTCAAGGCCGAGGATATCGTCGACTACACCGTCAAGGAGAACATTGCCGAGCGTGTGGCCAAGCGCTTCGGCGCGGCGATGGGCAGCGCGGCGATGAAGACGATGCTGATGAGCACGCGCTTCCAGGGCATGCACTGAGCCCCGGGCCATTGGAATAAGGCGGAACACGGCGGGCTGCGGCCCGCCGTGCTGCTTTTCGCGCCTCTGCTTCTACTTTCTATACGGCGAGCAGCGAGAAGATGGCGGGCCGCTTGTGCAGGTCCAGCCGGTCGGGGCGCCAGGCCGACAGCGGCAGCGTGACGATCGTCTCGGTCGGCAGCGTCAGGTCGACCGCCACCGACAGCAGCGTGGTGCCGGCGCAATACTGGCGCAGCGCCTCCAGCAGGGCGGCGTTACGGTAGGGCGTCTCGATCCAGACCTGGGTCTGCCGGGCCTTGCGCGAGCGCTGCTCGAGATCGCGCAGCTTCTGCGCGCGCTCGTTGGCGTCCACCGGCAGGTAGCCGTTGAAGGCAAAGCTCTGGCCGTTCAGGCCCGACGCCATCACCGCCAGCAGGATCGAACTCGGTCCGACCAGCGGCCGGACCCGGATGTCCTGCGTGTGGGCCAGCCGGACGAGGTCCGCGCCGGGGTCGGCAATGGCCGGCACGCCCGCTTCCGACAGCAGTCCGCCGTCGCGACCGCCGGCAATCGGGGCGAGCAGCGCGGCCAGCGCCTCGGGCTTCGTGTTGACGTTCAGTTCGCGGATCTCGATCTCCTGGATCGGGCGCGGCAGCGGGCAGGTCTCGCCCAGCTTCTTCAGGAACGCGCGCGCGGTCTTGGCGTTCTCGGCGACGAGATAGTCGAGGCTGGCGGCGACCTGCTGCACGCCGGCGGGGATTACGTCGGGCAGCGGGTCGGATTCGTCGCGCTTGCCGAGGGTATTGGGGATCAGGTACAGGGTGCCCGGCATGGCTCAGTCCGCAGGGTGTTGGAAGAAGGGATAGCCGACCGCGCGCAGCATCGTCGTCAGCGCCACCAGCGGCAGGCCGATCAGCGCGGTCGGGTCGTCGGATTCGACGCGGGAGAGCAGGGCGATGCCGAGTCCCTCGGCCTTGGCGCTGCCGGCGCAGTCATAGGGCTGCTCCAGCCGCAGATAGGCGTCGAGTTCTGGGTCGGTCAGGTCGCGGAAGGTGGCGCGAGTCTGGACGTCGGTCAACTGGATCCGGCCGTCCCGCCCATCGAGCAGGCACAGGGCCGAATGGAATGTGACGGTACGTCCGCGCATCGACTGCAGTTGCGCCAGCGCCTTCTCGTGCGTCCCGGGCTTGCCGACCTGCTGGCCGTCGAGCGTGGCCACCTGGTCCGAGCCGATCACCAGGGCACCGGGGTGCCGGGCGGCGATCGATTCGGCCTTGCTGCGCGACAGCCGCAGCGCCGTGGCTTCCGGCGCCTCGCCGGGCAAGGGGGTCTCGTCGATGTCGGGCACCGCCACCGTGAAGGGCAGGTGCAGGCGCTCGAGGAGTTCGTGGCGGTAGGGCGAACTGGAGCCCAGGATCAGGGGCGGCGGGGCGGCGACAGGCATAAGTGATTGAAGCGAAACAGGAAAGATGTGCGATCGGATGTTCCTGGCTTTGACCGCACGGAAGTTTTCATCGTATAATCGCGCGTTTCGCCACCTCGGCATTCGTATACATGTATACGGCTGGCGTCCCAGGTCGATGTGGCAGACCCAGCATTATCCTGCTCGACAGGCCCAGCCTAGTGACCAAGCCAGCCCAGCCGTCCGATTCCGCACCGAGCGACCTGAACGGGTTCGACCTGTTTGCGTTCTGCCGCAAGGGCGGTTCCGTGTCCGGCGAGGTGCCGGTGCGCGAATTGCCGCGCATCTTAGCCGAGACGGCCGGGAATGCGCCAGCGACGGCGGCCAGCGAATCGTTTGCCTTCACGGCGACCGGCTTCGCCCGCGAAGAAGCGGTGGAGCCGGGCGCCCCGGTCACGCAGCGGCTGTTCCTCGACCTGACCGTCAACGGCCAGGTCTGGTCGGACTGCCAGCGCTGCCTGCAGGTGTTTGCCGAGCCGATCGCCACGTCGACGCGCTTCGAGGTGATGCCCACCGAGGAAGCTGCCGACGCCGCGCCAATGGACGACGACGAAGTCGACGTCATCGTTGGCTCGAAGCGTTTCTCGCTGCTGGAACTGATCGAGGACGAAGTGCTGCTGGCATTGCCGACGGCACCGAAACATACCGTTTGCCCCGCTGTGCACGAAAGCCTCGTGACCGGTGCCGACGGCCAGGTGGAGCCGGAAGGCGAGCCTGAAGAAGAAAAGCGGCCATCGCCCTTTGCGGCGCTGGCCAGCCTCAAGACGAAGCACTGAGCGAAGCTCTGCGCACGTCGCCCAGGAACTGTTCAAGCATCCCGCCGGGCCCGGCTACGCCCGAAGCAGGATGCGTGTGTTAATATCGCAAAATTCTCGAAGGAGTCATCATGGCTGTTCAACAGAACAAGAAGTCGCCGTCCAAGCGCGGCATGCACCGCTCGCACGATCACCTGTCGGTTGCCCCGCTGGCCGTCGAGCCGACCACGGGCGAAACCCACCTGCGTCACCACGTGAGCCCGAACGGCTACTACCGTGGTCGCAAGGTCATCAAGACCAAGAACGACTGACAGAACCATTCGGCGTGACCTTGCGTCTCGCGCGCGCACGTTGGTTAGTCTGAATCAGGAAAGCGGCAAACTTCTTGCCGCTTTTTTGTTGCGCGCTCGGTGCCGGCAGGTCAGGGTGCCGGGAGGGGCCAGTCAGGGCAATATGCGAATCGCGCATTGCCTGCAGAATGGCGGCTGCCGGAGAGTTCTTCGTATCAGTAACCAATGACAATCAAGCTCGCGATCGACTGCATGGGTGGCGACCACGGTGTATCCGTGACGGTGCCGGCAGCGATCAGTTTTCTTTCGAGCCACGACGACGCCGAAATGCTGCTGGTCGGCAAGCCCGACGCCATCGAGGCGCAGTTGAAGAAGCTGCATGCTTCGGGGAACCCGCGCGTGCGCGTCGTGGCCGCGACCGAGGTCGTCGAGATGGACGACCCGGTAGAGGTGGCGCTGCGCAGGAAGAAGGATTCCTCGATGCGCGTGGCCGTCACCCAGGTCAAGGAAGGTCTTGCCGACGCGTGCATCTCGGCCGGGAACACCGGCGCGCTGATGGCGGTGTCGCGCTACGTCCTCAAGACGCTCGACGGTATCGAGCGTCCGGCCATTGCCACGCAGATCCCCAACGAGAAGGGCAGCGGCACGACCGTGCTCGACCTCGGCGCCAATGCCGACTGCGAGCCGGAACATCTTCTGCAGTTCGCGCGCATGGCGGATGCGATGGTCTCGGTGGTCGAGCACAAGGAACATCCGACGGTCGGACTGCTCAACATCGGCGAGGAAGTCATCAAGGGCAACGAGGTGGTCAAGCGCACCGGCGAACTGCTGCGCGCCTCGGAGCTGAACTTCCACGGCAACGTCGAGGGCAACGACATCTTCAAGGGCACCACGGACATCGTGGTGTGCGACGGCTTCGTCGGCAATGTGACCCTCAAGAGCACCGAGGGACTCGCCAAGATGATCAGCAGCATGATCAAGGAAGAGTTCACGCGCTCGTGGTTCACCAAGCTGTTGGCGGGCGTGGCGATGCCCGTGCTGGCGAGCCTGTCGCGGCGGCTCGACCCCGCGCGCTACAACGGCGCGTCGCTGCTCGGGTTGCGCGGCCTGGTCATCAAGAGTCACGGCTCGGCCGATGCGCACTCTTTTGAGTGGGCGATCAAACGCGGGTATGATGCCGCCAAGAATGGCGTCATCGCCCGGATTTCCAAGGCTTTTGCCGACAAATCGGGTGCAGCCGGCGCCGTGCCGGGCGGGGCCCAGCCCCCCCAGCCTGATCGCCCGGATGCGCATCCCAGCACCCATGCTGCCTGAGTCTCGCGTGCGGCACTGACGCGGTGTTCCTGGCAACACATCCGACACACATGACAAAGTACGCAAAAATCATCGGTACCGGGAGCTACCTGCCCCCGCGGCGCGTCACGAACCAGGACCTCGCTGCGCAACTGGCCGAGAAGGGTATCGAGACGAGCGACGAATGGATCGTCTCGCGCAGCGGCATTTCCGCGCGGCACTGGGCGGAGCCGGATGTCACCTGCAGCGACCTCGCCGTCAAGGCCGCCGAGCAGGCCATCGCCGCCGCGGGCATCGACCGCCAGGATATCGACCTGATCATCCTCGCCACCTCGACGCCCGACTTTGTCTTCCCGAGCGCCGCGTGCATGGTGCAGGAGAAGCTGGGCATCACCAACCACTGCCCGGCCTTCGACATCCAGGCCGTGTGCTCCGGCTTCGTGTACGCGCTGTCCGTGGCCGACAAGTTCATCCGCAGCGGTTCGCACCGCAACGTGCTGGTGATCGGCTCGGAAGTGTTCTCGCGCATTCTCGATTTCAACGACCGCACCACCTGCGTGCTGTTCGGCGACGGTGCCGGCGCGGTCGTGCTGCAGGCCTCGGACGAGCCGGGCATCCTGTCGTCGGCCATGCATGCCGATGGCAGCCATGTCGGCATCCTCTGCGTGCCGGGCAACGTCCAGGGCGGCAACATCACCGGCAACCCGCTCCTGCACATGGACGGCCAGGCCGTGTTCAAGCTTGCCGTGACCGTGCTCGACAAGGTCGCCCGCGAAGCGCTGGCGGCCGCCGAAGTGGAGGCCAGCGAAGTCGACTGGCTGATCCCGCACCAGGCCAATATCCGCATCATGCAGGGCACCGCGAAGAAGCTGGGCCTGCCGGCCGATCGCATGGTCGCCACCGTGCACGAGCACGGCAATACCTCCGCGGCATCGATCCCGCTGGCGCTCGACGTCGCCGTGCGCGACGGCCGCATCAAGCCGGGCCAGACCGTGCTGATGGAAGGCGTGGGCGGCGGCTTCACCTGGGGCGCGGTGCTGCTGCGCATGTAATGACGCTCCGGCGCCCGCCTATCGCGGGGGGGCACCGGGCCAAGGCATTGATCTCTAGGATTCGCTTCCCATGAAATTCGCATTCGTCTTTCCCGGCCAGGGTTCGCAATCGGTCGGCATGCTCAACGCGTTTGCCGACAACGCTGCCGTGCGCGCCACGCTGGAAGAAGCTTCGGCCGCGCTGGGCCAGGATATCGGCCGCATGATCGCCGAAGGTCCGGCCGAGGACCTGAACCTCACGACCAACACGCAGCCTGTCATGCTGACTGCGTCGGTCGCCATGTACCGCGCCTGGCTCGCCGCCGGCGGTCCCGTTCCGGCGATGGTCGCGGGCCACAGTCTCGGTGAATATTCGGCGCTGGTTGCCGCCGGCGTGATTTCCTTTGCCGACGCTGTACCGCTGGTGCGCTTCCGCGCGCAGGCCATGCAGGAAGCCGTGCCGGTGGGCGAGGGCGGCATGGCCGCCATTCTCGGCCTGTCCGACGACGACGTGCGCGCCGCCTGCGCCGAGGCTGCCGCGGCCGGCGCCGGTGTGGTCGAGGCCGTCAACTTCAACGCACCGCTGCAGGTCGTGATCGCCGGCGCCAAGGGCGCGGTGGAGAAGGCCTGCGAGATCGCCAAGGGCAAGGGCGCCAAGCGCGCGCTGCCGCTACCGGTGTCGGCGCCGTTCCATTCGTCGCTGCTGAAGCCCGCTTCGGACCGTTTGCGCGAGCGCATGGCCGGACTGGATTTCTCGGCACCGTCGATTCCGCTGGTGAACAATGTCGACGTTGCCATCGTCAACGATCCGGCCGCCATCAAGGACGCCCTCGTGCGCCAGGCCGCCGCGCCCGTGCGCTGGGTCGAATGCGTGCAGAAAATGGCCGGTGAAGGGGTCACGCACGTGATCGAATGCGGTCCTGGCAAGGTGCTCGCCGGCATGATCAAGCGCATCGACGGCACCCTGACCGGTGGCGCCATTTTCGATCCTGCCTCGCTGCAGGACGCGCTGGCACTGCTGAAGTAAGAAAGGACATCCTCATGAGCAAATTCCTGGAAAACCAGGTTGCACTGGTGACCGGCGCCTCGCGCGGCATCGGCCGCGCCATCGCACTGGAACTGGCCCGTCAGGGTGCTACCGTGATCGGTACCGCTACCAGCGAAGCCGGTGCTGCGGGCATCAGCGAATACCTGGCCGCTGAAGGGCTGGCCGGCAAGGGCGTGGTGCTGAACGTCAACGATGCGGCGGGCTGCGAAGCCCTGATCGACGAGATCGTGAAGGGCAGCGGCGGACTGAACGTGCTGGTCAACAACGCCGGCATCACGCAGGACCAGCTGGCCATGCGCATGAAGGACGACGACTGGACGGCCGTCATCGATACCAACCTGACGTCGGTGTTCCGCCTGTCGCGCGCCGTGCTCCGTCCGATGATGAAGGCCCGTGGCGGTCGTATCATCAACATCACCTCGGTGGTCGGCTCGGCCGGCAACCCGGGCCAGATGAACTACGCTGCAGCCAAGGCGGGCGTGGCCGGCATGACCCGCGCGCTCGCGCGCGAGATCGGCAGCCGCAACATCACGGTGAACTGCGTGGCACCGGGTTTCATCGACACCGACATGACCAAGGCCCTGTCGGAAGAGCAGCATGTGTCGCTGAAGACCCAGATTCCGCTGGGCCGTCTCGGCCAGCCGGAAGACATCGCCAACGCCGTTGCGTTCCTGGCCGGTCCGCAAGCCGCCTATATCACGGGCACTACGCTGCACGTGAATGGCGGCATGTATATGAACTGATTTTTGGAAAATCTGGCAGTTTCGTGAAAGAAGCCGCCAGGATGCAGTACGAAGCTCTCGTTTCTTAAACCAATCGGGCGCGATTCTTGCAAAGGTTACCGGCCGGGATTTCTGGCGGCCTAAACCTGCTAAAATGCGCCCACTTTTTGTCGAACTTCCCTGGAGGGTTACATGGACAATATCGAACAACGCGTCAAGAAAATCGTGGCAGAACAGCTTGGCGTGGCCGAGGCAGACATCAAGAACGAATCGTCGTTCGTGAACGATCTCGGTGCGGACTCGCTGGACACGGTTGAACTCGTGATGGCGTTGGAAGATGAATTCGGCATGGAAATTCCCGATGAGGAAGCCGAAAAGATCACGACCGTGCAACAGGCGATCGACTACGCCACCGCGCACGTCAAGGCCTGAGCCTGTCGTCCCTGAATTTCGAGCCACAGAAGGCGGAGGGGCGGGCCGTTCAAGGGCCGCCTTGCTGTTTTCTGTGGCTTTCGTCTGTTCGAAGCAGAGTCAGAAATGCATTCGCCGGGCGGACCGCGTTAGCCGGGCCGCCCGGGCGGGTACGATGCGTCAACGGCTTCAGGCCGCGCGTCAGGATACGCCCCTCAGATTCTGTTTCACGCACTCGTAGGAAATCATAGTGAGCCGTCGTCGCGTCGTTGTCACCGGGCTTGGTCTCGTGTCTCCCGTCGGAAACACGGTTGCCGAAGGCTGGGCCAACCTGGTAGCTGGCAAGTCCGGCATCGCCACCGTCACCAAATTCGATCACTCCGCCCTCTCCGTGCACTTTGCCGGTGAGGTCAAGGGTTTCAACGTCGAGGACTATGTCCCCGCCAAGGAAGCCCGTCATATGGATACCTTCATCCACTATGGCATCGCGGCCGGCACGCAGGCCTTCAAGGACAGCGGCCTGGAAGTGACCGAGGCCAATGCCGAGCGCATCGGGACCCTGGTGGGCTCCGGCATCGGTGGCCTGCCGCTGATCGAGGAAACCCACGCCGAGCTGACCAATCGCGGTCCGCGCCGGATTTCCCCGTTTTTCGTGCCGGGTTCGATCATCAACATGATCTCCGGGCACCTGTCGATCATTCACGGCTTCAAGGGCCCGAACCTTGCTGCCGTCACGGCCTGCACGACCGGCCTGCACAGCATCGGCCTGGCCGCGCGCCTGATCCAGGCGGGCGATGCCGACGCCATGCTGGCTGGTGGCGCGGAGTCGACCGTCTCGCCGCTGGGCATCGGCGGCTTCGCCGCGGCGCGCGCGCTGTCGACCCGCAACGACGATCCGGCTGCGGCCTCGCGTCCGTGGGACAAGGACCGCGACGGCTTCGTGCTGGGCGAAGGTGCCGGCGTGATGATGCTGGAAGAGTACGAATCCGCGAAGGCGCGTGGCGCCAGGATCTACGCCGAGGTCGTCGGCTTCGGCATGAGCGGCGATGCTTACCACATGACCGCGCCGAACACGGACGGTCCGCGCCGTTGCATGGTTGCAGCGCTGCGCGACGCCGGCGTCAATGCGGACCAGGTCCAGTACCTGAACGCCCACGGCACCTCGACGCCGCTGGGCGACAAGAACGAGACCGATGCGATCAAGCTGGCCTTTGGCGAGCACGCCTACAAGCTCGCGGTGAACTCGACCAAGTCGATGACCGGCCACCTGCTGGGTGGCGCGGGCGGCCTGGAATCGGTGTTCACGGTACTGGCGCTGCACAACCAGGTGTCGCCGCCGACCATCAACATCTTCAACCAGGATCCCGAGTGCGACCTGGACTACGTGGCGAACACCGCACGTGACATGAAGATCGACGTGGCGGTGAAGAACAACTTCGGTTTTGGCGGCACCAACGGCACGCTTGTCTTCCGCCGCGCCTGACCCTGCACGCCAGGCGCTACGCCTCTCGCGCCCGCTGGGCGCCCACCCGCTGCGGTGGGCGCTGCTTCTCTTTTGCCTTGCCGAATCGCTGGCCTGCCTGCTGCTCGTCAGGGCATGCTTGCTGGGGGCCCTGGGTCATCCCCAGGGGTGGCAGCCGCCGCATTTCGCGGGGCTCTTCCTCGCCGTGCTGCTGGCGTTGGCCGTGGCCAGTGCCTGGCCAGGCTGGTGGCGCGCGGCCGGTTGCCGTCTCGTCGGCCTGGCGGGCCGTGGGCCCGGTGTCATGGTGGCCCGCCCGGATGGCAGCAGGCTTGTGGCTGCCGCCACCGGACATTGGTCGCTCGGCGGTCTCCAGTTCATCGCGCTGGATACCGACCCGTTCTGGCTTGTCCTCCCCCTGCAAGCCCATGATTCCATTGAACTTGCCTTGCTTCGCCGCACGCTGCGGGTTGCCAGGAAGGTGCAACCAGATGCGTCGGGCCGGGAACACCGCTGACGCGTCGTGGTCAGAGGCCTGCACCTCGCCATACCCGGCGGCGCGGTCCATCGTAGGTAAAATACAACGTTTGTCGTGCCGGTCAAACCAAGCGATACACTGCAGGTGAACCATTCGTGAGTGAACGCGAAGCCGATCAGCTTCTAGTCGAACGCGTCCAGCAGGGCGACAAGCGGGCGTTTGAATTGCTGGTGACCAAGTATCACCGCAAGATCATCCGCCTGATTTCGCGCCTCGTCCGGGATCCCGCCGAGGTGGAGGATGTGGCGCAGGATGCCTTTATCAAGGCCTATCGTGCCTTGCCCCAATTCCGCGGCGATTCGGCTTTCTATACGTGGCTGTACCGGATCGCTGTCAACACGGCGAAGAACTATCTCGCCACGCAGGGCCGCAGGCCCGAGGCGTCGTCCGATATCGATGCAGAGGAAGCTGAAACTTTTGCGGACGGTGAGCAACTAAGGGATATCAATACGCCGGAGTCGATGCTCCACACGCGCCAGGTTGCCGAAACCGTCAACCGCGCGATGGAGGCACTCCCGGAAGAGTTGCGGACCGCGATCACGCTGCGCGAGATCGAAGGCCTGAGCTACGAGGAGATCGCCGAAGCGATGGGGTGTCCCATCGGGACGGTGCGCTCCCGGATCTTCCGCGCGCGTGAGGCGATTGCCGAGCGGCTGCGGCCCCTGCTGGGAACGGCGGAGGGCAAGCGGTGGTAAGCGGTAGCAAGCGGAGTAAGCGGTCGCCAGGCAGGTTTGAAGTACGTAGTAGAAATGAATGTCGTGCAGCCAGCGTTGCAGTTGATTCCTGCATCGATAAACGACAAGCAGTGACGGGATTTATCGATGTTCAACGGAATTTCTTGGGGTCGGATATGGGTCAGGCTCATCAGCAGTCGGTTCATGTAATGAGCAGGTCGGAGCAAATCTCCGTCCTGATGGATGGCGAGCTGGCGCCGCACGAAGTCAACGATGTGCTGGAGGCCGCGAAGAGCGCCGCCGGCATGTCGGAGTGGACTGCATACCAGGTCATCGGTGACGCGCTGCGCTCGGAAGAACTGACGCACGTGGGTTCCACCGATGCGTTCCTGGCGCGTTTCTCGGCCCGCCTCGACAGTGAGCCCCATCTGCTGGTGCCCGCCGTGGCCAGCCGTCACAAGCTCCTGTTCCGCCCGTCGTGGGTGCGTCGCGTGGTGCCGGGTACGGCGATCGCCGCGGCGGTTGCGGCGGTGAGCTGGGTGGTGGTGCCGCAGATGCGCGGCCCGGCCGACGCCGGCACGCCCGACGCGGTCGTTGCACAGGTTACGCAGCCTGCCGGCACGCCCGCCAAGGCCGGGATCGTGACGGTTTCCGCGGAAAGCAGCCAGATGATCCGCGACCCGCGTCTTGACGAATACCTGCGCGCCCATCGCACCTCGGTGGCCACGGATGCATTTGCGCCCACGCTGCGCACGGTCGTCAACGGCGCCAACTTCTCACAGGACAATTCCCAGGAATAATGCTGGACTTGCATAAAGGATGGACGCCCGCCCGTGCAGCGGGCGCCCGGAAAATGAGGGCCCTTCGCAGGTCCTTTTTTCTGGCCTTTTGTCTGACAGCGGCTGCCGCCACGGCACAGCCCGCGGACAATACCCTGAACCGGCGTGACGCCACCGCCTGGCTCAACAAGATTCATCGTGCCGCCCAGCGTGAGAACTACGTCGGCACGCTGATCTATCAGCGCGGGAGCGTGATGCACACCTCGCGCATCCAGCATTACACCGACGTCATGCACAACGAGTACGAGCGTCTGGAGACGCTCGACGGCAAGCCCCGTGAAGTGCTGCGCCAGAATGACGTGGTGCATAGCCTCATTCCCGAGGCCAAGCTCGTCGTGGTCGAGAAGCAGGACCAGAAGGACCGCTTCCCGGCGCTACTCGCCACCAGCAAGAGCGACGTGCTGGATCTCTACGACATGAAGCAGTTGCCGCGCGAGCGCATTGCCGGCGTGGAGTGTGAAGTCTTCTCGCTGGAGCCGCATGACGCGGCGCGCTATGCGGTGCGGCTGTGGGCCGAGGACAAGACCGGCCTGCTGATGCGCGCGCAGACGATCGGCGAGGGCGGCAAGGTGCTGGAGCAGGTAGCGTTCTCGCAGGTGGATATCGGCGTGCCGTCCGAGAAGCAGCGGATCGTCAACGCCATCCGGAATTCCAATTCCTGGAATCACTACGAAGTTACCTACCAGCCGGCCAACCTGGCTGACGAGGGGTGGGTCATCAATGTCCCGTTCAAGGGATTCCAGAAGATTCGTGAGGTCCACCGGCCCCTGGGCGAGCTGCACGCGCGCACGCCGGGCAACCCGGCCAAGGGCGGCAGCGGTGGTTCGAGCGCACCTGCCGACCCGGTGGGCGACCAGGCCGGCGTATTCGACGTGCTGCAGGTCGTCTACAGCGATGGGCTGACTGGCCTCTCGATTTTCATCGAGCCCGTGTCGGCGCAGCGTGCGCGCCGGGAGGGCAAGGCCTCGCTCGGGGCAACGCAGGTAGTGGTCAGGCGCGTGGCCGATCACTGGATCACGGTGGTGGGCGAGGTGCCGGCCGCGACGGTGAGCCAGTTTGCCGCGGCCGTCGAATACCGGCGGCCCAAGGCGTTACACTGAGCCGGATTGCGGAATTCACAACATTGCAGCACACGCCGGGAGGCCGGCGGCCAGCCCGTCAGCCCGGCTTGCCGGGCTGACTTCGTGTAGCCCTTCATCCTGAAATTCACGCTGATTATGTCGGGAGCTCCCTCGATGACGTCCAGATCCCCCGCCCTGGTACGGGCAATCGTCATGGCAGCCGTGCTGGCGCTGGGCCCCACCGTGGCCCAGCTCGGCCATGCACAGGCGGCCCCCCAGACCTACAACCTGCCTGACTTCACCGATCTCGTCGACAAGGTCGGGCCGGCCGTGGTCAATATCCGCACCACAGAGCGTGTGCGGGCAGGCAGCAACGGTGGTCCGGACGACGAGGAAATGGCCGAATTCTTCCGTCGCTTCTTCGGTGTGCCGCTGCCGGGCGGGCCCGGCCAGCCGGGGACGCCCGCGCCCGGTGCGCCGAAGGCACCGCGCCGCGGCCAGGCGCCGCAGGGCGAGGAGCAGAGCCGCGGCGTGGGCTCGGGCTTCATCATTACGCAGGACGGCTATGTGATGACTAACGCCCACGTGGTCGCCGATGCCGACACCATCTACGTGACGCTGCCCGACAAGCGCGAATTCAAGGCGCGGCTGGTCGGGTCGGACAAGCGTACCGACGTGGCGCTGCTGAAGATCGACGCGACCGGCCTGCCGAAGCTCGCGCTCGGTGATTCGGACAAGGTCCGCGCCGGCGAGTGGGTGCTGGCGATCGGCTCGCCGTTCGGCCTCGAGAACTCCGTGACCGCCGGCATCGTCTCCGCCAAGGGGCGTGATACGGGCGACTACACGCCGTTCATCCAGACCGACGTTGCGGTCAACCCCGGCAACTCGGGCGGTCCGCTGATCAACCTGCGCGGCGAGGTGATCGGCATCAACTCGCAGATCTATAGCCGCAGCGGCGGTTACATGGGCATTTCCTTCGCGATCCCGATCGACGAGGCGATGCGCGTGACGGACCAGCTCAAGGCCACTGGCAAGGTGGTGCGCGGCCGCATTGCGGTGGCGATCGGCGACGTGACCAAGGAGGTGGCCGATTCCCTCGGCCTCGGCCGCGCACGCGGTGCGCTGGTGGGCAGCGTCGAACCGGGCGGTCCGGCCGAGAAGGCGGGCATCGAGGCCGGCGATATCCTCCTGAAGTTCAACGGCCGCGATATCGAGAAGGCGTCGGACCTGCCGCGCATGGTCGGCGACACCAAGCCCGGCACACGCGTGCCGATGCAGTTGTGGCGCAAGGGTGCGACCAGGGATGTGTCGATCACGGTGACGGAGCTGGATTCGGACGTCAAGCAGGCCTCCCGGTCGGGCGGGTCGCAGCGCGGCGACGACGGTGCCGCTGCACCGCGGCCGAATGCGCTGGGCCTGGTGGTCGGCGACCTCGCCGACACGCGGCTGAAGGACCTCAAGCTCAAGTCGGGCGTGGAAGTCGAGCAGTCCGACGGCCCCGCCGCACGGGCCGGCATCCGCCAGGGCGACATCATCCTGCGCCTCGGCGATACCGACGTGACGGGCGCCCGCCAGTTCAACGAGCTGGTGAAGGGCCTCGACAAGAGCAAGGCTGCCGCGCTGTTCGTGCGCCGGGGGGATGCCACCCAGGTGCTGACGCTGCGACCGGTCCCGCCCCAGTCGCGCTGAGCGACTTCGACGGGATTTTCTTCTGCACTGGCGCGCGCCGGCCTTGGTCCGGCGCGTTCCATTTGTGCGCCAGCCGGGTTCAGGTATGGCTACCGGCACACGGTGTCCGCCACATGGGCGATTGACGCGGCGGCAAGCCACCTGGGCGGCAGGCCGGCATTGCGGTATTTGCGTGCCGGAAGTCCTTGAAAATCCGGTAAAATTGCGGATTGGCGCTCGCCCGGGCGCCCCTGCCGTGCCACGCGAAACCGCCCAGGTGCCACGCACCGCACGCATCGCAGTTGCTTACCGCTAAATTGCCGCTGAATCGCAGCTTAATCGCCACCCGCCACAGGGCGCCGGCGCTTCCCCTGGATATTTGATGGACCACATCCGTAATTTCTCGATCATTGCCCATATCGACCATGGGAAATCCACCCTGGCCGACCGCATCATCCAGCTTTGCGGCGGGCTCTCGGATCGCGAGATGGAAGCACAGGTGCTCGACTCGATGGATATCGAGAAGGAGCGGGGCATTACGATCAAGGCCCAGACCGCCGCGCTGACCTACAAGGCGCGCAACGGCGAGGTCTACAACCTGAACCTGATCGACACCCCTGGGCACGTTGACTTCTCGTATGAAGTGAGCCGTTCGCTCTCGGCCTGCGAGGGCGCGCTGCTGGTGGTGGACGCCTCGCAGGGCGTGGAGGCGCAGACCGTCGCCAATTGCTACACCGCCATCGAGCTGGGCGTGGAAGTGGTGCCGGTGCTCAACAAGATCGACCTGCCGCAGGCCGACCCGGCCACCGCCATCCAGGAGATCGAGGACGTCATCGGCATCGACGCGCAGGACGCGACGCCGTGCTCGGCCAAGACCGGGCAGGGCGTGGAGGACGTGATCGAGGCGATGATCGCCAAGGTGCCGCCGCCCAAGGGCGATGCAAGCGCGCCGCTGCAGGCGCTGATCATCGATTCGTGGTTCGACAACTACGTCGGCGTGGTGATGCTGGTGCGCGTGGTCAATGGCACGCTGCGTCCCAAGGACAAGGTGCTGCTGATGGCCAATGGCTCGCAGCACCTGGTCGAGCAGGTCGGCGTGTTCTCGCCCAAGTCGGTGCCGCGCGACGAGCTGTCGGCGGGGCAGGTGGGCTTTGTCATTGCCGGCATCAAGGAACTGAAGGCCGCCAAGGTGGGCGATACGATCACCACCGTGGCGCGCAAGGCCGAGGCGCCGCTGCCTGGTTTCAAGGAAGTCAAGCCGCAGGTGTTCGCCGGCCTGTACCCGGTCGAGTCGAACCAGTACGAGGCACTGCGCGAATCGCTGGAAAAGCTGCGCCTGAACGATGCCTCGCTGCTGTTCGAGCCGGAAGTTTCCCAGGCACTGGGCTTCGGCTTCCGCTGCGGCTTCCTGGGCCTGCTGCACATGGAAATCGTGCAGGAGCGCCTGGAGCGCGAATTCGACATGGACCTGATTACCACGGCGCCGACCGTGGTTTATCAGGTGCAGATGCGCGATGGCACCGTGCTCACGGTGGAAAATCCGGCCAAGATGCCCGACCCGAGCAGGATCGAGGCGATTCTCGAACCGATCGTGACGGTCAACCTGTACATGCCGCAGGATTATGTCGGCTCGGTGATCACGCTGTGCACGCAGAAGCGCGGCTCGCAGATCAATATGAGCTATCACGGCAAGCAGGTCCAGTTGACCTACGAGATTCCGATGGCGGAAATCGTGATGGATTTCTTCGACCGGCTGAAGTCCGTCTCGCGCGGTTATGCGTCGATGGACTACGAGTTCAAGGAATACCGTCCGTCGGACGTGGTGAAGGTGGATATCCTGATCAACAGCGACAAGGTGGATGCCCTGTCGGTGATCGTCCACCGCTCCAATTCCCAGTATCGCGGCCGCGAGGTGGCGGCCAAGATGCGCGAGATCATCCCGCGCCAGATGTATGACGTGGCGATCCAGGCTGCCATCGGCTCGAATATCATTGCGCGCGAGAACGTCAAGGCGCTGCGCAAGAACGTGCTGGCCAAGTGCTACGGCGGCGATATCTCGCGCAAGAAGAAGCTGCTCGAGAAACAGAAGGCGGGCAAGAAGCGCATGAAGCAGGTGGGCACCGTCGAAATCCCGCAGGAGGCCTTCCTGGCCATCCTGCAGGTCGACGACAAGTAAGCGGGCAATCGTAATAAACAGGCTATCGGCGCGGACACCCGGACAGGGGCCGCGACCGGCGTCAGAGAACCTCAAAATAACGGGCCATGAATTTTGCACTGATCCTTTTTGTGCTGGTCATCATTACCGGCGTGGCATGGGTTGCCGACAAGCTGGTGTTCGAGCGGCATCGCCGCGCTTCGGCCGACGTGGCGCTGGCCGAGTTCGATTCGCGCCAGGCCAGCCTGCAGGGCACCTATGGCACGGCCGATCTCGACGCCACCCGCCGGCGCCTCGCCGAAGACAGGCTGCGCCAGCCGTGGTGGCTCGAGTATTCCGCGAGCTTCTTCCCGGTGATCCTGGCGGTGTTCGTGCTGCGCTCCTTCGTGGTCGAGCCGTTCAAGATCCCGTCGGGCTCGATGATCCCGACGCTGCTGATCGGCGACTTCATCCTCGTGAACAAGTACGACTACGGCATCCGCCTGCCGGTGATCAACAAGAAGATCATGGACGTGGGCGAGCCGCAGCGCGGCGACGTGATGGTGTTCCGCTATCCGAAGGACGAGTCGCTCGACTACATCAAGCGCGTGATCGGCGTGCCGGGCGACGTGGTCCGCTACGAGAACAAGCGCCTGACGATCAACGGCAAGCCGGCGCAATACGACGTGCTGCCGGACTTCCTCGACGAGGAGCGGTTGTCGTACTCGAAGCATTTCGACGAGTCGCTGCCCGAGGGGCCGCGCCACGGCATCCTCAACGACGCCGACCGTCCGTCCTTCGTGGCGGGGGCAGATCCCGATTTCCCGTTCCACGAAAACTGCACTTACAATCAGCAGGGGCTGACCTGCAAGGTGCCGCCGGGTCACTACTTCGTGATGGGCGACAACCGCGACAACAGCCTGGATTCGCGTTACTGGGGCTTCGTGCCGGACCAGAATATCGTCGGCAAGGCCTTCCTGATCTGGATGAACCTGAGCAACTTCAGCCGGGTTGGGTCATTCAAATAAGGTAGCGAGACGTAGTCGTAGCAGTTCCGAGCAGTTTTTGTAGCGCATAAATCACTCCTAACATAAGGGGAAGCGCAAATGGGTCAATCGGATCGAGCGGGTGGCGCCCTGCAGCGACGCGGTGCGCGCGGAATTTCGTTGTGGTCGCTGCTGGTGGCCATCCTGGTGGTCATCGGCGTAGTCTTGCCGGGCATGCGGGCGATACCCAGCGTGCTCGAATATTTTTCGGTCAAGCGGGCCGCGTCCTACGCCAGGCAGCAGGCCACGAACCCGCGCGAAGTGGCGCAATATTTCGACAAGCAGGCCCAGATCGACCGCATCACCGCCCTCCGCGGGGAAGACCTGGATGTGCAGCAGAGCGAGGCCGGGACAGTCCAGGCCGTCAGTTTCAGCTATCGGACCGAAGTGCCGGTCTACGGCCCACTCAGTTTATTGATTACCTATTCCGGATCGCAGCATTGACATGACCCTCGACGCCTTGCAGGCGCGTCTCGGCTACCGATTCAGCAAGCCCGAATTGCTGCAGCAGGCGCTGACACACCGCAGCCACAGTCCCCAGCACAACGAACGCCTTGAATTCCTGGGCGACTCCGTGCTGAACTGCGCCGTGGCCGACATGCTTTACGGCATGTTCGGCAAGCTCGACGAAGGCGACCTGTCGCGCGTGCGCGCCAACCTCGTCAAGCAGCAGGCCCTGTACGAAATCGCCCAGATGCTGCAGCTTTCCGATGTGCTGCGCCTGGGCGAAGGGGAGCTGAAGAGCGGCGGTTTCCGCCGCCCGTCCATCCTGGCTGACGCCCTCGAAGCCATTGTCGGCGCCGTTTTTCTCGACGCTGGCTTCGAGGCCGCCCGCACGCTGATCCGCAAGCTCTACATCCCCATCCTGGAGCAGGTCGATCCGCGCACGCTTGGCAAGGACGCCAAGACCCTGTTGCAGGAATACCTGCAAGGCCATCGGATTGCCTTGCCGCAATACAACGTAGTCGCCACCCACGGTGCGGCGCACAGCCAGCAGTTTGAAGTGGAGTGCACCGTGCCTAAACTGGAAGTGCGCGTGTTCGGTACGGGTGCCTCGCGGCGCGCGGCCGAGCAGGCGGCGGCCAAGCTGGCACTGGAGGAAGTCCAGAAGCTGGTGCCCCAGCTGCTCAAGCGCAGCCGCGCCGAGCGCACGGGCAAGACTCGCAAGCAGCCGGTACCGCCGGATCCCCAGTTGTCTCTCAGGTTGAAGGAATGACCGAATCGCAAGAGCCGCGGCAAGACGCCGCGGACGCCCAGGCCCCGGCCCCCGCAACGGCGCCGGACGCCACCGTATTCCGATGTGGCACCGTCGCCATCGTCGGCCGCCCCAATGTCGGCAAGTCCACGCTGATGAACGCGCTGGTCGGCCAGAAGATCAGCATCACCTCCCGCAAGGCGCAGACCACCCGGCACCGGCTGGTCGGCATCCAGACGACCGATGACGCGCAGTACGTGTTCGTCGATACGCCGGGCTTCCAGACCCGCCACGCCAGCGCGCTGAACCGTTCGCTGAACCGGGCGGTGACATCGACGCTGTCGTCGGTCGACCTCGTCCTGTTCGTGGTCGAGGCCGGCACCTACGGCGCCGACGACGAGAAGGTGCTGGCGCTGCTGCCGAAGAACACGCCGGTGCTGCTGGTCATCAACAAGCTCGACCGCCTCAGCGGCGAACGCCGCTCCGAGATCATGATGCCCTTCCTGGAAAAGATGGGGCAGCTGTTCCCGTTCCGCGAAGTGGTGCCAATGTCGGCCAAGACGCGTGACCACATCGAGCGCCTGTTCGGCATCATCCGGCCCTACCTGCCGGAAGGCGAGCCGATGTATGACACCGACGCCCTGACCGACCGCAGCGAGCGCTTTCTCGCTTCGGAGATCATCCGCGAGAAGGTGTTCCGCTGGACCGGCGACGAATTGCCGTACACCAGCACCGTCATCATCGACAAGTTCGAGACGGAAGGACGCCTGCGCCGGGTCTTTGCCACAATCCTGGTCGAGCGCGACGCGCACAAGGCCATGATCATCGGCAACAAGGGCGCCAAGCTCAAGCAGATCTCCACCGACGCGCGCATCGACATGGAGAAGCTCTTCGACGGCAAGGTCTACCTCGAGATGTGGATCAAGGTGAAGAGCGGCTGGGCCGATAACGAAGCCGGACTGCGGGCCTACGGCTACGAGTGAGCAAGATGCCTGATTTCGGGCGCGGGGCTGCCCCCAGGCCGCGCCGCGCCGACCCGGTCGTCGAGGAAGCCGCCGAGCTGCTCGATCACGCGGCCGTGCCCGGCATGGAGGCCAGCCGCGCCGCCGGCCGGGCGATGATGGACCGGGCCATGTCGATCGCGCCGGCGCGCAGCGAGTCGCGCGTGGCCAACCAGCCGGGCTTCGTGCTGCACGCCTGGCCCTACCGCGAAACCAGCCTCATCCTCGACGTCTTCACCCGCGACCACGGCCGCGTGGCGATGGTCGCCAAGGGCGCCAAGCGGCCGCATTCCGCGCTGCGCGCGGTGCTGCAGCACTTCCATCCGATTGCCCTGTCATGGAGCGGTCGCGGCGAGGTCAAGACGCTGACGCGCGCGGAGTGGGTGGGGGGCGTGCAGCCCCTGTCTGGCGAGGCGCTGCTGTCGGGCTTCTACCTGAACGAACTGGTGCTGCGCTTCTGTCCGCGCGACGACGCGCATCCGGCGCTGTTCCGCCACTATCTCGCCACGCTGGCGTTCCTCGGACAAGGCGAGCCGGCCGCACTGGTGCTGCGCGGCTTCGAGCGTGTGCTCCTGCAGGAGACCGGGTTTGCGGTGGCGTTCGACAAATGCCTGAGCACCGGCGAGGCGGTGGAGCCCGGACTCGACTACGTCTACCAGCCGGAACGCGGCGTGCGGCGGGCGCAGCCGAGCGATCCGTCGTCGTGGCCGGTGGTGTCGGGGCAGACCCTGCTCGACATGGGACAGGACGACTACAGCCGCGCGCAGACCGTTTCGCAAAGCCGCGCGCTGATGCGGTTCCTGCTGCATTATCATCTGCAAGGCGTGCCGCTCAAGACGCGCCAGATTCTCGTCGATCTGCATCAACTCTGATTCCATCCCGATCGCCAGCCTTGATCGCCAATTTTCCCGCATCTCCATGATCTTCCACGCATCCCCGGGCGTCATCGACCTTGGCGTCAACATCGACCACGTGGCCACGCTGCGTAACGCGCGCGGCACCAGCTACCCCGATCCGATCGAGGCCGCGCTGCAGGCCGAGCAGGCCGGCGCCGACCTGATCACGCTGCACCTGCGCGAGGACCGCCGCCATATCCGCGATGCCGATGTGCGCGCCATGCGCCCGCAACTGACCACGCGCATGAACCTGGAATGCGCGCTCACGCAGGAGATGCTCGACATCGCCTGCGAGGTCAAGCCGCAGGACGTGTGCCTGGTGCCGGAACGCCGTGAGGAAGTGACCACCGAGGGCGGGCTGGACGTAGCGGGGCGGCTGGAGCAGGTGCGGGCCGCGTGCCGGCAACTGGCCGGCGAGGGGATTCGCGTCTCGCTGTTCATCGACCCCGACCCCGTCCAGATCGCCGCCGCCGCCGAATGCGGCGCGCCGGTGGTCGAACTGCATACCGGCCGCTATGCCGAAGCCCACTCGCCCGACGAATTGGCCATCGAATTCCGCCGCATCGCCGAGGGCGTGGATGCCGGCGTGAAGCTCGGCCTGGTGGTCAATGCCGGCCATGGCCTGCACTACACCAATGTGCAGCCGATTGCCGCGCTTCCGGGCATCAAGGAGCTGAATATCGGCCATGCCATCGTCGCCCACGCCGTGTTCGTCGGCTGGCAGAACGCGGTACGCGAGATGAAGGCCATCATGGTCGCCGCGCGGCTCGGCACGCGCTATCCCGTTCCGGGCAGCCCGGCGTGATCTACGGCGTCGGCACCGACATCATCGAGGTCGAGCGCGTGCGCGGCGTGATGGCGCGCACGGGCGGGCGCTTTGCCGAAAAGATCCTCGGGCCGCGCGAGATGCAGGTGTACGAGGCCCGCAAGGCACGCTCCGAGAAGCGCGGCCTGGCCTTCCTCTGCACCCGTTTTGCCGCCAAGGAAGCCTTCTCCAAGGCTATCGGTCTCGGCATGCGGATGCCGATGACGTGGCGGTCGATGGAACTGTTGAACCTGCCCTCTGGCGAGCCGACGCCGGTCTGCCATGGCGAGCTTGCACGCTGGATCGCGGAACGCGGACTCACGGTGCGGGTCACAGTCAGCGACGAACACAAGTATGCGGTTGCCTTCGCCATTGCCGAGCGCGTGGACGGCGAGGCTGGCCGCGATTCATCCCAAGCCTGATTCAACCACTACATGATCAAGAAACTCTCGGGCAAACGCCCTGGCCCGGTTGTGCTCGATGTTGTCGGCAAGGAGCTGAATGCGGACGACGCGCGGCGCATCGCCCATCCCCTCACGGGCGGCGTGATCCTGTTCGCGCGCAACTTCGAGTCGCGCGTCCAGCTGCTGACCCTGACGCGCGCCATCCGTGCCGTGCGTGAGGACGTGCTGATCTGCATCGACCACGAAGGCGGCCGCGTGCAGCGCTGCAAGACCGATGGCTTCACGCACTTGCCCGCCATGCGCAAGCTGGGCGAACTGTGGGACCGCGACGTCCTCGCCGCCACCAAGGCTGCCATTGCCTGCGGCTATGTACTGGCCGCCGAGCTGCGCGCCTGCGACATCGACCTGAGCTTCACGCCTGTGCTCGACCTCGACTACGGCCGCAGCGGCGTGATCGGCGATCGGGCCTTCCACGCCGATCCGCGCGTGGTCACCCTGCTCGCCAACCACCTGACGCACGGCCTGCTGCTGGCCGGCATGAGCAATTGCGGCAAGCACTTCCCGGGGCACGGCCACGTCGAGGCCGACTCGCACGTCGCCATCCCGGTCGACGAGCGCAGCCTGGACGAGATCCTGTCGCAGGATGCGCGTCCGTACGACTGGATGGGCACGGCCCTGTCGTCGGTGATGCCGGCCCACGTCATCTACCCGAAGGTCGCGCCGGAGCCGGCCGGCTTCTCGCGCTACTGGCTGCAGGACGTGCTGCGCGCCCAGTACGGCTTCGAAGGAGTGATCTTCAGCGACGACCTGAGCATGGAAGGCGCCAGCGTGGCCGGCAACGTCACGCAGGCGGCGCGCGCGGCGCTTTCGGCGGGCTGCGACATGGTCCTGATCTGCAACCATCCCGAGCGGGCGGACCAGTTGCTCGACGAACTGGACGTGACCATCGGCAAGCCCTCGCAGCGGCGCATCCGCAAGCTGTTCGGCCGCCGCCGGCCGCTGGAATGGAACAAGCTGCAGCAGGAAGGGGAGTACCTGGGCGCGCTGCGCACGCTGCGGGAGCACGGCCTGATCGCCTGACGTCCGATCCGGTCGGGACAGGAAAGAAAAAGGTTCATCGAGGAATTCCGGGGAAGGCTGCCCGGATCTTCAGGAAGAAGTACTCCTCGTCGCGGTAGCCGTAGGCACGGCGCTTGATGACTTTGATAGTGTTGTTGATGCCTTCGACGATGCT
>Ga0160472_100488_pt1 | contig 26782 bp, 31 predicted proteins | sample HID1973M_E11MG_FD_108267 | JGI IMG/M metagenome (GOLD analysis project Ga0160472, IMG submission 108267) | Enriched mosquito-associated microbial communities from UW Madison campus, WI, USA - HID1973M_E11 MG | ecosystem: Host-associated > Arthropoda: Insects > Digestive system > Unclassified ... | reverse complement strand
GTAGGAGCTGGCTTGCCAGCGATGGGGCCGGCACATTCAGCATTGATGGCGCCTGACACGCCGCCATCGCCAGCAAGCCGGCTCCTACAGTGTTTTGTGGCGTTCACAAACGTTGTGTTCACAGAAGATCCTTGTAGGAGCTGGCTTGCCAGCGAAGAGGCCGGCACATTCAATATTGCTCTCGCCTGACACACCGCCTTCGCCGGCAAGCCCGCTCCTACAGTGATTTTTTGGCGTTCACAAACGTTGTGTTCACAGAAGATCCCTGTAGGAGCTGGCTTGCCAGCGATGGGGCCGGCACATTCAGCATTGATGGCGCCTGACCCACCGCCATCGCCGGCAAGCCGGCTCCTACAGTGTTTTTTGGCGTTCACAAACGTTGTGTTCACAAAAGATCCCTGTAGGAGCTGGCTTGCCAGCGATGGGGCCGGCACATTCAGCATTGATAGCGCCTGACCCACCGCCATCGCCAGCAAGCCGGCTCCTACAGTGTTTTTTGGCGTTCACAAACGTTGTGTTCACAGAAGAACCCTGTGGGAGCTGGCTTGCCAGCGATGGGGTCGGCACATTCAATATTGATCTCGCCTGACACACCGCCATCGCCAGCAAGCCGGCTCCTACAGGGGATCGGTGTGGGTCAGTTGCGGTAACCCGTTGAGAATACTCACTTTATTGAAGGCAAAAAAAAATCCCAGGCAGCTGATGGACGCCTGGGATTTAAAAATGCATAAACCGTGGTGGTGAACGCGGCGCGAATATTACGGAATATTTCCTGCTGTAACAAGATGTTTTTGTTCACTACCCGGTTAATAAATTTTCCAACTCGCTAAATATCCACGATTTTTCCACGCACGGCCCCTTACAGAAACCAGCGATACTCCCGCGCACTGATCTCGTTCAGGAAGGCCAGATGATCCTGGCGCTTGTTCTCGCAATAGACATCGACGAACTCCGCACCCAGGCCTTCGCGCAGCGCCCCGTGGCCTTGCATGGACTGCACCGCCTCGAGCATTTCCAGCGGGAAGTCGATGCCGCTGCTGCGGTCTTCGTTGAGCGGTGCAATCGGCTCTTGCTCGCTTTCCAGTCCCTGCTCCAGGCCCACCAGAATAGCCGCCAGCGCCAGGTACGGGTTGGCGTCGGCGCCTGCCAGGCGATGCTCGATGCGCAGGTTCTTGAGATCCGATTCCGGTACGCGCAGGCACGCGTCGCGGTCTTCAAAACCCCAGCTGGCGCGGGACGCGGTGTTCACCGTGCCGCTCAGGCGGCGCAAGGCATTGTGGTTGGGCGCAAAGATCGGCATGCAGTGGGGCAAGACGTCCAGGCAGCCGGCGACGGCGTGGCGCAACGCCCGTTGCCCATTGGCCGCCAGCAGGTTGTTGCCCGCCTCATCGTACAGGCTCACGTGCACGTGCATGCCGCTGCCCGGATGTTGCAGGTAGGGCTTGGCCATGAAGCTGGCGCGATAGTTATGCTTGAGGGCCACGCCACGGGTGCTGCGGCAAAACAGGGCGGCCCAGTCGGCGGCGCGCAGGCCGTCGTCGAGGTGGCCGAAATTGATTTCGAACTGGCCAGGCCCCAGCTCCGCGGTGATCACCGTGGCATCGATGCCCTGGGCCCTGGCGGTCTCGACCATTTCATCGAGTACCGGGGCAAATCGCGACAGGCGTTCGATGTGCATGTTCGGCTGATCGTCGGCGTCGCCGGTCAGCTCATCGCGAGGGAATTGCGGCAGGCCGTCCTTCAGGCGGCTGTCGAACAGGTAAAACTCCAGCTCGAACGCCACCACCGGGCAGATGCCTTTGCGCTTGAGCCGCGCCAGCACCTGGGCGAGGACTTCACGAGGTTCGAAGACGATGGGCTTTTCGGTGCCGTCGGAAGTGATCAGCATCTGCGCCAGGGGCTGTTTTTCCCAGTTCACCAGCTTGAGCGTGCCAGGCACCAGGCGCCGCACGGAGTCCGGGTCGCCATCGTTGAAGCAATAGTCACCGATTTTGAACAAGCCGCCCTGGGTGCCGAGCAATACGCAGTTCTGCGGCAGTTTGAGGACGCTGCCGGCGGCGACTTTCTCGAGCATTTCGATCGGGTAGCGCTTGCCGTAGAAATGCCCCGGAATGTCCAGGGAGATCAGGTCGACGTAACGCACCTCGGGGTTGCAGTGGCGGAAGTTGCGAACTTCGGCCAGCAGATCAGAGCACACAGCATCCATCGTCTTGTTCCTTGTTTTTATGTGTAAACCCAGAGCACGCGGGTCAGTTGGTCGGAAAGGTTGCCGTAGCGGCAATGCGCATGGCTGGCCAGTTGAAAGCTGTCGCCGGCGCGCAGGGTCACGGCGTCGTTGTCATCGAGCCACAGGGTCAGTTCGCCCTCCAGCACGTAGCCGCCCTGCTCGGAGCTGTCTTTCATGTGCCGGTCGCCACTGCTGGCGCCGGGTTCCAGCTGGCTTTCGAGCATGGAAAACGATGCGCGCATCTTCGGCGATACCAGAATGTCGGTGATGCCATCGGCGTAGTACAGGGTGCGGCGCTCGTCCGGGCGCGTGACCCAGGACAGCTTCATGGGCTTGGGCAGGCTGTAGAAATAGGTGGTGGGTACGCCCAGGGTTTCGCTGATGGCGGTCAGATCCGCCACGGTCGGGCGCGACAGGCCCCGCTCGACCTGAGAAAGAAAACCGACGGAGCGGCCGATTTTGTCCGCCAGCTCCTTGAGGGTGTACTTCTTGTGCTTGCGCAGGTCCTGGATGAGGATTGCCAGCGCCGAGATTTCTTCTTGCATGTCCATCAAGTGGCTTCCAGAAAGTCGCTTCAAAGGCTGTCGCGCAGCCGGTACCAGGCCTTGCCGATGGCCTCCAGCGGTGCGGCGAAATATTTTCCGCCGGGAAAGCGGCCGTTGCTCAGGCCTTGGTACAGGGACAACTCGTCCGGCTGGCCCGCTATCGCGTCGGACACCGCCCGCGCTGCCGCCAGCGTCGGCAACACGCCATGCCCGGAGTAACCCTGCATCCAGTACAAATCGCCGCGCCGGCCGATGTCCGGCGTGCGCTTGAGGGTCAGATCGATGTGCCCGCCCCAGGCAAACTCCAGCTCGACACCGGTCAGCTGCGGGAACACCCGTTCGAGGAACGGCCGGGTGGCCGCGGCGATGTCCCTGGGCATGCCCCCCAGGTAAGTGCAGCCGCCGCCGAACAGCAGGCGGTTGTCCGGAGTGCGGCGGAAATAGTCGAGCACGAACTGGTTGTCGGTCACGCACGCGTTGCCCGGCAGCAGCGCGCTGGCTTGCTCCCGGCTCAGCGGCGCGGTGGCGACCTGATAGGTGCCCACCGGCAGGACACAACGGGCCAGTTGCGGATCAAGCTGATCGAGGTAGGCGTTGCACGCCAGCACCAGCACCTTGGCGCGGATACGCCCGCGCTCGGTAGTCACCACGAAGCCGTCGCCCTCCTCGCTGTAACTCAACGCCTTGCTTTGTTCATGAATGCGGCCACCGGCTGCCTCGACGGCATCGGCGAGGCCGAGGGCCAGCTTCAGCGGATTCAAGTGCCCGCCCTCGGGATCGTACAGGCCGGCCTGGTAGCGCTCGCTGGCCACCCATTGCCCCAATTCCTCGCGTGGGATGAATTGCAGGCCGTTGTGGCCCCACTTGTGACTGGCCTCGTGCTGCCACTCCGTCAACAGGCCGACCCGGCGCGGCATCACCGAGGTCCACAGGTGACCGGGGCGGTAGTCGCAATCGAAACCGTGGCGTCCGGGCAGGTCGCGCATTTCCCGCGCCGCCCAGCGCATGCCGTCCCACAACCGCCGCGCACGCTCATGCCCCAATGCGGCTTCCAGCGGTGGCATGTCGCAGGACCAGCCGAGAATCGCCTGGCCGCCATTGCGCCCGGAAGCGGCCCAGGCCACCCGGCTGGCTTCCAGCACGGTCACGCGCTTGCCGGCCAGGGCCAGGCGCAGCGCGGTGTGCAAACCGCTGAAACCGGCGCCGATGATCAGGACTTCGGTGTCTGACTCGCCTTCCAGCGCGGCTCGATTAACCAGGCGATCCGCGCAGGAGTGGGCGTAATAGCTGGCGACGTGTTGGGCGGACTGCTGAAACATGCAAGCCTCATGAAATTTTCTATTTGTAATTTCATGAAAAAATACACGTTTAATTTCATGCGAGCAAATGAACAGACAAAAATGGCAAAAAATGGTTCTTCATGGATTTACCCGGAAACCGTAGGAGCCGGCTCGCTGGCGATGGACGCAAGTGCACAGCGTTTATCCCGCCGATACGCATTTATCGTTACCGATTATCGCTGGCAAGCCAGCTCCCACAGGAGACCCTGCAAACCGCAAAAAAAAACCGCCCAGGCGAACCTGGGCGGGATCATTATTCAGCGAGCTATCAGGCAATCGGAATCAGCGGATCCGCTGCGGCCCAAGCAGCATGGCGATCAGCCGCTGGCGGGTAGATCCACTGGGTGTTGATCTGGGTTTTCAACGCCTTGGCCTCCTCCTTGACCAATTTCACCTGGCGATCCCAACCCTCGGTGTACACCGCGCCCCAGGCGCCCAGGTCCAGGCAGGTCACGTATTTCGGCTGGCTGTACGGTGTAGGGTCCACGCCGAGGATCTGCGCGGCGACGTTATTGCCGGCATGACGGCCCAGGACGATGGCATGCTGGCAGGTCATCAGGGCATGGTTGCCAATGTCATCGCTGGCGGCATAAGCCACGTCACCGGTGGCGAAGATGTCGTCCTGGCCAATGACTTTCAGGTGCGCGTCGACGTGCAGGCGGCCCAGGTGATCACGCTCGGCGGGGATCTGTTCGGTCAGGGAGCTGGCGCGCACACCGGTGGTCCAGACCACGGTGCTGGCGTCGATCCGTGCGCCGTCGGACAGGGTGACGCCGCGAGCATCGACCGAGACCACCGACGCCTTCAGATGCCAGTTCACGCCGGTTGCTTCACTGGCTGCGACGATGGATTCGGCGATTTCCTCGCCCATGGAACCGCCAATTTTGTCGCCACGATCAACGATGATCACCTTGATATCGGCACCCTCGCCGAGAATGACACGCAGGCGGGCCGGCATTTCCGTCGCAGTTTCGATTCCGGTGAAGCCGCCGCCGGCGACGACCACTGTGTTGCGCGCCGGACTGTCAGGCTGGCTGGCGAGGGCCTTGAGGTGATCTTCCAGGCGCACCGCTTGTTCGATCTGGTCGACGTCGAAGGCATGCCCAGCGACGCCCGGGGTACCCGGCGAAGCCAGGCGGCTGCCCGTCGCCAGTACCAGCTTGTCGTAGCTGCAGACCTGTTGGGTACCTGACGCATCGGTATAGCCGACCTGCTTGCGCTCGACATCGATGGTCTGCGCCGCGCCCTGGATGAACTGGACGCCCACCGCATCGAACAGTTCGCCAATCGGTGCGGCCAGTTGATGGGCGTTGGGTTCGTAGAAGCGTGGACGCACCCGCAACTCGGCCTGCGGCGCCAGCACGGTCACTGCAACGTCGTTGTGGCCGTGGATGTCGAAGAGGCGCGTGGCACTCAAAGCGGTCCACATGCCACCAAAACCTGCGCCGATAACCAGAATGTGCTGCTTCATGTGTTTGCTCCAGGGATAACCAGATGTTGAAAGTCGTTTGCGGTCACGCTCATCGGGAGCGGGCGCTGGAGGTCTCCAGTCGCGTTCTTCTGCCGACCGAACAACTACGACTGTATTGATCCGAGTTAATTTGCGCAACAGGTTTTTTGTGGTGACCGGGCGCGACCAGCCGAATACCACGGCTGAAAACGCCCTATTCCGCACGTCATAGGGTGTATACGCCGGAAAAGAAAAGATGTGGCACCCGCTGTTGATTGCCCGGCATCGATGCGAATGCTAGGATCTACGACTAAATCAGTCGGTGATAGAAATGTCTCTTTACAGCGCGGGTGTCGAATACGGCATCCACTGCCTGCTTTTTCTGGTGGGCAACGGCGGCGATTCGCGGGAAGCGAGCGTGCGCGACCTGGCCGAGCTACAAGGCGTGCCCCTGGATTATCTGGCAAAGATCTTCACCAAACTGGCCAAGGGCAAGCTGGTGGTGGCCATGGAAGGCATGCGTGGCGGTTACAAACTGGCGCGACCCGCGGATGAAATCACCCTGCTGGACATCGTCACCGCCATCGACGGGCGCAAGTCGATTTTCGACTGCAGGGAGATTCGCGGTCGTTGTGCGCTGTTTGACGGTTCGCCGCCCGAGTGGGCGCTCGACGGCCACTGTGCAGTGCATAGCGCGATGCTGGTGGCGCAAAAGCGCATGGAAGAAGCCCTGGCCCAGCAAACCATCCTCGACATTGCGAGGAAGTTCGGGCGCAAGGCGCCGCCGGAGTTCGGCGCTGACGTGGAAACCTGGATGAACGATCGCCGGGACAAGAAAAGCGCAGGCGCCCCGCTCATCCCGCTGACCGATATCGGTGACTAGAGGCAGTCACGCACCGCTTGGCGCATTGCACCTGATTTCGCCCAGGGTGGACCCTGGTACAGCGACACCCGACTGCCATCCTTGGACTTGACGATGTCGAGAATTTCATCGGCCGTGATTATGCTCGGCGCGGTGATCCGGTAACCGTTGGAAATCGAGGTCTGGGTCGTATTCGACACCTCCTTCTGCCAGGCGGGCAACACACAGGCCGCGTATTCCTTAGGCGGCTTCTCGCTGAATTTGCTGACATTCGGCTCACCCGGCACCAATGACTTGGGCAACGAACACCCGGTCAGCAACGCCAGCACCACTCCCCCCATCAATACCCGCATGATGCTTCCTTAAGTCTGAAAAAACGCCCTGAAAAAATTGTAGTCCGCCCTTGCCGCTTGACCATTGGCGAAAATGAAACTCAGCGGCGACACTGTGACCACCTTACCCGGGATAGTTCCGTTCGTTGAGATAAGCCATCCATTTTTCGTGTGCTTCATGTTGCCATTTTGTGACACGCTCCCATTCCGGCCCGCAGAGTTGATGGTCGGACACCAGTTTCATCATCTCCGAGGTGGCCGTATCCAGATCCACGATCAGCTCATGGGCCCGGGCCCTGAAATCTTCAGTCGTACTCATGTGAGACCCCGCCCTGCTGAATAATCGGCACTTGAGTGAGACAGCGGATTTAGCCGTTTGCGCTGACCTTCCCGACCAAAGGCGACGGTCACCCCGTCGACAAACCGGTCTAAACTGCTGGAGTGCAGAATTCAGGAGGTCATCATGTGGCTTAACGAAGCGGAACAGGAACTTCGGCGCGACCTGCAAGGACTGGCGTCGGATCTACGCTGGTCGGGGGTAGAGCTTTTGCGCATCGAACAGCAATTGCGCCAGAGCGGGAATGAGGCTGATGCGCAAGCGGTGCAAAGGCTGTGCTCATTGTTTCAGGGTGATGAGGCGAAGCTTGCGGGTTATGCGGAGGAAGTGAAGGCGAAGGTTATTGGTCGTAATAAAACATAACCACTGGTAACCCCTGATAACCCTGTAGGAGCGAGCATTGCTCCGGGCGGCGTTCCGACGATGGACGGGAGAACACCGCGGGGAATCAGACAGCCCGCGTTATCGTTGATGACCATCGCGAGCAGGCTCGCTCCTACAGGAAACCGGGATAACCGCGTATTTCATTTATTTTGATGGCTATCCGCAGCCTTGCCCTTGCGCGCCCTGTAGCCGGGCAGCGACGCCGCGAACGCCAGGGCCTCCTCACGGCTGTCGAACGAGCCCAACCGGTCACCCTGGGTGCAGACCCGCCAGGGACCATTGTTCACGCTGAGTACGTCATAACCGTTCATGTGCATTTTGTTCAGCATCGGTACGCTCATAGTCACCTCCATTTCGGCAGGGAAACATCAGACTCGGTGTCTACCTTACACCTGCCCTCGTCTCAAATACCGACCAGACGTCGCCTTGAAAATTCCCGGATTCGATCGCACTTTGCGCAGCATCACCCACTCGAACTACTGTTGGCGGCTGAAAACGCGCTGCCGGAGTTGCTGCGCATTCAAACTGATTGAGAACAACCGGATCACTCATGAAACTACGAGCCACGGTCATCTGCGAGCAGGATCGCCATGTGCTTCTGGTGCGCAAGGCCGAAAGCCGCTGGTCGCTGCCCGGCGGCAAGATCGAGCCGGGGGAAACCGCCAGTGATGCGGCCATCCGCGAATTGCAGGAAGAGACCGGGCTGCGAGTCGAGGACCTGGTGTACGTGATGGTGCTGGAATCGGCCGGCACCCGCCATTACGTCTACGAAGCGTCGGTGCTGAACCTGCATCAGGCCCGTCCGCTGAACGAGATCGTCGACTGCATCTGGCACCCGCTGGAAACCGTGCATAACCTGAACATCAGCGACGCCACGCAGACAATCGTCAAAGCGTATCTGCGTCGCCTTTAACCCAGGCAATGACTGGCGCTTCAGCCCTGATCGCCACCACCCACGGGCATCACCATGCCGGTGATGTAGGACGCCTCATCGCTGGCCAGAAACAGAATCGCGCCAGCCTGCTCATCCAGGGTGCCGTAGCGCTTCATCAGGCTGCTATCCAGGGTCTGGTCGACGATCTGCTGGTACCAGACTCTTTCCTCGGCACTTTGGTCGGCGCTGTTACGCGGGATGACCCGCGGTGGCGCTTCGGTACCGCCCGGCGCGGTGGCATTGACCCGCACGCCACGCCCGGCGGTTTCGAAGGCCAGGCAGGCGGTCAGCGCGTTCACCCCGCCCTTCGCTGCGCCGTACGGCACCCGGTTGACGCTGCGGGTGGCGATGGACGAGACGTTGACGATGGCACCGCTGCCCTGCCCCAGCATGAACGGCAGCGCGGCATGGCAGCACCACAGGGTCGGGAACAGCGAGCGACGGACCTCGGCTTCGATCTGCGCGGCTTCGTAATGCTCGAACGGCTTGGCCCAGATCGTGCCGCCGACGTTGTTGATCAGCACATCGAGGCGGCCGAAGCGCTCGACGGCGGTCTGCATGACCCGGCTGCATTCGTCGTATTGCTCAAGGTCAGCAGTCAGCGCCAGGACCTGGGTGGTAGCGGCCAGTTGCTGCTGCACTTCGAACACCAGGTCGGAGCGGTCGACCAGGATCAGGCGTGCACCCTCGGCGGCCATGCGTTCGGCGACGCGGCGGCCAATGCCTTGCGCGGCGCCGGTGATCAGGGCAATTTTTTCGTGGAATCTATTCATGGACACCTCTTGGTTCTGGAGCAAGACACCCGTAGGCGCTGCCGCAGGCTGCGATCCTGGCCTTTGACTTTAAAAGATCGCAGCCTTCGGCAGCTCCTACGGGACGGGGCGAGGTTTTGCCGTGATATTGCTCACGCCGCACTGGCGGCAAATTTCTCGTAGTAGAAATTCGCCGGGGCAATCCCCTGTTCACGGATGAACTGGCTGACCGCCTCGACCATCGGCGGCGGCCCGCACAGGTAGACGTCGACATCGCCTTCATTCAAATGCCCGGGCTCGATGTGCTGGGTCACGTAGCCCTTGCGCGGATGGTGGCTGTCGGGGCTGGCCACGCAGGCGCTGAAGGTGAAGTTGGGGATGCGCGCGGCGAAGGCTTCGAGGCGATCGAGTTCCACCAGGTCGAAGTCGTTGGTCACGCCGTAGATCAGGTGCAACGGGTGGGCACTGCCCTGTTCGGCGATTTTTTCCAGCATCGCCGTGAACGGTGCCAGCCCTGTGCCGCCGGCCAGCAGCAGCAACGGCCGGCGGATGTCGCGCAGGTAGAAACTGCCCAGGGGCCCTGCCAGGCTCATGCTGTCGCCGGCCTTGGCCATGCCGGTGAGGAAGCTGCTCATCAGGCCGCCTGGCACATTGCGGATCAGGAAACTGACCTCGCCGTCGCGCTGCAACGAGCTGAACGAATAGGCGCGGGTCTGCTCGCTGCCGGGAATCCCCAGGTTGACGTATTGGCCGGGCAGGAACGCCAGCTTGCTCAAGGCCTCGCCCTTGATCGACAGGGCAATGGTGCTGTCGGACAGCTGGCGCACGGCACTGATGGTGGCGTCGTAACTGGCCTGGCGGGTGCGGCAGACATCGGACGATGCCGGCACGCGCACTACGCAGTCGCTCTGGGCGCGCATCTGGCAGGTCAGGACAAAGCCTTGCTCGGCCTCCTCCGGACTGAGGGCGTCTTCGATGTAGTCCTCACCCAGCTCGTAGGTACCGGCTTCGGCGAAGCACTTGCAGGTCCCACAGGCGCCGTCGCGGCAGTCCAGCGGGATATTGATGCCCTGGCGATACGCGGCATCGGCCACGGTTTCGCCGGCGTTGGCGTCGATGAACCGGGTGACGCCGTCTTCGAAATTGAATGCGATGGAATGGGTCATGACGGGCGCCTCACAAATGGTAGACATCGATGACCTGACGAACGTAGTCGTTCTTCAGGATCACTTTCTTGGCCTTGATCAGCGGGTTTTCACCGCGCACGTCGAGGGTGTAGAAACTGCTGCCGAAATAGCTGTCGACGGTCTTGTAGCGAAAACTCAGGGTGTGCCAGTTGAAGCGCACCTGGCACAGGCCGTCCGCCTGCTCCAGCAGTTCGACGTTGCTGATGTTGTGAGACGTGCGGGTGTCCGGAACGGTAGCGCTGGAACGCTCGGTCTTGATGCGGAAGATGCGGTCTTCCAGGCCCGTGCGGTTGCCGTACCAGATCAGCGAGATTTCCCGCTGCGGGTCCTCGGTCAACTCGTCGTTGTCGTCCCAGGAAGGCATCCAGAAGGTGGCGTCCGGGGCATACAGCTCCAGCCATTCGTCCCACTGGCGGTCATCGAGGTAGCGCGCTTCGCGGTAGAGGAAATCGCGCACGGCTTCATAGGTGATGGTCATCACAGGGCCTCCACGGCAATCAGCGCCGACTGCTCGGCCGCCAGGGCCTTGAGCATGGTCTGCTGCCAATACTTGTGTTGCAGCACGAACAGGCCTTCGTCTTCGGTGCGCACGCCGCTGAGCAGCGGGTGCAGGTCGATTTCCTTCGCCGCCTCATCGGCGCCTTCGACCCAGTGCTCGGCGCCCCGGGACATGTCGTTCCACGCGGTGACGCTGCCCTGGTAGCCGGTCTGGCAGGAGCGAAACTCTTCGAGGTCGTCCGGGGTGGCCATGCCGCTGACGTTGAAGAAATCCTCGTACTGGCGAATCCGGCTGGAACGGGCGTGGTCGCTTTCGCCCTTGGGGGCGATGCAGTAAATGGTGATTTCGGTGCGGTTGACCGAGATCGGCCGGGCGATGCGGATCTGCGAGCTGAACTGGTCCATCAGGTACACGTTCGGGTACAGGCACAGGTTGCGCGAGTTCTCGATCATCCAGTCGGCGCGGGCCTGGCCGAAGTCCTGCGCCAGCTCGTCGCGACGCTCGTACAGCGGACGGTCTTCAGGGTTGGCCCAGCGGGTCCAGAGCAGCATGTGGCCCTTGTCGAAGGAATAGAAACCACCGCCCTGCTTGGCCCAGCTGCCGGCGCTCATGGTCGGGTTGCTGTCGCCGGCCTCGCGCTGCTTGCGCTGGTTCTGGGTGGCGGCATAGTTCCAGTGCACGGAGCTGACGTGATAGCCGTCGGCGCCGTTTTCCGCGGTGAGCTTCCAGTTGCCTTCGTAGATGTAGCTCGAGGAGCCGCGCAACACTTCCAGGCCGTCGGCGGACTGGTCGACGATCATGTCGATGATCTTCGCCGACTCGCCGAGGTGCTCGACCAGCGGCACCACATCGGCCTTGAGGCTGCCGAACAGGAAGCCGCGATAGGATTCGAAACGCGCGACACGGGTCAGGTCGTGGGAGCCGTCGCAATTGAAACTGGCCGGATAGCCCGCCTGGGCCGGGTCCTTGACCTTGAGCAGTTTGCCGGAGTTGTTGAAGGTCCAGCCGTGGAACGGGCAGGTGTAGGAACTCTTGTTCCCCGACTTGTGCCGGCAGAGCATGGCGCCGCGATGGCTGCAGGCGTTGATGAAGGCATTGAGCACACCGTCCTTGTTGCGCGCGATGAAGATCGACTGGCGCCCCATGGTGGTGGTGTAGAAATCGTTGACGTTGGGGATCTGGCTTTCGTGGGCCAGATACAGCCAGTTGCCTTCGAAGATGTGTTGCATTTCAAGATCGAACAGCCGCGGGTCGGTGAACATCTCGCGCTTGCAGCGATAGATGCCTTGTTCGGGATCGTCTTCAAGCAGGGAGTGAAGATATTCGGGTCGCAGGGTCATGGCCGCCGCCTCCATTGTTATTGTTCAGGCAGTGGTCATGCTAGGACGGGGCAATGGGGCGGACTATCCGCGGGGTGCAGAGGTTTATCCGTTTTGTGCAGGCAGGGGGTGTGTCAGGGACATTGATGTCGTCTGTTCCGACGCCTTCGCGGGCAAGCCCGCTCCTACAATGATTTCGGTTGGCCGCAGATCTTGTGCACTGCCACTGACTCTGTAGGAGCTGGCTTGCCAGCGATGGCTGATTCTGTAGGAGCGGGCTTGCCAGCGATGGCGGTGGGTCAGCAAGATCAATGGCGACTGGCACTCCCTCTTCGCTGGCAAGCCAGCTCCTACAGGGGTTGCGTTGTTTCAGTGGCGGCGTTTCAGCGTGTCCGAAGGCAACTCGCCAAACTGCTTGCGATAGCTGTCGGAAAACCGTCCCAGGTGCAGGAAGCCGTAGTCCATCGCCACTTCCGTGACGTTGCGCACGTTGCAGGTCGGGTCGCTCAGGCAGGCGTTGATGCGTTCCAGGCGTTTTTGCCGGACGTAGTTTTTCGGCGTCGTCCCGGCATTGCGCTCGAACAGGCCGTATAGCGAGCGCAGGCTCATGCTGGCCTGGCGCGCCAATTCCTCACTGTCGATGTCCTGCTTGAGGTTGCGCGCGATGTAGTCGGCAATGGCCTCGAAGGTCGAAGACTGCGAGCCGAGGCTGAGGCGGCTGACGTTGGTCTTCATCAGGCTGAGCATCTTGCTGGCGATGATTTGCGTGTAATGCTCCTGCACCCGGGGAATCTGCTCGGTGGCTTCGGCCTCTTGGCAGATCATCGCCAGCAGGTTGACGAAACCTTCGAGCTGGTTGAGCTGGTAGCGGTTCTCGAGGAAGCGCACGCCCTGCCCCGGATACCGCCAGCGTTGCTCAGCGCAGACGGACTCGAACAGATGGGTGGGTACCTTGAGGATGAATTTCTCGCAATCGGCGGAGTACGTGAGGTCCACCGGATCGTCGGGGTTGATCAGCAGCAATTCGCCGGGGGCGAAGTAATGCTCCTGACCGTGGCCACGCCACAGGCAATTGCCGCGCAGCAGCACCTGCAGGTGATAAATGTTCTCCAGGGAACCGGAGGTGACCCGCACACTGCCGCCATAGCTGATGCGGCACAGGTCGAGGCTGGCAAACTTGCGATGATCGAGACTGGCCAGCGGCCGCCCGGCACGGGGCATCACAATGCAGTGATTGCCGACGTGCTGGTTGACGTAGTCCGACACCGCATAGGGGTCGGCCTGGTCGAACACCCGGCTGTGCTGACTTAGCAGTTGCGCGTCCATCGTCGGCTCACTCTGATTATTGTTATCGATGCGTCGGGCCATTCTAGAACAATGGGTCGGTGGCTTGAGCCATTTCCAGACCGTTAACCTGAACCCCCTGTAGGAGTGAGCCTGCTCGCGATAGCGGTTTGACATTCAACAACGCTGTTGACTGGCAGTCCGTCATCGCGAGCAGGCTCGCTCCTACAGGGGAGGCGTGGTGTTATCAGTCCTCCAGTGCGCGAACCCGCTCCATGCGCTGCTGTTCTTCAGGCTGGGCCGACGACTGCAGGGTGAAGTCGAAGTCGATTTCGGCAAAGCGACCGCTGACACCGTGGGCCGCGGCGCGCTGCTGGTCGTCGCTGAAGGTGATCCTGGCGATCAGTTCGTCACGGGTGGCGTAGGCGAAGTCATCGTGCAGGTACTTCTCGCCATCGAGGTTGATCTGGGTGGTCAGGTGACGATGGTCAGCCGCCGAGATGAAGAAGTGGATGTGCGCCGGACGCTGGCCGTGACGGCCCAGCTGGTCGAGCAGTTGTTGGGTCGGACCGTCCGGCGGGCAGCCGTAGCCCGACGGCACGATGCTCTGGAAGCGGTAGCGACCGTCGGCGTCGGTGACGATGCGACGACGCAGGTTGAATTCCGACTGCGAGGCGTCGAAGTACGAGTAGGTGCCGCCGGTGTTGGCGTGCCACACGTCCACTACAGCGCCAACCAGCGGTTCGCCTGCGGTATTGAGCACTCGGCCTTGCATGAACAGGGTCACGCCCGGGTCCACACCATCGTCGAGGCGCGCGACGCCATCGGACAGCGGCGCGCCGGCCACGTACAGCGGGCCTTCGATGGTGCGCGGGGTGCCGCCGGATTTGCCGGCCTGCTCGTCTTCGGCGTCCATCAGCAGGTCGAGGTAGTGCTCCAGGCCCAGGCCGGCGACGATCAGCCCGGCTTCCTGGCGCGCGCCCAGCACGTTGAGGTAGTTGACGGCTTTCCAGAATTCTTCCGGGGTCACGTCCAGGTCTTCGATGATCTTCACCGAATCCACCAGGATACGGTGGATCAGGGCCTTGGCCCGTGGGTTGCCGGCGTCGTTGTGCAGGCCGCTGGCCTCTTCGAGGAATTTCTGGACTTCGGCAGTCTGGGAGATTTTCACGTTCATTTTTCGGGGTTCCTCATCTTGTAATTATTGGCGTAGCGAGCTGGGCAGGCTGGCCTCAGCGGTCATCGTCACGGATGGAAGAAGGATGCCGGCACAGGGCATCGATTTCGATGGCCATGTACGGAAACAGCGGCAACTGCATCAGCAGGTCGTGCAGTTCCTGCACGCCGTCGACGTCGAACACGCTGTAGTTGGCGTAGTGACCGGCGATGCGCCACAGGTGACGCCACTTGCCCTGCTCTTGCAGGCGCTGGGCCAGGGCCTTTTCGTCAGCCTTGAGTTTGGCGGCGGCTTCGGGATTCATGTCGACCGGCAGGTTCACGGTCATTTTTACGTGGAACAGCATACTGCTCTCCTCAGGCGGAATGAATGGCGGTGGAGGTTTTGTCGCGGCGGAAAAACGCCAGGCGCTCTTCATCCAGGCTCAGGCCCAGACCCGGGGTGTTCGGCACGTGCAGTTCAAAGTCGCGGTACACCAGCGGCTCGCTGAGAATGTCTTCGGTCAACAACAGCGGGCCGAACAGCTCAGTGTCCCAGGCCAGTTTGTTCAGGGTGACGAAGGCCTGGGCCGAGGCCATGGTGCCAATGCCGCCTTCGAGCATGGTGCCGCCGTACAGGGCGATGCCGGCCGCTTCGGCGATGGCGGCTGTGCGCAAAACAGCGCGCGGACCACCGTTCTTGGCAATCTTCAGGGCGAACACCGAGGCGGCCCCTTCGCGCGCCAGGTTGAACGCATCTTCAACGCATTCGATGGACTCGTCGGCCATGATCGGCGCCGGACTCATGGCATTCAGGCGCGCCATGCCGCCGCGGTTGTTGCGCGAAATCGGCTGCTCGATCAGGTCGATGCCGTTGTTGCCGAGGATCCGGCAGGCGCGCAGCGCGACCGCTTCGTCCCAGGCCTGGTTGACGTCGACGCGCACGCTGGCGCGGTCGCCCAGGGCTTTCTTGATGGCGATGACGTGGGCCAGGTCGCGGTTGACCTCACCGGCACCGATTTTCAGCTTGAAGATGCGGTGGCGGCGCAGGTCGAGCATTTTTTCCGCTTCGGCGATGTCTTTCTCGGTGTCGCCGCTGGCCAGTGTCCAGGCCACGGGCAGCGCGTCACGCACGCGGCCGCCGAGCAATTCGCTGACCGGCAGGCCCAGGCGCTTGCCCAGGGCATCGAGCAACGCGGTTTCGATGCCGGACTTGGCGAAAGTATTGCCACGAATGCTGCGCTCCAGGCGCAACATGGCGGCGTTGATGTTGGCGCTGTCCTGGCCGATCAACAACGGCGCGAAGTGCTTGTCGATGTTGGTCTTGATGCTGTCCGGGCTTTCGTTGCCATACGCCAGGCCACCAATGGTGGTGGATTCGCCGATGCCTTCGATGCCGTCGGCGCAACGCACGCGAATGATCACCAGGGTCTGGTTCTGCATGGTGTGCATCGCCAGCTTGTGCGGACGGATGGTCGGCAGATCGACGATGATCGTCTCGATCGATTCAATGGCGCTTGCTAGCATTTCAATACCCATCAGGTTCTTGGAGTTCTGGAATCGATTCTCGTACGGCTTTTTTGTCGAAGCCAATATAGAATTGGTCTGACTTGATACCTTAAAGGTATGCAACCGATTGGCGACTGGAGGCTTCATGGAACTGCGTCACCTGCGTTATTTCCAGGTATTGGCCCAAACCCTCAACTTCACCCGCGCCGCCGAACTGCTGCACATCGCCCAACCGCCCCTGAGCCGGCAGATCCAGCAGCTGGAAGACGAACTGGGGGTGATACTGCTGGAACGCGGCCGGCCGTTGAAGCTGACCGACGCCGGGCGCTTTTTCCATGAGCACTCCACGGCCCTGCTCGAACAGTTGAACAAGGTCTGTGACAACACGCGGCGCATTGGCCTTGGGGAGAAAACCTGGCTGGGCATCGGTTTTGCGCCCTCGACCCTGTACGGCGTGTTGCCGGAGCTGATTCGCCGGCTACGCAGTGGCGAGCCCCTGGAGCTGGAGCTGGGGTTGTCGGAAATGACCACGCTGCAACAGGTGCAGGCGCTCAAGGCCGGGCGCATCGACATCGGTTTCGGGCGCATTCGCATCGACGACCCGGCGATCATCCAGACCGTCCTCACCGAAGACCGCCTGGTGGCCGCCCTGCCCGCCGGCCATCCGCTGCTCGCCGGCCCCATCAGCCTGCGCGACCTGGCCAAAGAACCCTTCGTGCTCTACCCCGGCAACCCGCGCCCCAGTTACGCCGACCACGTGATCGCGCTGTTCGAGTCCTATGGTGTGCGCATCCACGTGGCGCAGTGGACCAATGAGCTGCAGACGGCCATCGGCCTGGTGGGCGCGGGCATTGGCGTGACCCTGGTGCCGGCGTCGGTGCAGTTGCTGCACCGCGACGACATCGGCTTCACGCCCTTGCTGGAAGACAACGCGACCTCGCCGATCATTCTCAGTCGACGGGTGGGTGATGTGTCACCGGGGTTGAACCATTGTCTGAGGATGATTGATGAGCTGTTGCCGCACCCTTGATGCGAGACACGCCCAAGCTTGATGCGGACTCCTCCCATAATTGATGGGAAACTCGTCCCATGTTTGATGCGGAACTCGTCCTATGCTTGATGCGAAACTCGTCCCATGCTTGATGCGAAACTCGTCCCATGCGTGATGCGAAACTCGTCCCATGCGTGATGCGAAACTCGTCCCATGCGTGATGCGAAACTCGTCCCATGCGTGATGCGAAACTCGTCCCATGCGTGATGCGAAACTCGTCCCATTCGTGATGCGAAACTCGTCCCATGCTTGATGCGAAACTCGTCCCATGCTTGATGCGAAACTCGTCCCTGTAGGAGCTGCCGAAGGCTGCGATCTTTTGATTTTGCTTTTCAAGATCAAAAGATCGCAGCCTTCGGCAGCTCCTACAAGGTAAGCATCATCGCCGTTTGATGAGGGAACGCCTCAGCGATTGGCGAATTACCCGGCAAAGGCCCGGCGCCCGGCGCTGATCTCCGTGCGCAATTCGCCGACGAAGTCGGAAATGGCGCGCACGCTGGTCAGTTGCTCGGTCGATATGCCGCTGAGCAACAGCGCCACGCGCCCGGTGACCGCGTCATACACCTCGATACGCAGCAGGCCATTGCTCTCGGTGCATTCACAGGACAGCGGTTGAAAACCGGATTCGACGATGCTGCAAAGGACTGAAATCGGGATCATGGCCGGTGCCTCGGCGGTGGGTAGGCTGCTTGGATCTGTTTCAGCATAGATACACTTTGCCGAATTTGCGCCAATAATCATTGGCAAATACTGTTATCCCGTTCGCGTTTTCGGCTTTTCATCGAGCGTTGGCGTTCCAGATCCAGTTCCAGAAGCCCGGCAGCTGCACCGGTTGCGAACCGTCGCGCACGGTGCGGGCCAGGGCTGCTCGCAACACGGCGGCCGAATCGTCGTAAAAAGGTTTGTCCGCCGTTTGCACGCCCGTGGCCTTGGCGCTGTCGAGCAGGATCTGCAGGTATTCGCGGGTGTGCCGGGCGGTGTAGCGATTAAGGTCGTGAAAGGTCACCACCACCGGAATCACCCCGTCGACCACCGGCAGCTCACCCAGGGCAATGCGCTCGCGTACTTCGGACATCGAGCGCAGCATGTGCGCCCGGCGTCGTGGGCTGGCGTTAAACCCCCAGATCTTGCCGTCATTGGCGCTCAAATCGGTCAGCAGCACGTGCAGGCCATGCTGCTGGTAGGCGGCAAAGGTGCGCTTGTCGTAGTTCCAGAATGGCGGGCGCAGCAATACCGGCGGCGCGCCGGTGATCGTGGCGATGTCGGCACTGCCATCGGTGAGTGCCTGTTCGAGTTCCGCGGGGTCGAGGGAACGGTGGTTGGTATGGCTCGGCGTGGCGGTGTGAAAGCCGAGGATGTGCCCTTCGGCATGCTCGCGGCGCATGATGCCCTGGCCGATTTCACTGCCCCCGGCCCGGGAGGCGCGGGTCTGCACGAAAAACACTGCCTTGATGTCCGGTTGCAACGGGTTGTGCGCCAGGCTGTCGAGCACAGTCTCGGTGGGGTTCCACCAGCTCGATGCGCTGGGACCGTCATCGAAGGTCAGCAGGAAACGGATCGGCGGTTGTGCCTGCAAGCGCTGTTCGGTTTGCGGGGTCATTTCGATGGGGGCAGCGATGCAGCCCAGCAGGCCGAAGGCCATGGCGCTCGCGATAACAAACTTGCACAACAGATTCATGTTTTACCTTGGGGTAAAGCGATTTACCGGCCTTGACCGACATGCGCAGGAGCTGCCGCAGGCTGCGATCTTGCCTTTCAAGATCAAAAGATCGCAGCCTTCGGCAGCTCCTACGGGATTGCGAACCACATTAAATACGGGCGCAGATTGGATACGGTACACAGTGTTTGGTTCCGGCGCCTGCCCTGCGCACGGGAGTCCTGCGGATACTAAACTGAAGTCGCAAGCTGAAGACTTTCTACGGGGGACAGGCCATGTGCGGACGACTCTCGCAATACCGTGGCATCCACGACTTCGTGGCGGCGCTGAGCATCCCCGATGCGATGATCAATCACGTCGGTGACGCGCCGCTGGCGCACTACAACGCCGCCCCCACCACGCAACTGGCCCTGTTGCACCTGGAAAACGAGCGCCTGCACGCCGACCCCGTGCGCTGGGGCTGGCGTCCACACTGGGCGACGGATCGCGCGGCGCCGATCAATGCCAGGGTCGAGAAAGTCGCCCATGGCCCGTACTTCAAGGCCATCTGGCCACACCGGGCGATATGCCCGGTGGACAACTGGTTCGAGTGGGTCGATGAGGGTGACGCCACCAAGCAACCGTGGCTGATCCGCCGGCGCGACAAGGGGCCGGTGTACTGTGCCGCGATCGGGCAGTTTCCCGTGGGCGGTGCGCCGTCCCGGGAACACGACGGTTTTGTGATCATCACCGCCGACAGCGCAGGCGGCATGCTCGATGTGCATGACCGGCGGCCGGTGGTGTTCTCGGCCGAGCTGGCCCGGGAATGGCTGGATCCGGCCACGCCGAGGGAGCGTGCCGAACAAATGGCGTTGCTGCAAGGCGAGCCTAGCGAGGTGTTCGAGTGGTACCGGGTCGACAAGGCGGTCGGTAACGTGCGCAATCAGGGTGCCGAGGTAATAGACGAAAGGTCGTGAGCTGATCAATAACGACGCTAAGGCATTCATAATTAACAAAGTTATGAATAATTGCGCCATTGGATCGTCAATTCAATGTTTCAGCCAGGCTACACCGCCGGTAAAACGCCGAACCGCTTGTCTGACCACGCGGTCGGCTTACATACATTTTCACCCACTCCGGCTAGGATTCGCGCCGCATTTCCAGTGGCTTCACCCAGTTGACCAGAGAGTCAACTCACTAAGGAAATCCCATAACACCAGCCTTGCAGAGAAATAAATTGCGCGACGATTTTGATATGAGTCAAGTCGTCGGTTTGTCGTGCATTTATCTTACAAAGACGGAGCACTACAAACTCGACTGCTTTATCGGGCAATACATAAAAACCCGCAACCTTCGATCGATTCCCCGGATCGATGAAATCCTGCGTTCAACCCTTGAAACCTATCCCGGCACGCCGCCGGTCATGGTCAATGAGTTGAATGCCTGGATCGACAAGACCCTGGGATATCGTGCGGCCCACCCTGAATTTCCAGAGGCTTTGGAACAAGGGTGAGTCGGACAACGATCGCTTCATAGCTCCGCGGGATGCGGTCATGCTGATCACAAGGAAACCTGCCTGCAGGAGCGAGCCTGCTCGCGATGGTCGCTAACGATAACGCGTGTTTACTGACTAAACGCGGCGTTCTTGAGTCCATCGCGAGCAGGCTCGCTCCTACAGTGGATCTTCACCACTTCAGAATTTGCGGTCGGGCTCTGACAGTTCCGTGCTGTCATCGTGCTTCCAGTCCGGCACCGAACGTTTTTGCCGTTCGATCTCTTCCTCCGTGGGTTCGTCCACGTCGTCATCCAGATCCGGGTCTTGTGGTTCTCTGGCCATGATCACCTCGCTTCCTGAACGGATAGGTTGTCAATTTCAAGCGTAGATCAGAATCGTTCACGCATCCCGCACCCTGTAGGAGCGAGCACGCTCACGATGGTCGTCAACGATAACGCTGGCTGCCTGCATCCCCGCAGTGTCTGGACGTTCTTCGCGAGCATGCTCGCTCCTGCATTTACAGGCCTTGCCACCCTCGCAGCAAAAAGAAAAACCCCATGCTCAACAACATACTCAGCAAGGTATTGCGGGTGTAGAGCACCAGCCCCACGGCCACCAGCGAGCTGATCAGGTAGGGATTGTCCCATTGCAGGTTCAGCTGTTTGTCCGGCATGAACACGATGGGTCCGCAGATCGCGGTCAGCATGCCCGGTACCGCAAAACCGAGGAACTGCCGCGCGTTACTGCTCAGGCGCACCGGCAGCCGGGGTTCGAGAAAGACATAGCGGTTGAGAAAGACCAACAGGCCCATGCCGAAAATCACTGCCCAGACCATCATGCGCGGCCACCGTAAAATTTATTGCAGATAAAACCGGCGGTCATGCCCGCCAGACCCGAGAGCACCAGCGCCGAACCCCATTGCCAATAACTGAACAGCACCGAGCAGAACAGCGACACCGCTACGCAGACCACGGTCGGCACGTTGCGCACCACCGGGGTGATCAGGGCGATGAAGGTGGCTGCGATGGAAAAATCCAGGCCCAGGTGCTCAAGTCCGGGAATGCTGCTGCCCAGCACAATGCCCGCCAGGGTGAAGAGGTTCCAGGCGACGTAGAACGTCAGGCCGACGCCCAACGCATACCAGCGATTGAACTGTTGTTTGTCATGCTGGCTGGTCAGGGCGAACAACTCGTCGGTGAGCAGGAACCCCAGTCCAACGCGCCAGCGCCCCGGCAACGGCGAGATCGACGGGCGCAGGCTCATCCCGTAAAGCAGGTGCTGGGAGGTCAGCAGCAAGGTGGTCAGCAGGATCGAAAAGATCCCGGCACCGCCCTTGAGCATGCCGATGGCCACCAGTTGCGCGGCCCCGGCGAACACGATGCTGGACAAGCCCTGGCCTTGCAGGGGCGTGAGATTGGCCTCGATGGCCATGGAACCGGCGAGCAGCCCCCAGGGCGCGGTGGCCAGGGACAGCGGCATAATCGCCGCGGCACCGCGAAGAAACGCACTGCGCGGCAGGTTTGAGTCAGACATAACCATCTACAAGGCAGGGAAAGACCCGAACTGTGCCAGCAGTCGCGGGCAAAGGCTTGAACAATCTTGCGCAGTTTTGGCGCGATCCCCCTGTGCCATTCATCGTCTGCCGACTTGTAACGGCACTGCAGTATCAACATGATGGCCCTGCACTTTTCCTCGAGGCCAGGCACTTCATGAGCTCAATCGAAACGGACAGCGACGTTTACAAAACCCTGCTTGAGTCGACCCGGGCGATTCCCTGGCGCATCGACTGGAAAACCATGACCTTCAGCTACATCGGCCCGCAGATTGAGCAATTGCTGGGCTGGCAGCAGGACAGCTGGACGTCGGTCAACGACTGGGTCGAGCGCATGCACCCGGACGACCGCGAGTACGTGGTCGATTTCTGCGTCTCGCAGTCGCGGATGGGGGTCGATCACGAGGCCGACTATCGGGCCCTGACCGACAAAGGCGAGTACGTGTGGATTCGCGACGTGGTGCACGTGGTGCGCAAGGATGGCGAGGTCGAGGCGCTGGTGGGTTTCATGTTCGACATCAGCGAACGCAAGAAAACCGAAGAACACCTCGAGCGCCTGCAAAAGCAGCTCGAGGAGTACTCCTTCCAGGACGGCCTGACCGGCATCGCCAACCGGCGCATGTTCGACACCGTGCTCGAACGCGAATGGAACCATGCCCAGCGCACCGGCGCCCCGCTTTCGGTACTGGTGCTGGATATCGACTACTTCAAGCAGTACAACGACCATTACGGTCACATCAAGGGCGACGAGTGCCTGCGTCGAGTGGCCCAGACCCTCGCCAGGGCAGCCAACCGGCCACGGGACTTCATCGCCCGCATCGGCGGCGAAGAATTCGTCTGGCTGCTGCCGGAAACCGACGCCGAATCGGCGAGATTAGTGGCGCACAAATGCCTGCACCTGATTCGCCAGCAGCAGATTGCCCACGACTTTTCCCCAGTGTCGAACCTGCTGAGCATCAGCCTGGGCGGCGGCACCACCACCGCATCGCCCCACGCCACGGCGCTGGAGTTCATCGAACAGGTCGACCAGTTGCTGTACAAGGCCAAGCACAACGGGCGCATGCGTGCCGAGTTCAGCGATTTTCGTGAGTGAACCGCCCGCCCGGGCCGGACGCGTGAGCGGAGGTGTCGACATGCTGTATCGCTTCGCCGCCGATGGGCTGGTGTTGTTCCACCTGCTGTTCATTGTGTTTGTGCTGTTCGGCGGGCTGCTGGTATTGAAATGGCGTGCGGTGGCCTGGTGGCACGTGCCTGCGGCCATCTGGGGCATGGCGGTGGAGTTCTTTCACCTGCCCTGCCCGTTGACGGACTGGGAAAACAGCCTGCGTCATGGGGCCGGACAGAGCGGCTATGGTGGCGGGTTCATCGAATATTATCTGTTGCCGGTGATTTATCCGGCGGGCCTGACCGCGACGATTCAATTGGGTTTGGGTGCTGTGGTGCTGGTGGTCAATGCACTGGTCTATGGTTGGTTGATTCGGCGGTGCAGCTGAAAAGATCGCAGCCTGCGGCAGCTCCTACAGGAGTACGCCAATCACCTGTAGGAGCTGCCGCAGGCTGCGATCTTTTAACTTTCAACCTACGCAGGGACTCACACCATGCTGTCCACCGAAGACCTCGCCTTACTCGAAGCCATCCGCGAAACCGGCAGCCTGTCCCGGGCCGCGGCGCATCTGGGCAAGGCGCCGTCGACCGTGTCCTATGCGGCGCGCCAGCTGGAGGAGCGTTTCGACGCGCTGCTGTTTGACCGGCGTCGCTACCGCCTGCAACTGACCCCCGCCGGCGAGTTGCTGGTCAATGAAGCGGCGCGGCTGATGCAGGACGTGTCGCGCCTGACCCAGCGGGTCCAACAGGTGGCCAGCGGCTGGGAGAGCCGCCTGTGGATCGTCACCGATGAGCTGCTGGAGTTCGAAACCCTGATACCGGTGATCCAGCAGTTCGACGCGCTGCAATCCGGCGTGCCCCTGCGCATTACCCAGGAAGTCCTCAAGGGTGTCTGGGACGCCCTGCGGGAAGGCCGTGCCGACCTGATCATCGGCGCCACCAACGAGCCGCCGGCGATCCCGACCTTGCGCTGGATGCAGCTTGGGGACATGGACTGGGTATTCGCGGTGTCGCCCCGGCATCCGTTGGCCAAGGCCAAGGAACCGATCACCCGGGCCACGGTGATGCAGCATCGGGCGATTGTGGTGGCGGACTCGTCGAAGGTCACCGAAGGCCGCACTTACGGGGTCTCCGGCGGGCAACCGCTGCTGGCGGTGCCGAGCATGCGCGCGAAGATCCTCGCCCAGTGCCAGGGCCTCGGCGTCGGCTGGTTGCCGCGGCACCGCGTGGCCTCGTTGCTGGGCAACGGCACCCTGGTGGAAAAACAGATGGCCGACCCCCGCGAGCCCAACGTGCTGTACGCCGGCTGGCGCGGGGATCATGACGGTCGCGCCCTGGGCTGGTGGCTGGAGCAGCTCAAGCAGTCGCACCTGGCCACGCGGCTGGTCCAGGGCATCGACCAGTTCGTTTGAAACCCGTGATCAGTTGGCGATCACGCTCATGTTGCGCCCGCTGGCCTTGGCCACGTACAGCGCCTTGTCCGCCGCACCGATCAGGTCTTCGGGGTTGGCCTGGGAATCCGGGTCACAGGCACACACGCCGATGCTGACGGTCACCCGGCCTTCAGGGACTTCGCCGTGGAAGATCGCGGCCTCCAGCACGGCGCGGCGGATTTTTTCCGCCACCAGGAAGGCCCCCACGTAATCGGTGCCGGGCAGCACCACGGCGAACTCTTCGCCGCCGTAACGGGCCGCCAGATCACCGGGGCGGCGGATGGTGTCGGTGATGATCGCGCTGATATTGCGCAAACAGTCGTCACCCGCCAAATGGCCCTGATGATCGTTGAAGGTTTTGAAGTGATCGACGTCGATCATTAACAGCGCAAGCCCGGTGCGGCCGCGATGGGCGCGGCCCAGTTCGGCGTCGATGAACACATCGAACTGGCGCCGGTTGGCAAGCCCCGTGAGGGCATCCTTGAGCGCGAGGCGTTCGAGGTCGCGATTGACCTCCAGCAGTTTTTCCTGGGTGCCGAGCAATTCGAACTGCACCCGGTTCTGCTGCTGCATCAGTTTGATCAGGCGATAGCCGAGCAGGCACAGAACCCCCAGCAACAGCGCAACGATGCCGGCGCTGAGCAGGGTCTGCTTGCGCCAGCCATCCAGCGCTTCGTCCTTGTTGATCGCGGTAAATACGATCAGCGGATAACCCTCGACCCGCCGATAGCCGAGCACCCGCTCGACGCCGTCGAGGACCGAGCGGATCGTCGCCGTACCCGCATCGGCCTTGGGCAGCAGCTGGGTGAACAACGGGCTCTGCGCCAGGCTGACGCCGATCTCCGACTCCTTGAACGGCCGGCGCACGACGATGGTGGCGTTGTCGGCGATCAGGTTGATCACGCCGTTGCTGCCCAGGTCGATGCTGTCGTACAGCTGCAGGAAATGGCTGAGATAAATGGTGGCCAGCGCCACCCCGGCAAAGCTGCCGTCGGCGTGATTGACCCGGCGCGAGACCGTGACGATCCATTCGCCACTGGAGCGACTCTTGATCGTCGGTCCGATGTGCGGTCCGCGATCGGGATGATCGCGGTGGTACTGGAAGTACTCGCGGTCGGCATTGTTCAGACCGGCCTGCTCGGCGCCGTTGGAGTTGGCGAGCCACTGGCCCTTCTCGTCAAACACGAACAGGCCATGGATCTGGCTCAGCTCGCTGCGCTGGGCACGCAACAGGCGCGGCAGGCGCTCCGGATCGAGGCCGTCGTGTTCCAGGCGATCGACCAGGGCAAACAGCAAGGTGTCCACCTGCTTGATCGAGGCCTGGGCCTGGGACGCCAAGGTCTGCGCAAGGTTGGACATCGCCACTTCCTTGTCATGCAGGTGGTACTGGCGCGAGCTCCAGGCTTCCCAGATGACGATGAGCGTCATCGACAGGCACACTGCGACCATCAGGCCCACCGCCGAACGGATCTTCAGTCGGGCCGCACGGGGCCTGAGTGTTTCAATGTGATCGATGATCGAAGGTTGCCCCATGAACAGTCCCTGTATGGCGGATTACCGCGATGCTTGCTTGAGTGTTTCGAGCCATGCCGGATCCAGGCGCGTCTGCTGCGTGTCGATGCCCAGTGCCTGCATCCGTGCCTCATGTTGATCCATCTCACGGATTAACTGACCGTGATCGCTGGAGTTGCCGTCCAGCTGATGCATCTGGTTCAAGCCCAGATGATAGAACCGTAGCACTTTCATCGCCGTTGGATCGCCGGCCTCCACCGCGCTGGTCACATGATGCATCACATTGGTGACCGCCATCAGGCTGCGCTTGAGCCGCCAGTTGTACACCGCCGCCGCCATCCACGGCTGGGTCCAGAACACTTTGCGCATCAAGGCCGCCATCAGCAGTACCGCGACAAACACGCCGCCGACGTTGTAGCGCAGGTTGTCGCCGCCGGGAGTGCCGAACAAGGCCACCGCCGCCGTGGACAGGAGCATGGCCAGGGCCAGGAAAACCAGGGCAATGATCAAGGTGCTGCGCCGCGTCTGTTGCCGATAGGTGTCGGCGTTCATCGGCTGGATTTCAAACATCAGGTCAGTATTCCTTGGGTCGAAAACAAAAAGTTGCGGGCCATTATCGCCTCTGCGGGGGATTTAGCTATGCTGGGGCTCCTTTCCATCTTTTCATCGTCAAAGGGAGGACGTGGCGAGACCGCGCAGTACGTGCCATCTTCTTTCATGGATACATCATATTCGGATGTCGTTCGCTGGTTTTGCGCGAGCGCCATCGTTTTAAGGATCACTGAATGACCCAAAGACAAGTAATCAACGCCTCGGTCAGCCCCAAAGGCAGCCTGGAAACCCTGTCCCAACGGGAAGTCCAGCAACTGAGCGAAGCCGGATC
>Ga0160472_100487_pt1 | contig 26891 bp, 23 predicted proteins | sample HID1973M_E11MG_FD_108267 | JGI IMG/M metagenome (GOLD analysis project Ga0160472, IMG submission 108267) | Enriched mosquito-associated microbial communities from UW Madison campus, WI, USA - HID1973M_E11 MG | ecosystem: Host-associated > Arthropoda: Insects > Digestive system > Unclassified ... | reverse complement strand
CGGGAGAGGGGAGGAACACAGGAAGGTCGGTATTGTAAGTCACGGATGAGTGATCACGCCCCCAACTGCCGCAGCGTGTGCTTGATCGTCTGTGCCCGCAGCGCCACATCCGGCATCTTGGCCTCGATGCGCAGCTTGTCCTGCCCCGCCAGCTTGATGTGACGGTTCTTCTGCACGAGTTCGATGATGCGCATGGCGTCGATCGGCGGATTGGGCACGAACTGCATGCTGACCGAGGCCTCGCCGGCGTCGATCTTGCGCACGCCCAGCGGCGCGGCGGCGATGCGCAGCCGGTGCGTCTCGATCAGCGCCTGCGCCTGCGCCGGCAGGCGACCGAAGCGGTCGATCAGTTCTTCCTGGATGTTGTCGACACCGTCGGCGCCCTCGCAGTTGGCCAGCCGCTTGTAGAGCGACAGCCGCTCGTGGACGTCCGCGCAGTAGTCGTTCGGAAGCAGGGCGGGTGTGCCGAGGTTGATCTCGGTGGTGGCCGCCAGCGGCGCCATCAGGTCGGGTTCCTTGCCGGCCTTCAGTGCCTTCACTGCGGCGTTGAGCATGTCGGTGTAGAGCTGGAAGCCGATATCGTGGATCTCGCCCGACTGCTTGTCGCCCAGCACCTCGCCCGCGCCGCGGATCTCGAGGTCGTGCATGGCGAGGTAGAAGCCGGAGCCGAGCTCCTCCATCTGCTGGATCGCTTCGAGGCGGCGCTGCGCCTGCTTGGTCAGGCCCTCTGGATCGTGCACCAGCAGGTAGGCATAGGCCTGGTGGTGCGAGCGGCCGACGCGCCCGCGCAACTGGTGGAGCTGTGCCAGGCCGAACTTGTCGGCGCGGTGGATCAGGATGGTGTTGGCGGTCGGCACGTCGATGCCGGTCTCGATAATCGTCGTGCAGAGCAGGATGCTGTCGCGCCGCGAGACGAAGTCGCGCATCACGCGCTCCAGCTCGCGCTCGTGCATCTGGCCGTGCGCCACGGCGATGCGCGCCTCGGGCACCAGCTCGGCGAGCCGGGCGCGCTTGTTCTCGATGGTCTCGACCTCGTTGTGCAGGAAGTAGACCTGCCCGCCGCGCTTGAGCTCGCGCAGGATGGCTTCGCGGATCACGCCGTCTTCCTCGCGCCGCACGAAGGTCTTGATGGCAAGACGCTTCTGCGGGGCGGTGGCGATCACCGAGAAGTCGCGCAGGCCTTCCAGCGCCATGCCGAGCGTGCGGGGGATCGGCGTGGCGGTCAGGGTCAGCACGTCCACTTCGGCGCGCAGGGCCTTCAGTGCCTCCTTCTGGCGCACGCCGAAGCGGTGTTCCTCGTCGAGGATCACCAGCCCCAGGCGCGGGAACTTGATCTCGTCCGACAGGATCTTGTGCGTGCCGATGACGATGTCGACCGTGCCGGCGTTGATCTCCTTGATCGCGCTGTCGACTTCCTTCTTCGTCTTGAAGCGCGACAGCTCGACGATGCGCACCGGCCATTCGGCGAAGCGGTTGGCGAGCGTCTGGAAGTGCTGCTCGGCCAGCAGCGTGGTCGGCGCGAGCATGGCGACCTGCTTGCCGCCCATCACGGCGACGAAGGCCGCGCGCAGGGCGACCTCGGTCTTGCCGAAGCCCACGTCGCCGCAGACGAGGCGGTCCATCGGCTTGCCCGAGGTCATGTCGGCGATCACGGCGGCAATGGCGGCAGCCTGGTCGGGCGTTTCCTCGAAGCCGAAGCTTTCGGCGAAGGTCTCGTAGTCCTTCGGCGACAGCGGGAAGGCAAAGCCCTCGCGCAGCGCGCGCCGGGCATAGAGGTTGAGCAATTCGGCGGCGGTATCGCGGATCTGCTGGGCAGCCTTGCGCTTGGCCTTGTCCCACTGGCCGGAGCCGAGCGCGTGCAGCGGCGCGGTGTCCGGGTCGGCGCCGGAGTAGCGCGAGATGACGTGAAGCTGGTGCACGGGGACGTAGAGCTTGCTGCCCTTGTCGTAGTCCAGGTGCAGGAATTCCTCGTCGCCCTGGCCCATGTCGAGCGTGACGAGGCCCAGGTAGCGGCCAATGCCGTGCTCGCTGTGCACCACCGGGTCGCCGATCTTGAGTTCGGCGAGGTCGCGCACCATCGCGTCGACGGATGTCGCCTGCTCCTGCTTGCGGCGGCCGGCGCGGCGGGCGGTGCCGGCGTACAGCTCGGCCTCGGTGACGAAGGCGAGATGCGCGTCGGGCAGCGCGAAGCCGCTTTGCAGCGGGGCCACGGCGATGGAGAAATGCGCGTCGCTGGCGAGGAAGGCGGCGAACGGGTCGTCCTGCGCGTCGATCTGCGACGGGCGCAGGCCGCTCTGGGCGAAGAACTGCAGCAGCGTCTCGCGTCGGCCCGCACTGTCGGCGCACATCAGCACGCGGGTCTGCTTGTCGAGCAGCATCGCTTCGAGGTTGACCAGCGGGTCCTCGGCGCGGCGGTTGACGGAGATGTCGGGAAGCGCGGCCGAGAAGGGGGGCTGGCCGGCCGGCGTGGGGCCGGGCTGCAGCACGAGGCGGCCGAGCGGCTTGGCGCCGGTGAAGAACTGCTCTTCCGACAGGAACAGCGCCGACGGGGGCAGCAGCGGACGCTCGGCGTCGTGCCGCATGAAGTTGTAGCGCTGCGTGGTGTCGGACCAGAAGCGGCGGATGGCCTCGTCCACGGCGCCGTCGAAGGCGAGCTGCGTGCCGGCGGGGAGATAGTCGAACACGGTGGCGCTCTCTTCGAAGAAGAGCGGCAGGTAGTACTCGATGCCGGCCGACGGCACGCCGTTGCCGATGTCCTTGTAGATCGTCGAGCGCGACGGGTCGCCCTCGAACACCTCGCGCCAGCGCCCCCGGAACGCCGTGCGGGCGGGCTCGTCGAGCGGGAACTCGCGGCCCGGCAGCAGGCGGACTTCCTTCACGGGATAGAGGCTGCGCTGCGTGTCGGGGTCGAAGGAGCGGATGGTCTCGATCTCGTCGCCGAAGAGGTCGATACGGTAGGGCAGTGCCGAGCCCATCGGGAAGAGATCGATCAGGCCGCCGCGCACGCTGTACTCGCCGGGGCGGATCACGGCGCTCACATGCTCGTAGCCGGCCAGCGTGAACTGCGCCTTCAGCGCGGCCTCGTCCAGCCGCTCGCCCTGCTTGAAGAAGAAGGTGTAGGCGGCGAGGAAGGACGGTGGTCCGAGGCGGTAGAGCGCGGTCGAGGCCGGCACCAGCATGACGTCGCACTGGCCGCTCTGGATGTCGTGCAGCGTGGCGAGGCGCTCGGAAATGAGGTCCTGGTGGGGCGAGAAGCTGTCATAGGGCAGCGTCTCCCAGTCCGGCAGCAGGCGCACGCGCAGTTCCGGCGCGAACCACGGCACTTCGTCGGCCAGTCGCTGGGCATCGACGGCACTGGCGCAGACCACCGCCACCATCGGCACCTTGCCGCGATGCTCGCGGGCATAGGCAGCGATGGCGAGCGCGTCGGCGGAGCCGTGCAGTCCGGCCACGGTGTGGCGCAGGCCGGGCTTCAGCAGCGGGAATTGGACGAAGGGGTAGGGTTTTGCGTCGGACATTGGGGTGGCGGCAACCATAACAACAACACCCCGCCGGCAGTGCGGGCGGGGGTGTTCGCGAGCCCCGTATTATAGAATGCGGACCGGCCGACCCGCTGGCGGCGGCTCCCTCCTACATTGCATACAGAATCCGTGTCCGACCGTCGATTTGCCCTGATCCCCTGCGCCGGTACCGGCAGCCGCGCCGGCTCCGGCCTTCCCAAGCAATACCGTGACGTGGCCGGGCGCCCGATGATCTGGTATGCGCTGAACGCCTTCTGTTCGTGCGACGCGATCACCGCGACCGCGCTGGTGCTGGCCCCCGACGACATGCCGGTGGAATCGCGCTTTGGCGCCGCCATGTTCGAGGGCATGCGCTTCGACACCGCCTTCGTCGGCGGCGATTCGCGCCACGCCTCGGTGCTCGCCGGCCTGCATCACCTCGCGCAACTGGGCGCCACGGACCGCGACTGGGTACTCGTACACGACGCCGCGCGCCCGGGCCTGACGCCCGCGATGATCCATGCGCTGGTGCGTGCGGTGGAAAGCGAGCGCGACGACGACCCCGATGCGGCCATCGGCGGCATCCTCGCCGTGCCCGTGCCTGATACCCTCAAGCGCGCCGATGCCCGCTCGCGCATTGGCGCCACCGTGCCGCGCGACGGCCTGTGGCAGGCGCAGACCCCGCAGATGTTCCGCCTTGGCGTGCTGCGCCAGGCTTTGCAGGACGCACTCGCCGCAGGCGCCGTGGTCACCGACGAAGCCAGCGCCATCGAGCGCCTCGGCCTGCATCCGCGGCTCGTGAACGGCTCGCTGCGCAATTTCAAGGTGACCTATCCCGAAGACTTCGCACTGGCCGAGGTGCTGCTCGGCGGCGCCGGCCAGACAGGCCAGACAGACCAGGAGTGATATCCGCATGATGCCTTTCGACATCCGCGTGGGGCAGGGCTACGACGTCCACGCCCTCGTCCCGGGCCGCAAGCTCATTCTCGGTGGCGTGGAGATTCCCCACGACCGCGGCCTGCTCGGCCATTCCGATGCCGACGCATTGCTGCACGCCGTCACTGATGCGCTCTTCGGCGCCGCCGGGCTGGGCGATATCGGCCGCCATTTTCCCGACACCGATCCCGCTTTCGCCGGTGCCGACAGCCGCTTACTGCTGCGCGAGGCCGCCCGCCGCGTGCGCGAGGCGGGCTACGAAATCGGCAACGTGGATGCGTCGGTGATCGCCCAGCAGCCGCGCCTGGCGCCGCATATCGGCAAGATGGTGGCGAACCTCGCCGAAGATCTCGGCGTGGCCGCCTCGCGATGCAACGTCAAGGCCAAGACCAACGAGAAGCTCGGCTTCGAGGGCCGTCAGGAAGGGATCGTCGCGCAGGCGGCGGTGCTGGTCTGGCGTGCGGCGATCGACTCGCCGCAGGACTGATACGCCAGGTGCGGCAGGGAATCAGGCTTGCGCCGGGGCCGGGGCGTTTTCCGGCGTGATGGCGTAGCTGTAGTCGATCAGCCGCGCCATCGGGCCGCTGCGGGCGCCGGCTTCCACGCGCTTGCTGAAGCCCATGCGCTGGCACAGTTCATTGGCCGATTTCATTTCCGGCATGGTGCGGCAGAGCAGGGCGCTCGCACCGATGTCGCGGGCGCGCTGGACGCAGATCTGCATCAGCGTGTGGCCCAGTCCGAGGCCGCGCGCGTTGGGGCTGACCGACAGCAGGCGCGCTTCTGGCAGCGTCAGCGTGATGGTGCTGCCGTCGAGGGCGGGCAGGGTCGCGCCGGGATGGCAGAACAGCACGGCACCCATGATGCCGTGGCCGCTTTCCGCCACCCACCATTCCATGTGGGAGCCGCTGGCGGCCAGGACCGACTGCATGCCGCTCTGGAACGAGGCGCGGCAGTCTTCCATGATGGCGAGCTGGTATTGGCCGTAGGCCTGTTGCGTGACCGCGGCGATATCGCCCCAGTCGTAGGCCGCGGCAAGGCGGTAGCGGAAGTGGGGGGCGTTCGGCTTGGGCAAGGTGCTCATGGCGCTGCTGTCAGTAGGGATTCGCTGACTCGAATTGTAGGCTGTTCGCGTGATTGCCGGTGCCCCGGCCTGCAACGGAAAAGACCGGTGGAACACCCAAACGGGCATTCACCGGTCTTTTTGCCAGGCCCGACAGGACTTGGGCCCGTGCGGCGGCGCGCTTATTGCTCGGCGGCGATCACGTTGGCGGCGGCGGCGATGACCGCGGCGATCCGGCCGACGTCACGCAGCTGCTGCGCCGACATGCCTTCCTGGGTCTTCAGCAGTTCGTAGTGCGAACGGATGCAGAAGTGGCATTTGCCGATGATCGAGGCGGACAGTGCGTACATCTCGAAGCGGCGCTTGTCCACGCCACCGTGGCTGGCATAGGCGTTCATGCGCAGGCCGGCCGGCTGGCTCGACAGGTCCGGATCGTCCGCCATCTCGACGTACGGATACCAGGTGTTGTTCATGCCCATCAACGCGGCGGCGGTCAGCGCGGCGTTGGTTTCCTCCGGCGACAGCACGCCGGCGTTGCGGATGGCGTCCACCAGCACCTTGCTCTTGGCGGCGAAGGCGGCGGCCAGGGCCACGCCCACGGCGTCATTGCCTTCCAGCGACGAGCGCGCGATGGTGCCGTCCACGTTCAGGCGGATGTCCTTGGCGTAGTCCGGAATCAGACTTTTGATCGCACTGAGGAATTCCATATATTTCTCCTATCGGTCAGGGCTCAAAAAACCCGCGAGGCGCGGGTTCCGGCATGGAAGGCGGGGGTGCCGCCCTCCACGCATCGCCGAAGCGAAGGGCTGCCAATTACAGCGTGGCACCGCCCACGGCACGGTTGCACGGGCACAGTTCGTCCGTTTGCAGACCGTCGAGGATACGCAGGACTTCTTCCGGGTTGCGGCCGACGTTCAGGTTGTTCACCGAAACGTGCTGGATCACGTTGTCCGGGTCGACGATGAAGGTCGCGCGCAGAGCAACGCCGGCAGCCTTGTCACGCACGCCCAGCTGGTCGATCAGCGAACCGGTCACGTCGGCGAATTGCCACTGGTTCAGCTTGTTCAGGTCCTTGTGCTCGCGGCGCCATGCCAGCTTCACGAACTCGTTGTCGGTCGAGCCGCCCAGGACGATCGCGTCACGGTCGGCGAAGTCGCCGTTCAGCTTGGCGAAGGCAACGATTTCGGTCGGGCACACGAAGGTGAAATCCTTCGGGTAGAAGTAAATGATCTTCCACTTGCCTTCGAACGACTTCTCGGTGATGTCTTCGAAAGCCGACTGGCCGTTTTCTTCGTGGTTGTTGAAACCAGGCTTCACACCAACGATCTGGAATGCTTCGAGCTTGTCACCAACGGTCTTCATGGACTTCTCCTGATACGGTTAGGGGGTCTTCCGCGCGCCGCCGCAAGGGCGTCGCATCAAATTAGGCCCGATTATGCGGCAATGCACACAGTCGGGGCTAATTGAAAATCTCAACCGGCCCGATAGGCAGAGTCACTCATCTGCCACTTCGGGCCTGTCTGACCGCGTTTCGCCCGGGGAAAAAGGAAAGGCGGCGCGAGCAGGGCATCGCGCCGCAACAGAAGCCATCCTACCTGATTCCGATGGCGCGGGGATTACGGTTCCGTGATGTATCTCTCAGGGCGCCCGAAGCGAATCAGGCCGTCTGGAGCGCCACGTTCTTGCGCGAGGTGCGAAAGATCACGAGCGTCGCAACCAGGCCGCATGCCGCGGCGAACATCAGCCACAGGCCAGGGGCCGCCTTGTTGCCGGTGGCGTGTATCAGGTAGGTCGAGATCGCCGGCGTGAAGCCGCCGAACAGTGCCGTGGCGAGACTGTAGGCCAGCGAGAAGCCGGCGGTGCGCACCTGCGGCGGCATCACTTCGGTCAGGGCGACCACCATCGCGCCGTTGTAGCTGCCGTACAGGAAGGAGAGCCACAGCTCGACCATCAGCAGGCGTCCGAACGAGGGCTCGGCCACCAGCCACGAGACGGCCGGGTAGGCGGTCAGCAGCGTCAGCACGGTGAAGATCACCAGCAGCGGCTTGCGGCCGACGCGGTCGGACACGGCGCCCATCAGCGGCAGCCAGATCAGGTTCGACAGGCCGACGCACATCGTCACGACGAGGTTGTCCACGTCGTCCAGCTTCAGCACGGTCTTGCCGAAGGTCGGCGTGTAGGCGGTGATCATGTAGAACGACACCGTGGTCATCACCACCATCATGCAGCCGGCGACGATGATGCCCCAGTTGGCCAGCATCGAGCGGTAGATCTCGCTGATCGTCGGATGGTGCTTGCGTGCGCGGAATGCCTCGGTTTCCTCGAGCGAGCGGCGGATGAGGAACAGGAACGGCACGATCATGCAGCCGATCACGAACGGCACGCGCCAGCCCCAGGCCGACATGTCGGCCGGCGACAGCGTGCTGTGCAGGATCACGCCGAGCAGGCCGGCGAAGATCACCGCCACCTGCTGGCTGCCCGACTGCCAGGCCACGTAGAAGCCCTTCTGGCCGGGCTTCGCGATTTCCGACAGGTAGACCGAGACGCCGCCCAGTTCCACGCCGGCCGAGAAGCCTTGCAGCAGGCGGCCCGCCAGCACCAGCAGCGGCGCGGCGACGCCGATCGACGCGTAGCCTGGCACGCAGGCGATCAGCAGGGTGCCGACGGCCATCAGCGCCAGCGTGACGATCAGCCCCTTGCGGCGGCCGTGACGGTCGATATACGCGCCGAGAACGATGGCGCCCAGCGGGCGCATCAGGAAGCCGGCCCCGAAGGTGGCCAGCGACAGCATCAGCGAGGCGAATTCGCTGTCGGCGGGGAAGAAGGCCTTGGCAATGGCGGCGGCGTAGAAGCCGTACACCATGAAGTCGTACATCTCGAGGAAGTTGCCGCTGACCACGCGGAACACGGTGCGGAAACCGTGCTGGGCGGTTGTGGCGGATGAGGTGCCGGATGAGGTGCCGGAAGGAGCGCTGGCCATGATCTGTCTCGCTGGCGCCGCGGGCGTCCCGGCCGAAACAGGCTGCGATCGGGGGCGGGCGCCGGTGGCTTGGTTTTTCGGGGCAGGCCGGTGCGGGGTGCGGATCGGGCGCGATGGGAGCGCCCGGCCGCGCATGCGAATGCATGCACAGGTCTGCCGATGGGCGCCAGTGTGCCGGGCAAGGCTGTCAATCGGCTGTCAAAAGCCTTACGGATGGCCTGCGAAAGCTGTCGAAAGCCTGTCAGTACGGAGTCGACCGACTCCCCGTGTGCGGCTGGAGGCTCATGCGCGGCGGAAGCAGGCGTGGACAACCAGGCCGGTGTCGGGCGCCTGGCGGTTGGCGAGGATGAGGCGCCCGCCGTTGCGCTGGAGGATGCGGTTGACGATCGACATGCCGAGCCCCGCGCCCTTGGCCTCGCTACGGGCACTGTCGAGACGGTAGAACGGCCGCGTCAGCAGCGCGAGTTGCTGCTCCGGAACGCCCGAGCCATGGTCGGCCACCCTCAGTACGGCTTCCTCGCCCATGGTGGCGGTGCTGATCTCCACGTCGGCCATGCCGGATTCCTCGTCCTTGGCGTAGCGGCGGGCATTCTCGACGAGGTTGTCGAGAATCCGCTGCACTTCCATGCGGTTGGCAATGGCCATGACCGGTCCGCCGGCGCGCACGTGGATGCGGACGTCGTCGTGCGCGGCGTAGACGTTGACCGCGTCGTGCACCAGCGCCGACAGGTCCACCGGCTCGGCGGTCTCTTGGGGCGGTCGGGCGTAGTTGAGGAACTGGCCGATGATCGCGTCCATCTGCTCGATGTCGGTGATCATCGCCTCGCGCGTGGTGGCGTCGACCGGCGACATCTCGGTTTCCAGCCGCAGGCGGGTGAGCGGCGTGCGCAGGTCGTGCGAGATGCCGGCGAGCATGACGGCGCGGTCGTCGTCGAGGCGGCGCAGGTCGCGCACCATCTGGTTGAAGCTGTGGTTGGCCTGCGCCACTTCGCTGGCGCCGTGTTCGGGCAGGTCGGGCGGATCGCCGCCGCCACCGATGGCGCGCGCCGCGTTGGCCAGCCGCTTGAGCGGGAAGTTCACGCGCGCGGTGATGAAGGCCGCGCCGAAGATCGACAGCAGCAGCGCCGCGATACTCCACCACAGCCACTGGATGCCCGGCACCCGCTCGAAACGCTCGGGGCTGATGGCCACCCAGTAGTCGTCGCCCTCGATCTCGAAGCTGACCCACACGCCGGGAATGTCGTTGACGGTGGTCGCCAGCACGGTGTCCTCGCCGAGCCGGCTGCGGATTTCCTGCTGGACCAGCGGCGTGAGGAAGGGATTGGCGCTGGGCGCGCGGAAGTCGTCGTCCAGTTCGCGCGGATAGACCTTGATGCCCTCGTTCTGCACGAGGTCGAGCAGCAGGAAGCGGCGCCGCGCGGGGTCCGAATAGAGGAGCGCGGCGCGCGTCAGCTTGACCACGCTGACTACCTGCATGGCGATCTGCTGCGCGCGCGGCGCACGCTCGAACAGCCGGTAGCTCTGGAACCAGATGCCGAGCGAGAGCGCGAGCAGCAGCGCGATGAGCATGAAGGTCCGCCAGAACAGCGAACCAAAGAAGCGTGTGGCCGTACGGCCAAGGGCAGTCGCCACGGCGGCCGCCCGGATTACTTCACGCCGTCAGGGATAAAGACGTAGCCGAGCCCCCACACCGTCTGGATGAAACGGGGATTGCCGGGGTCTGGCTCGATCAGCTTGCGAAGTCGCGAGATCTGGACGTCGAGGCTGCGGTCGAACACTTCGTATTCGCGGCCGCGCGCCATTTCCATCAGTTTCTCGCGCGAGAGGGGCTGGCGCGGATGCCGCGCGAAGACCTTGAGTACCGAGAACTCGCCGGTGGTCAGCGTGATTTCCTCGTCGTTCTTGGTCAGCGTGCGCGTGGCCAGGTTGAGGACGAAGTCGCCGAAGGCGAAGGTCTCGGGGGTTTCCGACGGCGCGCCGGGCACCTCGGCGGGGCCCTTGCGGCGCAGCACGGCGTGGATGCGGGCGATCAGTTCGCGCGGGTTGAAGGGCTTGGGCAGGTAGTCGTCCGCGCCCATTTCCAGGCCGACGATACGGTCCACGTCCTCGCCCTTGGCGGTGAGCATGATGATCGGGGTCTGGTCGTTGGCGCCACGCAGGCGGCGGCAGATCGACAGGCCGTCCTCGCCCGGCATCATCAGGTCAAGCACGAGCAGGTCGAAACGCTCGCGCAGCCAGAGCTTGTTCATTGCGGTGGCGTTTTCCGCCACCAGCACCGTAAAGCCTTGTTCGCCCAGGTAGCGCCGGAGCAGGTCGCGCAGACGGGGGTCGTCATCTACGACGAGGATCTTGTGGCTGGTGTTTTCCATGGCGGTATCTTAACGGCTATCGGGACGGGTCGAAATGTCTCAACAAAAAGCCTTAACAATCCGTTACATACTTTACCCCGAGGTATGCGGGAGTGCATCGGCGTGCGTTTACACTGACTTTTTTCGCGTTCTGCCACCTCGGCGGGACGACAGCCTGCAAACGCCTAGACCGTCATTATCCAATGAAACTGGACCGCTCCCGGCATCCGCTTCCGTCCCGGCCCGCCAAACGGCGCGCCAGGGGCGTGCGCTCGGCCATTGGCGCGGCGGTGGCGGTGCTGGTGGCCGGCAGCGCGCTGGCCCAGTCGGCGGGCATGGCACGGCTGCTCGGCAGCGAGCGAGCGCCATCCCATGTGAACGAGCCGGGCGGGCAGCGCGAGAACCGGACCAACGGTGCCAAGCACTATCGCATCGAACGCGCCAGCGCCCGGCGTGACGAGTCCTCCAATCTCTCCCCGGACGAGCGCCGGCGGCTGCGGCAGAATCTCTATGAGCTCAGCCGCGAGATGTACAAGGGTAGCTGAGCGGTCGCGCCGGCTTTCCGTCCGTCTTTCCTCCGAATTTCTCCGCCGATCAGGGTGTGACTGGCGCCCCAAGGCATAGTGCCGCCGCGTCCGAGCCGCTGCGCACGGCCGCCTCGATGGTGGCCGGGTAGGGGCCATCGGTGTAGTCGCCGGCCAGCGCCAGCCCGGGCACGCCGGTGGCATTGCCGGGCCGTTCCAGCCCCGGCGTGCAGCGATAGGTGGCGTGGCGTTCCGCGATCACGAAATGGCCGCGCGCTCCCCTGAGGGATGCCGCATTGGCTAAGTGCGGTCCGAGCTGCGCCGCCAACTGCTGCCGTACCCGCTCGGCCAGTTCGGCCTGCGGCCATCCGGCGCAGTCGTCCGCCGCGCTGATGACGACCGACCATACGTTATCGGCACCGGCTGCCGGCGCGGCCAGCGCGGCACGGTCGAACACGAACTGGCCTGGCGCGTCGGGGCCGGTATCGAGGGCGAGGAAGGGACGCGGCAGGCGCAGCGTGCCGACATTCAGGTAGACCGTGACGATCGGGGCATAGGCGAATCGCTCCAGTTTCGCGACGGTGGGCCCCAGCGCGGCCTCTGTTTCGGCCAGCGGCGCCAGCAGGCGGGCGGCGTGGCGTGGCGCGGTGGCGACGATGACCTGCCCGGCGCGTAGGGTGCGGTCGCCGGCTGTCACGGTCCAGCCATGCGGCGTGCGGGCGATGGACTGCACCGGCGTGCCCGTGTCGACCGTCCCGCCGGCCCGGATCACGGCGCTGGCCGCGGCTTCGGGAAAGAGGCGGGAGAGGTCGGCGCGCGGCACCAGCATGTCGCTGTCCTCGCGCGCGGCCAGCAGGCTGTCGCGCAGCACGCGGCGGAAGACGGTGGCGTCGGCTTCTCCGGCCGGCGTGTTCAGCGCTGCCACGCAAAGCGGGTCCCACAGGCGGCGGCGCAGGGAGGCGGGCGTGCCATGCCGGTCGAGCCAGCTTGCCACCGTCTCCCGGCTGTCGCCGCGTTCGATCTGCGCCATCACGCGGGCGACCGACAGGCGCTCGCCCCAGCCGATCCCGCGCGCCGTGAGCGCGGCCACTGCCAGATGCAGCGGCGCCGGCAGGCGCGGCGCCTGCAGCGACCAGCCATCGGCATACGCCATCTGCAGTGGCAGGCGCAGCAGGGCGGCATCCGTATCGACGCCGGCCCGGCGCATCAGTGCGAGCGCGTGGCGGTAGGCGCCCAGCAGCAGGTGCTGGCCATTGTCGAGTTCGCCGGCCACCTGCGGGTGGCGCCGTGCCACGCGGCGGGCGCGTCCGCCCAGCACCGGCGCGGCTTCGAACACGTGTGCGCGCCGGCCGGCCTGCGCCAGTTCCAGCGCGGCGGCCATCCCGGCCCAGCCTCCGCCGATTATCGCGACGATGTCGGTGGGATCGCACTCGGCCATGTCAGGTCACCCGTTCTTGAGCCAGGTTTTCCACGCGATCCACAGCTTGCGCACGGGCGTCAGGCTGATGCGCTGGTTCAGCACCTGGAACTGGCTGTGTTCGACTTCGTCGAGCAAGGCGTGATAGATCGCCGCCATCACCAGCCCGGCGCGCTGGGCGCGGCGGTCCTGGCGCGGCAGCAGGGCGAGCGCCTCGCGGTAGAGCGCGCGGGCGCGGTCGGCCTCGTGCTGCATCAGCGCGACGAACCGGTCCGAATACTTCGCACTGAGGATATCCGAGGCCGGCACCTGGAATTTCTGCAGCGTGTTCACCGGCAGGTAGATGCGGCCGCGGCGGGCATCCTCGCCCACGTCACGCAGGATATTGACCAGTTGCAGCGACTGGCCGAGCTTCTCGGCGTAGGCGAGCGTCTGCGGATCGGTATAGCCGAAGATGCGCGCGCTGAGGGTGCCGACCACGCCGGCCACGCAGTGGCAGTAGCGGGTCAGGCTGATCTCGTCGAGATAGCGCGTCTGCGTCAGGTCCATCTCCATGCCCTCCAGGACTTCCTCCATCTCGGAGCGGGGCAGGGCGTAAGCCTGCAGTGCCGGCTGCAGGGCGCGGGTGACGGGGTGGGACGGCTCGCCCTGGTAGAGCCGGCCAAGCTCGGCGTGCCACCAGGCCAGTTGCTTGTGCGCCACGCTCGCATCGGGCGTCTCGTCGACCACGTCGTCGACCTCGCGGCACCACGCATACAGCGCGGTCATGGCGCGGCGCTGCTCGGGCGGCAGGAAGAGGAAGCTGTAATAGAAGCTGGAGCCGCTCTGGGCGGCCTTGTCTTGGCAGTACTGATCGGGCGTCACGCCAGTCTCGTTCTGGATGTGGGGCGGGGCGGCCAACAGGGGCCAGGCTCGGGTCGGGGACAGCGTTATGGGCAGCCGTATGGGCAGCGTCAGGGCCGGGCGCGCATCGTGGCCGCCCGCCACAGCAGCAGCGGCCAGTCGGCGGCGCCAAGCTTCGGACGGCGGCGGAACACGTCGAAGCCGACCGCCTCGGTCCGCTCCAGGATGCGCTGACCGCCCTGTACCACCAGTCGCAGCTCCCAGCCGATGCGCGTTTCCACGTGCGGCGGCAGGCCCAGCGCGAGCGGCGCGCCGGATTGTAGCATCGCCTCCGTGCGGTCCTTCATCTCGCGCAGCAGGGCGACCCAGCCGGCGTCGCAGCGGGCTTCGGCCAGCGTGGCCTCGGTGACGCCGTGGCGGGCCATGGCGTCCTGCGGCAAATAGATGCGGCCACGCGAGAAGTCGATGGCGGCGTCCTGCCAGAAGTTGATCAGTTGCAGGGCGGTGCAGATCGCGTCGGACTGGACAAAGCGGTCGGGCGTGGCCGCGCCGTACAGATGCAGCATCAGGCGGCCGACCGGGTTGGCCGAGCGGCGTGAGTAGTCGAGCAGGCTGTCCCAGCCGGGGTGGCGGTGCACGGTGACGTCCTGCCGGAAGGCGTCCAGCAGGTCGTGGAACAGTTGCAGCGGCAGGTGGTGTTCGACGATCACGCTGGCCAGCGCCCGCATCAGCGGCGTGCCGGGGTCGGAGCCGGTGGCGATGCGGTCGAGGCCTTCGCCCAGGGCAGCCAGGCCGGCCAGGCGCTCGGCAGGCGGGGCGTCGCCTTCGTCGGCAATGTCGTCGGCGGTTCGTGCGAAGTGGTAGATCACGGCTACCGGCCGGCGCAGGCGGCGCGGCAGCAACACGCTCGCCACCGGGAAGTTCTCGTAGTGGTCGACCGTAAACTCGGGGGCGGCGCTGCCAGCGGCAGGCAGGACCGGGGCGGGGCGGGCGGCGGGCTCGTGCATGGCGAAGCATTTAACCACACGTGGGCGCGAATCGGCGGTGGCCGATCCGACGCGCAGTTCGCGCCATATTGCAAGCACTTCGGTAGAGTATTGCCTCGGTTGGTCGCCTGTCGTTTGACGCACCCCGGCCCCCTAGCTATATTGCTGACCGGCCATTCAGTACCGCGCCCCTCCTGTTGCGTTGCCCATCCCCTGAACCCATGCCCGTGTCGCACCGTGGGCCGGAAGTCGCGGCCAGTCCCAGCCTCTTGCACGATTCGCCAGTTTTCCCGGCCCCGGCTCCGGCCCCGGTTTTGCCGGGCCTGACCCGCCGCGCGTTGCCGGCGGCGGCCTTGCTGGTGGCGGCGCTGGCGCTGGGCGGGTGCGGCAAGCCGGCGCCGCAGGCACCGGAGGCGAGGCCCGTGCGGCTGATGCAGGTGAGCCCGTCGGCCGGCAAGACCCGGTTCGAGTTCTCGGGCGACGTCCGCCCGCGCATCGAGTCGCGCCTCGGCTTCCGGGTAGGCGGCAAGATCGCCGCGCGGCTGGTGGACGTGGGCGCCACGGTCAGGAAGGGCCAGCCGCTGGCCCGGGTGGATGCCACCGATCTCTCGCTGGCCGAAGCCGCCTCGCGGGCGCAATTCGAGGCCGCCAGGACCGACCGCGACCTCGCCGCCTCCGACCTCAAGCGCTACAACGATCTTTTCGCCAAGGGCTTCATCAGCGCCGCCGAGCAGCACCGGCGGCAGGCTACCTTCGATTCGGCCGAGGCGCGCCTGCAGCAGGCCCAGGCCGGGTTGCGCAGCCAGTCCAACCAGACCGGCTACGCCGTGCTGCTGGCCGATGCCGACGGCGTGGTAACGGGCGTGGACGCCGAAGTCGGCCAGGTGGTCAGCGCCGGCCAGTCGGTGATCCGCGTGGCGCAGACGGCCGAGAAGGAAGTCGCCATCGGGCTGCCAGAGGACCAGGTCGGCTTCCTGCGCGAGATTCCCGACGTGACGGTCCACACCTGGGCCGAACCGGATCGCACGCTGCCCGCCCGGGTGCGGGAGATCTCGGCGATGGCCGATCCCGTCACGCGCACCTACGCTACCCGCGTCACCGTGCCCAACCCGCCGCCCGAGCTGAAGCTCGGCATGACGGCGGTGGTCACGTTCGTCCGGACCGGCGCCGCGCCCGCGATCCGCGTGCCCCTGACCGCGTTGCTGCAGGAACATGGCCGCAACAGCGTGTGGGTCTACGACGCCGCCTCCGGCACCGTGAAACCGGTCGAGGTGACGCTGGGCCAGCCCATCGGCAACGACATGGAAGTGCTCAAGGGCCTCGCGCCCGGCCAGAGCATCGTCACGGCCGGCGTCCACCTGCTCAAGCCCGGCCAGAAGGTCAGGCCGCTGCAGACCGCCTCGCCAGAGCCCGCGCCGGCCCCCGGCCAGACGCAGGGCTGAGGGCGGCGCATGGATCATTCGCGCTTCAACCTGTCGCGCTGGGCGCTCGAGCACCAGCCCCTGACACGCTACCTGCTCGTCGTGCTGCTGCTCGGCGGGCTTATCGCCTTCTTCCAGCTCGGGCAGGACGAAGACCCGCCCTTCACGTTCCGCGCGATGGTCGTTCAGGCCTACTGGCCCGGCGCCACGGCCGAGCAGATCGCCGTGCAGGTGACGGACAAGATCGAGCGGCAACTGCAGGAAGTCCCGTACGCCGACAAGATCCGCAGCTTCTCCAAGCCGGGCGAGACGACGATCATCTTCCAGCTGAAGGACACGTCGCCGGCCAAGGAGACGCCTTTCATCTGGTACACGGTCCGCAAGAAGATCGGCGACATCGCCCAGACGCTGCCGCCCGGCGTGCGCGGGCCGTACTTCAACGACGAGTTCGGCGACGTCTACGGCTCGATCTACGCACTGTCGGCCGACGGCTTCAACTACAAGGAACTGCGCGACTACGCCGACCTCGTGCGCCAGCAGTTGCTGCGCGTGCCGTCGGTGGCCAAGGTGGCGCTGCTCGGGCTGCAGGACGAGAAGGTCTACATCGATTTCAATGCCGCGCGCTTTGCCCAGCTCGGGCTCGACATCAACGGTATCGCCCAGCAGATCACCGAGCAGAACAACCCCACCGGCAGCGGCGTGCTGGTGACGCCCACCGACAACCTGCAGGTGCGCCTGACGGGCCAGTTCCGCAACGTGGCGGACCTGGAGAACCTGGTGCTGCGCGGGCCCAACGGCATCGCCAATATCCGGCTGGGCGACATCGCTCACGTGTACCGTGGCTACATCGATCCGCCGCAGAGCAAGATGCGCTTCAACGGCAAGGACGTGATCGGGCTCGGCATCTCGATGGAGAAGGGCGGCGACATCATCGAGCTGGGCAAGTCGTTGCGCGCCGCGACGGACAAGCTGCGGGCGCAGCTTCCCGTCGGCATCGAGATGGAGCAAGTGCAGGACCAGCCGCAGGCGGTGAAGCGCTCGGTGGGCGAGTTCGTGCATGTGCTGATCGAGGCGGTGGTGATCGTGCTCGCGGTGAGCTTCCTGTCGCTCGGCCTGCATACGAAGCCGCTCCGGCTCGACGTGCGGCCCGGCCTGGTGGTGGCGCTGACCATCCCGCTGGTGCTGGCCGTGACCTTCCTCTTCATGAACATCTTCGGCATCGGCCTGCACAAGATATCGCTCGGCGCGCTGATCGTCGCGCTTGGCCTGCTGGTCGACGACGCCATCATCGCGGTCGAGATGATGGTGCGCAAGCTCGAGGAAGGTTTCTCGAAGATGGAGGCCGCCACCTTCGCCTACACGTCCACCGCCATGCCGATGCTGACCGGCACGCTGATCACGGCGGCGGGCTTCCTGCCGGTCGGGCTGGCGCGCTCGACGGTGGGCGAATACACCTTCGCCATCTTCGCCGTGACGGCGCTGGCGCTGGTGTTGTCCTGGCTGGCGGCGGTCTACTTCACACCCTACATCGGCTACCTGTTGCTCAAGACCCGGCAGGCCGGCGCGGGCGAGGCGCACGACGTCTTCGATACGCCGTTCTACGCCCGTTTCCGCCGGCTGGTGGACTGGTGCGTGACGTGGCGCAAGACGGTCATCGTCGTCACGCTGGTCGCCTTCGCGCTGGGCATTTTCGCCTTCCGCTTCGTCGAGAAGCAGTTCTTCCCGGACTCCAGCCGGCCGGAACTGATGGTCGAACTGTGGCTGCCGGAGGGCGCCAGCTATGCACGGACCGAGGCGGAGACCAGGCGCTTCGAAGCCGCCATGCGGCGCGACAAGGATGTAGAGAGCCTGACGAGCTTCGTCGGCACCGGCGCGCCGCGCTTCTACCTGCCGCTGGACCAGATCTTCCCGCAGAGCAACGTCGCGCAGGTCATCGTGATGCCGGTCAGTACCGAGGCGCGCGACGCGCTGCGCGAGCGCGTCATCCGCCTGCTGGCGACGGACTTCTCGAACCTGCGCGGGCGGGTGAAGCTGCTGCCGAACGGTCCGCCCGTGCCGTATCCGGTGCAGTTCCGCGTGATCGGCCCGGATGCGTCGACGGTGCGCGGCCTGGCGGACCAGGTCAAGGCGGTGATGACGGCCAACCCGAACACCATCGGCGTCAATGACAACTGGAACGAGGACGTCAAGATGCTGCGCCTGGAGATCGACCAGGACAAGGCGCGCGCGCTCGGGGTGACGAGCAACGCCATCGCGCGCGTGACGCAGACCGTGCTGTCCGGCGTGCCCGTGGGGCAGTTCCGCGACGGCGACAAGCTGATCGACATCCTCATGCGCGCCCCGCGCGACGAGCGCGATGCGATGAGCGACCTCAACAACGTGCTCGTGCCGACCACCACGGGGCGCGTGGTGCCGCTGACGCAGGTCGCGCGCATGACCCTGCGCTCCGAGCCGGGCGTGATCTGGCGCGAGAACCGCGACTTCGGCGTGACCGTGCAGGCGGACGTGGTCGACGGCATCCAGGGCCCGACCGTGACCGCCCAGATCAACCCTCAGCTGGACAAGCTGCGCGCCAGCCTGCCGGCTGGCTACCGCATCGAGGTGGCCGGCGCGGAGGAGGAGAGCGGCAAGGCCGGGGCGTCCATCGCGGCGCAACTGCCCCTGTGCATCTTCCTGATCTTCACGCTGCTCATGCTGCAGCTGCACAGCTTCTCGCGCACGCTGATGGTGTTCCTGACCGGCCCGCTCGGCCTGATCGGCGCGGCGGCCACGCTGTTGCTGCTGCGTGCCCCCATGGGCTTCGTGGCCCAGCTCGGCATTACCGCGCTGCTCGGCATGATCATCCGCAACTCGGTGATCCTGGTCGACCAGATCGAGCAGGACGTCCGCAGCGGCGTGCCGCAATGGACGGCCATCGTCGAGGCGGCGGTTCGCCGGTGCCGGCCGATCATGCTGACGGCGGCGGCGGCCGTGCTGGCAATGATCCCGCTGTCCCGCTCGCTGTTCTGGGGGCCCATGGCGGTGGCGATCATGGGCGGGCTGATCGTGGCAACCGTGCTGACGCTGTTGTCGCTGCCGGCGCTTTACGCGGCGTGGTTCCGGGTGAAGCGGCCCGAAGGTGAGGTGTCGGTGCTCGGGTAGGGGAGGTTGCTGCCCCTTGTGATGCCGGGTGTGGCTGAAAAGGCACGCCAGTCTGAACTGACCGCCTTGCGCTTCGGTGATCCACTGCATACATTGGTCCCTTGCAGGCAGCAGTTTGACAACAAGAGGGGACAACCATGGACGCAAGACACTTGTTCGCCGCCCCCCTGGGGGGTGCGCTGCTTTCCCTGTGCGCCGTCACGGCGCACGCAGCCGGCATGGAGGTATCGTCGGAATCATTCGCCGACAGTGCGCCGATCCCGAAGATGTACTCCCATAACGCGACCGCCGCCGACGGTTCGCAGTGCGGCGGCAGTGGCGTCTCGCCGCAAATCACGTGGTCGAAGCTGCCCGCGAATACCAAGTCCGTCGCCATCCTGATGTACGACCCCGAGGGCGGCAATGGCCTCGGCGTGTCGCACTGGGTCACCTACAACATCCCTGCGGAGCGCGGGCAACTGAAGCAGGGCGACCACGGCGTGACGCTCGGCAAGAACGTCAGCGGCGCGGAGGCCTACCGTGGCCCGTGTCCGCCGGTTGGGCAGACGCCGCACCACTACACGATCACCGTCATCGCCACCGACATCCCCCCGAACACGCTGCCGGCAGGCATGACGCGCGAGGAGTTGATGGCGGCGCTGAAGGGCCACGCGCTCGAGGCGCAGAGCGTGGTGGGGCGCTTCGGACGGTAAGCGTCGGCGTTCCATTCGACGCACCGGAACGGTCGGTTCCCCTCGGAGGTCAGCAATGCCCGAGAGCTACCCTTATGACTTGCCTCCCGCCGAGTACGACGCCTTCGAGCGCGCGTGCAAGCGACACGGCTTCGTGCCGGCGGATTTCGAAATCACCGCCAGCCGGGCCGCCGACGGCGTGGGTGGCGCGCTGCTGAGGATCACCGTGGCGCGCGTGGTGGGGAGCGATGCGGAAACATATCGGGCGACCGACGGCGTGGCGTGGACGGTGGCGTTCGAGCGCGATCTGGAGGCGGATGTGTTTGGGTTTCCGTTGGCGGATTAGCCTTCCTTGCCGTAGGCAAGAAGCGGCCCCTTCATTCCTTGATTTACGCGAGAATCCGTAGCTCGCCCACGTTGAAAAGAGGCGCAGCCTCCGCGCGAGATTCGACGTGCAGCCAGAAGCGATGGAAGTTATACTTTGATATAACTCATCCATTTGAGGCTCACCATGCACATTACCAATCTGCGCAAGGTCGGGGGCTCCGTCATGCTGGCGGTGCCGCCGGCGCTGCTCGATGTTCTGCATCTGACGGCGGGGGCGACGGTCGGGTTGGCCATCGACCACGGCTGTCTGGTGGTCAATCCCAATCCACGCCCGCGCTACACGCTCGACGAGTTGCTGGCCCAGTGCGACGCTCGCGCCGAATTCTCGGCAGAAGACCGGCAATGGCTTGACGCAGGGCCTGTCGGCGACGAGTTGCTGTGATGGAGCGGGGCGACATCTACCTTGTATCGCTCGATCCGACAGCGGGCCACGAGCAACGGGGCACACGTCCGGTGCTGGTGGTTTCACCGACAGCGTTCAATCAACTGACGCGCACACCCGTTGTGCTCCCCATCACGAGCGGAGGCAACTTTGCCCGCACGGCTGGCTTCGCCGTCTCGCTCGTGGGGGCCGGGACGCAAACCACGGGCGTCGTGCGGTGCGACCAACCGCGCGCCCTGGACATTGGCTCACGCCACGGCCGCAAGCTCGAGAGCTTGCCTGCGGCGATCCTGGACGAAGTGCTGGCGAGGGTCGCACCGCTATTTGAGTGAGTGCGGCACGGGCATGAGTGGATGTCGCGCACTGGCGAAGAACGGGCGTTAAGGTTGCCCACCGCCCCCGGCAGGTAGGGGCGCAGAACGGTGGGGAAGGGAGTTGCTGAAGAATTCAGCAGAAAGGTATGGTGGTGCGAGGGAGGGGACTCGAACCCCTACACCATTGCTGGCGTCAGGACCTAAACCTGGTGCGTCTACCAATTTCGCCACCCTCGCGGTCCTTGCGTGTCCCGGGAGGGACGACGCAATGCTCGAATGCGGTGGGCCGGCGGGAAGCAAAAAAGGCGGCTGGAACTGCCCGCCTTTCGATCTGCCCGTGCCGCCGGCGCCGCTTGCGCTTGCAGCGCAACGAGGCAGCGGATTGTAGCGCAAGGCGTTGCGCGAATCCAGCCCCCGGAAGCGCCCGTCGAGCGACCAGCCGGCCAAACCGGGAAGTGGCGAGTGATAATACGATCCGCCTCAACCGAATCGCCCCAGCCGCATGACCCGTTCCCCGTTTTCCCTGGCCTTTTCCCCGGCTTTCTGGCGCTGGCTCTTCTGGCTCTGCGCGCTGGTCGTGCTGGTGCTGGCCCTGCTGCCGCCCGATGAGCCGATGCCTACTACCGGCTGGGACAAGTCCAACCACATGCTGGCCTTCGCCACGCTGTTCCTGCTTGGCCAGCGCGGCTTCGGGCGCCGGACGGGTTGGGTGCTGGCCGGGCTGCTCGCCTACGGAGTGCTGATCGAACTGTTGCAGGCGCTGACGACCTACCGCAGTTCGGATTGGCACGACGTGGTGGCCGACAGCGCAGGCCTGGCGGTGGGCCTGGCAATCGACAACCTCTACCGCTTGCGCCGCACCGCCCGCACCTGAGTGCGCGGGACTGTCAGTCCTCCTGTGCCTCCAGCACGAAGGCGGCGCCATCGTCCTGCGCCAGCAGGTCCTTCAGCACGGGCATGGCGGCCTGCAGCGATTCCTTCAGCCTCCACGGCGGATTGGCGATGAACATGCCGCTGCCGTGCAGGCCCAGGCCGCCCGCGACGGGATGCTTGACCGTCAGGCTGACGTGCAGCCAGCTCTTGAGCGGCAGGTTCTTCAACTGCACCGGCAGTTGCACCGATTCACGTCGCTGCACCTGCGGATACCAGACCGCGTAGACGCCCGTGGCGAAGCGCTCAAGGCCGTCGCGGACGGTCTGGACCGTGCGGGCGTAGTCCTGCTTGTCCTCATACGAGGGGTCGATCAGCACCAGGCCGCGGCGCGGCGGCGGGGGCAGGATGGCCTTGATGCCGGTGAAGCCGTCGCCGTCGTACAGCATCACGCGGCGGCCGGCGCCGCGGAAGTTGTCGCGCAGGACCTGGATCTCGGTGCTGTGCAGTTCGAAGAGGCGCAGGCGGTCGTGCTCGCGCAGGATTTCCCAGGCCAGCCAGGGCGACCCGGGGTAGTGGCGCAGGTTGCCGTCCGGATTCAGGGCGCGCACCTGGTCGAGGTATTCCTCCAGCATCGGCGGCAGCGCCGTGCCTCGCGCCGCGGCCTGCCACAGGCGCGAGATGCCGGTCTCGAATTCGGCCTTTTTCTGCGCATAGGCGTGGTCGAGGGCGTAGAGGCCGGCGCCGGCGTGGGTGTCGATGTACCAGAAGGCCTTGTCTTTCTGCGCCAGGTGCTCCAGCAGTTGCACCACGACGGCGTGCTTGAGGACATCGGCATGGTTGCCGGCATGGAAGGCGTGGCGGTAGCTGAGCATGGCGTACTGGGCGAAACGTGGCGGGAAGGTCCGCCGATCCTGCCGGATGAAGGCGGGACGAGGTGAGGGGGTCGCTATGCTACCATCCGCGGCCAAGTCGCCCCGACTCGTTTCTTTCGCTTCGCCACGCCCATGCCGCGCGCAATCGAGCCCGCCGAGCCTGTCCTGTCGGACGACGGCACCCCGTATTCCCCTCTCTACGACGACGTCTATCACAGCCCCGAAGGCGGACTGGCGCAGGCGCATTACGTCTTTCTCGGCGGTAATGGCCTGCCGGGACGCTGGGCGGGGCGCGGGCAGTTCGTGATCGTCGAGACCGGCTTCGGCCAGGGGCTGAACTTCCTCGCCACGTGGCAGGCCTGGCGCAACGATCCGCAGCGCTGCGCCCGTCTGCATTTCGTTTCCATCGAGAAGCATCCTTTCACGCGTAGCGGGCTGGAGCAGTTGCACGCCGGACTGGGCGACCTGCTCCCATTTGCCCGCGACTTGCAGCAGGCATGGCCCCTCGCCCTGCCCGGGCTGCATCGGCTGGAATTCGACGGTGGCGCGGTGACGCTGACGCTGGCATTCGGCGACATCGAGACGGTGCTGCCCAAGCTGGCCGCGGGCGCCGATGCGTTCTATCTCGACGGCTTTTCGCCCGCCCGCAATGCGGCAATGTGGTCGCCTCAGGTGTTGCGCAGCTTGTCGCGGCTGGCGCGTCAAGGCGCGACGCTGGCGACCTACACCGCCGCCGGCTTCGTGCGCCGGGGGCTGAAGGAGGTGGGCTTCGAGGTCAGCAAGGTGCCGGGCTTCGGCAGCAAGTTCCACATGACCGTCGCGCGCTTCATGCCAGCCTGGAAGGCCCGCCGCCATGCGCCGCCGGACGCCGGCCAATGGCCCGTGCGGCATGCCATCGTGCTGGGCGCCGGGCTGGCCGGCTGCGCCGTGACCGTGCGGCTCGCCGCGCGCGGCTGGCGGGTCACGCTGATCGACCGGCATCCCGGCCCGGCGCGGGAGACCTCGGCGCATCGGGCGGCGGCGATGCATGCCCATCTGTCGGCGGACGACAGCCTGCTTTCGCGTTTGTCCCGCGCCGGCAACCAGTACGCCTTGCGGGCATGGCAGTCGCTGGCGGATGCCGGCCATCCGGTGGGCTGGCACGGATGCGGCGTGCTGCAGATCGGTGAAGACGAGGCCGAGAACGCGGCGCAGCACGCCGAGCTGGCGGCGCTTGGATTCCCGGAGGAATTCGTGCGCTGGATGTCGGCCGGGGAAGCCGCCGAGGCGCACCACGCCTCGGTGCCCCGTGGCGGCCTGTGGTTCGGGCAGGGCGGGTGGGTCGCGCCGCCGGATATCTGCGCGGCGCAACTGGCGCGCGCGGGGGATGCCGTGACGGCGTTGTTCGATACCACTGCCAGCGCCGTCACGCGCTCGGGGGATCAATGGCATGTACAGGGCGAAGGGGGCAGGGTGCTCGCCAGCGCGCCCGTGCTCGTCGTCGCCAATGCGCACGACGCCGTTGACCTGCTGCCGATGCGACATCCGGTTCTGCGCCGCGTGCGCGGGCAACTCACCACCTTGCCGGCTGAGCAGGTCGACGCACTCGCCCAATGGCCCGACTGTGTGGTGACCGGCGGCGGCTACCTCCTGCCGCGCGACGCCGACGGCACCGCGCGGGTCGGCTCCAGCTACGAGGAGGATTCGGGGCCGCTGGTCGATCGCCCGGAGGTCCACGCAGAGAACCTCCGGCGCCTGGCTCGCCTGCTGCCGGACCGGGCCGACGTCATCGCCCGTATCGACCCGGCATCACTGCGCGGCTACGTCGGCGTGCGGACCGTCTCGCACAATCGCCTGGCGCTGATCGGCCAGATGCCAGACGAAGCCCAGGCCATCGCCAATGCCGGTGCGCTGCGCGGCGCGCACCTGCGCGACATCCCGCGCCTGCCCGGACTCTACGCAGCCCTTGCGTACGGCTCGCGCGGCCTCACATGGGCTGCCTTGGGGGCGGAGTTGGTCGCCAGCCAGATCGAAGGCGAGCCGTTGCCGCTCGAATCCGACCTGGCCGATGCCATCGACCCGGCCCGGCTGTTGTTGCGCGCATTGCGGCACGGTACGGCTGGAGAGGTCACGCCCACTATCGCGCATGGCGATGACGGCTCGAAGGATGGCTCGAAGGTTGGTTGATACGGTCCGCTCAGGGTAAAAACCGGCGGAACCGAATCAAAACCATGCGATAATCCCCGTTTTCCGTTCGCGCGGAGATAGCAGTTCGTGAGCGTCTGGCCGGCCCGATGCGTATGTGTGTGCACATGCAGGGGTCCAAGGCGCGGTAGCGACTGCGCTGACGAACACAACTACATTTGGATTGGATCACGACCATGTCGAACGTCATTGAAAACCTCGGCAAACTGGACCGCAAGGTGACCCTGGCCATCCCCAGGGCTGAAGTCGAGAAGGAAAAGCAGGAGCGCCTGGTTCGCCTGTCGAAGACGGTGAAGATGTCCGGCTTCCGCCCCGGCAAGGTGCCGATGAAGATGGTCGAGAAGCAGTACGGCCAGCAGGTCGAATTCGAAGTGCGCTTCGACAAGGCCGCCCGCAAGTTCTTCGACATCACCAAGGAACAGGACGTCAAGGTTGCCGGCCAGCCGAAGTTCGATGTGAAGACCGACGGCGTGGGTGACGACGAAGTGGCCTTCGATGCGACCTTCGAGGTGTACCCGGAAGTCAAGATCGGTGACCTGGCTGCTGCCGAGGTGACCCGCACGAGCACCGAGATTACGGATGCCGAGATCGACAAGACCATCGACATCCTGCGCAAGCAGCGTGTGCACTACCACGCCCGCGGCGAAGCCGGCGAGCACGGCGACGGCGGTGCCGACGCGACCGCCCAGAACGGCGATCGCGTGACGCTGGACTTCGTCGGCAAGATCGACGGCGTCGAGTTCCCCGGCGGCAAGGCCGAGGACTTCCCGTTCGTGCTGGGCGAAGGCCGCATGCTGCCCGAGTTCGAGCAGGCCACCCTGGGCCTGAAGATCGGCGAGAGCAAGACCTTCCCGCTGTCGTTCCCCGAGGACTATCACGGCAAGGACGTGGCCGGCAAGACTGCCGAGTTCACTGTCACGCTGAAGAAGGTCGAGTGGGCGCACCTGCCGGAAGTGGACGACGGCTTCGCCAAGTCGCTCGGCATCGCCGACGGCAGCGTCGAGAAGATGCGCGCCGACATCCGCGAGAACCTGGAGCGTGAAGTCAAGCGCCGCACGCATTCGATGCTGAAGGACCAGGTCATGGACGCCCTGCTGAAGGTCAGCGACCTGGACGTGCCGAAGGCGCTGGTCGAGCAGGATCAGGAACGCCTGGTCGACATGGCCCGCCGTGACCTGGAAGCCCGTGGCATGCCGAATGTGAAGAACATGCCGATCCCGGGTGAAATGTTCACCGCCCAGGCCGAGCGCCGCGTGAAGCTGGGCCTGATCCTGGCCGAGATCGTCAAGGCCAACGGCCTGGAAGCCAAGCCGGACCAGATCAAGGCCGAGATCGAGGACTTCGCCAAGAGCTACGAGGACCCGAAGGAAGTCATGCGCTGGTACTACGGTGACCAGCAGCGCCTGGCCGAAATGGAAGCCTACGTGCTCGAAAACAACGTGGTAAATTTTGTTTGCGGCAAGGCCAAGGTGACCGACAAGGCTGTCTCGTTCGAGGAGCTGACCGCCGAAGGCAACCAGCCGCAACAGGCCTGATTTTCAGGCGCGGCCGGGCCATGCGTCCGGCCGACTGAGCCACCCGAACTCCTGGAGATTCTATGACCCGCAATGATTTGCTTGACCGTCTCGCCACCACGCAGGCTTCGGCGCTGGATACCCAGGGGCTGGGGCTGGTGCCGATGGTGGTCGAGCAGTCCGGCCGGGGCGAGCGCGCCTACGATATCTACTCGCGCCTTCTGAAGGAGCGCGTGGTATTCATGGTCGGCGAAGTCAACGACCAGACGGCCAACCTCGTGGTCGCGCAGTTGCTGTTCCTGGAGAGCGAGAATCCCGACAAGGACATTTCGCTCTACATCAACTCGCCGGGCGGTTCGGTGTCGGCCGGTCTGGCCATCTATGACACGATGCAGTTCGTCAAGCCCGACGTGTCGACCCTCTGCATGGGCATGGCGGCCAGCATGGGCGCCTTCCTGCTGGCGGCCGGGGCCAAGGGCAAGCGCTCCGCGCTGCCGAACTCGCGCATCATGATCCACCAGCCGCTGGGCGGCGCGCG
>Ga0160472_100486_pt1 | contig 26921 bp, 26 predicted proteins | sample HID1973M_E11MG_FD_108267 | JGI IMG/M metagenome (GOLD analysis project Ga0160472, IMG submission 108267) | Enriched mosquito-associated microbial communities from UW Madison campus, WI, USA - HID1973M_E11 MG | ecosystem: Host-associated > Arthropoda: Insects > Digestive system > Unclassified ... | reverse complement strand
GCACCACCGAAAGCTCGGGATTGACCTGCTTCAGCCGGATCGCCGCAGACAGACCACTGGGCCCCCCGCCGACGACCACGACGTCATATTCCATCGACTCGCGGACAATATCGCTCATGGCTGGGGCCTCCCTTGCATCCTAGCTCCTTCAGTGCGCGACAGACCTAGCGTCTATCGTCGGCGGCGGCAATGGAAACGCAACGAACCATAGGCTTCGGCCGGATCTGCTCTGGCAAAGGATTGCAGATGCCCGGATCCGGGGCTTGAAACGCTGGGACAATCGCGCCACGATGCCGCAAAATCGCGCCCTCGACCCTGAAAAGGTCGGGGGCGTTGCAACACATTGTTTCGCGCAGAGGGTGCCGCAACGCCGCGGCCGGAAGGACCGAATGGAAAAGATACCAATGACCCGCGCCGGTTTCGACCAGCTTGACGAGGAACTGCGCGAATTGCGCGGGGTCGAGCGTCCCGCCGTCATCCGCGCCATTGCCGAGGCGCGCGAGCATGGCGACCTGTCGGAAAACGCGGAATATCATGCGGCGCGCGAAAAACAGAGCTTCGTCGAGGGCCGCATCAAGGAGCTTGAGATGATCATCTCGCGCGCCGAGGTCATCGACACGTCGAAACTGTCCGGCAGCGTCAAGTTCGGCGCGACCGTCACCCTTCTGGACGAGGATACCGAGGAGGAGCGCACCTACCAGATCGTCGGCGAGGCCGAGGCCGATCTGGAACGGGGGCTGCTGAACATGCGCTCGCCGCTCGCGCGGGCGCTGATCGGGAAGGACGAGGGCGACAGTGTCGAGGTCGTCACGCCCGGCGGTGGGAAATCCTATGAGATCATTTCCGTTCGCTACCTCTGATGCGGGGCCGGGCGCATGACCGCGCTTGATGCCCTGCGCCGCGCCGGCGATCACGGCCGCGACCGGCCGGTGATGCTTGGCGTGATCGCCAGCCTGTGCTGGCTGGCGCTGGTGCTGATCCTCGCATGGCTCTCGCCCGCAGGCACCGAAGCGGAGGGCGAGGCCGCGCCGGGCCACGGGTTGCTGTGGCTTCTGGGCGTCGTCCTGCCGCTGGCGCTGATCTGGTTCGCGGTCTGGTCGGCGCGGAGCCTCGCCCGCCTGCGCCTCGAGGCCGACGACCTGCGCGCTGCACTGGCGCAGATGCGCAACCAGGCCGAGCCGCGCGCCGAGGCTGCGCGCGCCGCACCCACGCCGTCCGCAGAGCGGCGGGTCGTGCCGCCCCCGCCGCCGCCCCCGCGCGCCGTGCAGGCCGAGGCGCGCCAGCCCGGCCTTGATCTTGGCATGACGAACGCGCCCGAGCTGACCCCGACCGAGCTGCTGCTCGCGCTCAACTTTCCCGACGGCCCCGAGGATCGCGAGGCGATTCGCTGCCTGCGTCTCGCGCTTGCCGATCCCGATCTTGCCCGGCTGATTCGCGCCGCGCAGGATGTTGTCACCCTGCTGGCCGGGCAGGGCGTCTATATGGACGACCTGCAGATTCCCGAGACCGATGGCCGGCTGTGGCGCCGCTTTGCCCAAGGCGCGAGGGGCGCGGATGTATCCGGCCTCGCCGTGATCGAGGATGCCACGGCCCTTGCCACCGCCGGGGCGATGCTGCGCGGGGACGAGGTTTTCCGCGATGTCGCCCATCACTTCCTGCGTCATTTCGACCGCCTGCTGAGCCAGCGGGCAGAGGGCGAGGATGCGAAGCTGCTGGCGGTGCTGGCCGAAACCCGGTCCGGCCGCGCCTTCCTGCTGCTGGCGCAGACGACCGGGATGCTGGGCGCCGATCCCGCGAAACCGGACGAAGGCTAGACCGGCAGCCTGAGGACATGGGCGCGCGCCCGCCAGGGCCAGCCCATCCTCTGCCGGCCGTCCGGCAGGAAACCCAGCGAAGTCCAGACCGCGAAGGCGGCGCGGTTGCGCGCCTCGACCTCGACCCGCAAGGCGGGATGGCCCAGACGGCGCGCCTCCGTGGTTGCCGCGTCGACCAGCGCGCGGGCGATGCCTTGGCCGCGCCAGGGCGGGCGCACCGCCACCCCGTCAAGGATCAGGTCGCGGGTCTCGGCCCCGCCGCGGCTGAGACCCGCCGCCATATGCCGCAGATGTCCCCGGAACGGGCCGAAAGCCGTGCGAAACCCCTCGGCCCCGGGCGAGAGGAAGCCGCCGCCCGCGCCGCGCAATCCGGCGATGCCGACCAGCGTTCCGGCTTCGGAAAGCGCGATCAGCGCGCGTTGGCCGTTCATCGTGGCCCCGACAAGCGCGATGCCGTGGCGCGGCGGGGTCGGCAGGAATTGCAGCGCCGGGCCGAAGCTGCGCCAATAGAGCCGCGCCGCCGCGCCCTGAAGATGTGGGGGCACGCCGAGGCATATGTCGAACCCGGCCGGTTTGCTTGCGGTCGAAACCATCCCACCCTTGCGCCCGTCGCGGGCTTTGGCCAATCTCCCTCCACCCATAGCGCAAGTCGAAGCCGTTTCCACCATGACCTTCCCAGAAAACCCTCCGGCGGTCACGCCCGAGGCCGATCCTGTCCTGACGCCGGATGAGCGCCGCGTGCTGGCCCGCAGCCCCGCGGAATGCCTGCGGCATGGCGTGATCCAGTCGCTGCCCTTCCTGCTGGTTCTGGTCCCATTCGGTCTGCTCTTTGGCGTGCTGGCGGCGGAATCGGGTCTGGACCTCGCGCAGGTGCTGGGCTTTTCGGTGCTGGTGCTTGCGGGCGCGTCGCAATTCACCGCGGTGCAACTTCTGAACGATCACGCCCCGGTCGTCATCATCCTGCTTTCGGCGCTGGCGGTGAATCTGCGGATGGCGATGTATTCGGCCTCGCTGGTGCCGTGGCTTGGCGGGGCGTCGCCGCGTCAGCGGGGCCTGCTGGCCTATCTGCTGATCGACCAGACCTATGCGCTGTCGATCCAGCAGTTCGAGAAGCATCCCCGCCTGCGCATGGATCAGCGGCTGGCCTATTTCTTCGGGACGGCGCTTTGCTCTTGCATCCCCTGGGTCATTGCCAGCGCGGTGGGCTTCCGGCTGGGCCGGGCGATCCCCGAAAGCTGGGCGCTGGATTTCGCGCTGCCGATCACCTTCATCGCCATGGTGGCGCCGATGCTGCGCACCCCGGCGCATCTGGCGGCTGCCGCGGTCTCGATCATAGCAACGCTGGTGTTCAGCACGCTGCCGTCGGGGCTGGGCATCCTGCTGGCCGCGCCGCTGGCCATGGCCACGGGCGCGCTGGTCGAGCGGCGGATGGAACGTATCGGCGCGAGGGGGCTGGAATGAGCGGTTTCGACATGAAGGTCTGGTTCGTGATCCTGATGCTGGGCATCGGGACCTATCTGATCCGCTGGTCGTTCCTTGGGGTGATCGGGAAACGGCCGGTGCCGGAATGGGCGGCGCGCGCGCTGCGCTATACCGCCGTCGCGGTGCTGCCGGCGATCGCGGCGCCGCTGGTCGTCTGGCCGGCCGCGACGGGGGGCCAGCCCGACCCGGTGCGGCTGAGCGCGGCGGCAGTCGCGCTGGCCACCGGGATCATCACCCGCAACGTGCTTCTGGCGATCGTCGCGGGGATGGTGACGCTTTTCGGGATGCTCTACCTCTGGGCGTGAAGCTGGCCGTCGGTGCCATAGCCGACGACCACGCCGTTCTTTTGCCGCAGCAGCACGTCATGGTTGTTGGCCGGATCGCCGTCCATGTGCTTTTTCGAGGTGACGCCGGGCAGGGTCAGGAACCAGTTGCGCAGCTTCAGCGGCGCGAATCCGGTCGGCGCGTTCTCGAAGCCCGGCACCCGGCGCAGCACCTGACCGGTGGCCACGGCGCAGAAGCTCTTGTTCGTGGCGCCCTGCCGCTCGGCCGAGCGGATCGCGGCATCGGCCACCGCCAGTGAGACCGGCACCGTATCCTCGGCCACCCAATAGGTCTGGCGGGCGTGGTAATCGATATAGAAGTTACGGAAATTCGGAGTGATCCCGTAAAGTACGTCATGGCGTTCGGGGATCTGCGGATGGCTCCAGCTTCCGGCCGGGTCGAAGATGACGCGCTGGCTGCCGTTGATCATCAGCGCGGAATGCCCGCCCTCGCCCTTGGGAATGCCGATCACCGTCAGGAGGGTGATCGAGGGCGGCTCGTTCGAGACATAGCGCGCGCGCTGCACCTCCTGGTCGCTGGCCATGATGTTGTCTGCCCCGCAGGCCGCAAGAACGGCCGGCAGCGTCAGCGCAAGGAAGGCACGCCGTTGCATCTCAATTCTCCGGAAAGGAAGTGTTCAGGCGTTGGACAACGCCATGAAGATCAGGATTGCGATCGAGAGGCCCGCCACCCAGGTCGAGGCCTTGACGAAACCCGCAAAGGTTTTCTGATGCTCGCTGATATCCATTTCACCATGCTTGTGTTCGGTGATCTCGTGGTGCGATGCCATCCCATACCTCTCGTTCGACATGTGGGCCAACGGATAGCCTAAAGCGGCATCCCTGTCACGCCCCCCAGAGGTCTGCCCCTTCGGCGGTCTGGCCAACCGGCCACACCCGTCCCTCGGCCCGCAGGTGGTTGATATGGCCGACCGCCTCGGCCAGAGCGAGGCCGAATTCCGGCTTGCTGATCGCCCGGCGATAAAGCAGCTCGAAACAGTCTACCACCGTGCGCGGCGATTGGGCCAGGCCCGAGATCAGCCGGTCGAGCGCCGCGTTCTGGCTGTCGATCATCTGGCGCAGCCGCGTCGGCAGCCCGCGATAGGGCAGCTTGTGGCCGGGCAGGACCAATTGCCGTTCGTTGGCATGGGTCAGCAGATGCGTGCAGGATTCGATCCAGGCGCCGACGGTATCGGCCTCCGGTTCGTTCGGATAGACGCCCAGATTGGGCGAGATCGAGGCAAGCAACTGGTCGCCGCCGATCACGAGGTCGTCGTCCAGCGACCAGAGGGTCACATGCTCGGGCGCGTGCCCCTCGCCCATGCGCACGTTCCAGCGCCGGTTGCCAAAGGCGACCTGCTGCCCCTCGACCAGACGGCGGAAGCCGGGCGGCAGCGGGGCGCTGCTGTCGGACATGTTGAAGGGACGCTCCTCGGCGCGTTCGGCGATCATGGCCTGCGACATCCCGGCGCGTCGCCAGAAGGCGATGGCCTCGGGCGTCGGGCGGTCCTGCAGGTCGAGAATGCTCATCCGCGCCATCAGCCAGGCGGTGCGCGAGGTCCAGAGTTCCGCGCCACGGGACTGGAACCAGCCCGCCAGCCCCATATGGTCGAGGTGGTGATGCGTGACGATCAGCCGCGTGACGGGCAGGCCGCCAAGCGGTCCGGCCATCAGCCTTTGCCAGATGGCGCGGCAGTTGCGGGTGTCGATCCCGGTATCAATCACCGTCCAGCCGTCATCGTCGCGCAGCGCGTAGACATTGACGAAATCCGGCTTGAAGGGCAGGGGCATCTGTATCCACAGCACCCCCGGCGCGACTTCATGCGCCTCGCCCTCGGCAGGCTGGATATGCGTCAAGCTGTGGATCACGACGCCATTTGACCGAGGAAGACGGCATCGTCAAGCGCCTCGAGATCGGCGAGCCCGGTCTTTGCCGCCGCAAGATCCGCCGAGAATTGCGGCAGGATCCGGGTGATATGGACCCGCGCCAATGCGGTGCTGCCGCCCCGCGTCGCCGCAAGCAGGTGGTAATGCGCGCCAAGGACGCGCGCGAAGGCCGAGAGATAGGGCACGGCGCCGGCAAAGCGCTCGGGCAGGTCGCGGTCCAGCAACTCCTGCGTCGCTTCGCGCAGGGTCTCGGCGCATTGCCAGACCTGATGGGCAAGCTCTGGCTCGGCACCCTGTGCGGCCTTGGCCCCGTCAAGGATCTCGTCCAGCAGGGCCATGGCGGCGGTCCCGCCATCCGCCAGCTTGCGCCCGACCAGATCCATGGCCTGAATGCCGTTCGTGCCCTCATAGATCGAGGTGATGCGCACGTCGCGCAGGTATTGGGCGATGCCGGTCTCCTCGATATAGCCCATGCCGCCATGGACCTGCACCGCGGTATCGGCGACGCGGGTGCCCGCATCCGTGCCATAGGCCTTGGCGATCGGGGTCAGGAAGGCCGCGCGCGCGGCCCAGTCGGCGCTGCCGGTGGCCTTGGCCATGTCGATCGCAACCGCGCAGGCAAGGCAGATGGCGCGAGCGGCAAAGATCTCGGCCCGCGCCGTGGCCAGCATCCGGCGCACATCGGGATGGCGGATGATCGGGCCCATCTGGACGCGTTCGGCGGCATAGGCGGCGGCCTGCTGCAAGGCGGCCTCGCCTTGCGCGACGCCCTGGATGCCGACACCAAGCCGGGCGCAGTTCATCATCGTGAACATCGCGGCCATGCCCTTGTGCTCGGCGCCCACGATCCAGCCCTTCGCGCCCTCGAAACTCATCACGCAGGTGGGAGAGCCGTGGATGCCCAGCTTGTGCTCAAGGCTGACGACGCGCAGGTCGTTCTCGGCGCCGGGATTGCCGTCGGCGTCGGGGATGAACTTCGGCACCATGAAGAGGCTGATGCCCCGCGTTCCCGGCGCGCCGTCGGGCAGGCGTGCCAGCACCAGATGGCAGACATTCGCGGTCACGTCGCTGTCGCCCCAGGTGATGAAGATCTTCTGCCCGGTGATGCGATAGGTTCCGTCATCCGCCCGCTCGGCCCGCGTGGTCAGCGCGCCCACATCCGAGCCCGCCCCCGGCTCGGTCAGGTTCATCGTGCCGGACCATTCGCCGGAATTGAGCTTGGGCAGGTAGAGCGCCTTCAGCGCGTCGCTGCCGTGATGCTCCAGCGCCTCGATCTGGCCCTGCGTCAGCAGCGGATTCAGTTGCAGCGCGAGGCAGGCCGAAGCGACCATCTCGTTCACGGCCATGTTCAGCGCCTGCGGCAGCCCCATGCCGCCATGTTCGGGGCTGGAGGCAAGGCCGATCCAGCCGCCCTCGGCCAGCGCGGCGAAGGCTTCGGCGAAACCGGGGCTGGAGCGGAGCCGCCCGTTCTCGATCCGCGCGGGTGTCAGGTCGCCCGAGCGGTTCACCGGCGCGATCACCTCGGTTGCGACGCGGCCGGCCTCGGTCAGGATGGCATCGACGGTTTCCGGCGTGGCCTCGGCGAACATCGCGGTTGCCGCCACTTCGGGCAGGCCCACGACCCTGTTCAGGATGAACGCGATCTGCTCGACCGGAGCGTTATATGCCATGATCCATTTCCCCCCTGCGCCTTGGCAAAACCGGCGTTGGCGCATAATTGAACCCTTGGCACGATCATGATGGCCGTCGCTCAGGCCAGCAACCCGAACCCGACGTAACAAATGCAGACCCGACTTATTTCACCGGACGATCAAGGGATTGACGAGGCCTGTGCCCTGCTGGCAGCGGGCGAGGTCGTCGCCATCCCGACCGAGACGGTCTACGGCCTTGCCGGCGACGCCCGCAATCCCGAGGCGGTGGCGCGAATCTACGCGGCGAAGGGGCGACCCAGCTTCAACCCGCTGATCGTCCATGTCGCCGATCAGGACATGGCCGAGCGTTTCGCGGTTTTCGACAGCGAGGCGCTGGTGCTGACCGACGCCTTCTGGCCCGGCGCGCTGACGCTGGTGCTGCCGCTGCGCCCGGATGCGGGCATCGCCTCGCTGGTCAGTGCCGGGCTGGATACTGTCGCGATCCGCATGCCGGCGCATCCGGTGGCGCACAGGCTGCTTGCGGCCTTCGGCGGGCCGCTGGCCGCGCCCTCGGCCAATCCATCGGGTCGAATCACCGCGACCACCGCCGCCCATGTCGCCGATCCCGCGAACGGGCTGGGCGGGCGGATCCCGGCGATTCTGGATGCGGGGGCCTGTCCGGTCGGTGTCGAATCCACCATTGTCGGCTGGTCCGGGTCGCGTCCCACGCTGCTGCGCCCCGGCGGCATTCCCGCCGAGGCGATCGAGGCTGCGCTGGGCCAGCGGCTTCTGCACCCGTCCCATGATCCCGATGCCCCGAGCGCGCCGGGCCAGTTGCTGAGCCATTACGCCCCGCGCGCCAGCCTGCGGCTGAACGCGACCGCGGCCGAGGAGGGCGAGGTGATGATCGGTTTCGGCAAGGTTTCCGGCGACCTGACGCTGAGCGCCGGCGGCGACATGGTCGAGGCGGCCGCGCGGCTTTTCGAGGTTCTGCATCAGGCCGATGCGATGGACCGGCCCATTGCCGTGGCACCGGTGCCCACGACCGGGCTGGGCGCCGCGATCAACGACCGGCTGCGCCGGGCCGCCGCGCCGCGCTAAGGGTCAGGCATGGCCCGCGCTTGGCGACAGCGCCAGCGGGTCGATCCCGAGGCCGCCAAGCGCCGCGCGCCATTTCCCGGCATTGTCCGAGCCGAAGACCAGATCATCCAGCCGGTCGGCGGTCAGCCAGCCATTGGCGAGGATCTCGGAATCGAGCTGGCCGGGGCCCCATCCCGCATAGCCGAGCGCGAGGAAGGCGGGCTGCGGGCCGTGCCCGGCCGCATAATCCTCGAGGATGTCGCGGGTGGTGGAAAGCGCGATGCTGTCGCCGATCAGCATTCGGGTCTCGTCCAGAACGCTGCCCTCAGGGACATGGTGCAGCACGAAGCCCCGCCCGGGCTCGACCGGGCCGCCGAATCTGACCGGAAGGTCGACCGCGTGGGTGCCCACGTCGATCCCCAGCTGGGCCAGCAGGTCGGTGAAGCCGATCTCGGGCATGGGACGGTTGACCAGAATGCCCATCGCGCCATCCTCGGAATGCGCACAGACCAGAATGACGGAATGCTCGAATCGCGGATCACGCATTCCGGGCATGGCAATCAGGAATTTGCCGGTCAGGTTGGTGGACGTGTCCAATGGCTGCTCCCTCGTACTTAAACAAAAGATCGGCACTGGTTTGCGATTGCGCAAGGGTGGATGACCATGCTGCCGTCTTTGTGACTTCACCGACACCCCTCCTGCCGCATAAGAATACGACCATGAAATCCGTTGCTTTCCTTTTCCTCTCGGCAATGCCAGCCCTTGCGCAGGGCGCTTTCGGCCAAGACCTTCCGCAGCCGGGCGCGCCGCCGCCCGGCCTCGTCTCGGCCGAGCTGATGCCCGGCTGGCTTACCCCGGAAGGCCACCGGATGACCGCCCTGAGGCTGGAGCTTCAGCCGGGCTGGAAGACCTATTGGCGCAGCCCCGGCGATGCCGGCGTGCCACCGGCCTTCGACTGGTCGGGATCGCGGAACATGGGCGAGGTCGCGATGCATTGGCCGCGCCCCGAGACGATCGAATCTGGGGGAGAGCGCACGCTGGGCTATCACGATCGCCTGATCCTGCCGATCGAGATCGCGCCGCAGGATGAGGCGCTGCCGGTCGATCTGTCCGTGGTGGTCGATTTCGGCCTTTGCGAGCATATCTGCGTGCCGGTGCAGGTCGCGCTGACCGCGCCGCCGCCGGGGTCGATGCCCGATCCGCTGATCGAGGCCTCGCTTGCAAGGGTGCCGGATCTGGCGACCGACCTGCCCGAATGCCATGTCGAGGAGATCGACGACGGCATGCGCGTGACCGCGCGCTTCGCCGGTCGCGACGCGCCCGAAGTGGCGATGGAACTGCCCGGAGACCCGGTCTGGGTCTCGCAGCCCGAGCTTGCGCGCATCGATGGCGTGCTGAGCGCGCGGGCGGATTTCGTCCCCGAGACGGGCAAGCCCTTCCCTCTCGATCCGGCACGCCTGCGCCTGACCCTGATCGGGCCGGATGACGCGACCGAGTTCCGGGGCTGCAACCCGGCCCGGGACTAGAGCGGGAGACTAGGGCGCGCCGTCGAGCCGCGCCGCGACCGAGAGCAGGTCGGCCCATGCCTCGCGCTTTGCGAGCGGCGTGCGCAGCAGATAGGCGGGATGGGTCATCGGCAGCGCTGGCAGGCCGAAGGCCTCGCTCCACTTGCCGCGCAGCTTCAGGATGCCCTGCCGGTTCAATGCCGCGATGCAGGGCGTATTGCCCATCAGGACCAGCAACTCGGGCTGCACCAGCTCGACATGGCGGCGCAGGAAGGGCAGCATCAGCGCGATTTCGGCCGGTTCGGGCCTGCGGTTTCCGGGCGGCCGCCAGGGCAGGACATTGGTGATGTAGAGCCCGCGCTCGGCATCGGTCGCGTCCCGCGACAGGCCGATGGCGGCGAACATCCGGTCGAGAAGCTGGCCCGCCCGGCCGACGAAGGGGCGGCCCTGCATGTCCTCCTCCTCGCCCGGGGCCTCGCCGATGACCATAACGCGCGCGCCGGCGCGCCCGTCGGCAAAGCAGAAATTCCGCGCGCCCTTGCGCAGCTCGATCGGCTCGAAGCTTTCCTGCGCGGCGGCGAGGGCGGCAAGCGTGGTCGCGGCCCCGGCCAGCGCCTCGACCCGCGCGGCATGGTCGGTCGCGGCATCCGGCGGCGGCGCTGTCGCGGCTGCGGGGTCAGGTTGCACGGCAACCGGCGCGGCGGGGCGGTCGGGCAGGCCGTAGCGGTCGATCGCCGCGTCAAGGCAGGGCTCGTCCGCGCCAAGCTCGGCCTGCCACTGCAAAAGCGCGAGTGCCGTTTCCGCGTCGAGCGCGAATCCCCTATAGGTCGGATCTGCCGTCATGCGCGCAGGCTAGGGCGCAAGCCGCGCCGCGACAAGCACCCGCGCGCGCGGGTGTCCTAACGGGACTTGGCGAGGGGGGTGGTGCCGCCGCCCATCTCGACCAGCCGCTGGATCAGGGGCTTCGCGGTCGGCCCGATCCGGTCGCAGGCGGCGGGATCATCGAGCAGCTTGAAGGCGGGTCCGTAATATTTGCGGTCATAGGCCGTCGCATCCAGTCCGAGCCTGGCCGCCAGCAGATCGCCGGTGCCGGTGATCAATGTCCATTCGCCGTTGGTGATCTCGTATCCGGGGCAGTTCGAGGTGATGACGTTCACATTCGCGAGGTCGGCGATCATCTGCGTCGCCTCCGCCTGATCGAGGTTCGAGACATCGGGAAGCTGGACGGTGACGCCGCCATCGGCCAGCGCCGCGCCGGCCAGCAAGACCAGCGCTGCGGCCAAAGCCGTGCTTGGTTTCATGGGTTGCCCCTTTATTTCCGGTTGCCCGCCCATCCCGCCCCAAGGCCACACCGGGCGCAACCCAATTCGCCGTGAACTTGACGCAGGGTGACGGCAGGGCTAGGCGGATTGCCGAACGCGCGTAGCACGAGAGGATGCCCTGCGATGACCACCCATTCCCTGCTGATCCTGCCCGGCGACGGCATCGGTCCCGAAGTGATGACCGAGGTGCGCAAGGTCATCGGCTGGTTCCAGACCAACAAGGGCATCCAGTTCGATGTCAGCGAGGATCTGGTCGGCGGCGCGGCTTATGACAAGCATGGCGTGCCCCTTGCGGACGCGACCATGGCCAAGGCGCAGGAAGTGGACGCCGTCCTTCTGGGCGCCGTCGGCGGCCCGGCCTATGACAACCTCGATTTCTCGGTGAAACCCGAGCGCGGCCTCCTGCGCCTGCGCAAGGAGATGGACCTGTTCGCGAACCTGCGTCCCGCGCAATGCTTTGACGCGCTGGCCGATTTCTCGTCGCTGAAGCGTGAAGTGGTCGCGGGCCTCGATATCCTGATCGTGCGCGAGCTGACCTCGGGCGTCTATTTCGGCGAGCCGCGCGGCATCCATTCCGACGACAACAACCCGCAGAACGAAGGCGGCCGCGTCGGCATCAACACCCAGCGCTACACCTCGGGCGAGATCCGCCGCGTCGCGCGCTCGGCCTTCGAACTGGCGAAGAAGCGCGGCAACCGCGTCTGCTCGATGGAAAAGGCCAACGTGATGGAATCGGGCATCTTGTGGCGCGAGGAAGTGCAATGGGTCCACGACAACGAATACCCGGAAGTCGAGCTGTCGCATATGTATGCCGATAACGGCGCCATGCAGCTTGTCCGCCGCCCCAGCCAGTTCGACGTGATCGTGACCGACAACCTGTTCGGCGACCTGCTCTCGGATGCCGCCGCGATGCTGACCGGCAGCCTCGGTATGCTGCCCTCGGCCAGCCTCGGCGCGCCGATGGCGAATGGCCGTCCGAAGGCGATGTATGAGCCGGTCCACGGTTCGGCCCCCGACATCGCGGGGCAGGGCAAGGCCAACCCGATCGCCTGCATCCTCAGCTTCGCCATGGCGCTGCGCTACAGCTACGACCTCGGCGCCGAGGCCGACCTGCTGGAGAAGGCGGTCGAGAAGGTGCTGGCCGACGGCGTGCGCACCGCCGACCTGATGGGCCCCGAGGGCGGAACGCCGGTCTCGACCTCGCAGATGGGCGACAAGATCGTCGAGGCCCTTTCGGCACTCTGAGATACCGCCGCGCCCGCCCCGAAAGGCGGGCGCGGTCATTTCTGCGGGCCGGGGAGGGGCTATGCGGGGGAATCTCAGGGGGGCGCTGCTCGCCCTCATGTCGATGGGGATCTATTCGACCCATGACGTGATCATCAAATATCTGGGCGGGAGCTATCCCGCGCTGCAGATCCTGTTCTTCTCGGCCCTGTTCTCGTTCCCGCCCATCGCGGTCTTGCTGCTGCGCGATCCGACGCATGGGACGCTCAGGCCGCGCTCTCCGTTCTGGGTCACGCTGCGCTCGCTCTGCATCGTCAATTCGGGCGTCTGCGGCTTCTACGCCTTCTCGGTGCTGCCCTTGGCGCAGGTTTATTCGATTCTTTTCGCCTCGCCCCTGATCATCACCATCCTCGCCGTGCCGATCCTGGGCGAGCGTGTCGGCCTGCGGCGCTGGCTGGCCGTCGCCATCGGGCTGGCGGGGGTGCTGGTGGTGCTGCGGCCGGGCTATGTGCCGCTGGATCTCGGCCATCTCGCGGCGCTTTTCGCCGCGCTCTCGAACGCGATGGCGGCGGTGGTGGTTCGCAAGCTCGGTCGGTCCGAGCGTACGGTGATCCTGATCCTCTGGCCCATCCTCGGAAACTTCCTGCTGACCGGGCTCTCCCTCGGGCTGGCCTATCGGCCGATGGCCGGGGGCGACCTCGCTTTGACCGGGCTGATCGCCATGCTGGGGCTTGCCGCCGGGTTCCTGCTGATCCTCGCCTATCAGAATGGCGAAGCCGCGAATGTCGCGCCGATGCAATATTCGCAGATGCTCTGGGCGATCGCCTATGGCTGGCTGCTGTTCGAGGAGCATCCCGACAGGGCGACCCTGATCGGCGCCACGCTCATCATCGGCTCGGGCCTTTTCATCCTGATGCGCGAGGGCAGCGGCACGTCGACGCTGCGGCCCGTGACCGAGGCGCGGCTGCGCAGCGAGACGGTGACAGCCCCCCGTGCCAGCCTGCTCAAACGCATGCTGAACCGGCAATAGGGCGCGCGATAAAAGCGCATGAACCCCCTTGCATTCCGCCGTCCGTCGGGCTACCTGCCCCTCCACGGTCGGAGCGTAGCGCAGCCTGGTAGCGCACCTGCTTCGGGAGCAGGGGGTCGGAGGTTCGAATCCTCTCGCTCCGACCATGAAAAACATCCCGAGAACCTGTCGCTTCAGAAGTTATCCGCGCGGAGCGCCTGTCATTCGCACGGCTCGGGATGAAGAAATACCCAACCAAATAGATAGCTGGCCTCATGCCGGACTTGCGGTTCTAATCCGGCAAGCTTCGGTCAATTCGGTTCTGATGTTCGGTATTTCACCTGTCTTCATTCTCATCGCATTTTTCGGCATGGCAAGCATGCTGCGGGCGGAAGACCGCTCGGGTCTGCGCTGCGAGGTGACGGGCAAGGATGCGCTGCTGCTTTGCGCGGCGGTGCGGGACGCGCTTTCCAGCCGCGAGTTGCCCGGTGACGGCGTCGAACTGGTGCTGACGGCCCGGTCACCCCGACCCGACATGCTTCGGGCCCGCCTCGATATCATCCGCGACGGCCAGACCGAAGCGGGCGAGGATGCGGAGCTTGCGGTGATGGACCGCGCCTCGCCCACGCCGCGGGGAATAGAGTTATTCGCCAGAACCCTGCTCGACCGGGCAGGGCTTGGCCCTTGATCCATTTCAGGAGAAGTTGATGACACCCGCACGCATATTGACAGACGACTGGTCGACCCCCCCCGAGGCCGAGGCCAGCGTCGCGCGCGCGCTTCGGACCGAGACAGGCGACGCACCGGCGAATGCGGGCACGGGCTATGTGATGAACCCCGGCGACAGCTTCAACGGCACGATCGGCCGGGCGGGTGACGCCGATTGGATTCGCGTCAATTTCCAGCCGGGACATTATGTCATCACCCTCGACGGCAGGGGCGGCAACGATCTTACCGATCCCTATCTGAGGATCTGCGATTCCTCGGGGGCGCTGGTGACCTACAATGACGACCGCTCGCCCTACAGCCTCGATTCCACCGTCACGGTGAATGTCACCCGGCCGGGCAGTTACTATATCGACGTGCGGGCCTATGGCGGCGGCGCGACCGGGGACTATGCCCTGTTCATCGCGCCGGACACGACGCGGACATTCAGCATGCCCCAGATCGCCGACCAGTTGACCGACGGCTATTGGGAGAGTCGGGGCAGCAGTCGCCGGGCTTTCGACGTCGTGCCGGGCGAGGCGCTGACGGTCGACCTCTCGGGGCTGACGGCGGACGGGCGGCGGCTGGCCACGGCCGCCCTGCAGGCCTGGACCGACGTGACGGGCATCCGCTTCAACGCCAATCCCGGCGCGGGCGAGGTCGATATCCGTTTCGACGATGCGGATAGTGGCGGCTATTCGCAATCCTTGGTGTCGGGCGGCGTCATCGAACAGTCGATGGTCAATGTGGGGCTGGATTGGCTTTCGGCCTATGGAACCGGCTTCGCGACCTATTCCTTCCAGACCTATATCCATGAGATCGGCCATGCGCTGGGGCTGGGCCATGCCGGGAACTACAACGGCGCGGCGACATTCGGGCTGGACAACCACTATCGCAATGACAGCTGGCAGGCCTCGGTCATGTCCTATTTCAGCCAGACCGAGAACAGCTATGTCGATGCGAGCTTCGCCTTTGTCGTCTCGGCGATGTCGGCGGATGTGGCGGCGATCCGCGACCTTTATGGCGCCCCGGCCCTGCGCACCGGCAATACCGTCTATGGCGAGGACAGCGATGCGGGCGGCAATTATGGCCGGATCTCGAACCTGCTGGCCTCGACCGGGACGCGGGATGACATCACCTTCACCATCGTCGATGACGGCGGTATCGACACGCTGAACCTCGCGCGGGACAGCGCCAACCAGCGGATCACGCTGGCTCCCGGCTCGTTCTCGGATGCTTACGGCCTGATCGGCAATATCTCGATCATGGCGAATAGCTGGATCGAGAACCTCCGCGCCGGTTCGGGCAATGACCGGCTGTCCGGCAATGCCCGGAACAACACCATCTGGGGCAATGGCGGGAACGACGTGCTGAACGGCGGGGCCGGCGCGGACACGCTGGTCGGTGGAAGCGGGCGGGACACTCTGGTCGGGGGTGCGGGCAATGACGTCTATCTGACCGACGCTTACGACACCATCATCGAGGCTACGGGAGGAGGCCGGGACGAGGTTCGGAGCGGCATTTCAAGAACCCTCGGCGCGGATCTGGAGGACCTTCGCCTGACTGGCACCGCGGCGGTGAACGGGACGGGCAACATCGCCGCCAACCTGCTTCACGGCAATGCGAACGCCAATGTCCTTCGGGGTCTGGGGGGCAATGACCGGCTGTCCGGCAATGGCGGCGCGGACACGCTCTGGGGCGGGGCCGGGTCGGATGAGTTCCTGTTCAATGCCGGGCGTGACGTGATCGCGGATTTCCAGAACGACGTCGACACGCTTCTGATCGAGAACGCGCTGTGGGGCGGCACGCCGCGCACCGTCGCGCAGATCCTGAACTTTTCCGAGATCGAGAACGGCGATGCCGTCCTGCGCCTTGGCCATGGCAATATCCTGATCGTCGAGAACGTGACCAACCTTCAGTTGTTGTCGAACGATCTGCTGATCGTCTGATCGCGGGCGGCCTCAGCCGCTGGTCCGGCCGAGAATCTGGAAGATCAGCCCCTGCGGGCCGCGTTCGACATGGGCGGTGACGCCGAAGCTGCGGGCGAGGTTGGCGGGGGTCAGGACCGTTTCGGGCGGGCCATCGGCGACGATGCGGCCACGCTCCAGCAGGATCAGGCGCGAGCAATGGCGCGCGGCGCTGCCCAGATCGTGCAGCGAACTGAGGATTGTGCGCCCCTCGGCTGCGAGGTCGCGGAAAAGCTCCATCACCTCGATCTGCGCGGCCGGGTCCAGCCCGGCGGCCGGCTCGTCCGTGACCAGCAGCGGGGTTTCCTGCGCCAGCGCACGGGCCAGCAGGGCGCGGGCCTGCTCGCCCCCCGAAAGCGAGGTTGCCGGGCGGTGGCGCAGCCTGTCCAGCCGCAGCGCCGCGATGGCGCGCTCGGTCGCGGCGCGCTCGGCGCCGGCGATGGCATCGGGATGGGCGACGCGGCCAAGGGCGACCAGATCCTCGACCGTCAGGGGCCAGGCGATCTCGCGGCCCTGAGGCATGAAGGCGGCGGCGCGGGCGCGCGCCCGGACCGGCAGGGCGGCGATCGAGGAATGGCCGGTAAAGGGCAGCAGCCCCAGTGCGGCGCGCAGCAGCGTCGTCTTGCCCGCGCCGTTGGGGCCGATCAGGCCGACGAACTCGCCCGGTTGCAGGGTCAGGTCCACGGCGTCGACGACCGTTCGCCCGGCAAGCCGGCAGGTCAGTCCCGACAGGGTCAGGCGGCTCAAGGCGTGTCCCCCCGCGTCTTGACGATCAGGTGCAGGAAGAAGGGCGCGCCGACCAGCGCGGTCAGGACGCCCAGCTTCAGGTCGCGATCCGGCATGATCAGCCTGACCGCGATATCCGCCCCAAGCACCATCGCCGCGCCGCCAAGGGCCGAGGCCGGCAGCAGGCGCGAGGGCCGCGATCCCACCGCACGGCGCAGGACATGCGGCGCGACCAGCCCGACAAATCCGATGCTGCCTGCGACGGCGGTGGCGCCGCCGACCAGCGCCGCCGTGCCGCCGACCAGCAAGAGCCTCAGCCGGCCAAGATCGACGCCCATGGAGGCGCCCGCATCCTCGCCCAAGGTCAGCGCGTCGAGGGCTCCCGCCGTCGGCAGCAGCAGCGCAAGGCCAAGCGCCATGACGGGCAGCGCGATCCAGACATGCAGCATCGAGCGATCGGCAAGCGAGCCCATCATCCAGAAGACGATCTCGTTCGCGGCGAAGGGATTGGGCGAGAGGTTCAGCGCGAGCGATGTGGCCGCCCCCGCCAGCGCCGAAATCGCGATCCCCGAAAGGATCAGCGACAGCGTCGCGGCTCTTGGTCCGGCCAGCACCAGCACGAGCGCGACCGAAACCAGCGCCCCCGTCAGCGCGGCCAGCGGCAGCGCCGGCGGAAAGGCTGCCGCCAGCCCGGTATGGATCGCCACGACCGCGCCCAAGGCCGCCGAGGCGCTGGTGCCGATCAGGCCCGGCTCGGCCAGCGGATTGCGCAGGAAGCCCTGCAAGGCCGCGCCCGAGACGCCAAGAGCCGCCCCCACCGCGAGGCCGAGGATCGCGCGAGGCAGGCGGATCTCGCGCATCACCAGTCCCATCATCTCGTCGCCGCCGCCGAAAAGCGCGGCGATGGACGGCCCGAGGCGAAGCCCCGCCGGGCCGGTCAGCAGCGATGCGACAAACAGCAGGCCGACCAGCAGGCCGAGCCCCGCGAGAAGGACGGAATAGCGGGGCCGCGTCATTGCGACCCCGTCAGGGCAAGGCGGGCGTCGCGCAGTTGCGACACGGCGCGCAGGATGCGGGGTGTGCCGCAGACCCAGTCGGTGTCGTTCATCCGCACCGAGGGCACGCTGCGGGTCAGCGCGCGCAGGGCGGGATGGTCCAGCGGTTCCTCGGCCCGGGAATGGCCGGGGTATCGGCGCCCCTCGACCAGCAGGTCGGGGCGCGAGAGCAGCAGATTCTCAAGCGCAAGCTGGCCGCCCGCGCCAAAGCCCATCTCGTCGACGATATTGTCGAAACCGGCCAGCGCGACGACCTGCCCGGCAAGGCTCTGGCTGCCCGAACTGTAGCCGTTCGCCGCGTAAAGTGCCGCGCGCGGGCGCGCCGTCGCCGGGGCGTCGTCAAGCCGGGCAAGCTCGGCATCGAAGGCGGCGATTGCGGTCCCGGCCTCGGCCTCGCGTCCCAGCGCCTTGCCCATGCGGCGCATATTGGCCCGGATGCCCTCGATGGTTTCCTCGGCCGGAAAGACCTCGACCGGGACACCCAGCCTCGCCAGCATCGCGAGGGTGACGGGATCGGTAAAACTGCCCACCAGCACCAGATCGGGCCGGAGCAGGAAGATCTCCTCGGCCGAGCCGGAATTGGCGGGCAGGGCGCGCGCCTCATCGGCCATTGCCGACATGCTGGGGTCAAGCGCGTGGCGCGAGACCGAGACAAGCTGCCCCGGCGCGGCCAGCATCATCGCAAGCTGGTCGGTGCAGAGGTTCATCGACACCACCCGCTGCGGCCCTTCGGCCAGCGCGGGCAGGGTAATGCCGATGGTCGCCAGCACCGCCAGCCAGCGCCCTACCATTGCGCCTGAAGCCCGGCATAGAACGTCCTGCCCTGCGAGGCGAAGCCCCAGACATCCGAATATTCCGTGTCGAAAAGGTTCACGACGCGCCCCGTCAGCCGCACCTCGTCGGTCAGGTCGAACCCTGCCGACATGTTCACGACGTTATAGGCCGGCAGTTCGGCCGTCGCATAGTCGCCGAAGAACTGGCTGTCGTAATTCCCCGAGACATGGCGCAGATCCGCCGTCACCTGTCCGCGCCCCTCCATGAACGCCAGCGTCGCCGACAGGCCGAATTCATTGCGCGGCCGCCTGATCTCGATCGAGCCATCGGGATTTTTCGCGTCGATATAGGTATAGGTCAGCGCGAGGCCCAGATTCTCGCTGGCCTTGATCCGCGCGCTGGCCTCGACCCCTTCGCGCGTGCTTTCGCCCGAAAGGTTCGTATAGGTCGCGCGGTCGCCGGGGACAAAGACATAGGCGATCTCGTCCTCCAGCCGCTCGCGGAAATAGGTCAGCTCCACGACGCCGCGGTCACCCGGAAGCTCGGCCTCGATCCCCAGATCGAAGCCGCGATTCGTCTCGGGCGACAGGTTGGGATTGCCGCGCGTATAGGCGTCATTCGCGTAAAGCTCGAAGAAGGAGGGGTTGACCAGCCCGGTCCCGGCCGAGCCGCGCAGCCGAAGCGGCAGGTCGGGCACCTGCCACGACAGCCCGATGTTCCAGCTGGTGAAATCGTCGAACACCTTGTTCGCGTCGTGACGCAGCCCGGCCTGAATATCGAGGCCGTTGTCGAGGAAGGCGCGATATTCCACCGCCAGCGAGGTCATCTCGCGGTCACGGCCCGGCGCGGAGGAGGATTCGTCGGTCTGGCGCTCGGCCATGACATTCAGGACATGGCGCGTATCGGCCACCGCCAACCCGTCGAGGCCGAAGCTCAGCCGGTATTTCAGCTTGCGCGTCTCGCCCCGTGTTTCGTCGCTGCCCGTCAGACTTTGCTTCAAGACGCTGCCCTGATAGTCGAGCCGCTGGGTCAGCCTTCCGTCCATCATCGCAAGATCCGCCCAGACCCCGCCCTGAAACTCGTCCCGGTCGCCCAAAAGGGTCGGGTCGTCCTGCACATATTCCTCGGCCGTCGTCGCGAAGTAGTTTTCGGCGTCATAGTCATAGGTTTCCCAGGCTCGGCGCAGACTACCGCCCAGCTTGAGGTTCTCGGTCGCCTGGAACCAACCCGAAAGGCCCACGGTCTTGCGGTTCAGCCCGTCCTTTTCGCCGCCATCGCCCGATTGGTCATAGCCGTGATCGTCGCGCGCCGAGAGGTTCAGCGCGATCCCACCGCGATCCCCGTTCCGCGACACATTGGCCGAGGCCGATGCGCCGTTCCCAAGCTCGACCGCGCCGCCATAAGAGAGGCCGGGGCCGCCGGTCCGGGTGATGATGTTGATCACCCCGGCCGAGGCGTTCGAGCCGTAGTAGACCGATTGCGGCCCGCGCAGCACCTCGATCCGGTCGATATTCGCGGTCTCGAAGCCGCTCAGCACATATTCGTCGGCGCCGCCCGCGATCTCGATCCCGTCGACGAGGATCAGCACGTGATCGGCCTCGCCGCCGCGCATGCGGACCTGCGTATAGGCCGTTCCGCTGCTGGAGACCGAGACCCCCGGCACGGCCCGCAATGCGTCCTGCAGGGTGGCAAGGCCGCGCGTATCGATCTCCTCGGAGGTCAGCACCGTGACCGCGCGGCCATAGGCGTTGCTGGCGATGGGATCGAAACCCGCCGAGAGGATCAGCGGGTCAAGCGTCACCGCCTCCTGTGCGAGGGTGGTGGCGGGCAGGATTGCCGCAGCAAGGGCGATCGGGAGATTGGGGCAGAACTTCATTCCTAGACCTTTCCGGGCGCAGGCGGTGCTTGCCTGCAAGATGCCCCGCGGACCAATGGTCCGGCCGCAGGGCGGGTGAGGTCACCTCTGCGGATCGCCGCTCCCTCGGCGCCCCTCGCGCCGGGAATGGGTGAATGCTGCGGCAGGTCTCCTGACTTGCGGATCAAGGCGCAGGCCGGCCTTCCCGGGTGTTCCCCAGTGGCATCATCGGCCCTTGCTCACCGCCTACAGTTGCGGGGGCAGTTGCGGCATTGCCTGACGGCGCACCGCATTCCCTTTTGATCCGGAGGCATTGCCGCCGGAACCGAAGCGGGAATGTGTTGGCTCACAATCGCGTGCGATGTCAAGCATTGCCGCGCGTGCCCGGAATGCGAATGGCGCCGCCCCGTCTAGGGCGGCGCCATCAGGGCCGGTTGGCCGAATCCCGCGAAGGGAAACCGGCCCCTGTCGCTCGAGGCCTATTCGGCCGCGAACTGGTTCATGGTGTTGGCGTGCCCGCCCGCCTTCAGCGCACGTTCGCCCGCGACCATCTCCTTGAAGCTGTCGCCAAGATCCGAGCCGACCTCGTGCTGGTGCTTCACCGCCGAGATGCCGCGCCGGATCTCCTCGCGCTGGACGGTGGCGACATAGGCCAGCATCTTCTGCTCGCCGAAATAGCCGCGGCTGAGTTCGTCCATCGACTTGGCGGTCAGGTGGAAGGTCGGCAGCGTGATCAGGTTGTGGAACACGCCGGCACGGGCCGAGATGTCGGTCTGGAAGCGCTGCAACCGGGCATCCGCCTCGCGGCCCAGATCGGTCGCGTCGAAATCGGGCTTCATCAGCTCGTTGCCCTCGGGATAGTCGGCGGCGTTGATGCGGCCCTCCTCCAGCCATTGCGCGCGGACCTGACGGCGCAGGTTCAGCGTCCAGTTGAAGCTGGGCGAGTTGTTATAGGTCAGCTTCGCCTTGGGCGCGGCCTTGCGGATCTCGGCCACCATGCCGGCGATCTCGTCGACATTGGGCGTGTCGGTTTCGATCCACAGCAGATCGGCGCCGCCCTGCGTCAGGCAGGCGATGCAATCCTCGATGACGCGGGCGCGGCCCGAGCCTTCGCGGAAGGGGAAAAGACCGTTGGCAAGGCGCGCGGGCTTCACGAACTCGCCACCCTGATAGATCGCAAGCTCGCCCTCGCGGATCGGGTTCGCTTCGGTGATCTGCTCGGTCTTGAGCCACTTGTTGTATTCCCAGGCGAGGTCGCCGGGCTGCTGGCTGACCGGGACCTTCTGGGTCAGGCCGGCGCCGAGGCTGTCGGTCCGGGCGACGATGACGCCCTCGTCCACGCCCATTTCCTCGAAGGCGAGGCGGCAGGCGCGCAGCTTCTCGATGAAATCCTCGCGCGGGACGGTGACCTTGCCGTCCTGATGGCCGCATTGCTTGGCGTCCGAGACCTGGTTCTCGATCTGGAGCGCGCAGGCTCCGGCCTTGATCAGTTCCTTGGCCAGCAGATAGGTCGCGTGTTCGTTGCCGAAGCCCGCGTCGATGTCGGCGATGATCGGAACGACATGGGACTCAAAGTTGTCGATGGCGGCGATGGCGGCGTCACGCTCGGCATCGGTCTTCGCGGCTTTCAGCACCTTGAAGAGGTCGTTGATCGCCACCTCGTCCGCCTGACGCAGCGAGACGTAGATCTCGTTGATCAGCTCGGCCACGGCGGTCTTTTCATGCATGGACTGGTCGGGCAGGTGGCCCCAGCGGTTGCGCAGACCCGCGACCATCCAGCCGGAGAGGTAGACATAGGTGCCTTTGGCCGTGCCGCGCATCCGCTTGACCGACTTGATCATCTGCTGCGCGTGGAAGCCCGACCAGCAGCCCAGCGATTGCGTGAATTTCGAGCTGTCCGCGTCATAGGCCGCCATGTCCGCCCGCATGACCCGCGCCATGTCGCGGGCAATGTCGAGATGCGTGTCATAGCTGTTCTGCAGCTTCAGCTGGACGATGTCATCGACCGAAACGCCACCCGGTGTAGCCCCGGAGGGGTAGCGGGACTGCACTTCGGCACGGATTTCCAAAAAAGTCTTTCGGGTGGTCATCATCGGTCCTTTCAATTTGATCGAGTTCGGATGTGGCGGGGCCATGGGCAAGGGGTTGGCCCATGGCGGGCAGGGTGCGGGTATCGTCCATGCGCGTTACTCCAATGCGTTCAGCACGTCATAGGCAGGCAGGGTCAGGAAATCGGGCAACTGCGTGGCGGTCGCCGCCTCCTGAACGATCCGGGCGGCGCTGGCATAGCGGCCGCGATGGAAGCGGTCGGCCCCCAGCCGGTCGAGGATGCCGACGATCTCGGCCTGGACCAGCTCGCCCAGCCAATCGGCGGTCAGGCGGCGCTCGCCCCCATCGGCCAGCGTGACCGTCGCGCCATGCCTGATCCATTGCCAAAGCTGGGCGCGGCTGATCTCGGCGGTGGCGGCGTCCTCCATCAGGTTGTGGATCGGCACCGCGCCCCGGCCGCACAGCCATTGCGCGAGGTATTCGATCGCGACCGAGACATTGGTGACGACCCCGGCCTCGGTCACTGCGCCCTCATGCGGCTTCAGCAGCATCGCGGGCTCGATCCGCCATTCCTGGCGGGGCTTCCTGATCTGGTTCGGCCCCGGCATCTCGGCGTCGAAGACGGCTTGCGCGACCGGGACCAGATCAGGATGGGCGACCCAGCAGCCATCGAAGCCCATCCCGACCTCGCGCTGCTTGTCGGCGCGGACGCGGGCGAAGGCTTCCTCGTTCGCGGCCGGATCGTCCTTGACCGGGATCGCGGCCGACATGCCACCCATCGCGTGGATGCCGCGCCGGTGGCAGACCTTCACGACACGCGCCGCATAGGTCGCAAGGAAGGCGCGGTCCATCCCGACCTCGGCCCGGTCGGGCAGGACATAGGCGGCGTGGTTCCGGAGCGTCTTGATATAGCTGAAGATATAGTCCCAGCGGCCGCAGTTCAGCCCGGCTATATGGTCGCGCAACTCCCAGACGATCTCGTCCATCTCGAAGGCGGCGGGCAGGGTCTCGATCAGGACGGTGGCCTTGATCGTGCCGTGGGCAAGGCCGGTGCGTTCCTGAGCGAAGACAAAAACCTCGTTCCAGAACCGCGCCTCTCCGTGGCTTTCCAGCTTCGGCAGATAGTAGAACGGCCCGCGCCCCGTCGCGGCCAGCGCCCGCCCGCAATGGAAGAGCGACAGGCCGAAGTCGAACAGCGCCGCCGAAACCGGCTGGCCGCCGATCAGGACATTCGCCTCGGACAGGTGCAGCCCGCGCGGGCGGACGATCAGCAGCGCGGGATCGGGGCCGACGCGATAGGACTTGCCGGTTTTCGGGTCGTCATGTTCCAGCGTGCCGTCGCGATAGTCGATCAGGTTCGCCTGCCCTGCGATGATGTTGGGGAAGCTGGGCGAGGTCGCGTCCTCGAAATCGGCCATGAAGACCCGCGCGCCGGAGTTCAGGGCGTTGATCATCATCTTGCGCTCGACCGGGCCGGTGATCTCGACCCGACGGTCGTTCAGCGCAGGGGGAGTAGGCCCCGCCTGCCAGATGCCACGGCGGATGTCCTTGGTCTCGGGCAGGTAATCGGGCATTTCGCCGCGGTCGATGCGTTCCTGCCGACGGGCGCGGGCGACCATCAGGGCATGCAGGCGCAGCCCGAAGCGGTCCTGCAACTCGGCCACGAAGGCCAGCGCGAGGGGGGTCAGCACATGCTCGCCGCCGGCGACCTTACGCAGGACGACGGGCGGCAGCGCGGTGGCATTGCGGTCGAGAGGCATGACATGCTCCTGTTGAGTCGTCTGTTGTTATGTCATCTTAGTAATGTCATGCTGGATGTGCATTAATTGCTTGCGTGGATTGGGTGTGGCAGTCAGTCATGTCACGGTAGTTCGGACCAACTTGTAAGGTTTGTCATATGCGGGGCGAAAAACTCATCATCGGTCAGCGCCTGCGCGTCCTGCGCCAGTCGCTGGGCCTGACCCAGGCGCAGATGGCGTTGGAGCTTGGCGTCTCGGCCAGCTACATCACCCTGATCGAGGCGGATCAGCGTCCCGCCTCGGCCCGGTTCCTGATGCGGCTGGCCGAGGTCTATGACCTCAACATCTCGGAACTCGCCCCCTCGACCGACGCCCAGCTTGCGGCGGAATTCGCGGCGGCGCTGAAGGATCCGGCGCTGGAGGCGGGGCCGCTGCCCCGCGCCGAGATCGAGGCGGTGCTGCAGGCCTCGCCCCGGATCGCGAGCGCCTTCGTGCGCCTGCATGACAGCCACCGCGAGGCCCTGCTGCGCCCGCAGGCGGACGAAAATCCGCTGACCGACCGCGACAAGGTCGAGGCGCTGACCGGCAGTTCGCGGCCGGTCGACATGGTGCGGAACTGGTTCTATGCCCATAACAACCATGTCGATGCGCTGGACCGCGCCGCCGAGGCCGTGGCCGAGGAACTGGCGCTGCACCGCAACGAGCCGCATATGGCCATGACCCATCGGCTGGCGGGACACGGCATCGCCGTGCGCATCCTGCCCGCCCATGTCATGGGCGACCAGCTTCGCCGCTTCGATCCGCACCGGCGCGAGCTGATGCTGTCGGAACTGCTGAGTCAGGCCAGCCGTCGCTTCCAGATCGGGGTGCTGCTGGCGCGGCTGGAGCAGGAGGAGGCGATCGCGGCGCTGGTCGAGAAGTCCGGCCTGACCGAGACCGCGGCGGTGACGCTGCTGCGCGTGAGCCTCGCCAACTACTACGCCGCCGCGCTGATGATGCCCTATGGCCGCTTTCTGGCCGCCTGCGAATCGGTGCGCTACGATGTCGAGCTGCTGGGCCATCGCTTCGGCGCCAGTTTCGAGCAGACGGCGCATCGCATGTCGACGCTGCAACGGCCGGATGCGCGCGGCATCCCCTTCTTCTTCGTCAGGGTGGACCGGGCGGGCAATATCTCGAAGCGGTTCAGCGCCGGGCGGTTTCCCTTCTCGCGCTTTGGCGGCACCTGTCCCTTGTGGAATATCCATGCCGCGTTCGAGATGCCCGACCGCGTCCAGACCCAGGTTATCCGCATGCCAGAGGGGGCGAGCTACTTCTCGATCGCGCGCACCGTCACCCGCGCGGGCGGGACGCATGGCCAGCCGGCGCAGCGCCTTGCCATCGGCCTTGGCTGTGACGTCGCCTATGCGCCAAGGCTGGTCTATGCCGACGGGATCGACCTCGAGCGGACGAAGCCGGTGGATATCGGCCTCAACTGCTATCTCTGCGAGCGCCCGGATTGCTCTTCGCGCGCCCATGCACCGATCAACCGCCGCCTGCGCGTGAACGAGCGCGAGCGCAGCCTCGCCATCTTCAGCTTCGAGGGGGCCGAGCCCTAGGCGTCGATCGCCGCGCTCCGGGCAAAAGGGCGGGCCGCCGTCCGGCGACGGCCCGCATCATGCCTAGTCGAGGCTTACATTCGCGCCCTTCACCACCGGCTCCCATTTCGCCATCTCGGCCTTGACGTGTTCGCCCAGTTCCTCGGGCGAGGAGGCGACGATACTGGCCGAGAACTCGCCCATCCGTCCCGCCACGGCCGGATCGGCCATCGCCTCGACGGCGGCCTTGTTCAGCGCGGCAATCGCCTCGGGCGGGGTGCCTGCGGGCGCGAACAGCGCGTTCCAGCTATAGGTCTCGTAGCCCGGCAGCGTCTCGGCAATGGCCGGGACATCGGGGAAGGAGGGCGCGCGTTCCTTGGTCGTCACCCCCAGCGCGCGCAGCTTGCCGCTGGTGATATGCCCCGAGGCCGAGGGCAGGTTGTCGAAGATGATCGGCACCTGATTGCCCAGCACATCGGTCAGCGCCGGACCCGAGCCCTTGTAGGGAATATGCGCGATCTCGGTCCCGGCCATCGAGTTGAAAAGCGCGCCCGACAGATGCAGCGGCGTGCCATTGCCCGAGGAGGCGAAGGACAGATCCTCTTTCTTGGCGAGGTCGATCAGTTCCTGCACGGTGTTGACAGGCAGTTCCGGGTTCACCGCCAGCACGTTCGGCACCAGCACGAGGAGCGAGACGGGCGCGAAATCCGCGACCGGGTCATAGGGCTTCTGCTTCAGGATCAGCGGGTTCAGCGCATGGGTCGCGACGGTTCCCATCAGCAGGGTGTAGCCATCGGGATCGGCCTTCGCGACCTGTTGGGCGCCAAGGCTGCCGCCCGCGCCGCCGACGTTCTGCACCACGATCTGCTGGCCGAGCGACTGGCTCATCCGGTCGGCGACGATGCGGCCGACCACATCGGTCGAGCCGCCGGCGGCGAAGGGAATCACCAGCGTGATCTGGCGGTCCGGAAACTCGGCCGCGGCGGCGCTGGCCAGCCCCGCGGCAACCGCCGCGCCCAGAATGAGGCGCCGGGTGATCTTGAACGTCATGTAGTCCTCCCTCTCTCTCTTTTTCGCCCTCAGGCGTCGCTTTCGGTGAACACCTCGTCCCGGCGCTTGCGGACCTGCGGCAGGAAGACCAGCACGAGGATCGCGGCGGTCAGCAGCAGCAGGGTGGCGCTGATCGGACGGGTGATGAAG
>Ga0160472_100484_pt1 | contig 27174 bp, 24 predicted proteins | sample HID1973M_E11MG_FD_108267 | JGI IMG/M metagenome (GOLD analysis project Ga0160472, IMG submission 108267) | Enriched mosquito-associated microbial communities from UW Madison campus, WI, USA - HID1973M_E11 MG | ecosystem: Host-associated > Arthropoda: Insects > Digestive system > Unclassified ... | reverse complement strand
GGCCGAGAAGCTGGTGATGATGACCAACATCCCGGGCGTGCTGGACAAGAACGGCAACCTGCTGACCGACCTGTCGGCCCGCGAGATCGACGAACTCTTCGCCGACGGCACCATCTCCGGCGGCATGCTGCCGAAGATCTCGTCGGCACTGGACGCCGCCAAGAGCGGCGTGCACTCGGTCCACATCGTCGACGGCCGCATCGAACACTCGCTGCTGCTGGAAATCCTGACCGAGCAGGCCTTCGGCACGATGATCCGCTCGCACTGAGCGGCGCAGTTTCCGGGGCGGCGCCCGCCGCCCCGCGACCCACACTCTCCCCTGGCGTGACCGCTTCCCTCCCCACCACACGCCGCGTCCGCTCGCAGCTTGTGCGCCGCCCCGCCGGCAATCTCTCCGGCCGCACCGTCTGGCTGTTCGATCTCGACAACACGCTGCACGATGCCTCGCACGCGATCTTCCCTGCCATCAACCGGCTGATGACCGCCTACGTGGCCCGCGTGCTCGGCTGCGACGAGGCCACCGCCAGCCGCGTGCGCGTGGACTACTGGCTGCGCTATGGCGCGACGCTGCTCGGCATGATCCGCCATCACGGCGTGGACCCGGCCGACTTCCTGCGCGCGGCGCACGACTTTCCCGAACTACGCGACATGGTGCGCGTGCGGCGCGGCCTGGCTGCGCAGTTGCGTCGGCTGCCCGGCCGCAAGATCCTCGTCACCAACGCGCCGCAGGACTATGCGCGCGCGGTGCTCCAGGTAGCAGGCATCGAGCGCTGCTTCGAGCGCGTGGTCGCCATCGAGCAGATGTGGGTGCACGGCCACCTGCGCCCCAAGCCCGACCGCCGCATGCTGCGCCGCCTGCTGGTGCAGGCGCGCGTGGCGCCGGGGTGCGCGGTGCTGGTGGAGGACACGGTGTCGCACCTGAAGGGCTATGCGGGGATCGGCATCGGCACGGCGTGGGTGACAGGCTACCTGCGCACGCTGGCGCCGTCGCGCCCGCTGGCCGTCCCCGCGAGCGTCAGCGGCCAGGCCCGCGATGCGGCGGTGCGCTCCACGCTCGAGGAAGAGGACGAGCGCCACGTCGGCCACCTCGTGCAGGAGCGGTCCGTGACGCTGGTCAATGCCGAAAGCCAGGACCCGCCCGCGGGCCTGTCGCGCGCGCCACAGGCGCAACCGGATGCTGCGCCGCGTCAGCGTGCGCGCGTGACCAATCGCCCCGGTTATGTGGACGTAAAAGTACAATCCATGCATCAACTCCATCGACGAATGCGGAGAACCGGGTCATGACTCAAACCATCGAGGCGGCTGCCGACGCTGCCTCGCCACCGCCCCCGCCGGCACGCAAGCGCCCCAGGCCGGGCGAGCGGCGCATCGAGATCCTGCAGACGCTGGCCACCATGCTGGAGAACCCGCGCGGGGAGCGGATCACCACGGCGGCGCTGGCCGCCCGGATCGGCGTGTCGGAAGCGGCGCTGTACCGCCATTTCGCCAGCAAGGCGCAGATGTTCGAAGGCCTGATCGCCTTCATCGAGCAGTCCGTGTTCGGCCTCATCAACCAGATCACCACGCAGGAAGAGCACGGCCTGCGGCAGGTGCAGGCCATCGTGCGCATGCTGCTGACGTTCGCCGAAAAGAACCCCGGCATGACGCGCGTGCTGACCGGTGAGGCGCTGGTGGGCGAGCATGAGCGGCTGCAGGAGCGCATCAACCAGACGGTGGACCGGATCGAGGCGTCGATCCGCCAGTGCCTGAAGATCGCCGTGACGCAGGCCGCATTCCCGCCCGATGCCGATATCCCGGCGCGCGCGGCGCTGGTGATGGCGGCGGTGCAGGGTCACTGGCTGCGATTTTCGAAGAGCGGCTTCCGCAAGTTGCCGCACGGGCCGCACAACGGGCAACTGGAGGCGCAGTTGCGGGTGTTGCTGGCCTGAGCGCATCGCTTCCGTGCCTGCTTCGGTGCCTGCGGCCGCATTTGCTCTATAATCTCCCGGTCGCGCCGATTTGATGACTGGCTTGCGGGCGCGCGGCACTCCCGGTATCCGGGGCTGCCACTACAAATGCGGCTAAAAGAGTTGGGCCGGCGTCCCTCCCAGTGAAGCACGCCGGCACGCGGGACACCGCGAAAAGCCCGACCTCGCTGCGACGCAAGACGCAAAGCCGGTCGGGTTTTTTTATGCCTGCGTTCGCACGCGGGCCTGGTCCCATGACAGATGTCGTCTCGCCTCCCGCCGCGCCCCTCCCGCCGGCTGCGCTGACCGTGCCGCCCGGATCGGTCGGCCTCGTCGTGCCGCAGCGCATGCACTTCGCCGAGCCGCTGAAGCTGCGCAACGGCACCTCGCTTGCCGACTACGACCTGATGGTCGAGACCTACGGCACCCTCAACGCCGACCGCTCCAACGCCGTGCTGGTCTGCCACGCGCTGAACGCGTCGCACCATGTGGCGGGCGTGTCGGAGAGCGGCGAGGTGGGCTGGTGGGACAACATGGTCGGCCCCGGCAAGCCGCTCGACACCGACCGCTTCTTCGTGATCGGCGTCAACAACCTGGGCTCGTGCTTCGGCTCGACCGGCCCGATGAGCCCCAACCCAGCCACCGGCCTGCCCTACGGCGCCGCCTTCCCGGTGGTGACGGTGGAGGACTGGGTCAACGCGCAGGCGCGCGTGGCCGATGCGTTCGGCATCACGCAGTTTGCCGCGGTGATGGGCGGCAGCCTCGGCGGCATGCAGGCGCTGGCGTGGAGCCTGATGTATCCGGACCGGCTGCGGCACTGCATCGTGATCGCGTCCACGCCCAAGCTGTCGGCGCAGAACATCGCCTTCAACGAGGTGGCGCGCAGCTCGATCCTGTCGGACCCCGATTTCCATGGCGGCAACTACTATGCGCATGGCGTCAAGCCCAAGCGCGGCCTGCGCGTAGCGCGGATGATCGGCCATATCACCTACCTGTCCGGCGAGGACATGGCCGAGAAATTCGGCCGCGAACTGAAGACCGACGACATCCGCTTCTCGTTCGACGTCGAGTTCCAGGTGGAGAGCTACCTGCGCTACCAGGGCGACAAGTTCGCCGAGTACTTCGACGCCAACACCTACCTGCTGATCACCCGCGCGCTCGACTACTTCGACCCCGCGCTGGCCTACGGCGGCGACCTGACGCGCGCCATGGCGGACACAAAGGCGAGCTTCCTGGTGGCGAGCTTCGGTACCGACTGGCGCTTCGACCCCAGCCGCAGCCGGGAACTGGTGAAGGCGCTGCTCGACAACAAGCGCCCCGTCTCCTACGCCGAGATCGACGCCCCGCACGGCCACGATGCCTTCCTGCTCGACGACCCCCGCTACCACGACCTGATGCGCGCCTACTACGATCGCATCGCCGAGGAGATCGGCGCATGAACGCAACCTCGCACCCCGATATCCTCGCCCAGCGTCCGGACTTCCGCGCCATCGCCCGCTGGGTCGAGCCCAGTTCCACCGTGCTCGACCTCGGCTGCGGCGACGGCAGCCTGCTGCGCGTGCTGCAGGACGAACTGGACGTACAGGCCTACGGCATCGAGATCCGCGACGAGGGCGTGCTGGCCTGCGCGCGCAAGGGCGTCCACGTCATCCAGCAGAACCTGGAGGGCGGGCTGGCGCTGTTCGAGGACAAGAGCTTCGACACGGTGATCCTGTCGCAGACCCTGCAGACCATCCACAACACGGCCCAGGTGCTGCGCGACACGCTGCGCGTGGGCAAGGAATGCATCGTCTCGTTCCCGAACTTCGGCTACTGGCCGCACCGCCTGTCGGTGTTCAAGGGGCGCATGCCGGTGTCGGAAGCGCTGCCGTACCAGTGGTACGACACCCCCAACGTGCGGGTGCTGACCATCAGCGACTTCGAGGCGCTGGCGCCCAAGGTGGGGCTGCGCATCCTCGATCGCGTGGTCATGCACGAGGGGATTACCGTGAACTGGGGCGCGAACTGGCGTGGCAGCCTGGCGGTGTACCGGGTCTGCTCGGCCTGACGGGGGCCTCTGGCCCACTAACCGGCAGGTTGACGGAGCGGGCGGGCAGGTCTAAGGTACGTCGGATCGAACGATCGTACTATTTTTATGACCTCCGCGCCCTCTCTCCATCCCTTCGACGACGCCATCGCGCTCGTCGCCGCCGGCCAGCATCGCTATCTGGGCCGCACCACGCCGGCCTACTGGAACATGATCGGGCCGTTCGGCGGCATCACCGCGGCCACGCTGCTGAAGGCGGCGTTGCTCCACCCCGAGCGGCTCGGCGACCCGATTTCGCTGACCGTCAACTTCGCCGGGCCGATCGGCGAGGGCGAATTCGAGATCGAGGCGCGACCGTCGCGCACCAACCGGTCGACCCAGCACTGGCAGATCGAACTGCGCCAGAACGGCGAGGTGGCGACCACCGCCAGCGCCATCTTCGCCGTGCGCCGCGAGACGTGGGGCTGCAACGAGGCTGTCCGCCCCGAGGCGCCGGCCCCGGAAGACGTGCCGGGCCTGCCCGAAGGATTCGCCAAGGTGCGCTGGCTGTCGGCCTACGACATGCGGCCGATCCGCGGCGGCAAGCCGACCGCGCCCGACGGCACCGAGCACCCCGACAGCATCACCGAATTCTGGCTGCGCGACGCGCCGGCGCGCACGCCGGACTTCCCGGCGCTGGCGTCGTGGTGCGACAGCTTCTACCCGCGCATCTTCCTCAAGCGCGCCGGCTTTGTCCCGGCCGGGACGGTCTCGCTGACCACGTATTTCCACACCGACGCCGACGCCCTGCAGGCGCTGGGCGACAGCCACGTGCTGTGCAGCGCCCGCGCGCAGGTCTTCCGCAAGGGGTATTCGGACCAGACTGCGCAGATCTGGAGCGCGGGCGGCGACCTGCTCGCCACCTCGCACCAGATCGTCTACTACAAGGAATAAGCCGGTCCGCTAGCGGGCGCCGGCCTGCGCCGGCAGCGCCGGCCCGGGTTCCGGCTGGCGCGCCGCTTCCTCGTAGCGCTCGATCGTCCCCCGCATCGCCCACAGCAGCAGCACGCCCGGCAGGGCCACGGCCACCGTCCCGAGGTAGAAGGGCGACCAGCCCCAGGCCTCGACCATGTAGCCCGAGGTCGGTCCCACGTACACCCGGCCGACCGAAGCCAGCGCCGACAGCAGCGCATACTGCGTGGCCGAGAACGAGCGGTTGCACAGCGCCATCAGGAGCGCGACGAAGGCCGCCGTGCCCATGCCGCCGCACAGGTTCTCCACGGCGATGGCCGCGCCCATGCTCCACAGGTGCGGCGGCGTGACCGCGAGGATCCAGTAGCCGAGGTTCGACACCGCCTGCAGGATGCCGAACAGCATCAGCGAGCGGTACAGCCCGAGCCGCACCATCAGCGTGCCGCCGAACAGGGCGCCGACGATGGTCGCCACCAGCCCCAGTGTCTTGTTGACGATGCCGACCTCGCCCGCCGAGAAACCCACGCCCCGGATCAGGAAGGTGGTCGAGAGGCTGCCGGCGAAGGCGTCGCCGAGCTTGTAGAGGATGATCAGGAGCAGCAGCCACCACGCGCCGCGCCGCGAGAAGAAGTCGCGCAGGGGGCCGAGGATGGCGGCCTCCAGGGAGTGGGGCGCGCTGGCGGGGGCTTCCGGCTCCGGGGCCCACAGCAGCGTCGCCATGCCGACGATCATCAGGCCGGCCATCAGCAGGTACATGCCGGGCCAGCCGAGCACGCGGTCGGCGAGGTAGAGCGCCAGTCCGCCCGAGACCAGCATCGCCAGCCGGTAGCCGAGCACCTTGACCGCCGCCCCGGCGCCCCGCTCGGTCGGGCGGAGCACGTCGGTGCTGTAGGCGTCGAAGACGATGTCCTGCGAGGCCGACAGGAAGGCGACCAGCGTCGCCAGCGCGGCCAGTGTCCACAGCGCGTCCTTCGGCGGGCAGAAGGCCATGCCGGCGATCCCCGCCGCCAGCCCGAGCTGCGTCACCAGCAGCCAGCCGCGCCGCCGGCCCAGCAGGGGCGGCGTGTAGCGGTCCATCAGCGGCGCCCACAGGAACTTGAAGATATAGGCCTGGCCCACCAGCGAGAAGAAGCCGATGGTCTTGATGTCGAGGCCTTCCACCGTCATCCAGGCCTGCAGCGTGCCGGACGTCAGCGCCAGCGGCAGTCCGGAAGCGAAGCCCAGCGCGAGCATGGCGCCGATGCGGCGGTTGCGGAAGATGTCGAGGTAGTCGTGCAGGGTCATGGAGGATCGCGAAAGCCCCTTTTGGCGAGGCATGGGCCCATGGGCTATGTGGGGCGCCGTGTATTATTGCATCTGCCCCCGCGTCCCCCGCAGTGCCAGGGACAACGATTCATCCCGACCTGCCATGCCAAGACCCTCGCGCTACCTGAGCGTACCCCTGCTCACCGCCGCCGTATGGATGGCACCGCCCGCCATGGCGCAGGAATGGGGCGAGCCCCAGGACGGGGTGAAGCTCGAACGGGCGGCTTCGCCGGTGGCCCAGATCGTGCCGGTCGAGGTGATCGAGCAGCAGGCGGCGCAGGAATACGAGCAGATCAAGCAGGAAGCCATCGCCAAGCGCGCCCTCGGCAACGACACCAATCCCCAGTTGCTGCGGCTGCGCGCGATCGGCAAGCGCCTGCTGCCCGAGACGACCCGCTGGAACCCGCGCGCGCGCGACTGGAACTGGGAAGTCAACCTGATCGGCTCGAAGCAGATCAACGCCTTCTGCATGCCCGGCGGCAAGATCGCCTTCTATACCGGCCTGCTCAACCAGCTCAACCTGACCGACGACGAACTCGCCATGGCGATGGGGCACGAGATCGCCCACGCGCTGATGGAGCACGCGCGCCAGCGGGCGGCGAAGTCGGAGATCACCAATCTCGGCGCCAACGTGGTGTCGCAGCTGTTCGGTTTCGGCAACCTGGGCAACATGGAACTGGGCACCGATGCCCACCTGCTGACGCTCAAGTTCACCCGCGAGGACGAGACCGAGGCCGACCTGGTCGGCATGGACCTGGCCGCCCGCGCCGGCTATGACCCGCGGGCGGCCATCACGCTGTGGCAGAAGATGGCGCTGGCGACGGGTTCGCCGCCCGAACCGAAGACAGCAAAGCCTGCCGGGACCAAGGCCAGCGCGCAGGCGGACGGGCAGGGCGGCTCATCGGCATTCCTGTCGACGCATCCGTCGGGTCGCATGCGCATTGCGGTGCTGCAGCGGCATCTGCCGGAGGTGCTGCCGCTGTACGCGCGGGAGATGCATACCAGCGTGGACGAGCTGCCGGCGTATCGGTCCAACGTACCACTCGCGAAGCCAGACGACAGCGGCGGGGCTGGCACGGCGGAGCCGGACGACGATGCCGCGCAGTCGACCAAAAGCGGTCTCGTCGACACGAAGCGCAAGCGGACGCGGCACTAGACCAGGGGCTCGCGCGAAGTCCTGAAAAACAAACGGCGACGTCCGGAGGTCCGGGCGTCGCCGTGTTGCCGTCTCCGCCGCGAACGGGCGGAGCGGACGTCAGGCTCAGGCCGCCAGTCCGGTCGCCTCGTCGGCGCCCACGTGGACGTTCATGCACTGCACCGCTGCACCGGCCGCACCCTTGCCGAGGTTGTCGAGGCGCGCGACCAGGTTCAGGCGCTCGCCGTTGCCGAACACGAACAGGTCGACACGGTTGGTGTCATTGTTGGCCTGCACGTCGAGTGCATTGGCGTCGAGGTTGTGCTCGCCGTTGTACGGCATCACGCGCACGAACTGCTCGCCTTCGTAGTGCTTGCGGTAGATCTCGACAATCTCCTCCGGGCTGGCCTTGCGCGCCAGCAGGTCGGCATAGACCGGCACCGTCACCGCCAGGCCCTTGTAGAACGGACCGACCACCGGATTGAAGATCGGCGCGCGGGCGAGGCCAGTCTGCACGCGCATTTCCGGCAGGTGCTTGTGCTCCAGGCCCAGCGCGTAGGGGCGGGGGCTCATCAGGCGCGGGTTACCGCCCGCCTCGTACTCGGCAATCATCGACTTGCCGCCGCCGCTGTAGCCGGTGAGCGAGAAGGCCGTGACCGGGTAGTCGGATGCCAGGACGCCGGCATCGACCAGCGGACGCACCGCCAGCACGAACGCGCTGGCATGGCAGCCCGGCACGGCGATGCGCTTGCTCGCGCGGATCTTCTCGCGCTGGCCGCGCACCAGTTCCGGCAGGCCGTAGGCCCAGTCGGTCGACGTGCGGAACGCCGTGCTGGCGTCGATCACGCAGGTATCCGGGTTCTCGACCAGCGACATCGCCTCGCGCGATGCCACGTCCGGCAGGCACAGGAACGCCACGTCCGCCGCATTCAGGAATCGCGCGCGCTCGGCCGGGTCCTTGCGCTTCTCGTCGGAGATGCGCAGCAGTTCCACGTCGGAACGACCGGAAAGATAGTCAAGCAGCCGGAGGCCGGTGGTGCCTTCCTGACCATCGACGAACACTTTGAAAACCATGGCGGGACTCACTAGGGGCGCGGGGGGGGGCGCCGGACGACGACAAATGAGAATCGTCCCATTTTGGCGGGACACGAGAGCTTGCATTGTAGCGGGTATGGGGGTTAACCGCAGGGGTGGACGGGACGGAAACACTTTCGGCGGCGATACCGTGCATGCCTTGCAGGCATTAACCAACTAGGTTAAATTTCCGTGGAGAAGAGTACGCCGCATTGCAGGCTGGGCCGGGTGCGTGAACTGGTGGCGGCGGGACGGGTGGAATTCACCGTCGCGGCGCGCCGCGGCGCCAGCCAGATGGGCTTTGGCGAGGACGGCGTGTACGAGGTGCTGATGCGCCTGACCACCGCCGATTTCTACAAGAGCATGACGACCTACCACGACCATGCGGTCTGGCAGGACGTCTACCGGCCGGTCACGCGACACGGCGCGGTATACCTGAAACTGACCGTCACCGACGACGTCCTCGTCGTATCGTTCAAGGAGCGTTGAGATGCTGTGCCCCGAATGTGGCGCGCCCGAGATGATTCCGGGCACGCGCGACGTGCCCTATACCTATCGCGGCGAATCCACGGTCATCGAAGCGGTGGGCGGCCTGTGGTGTCCGCTCTGTGGGGAAGGCTTGCCCGGCAAGGAGGAGGGGCGGCGCCTGAGCGAGCAGATGCTGGCGTTCAACAGGCAGGTCAACGCTGCCCTTGTCGACCCAGCCTTCATCGTATCGGTGCGGCGCAAGTTGAGGCTGGACCAGCGGCAGGCGTCGGATCTGTTTGGTGGCGGCGTGAATGCCTTTTCCCGGTACGAGACGGGGAAGACAAAGCCGCCGCTGGCGCTGGTGCAGTTGTTCAGGCTGCTGGACCGCCACCCTGACCTGATCGGCGAGCTAGGCGGCCCCGCGTCTCACAGCGGAAAGTCGTAATCGATCGACAGCGGCGCGTGGTCGCTGAACTTCTCGTCCTTGTAGATCGAGCAGGCCTTGGCCGTCGTTGCGATGCCGGGCGTGGCGAGGTGGTAATCGATCCGCCACCCCACGTTCTTCGCGTACGCCTGCCCCCGGTTGCTCCACCACGTGTACTGCTCCGGCCGCTGGTCCAGGTGGCGGAAGACGTCCACGTAGCCGTGGTCGTCGAACAGCGCGCCGATCCAGGCGCGCTCCTCGGGCAGGAAGCCCGAGTTCTTCAGGTTGCCCTTGCAGTTCTTGATGTCGATTTCCTTGTGGGCGATGTTGACGTCGCCGCACAGCACGACCTCGCGCCCGCTGGCCTTGAGTTGCAGCAGGTGGGGCAGGAAGGCCTCCATGAAGCGGAACTTGGCCTGCTGGCGCTCCTCGCTGCTGGAACCGGAGGGCACATAGACGGAGATCACGGCGAGGTGCGGATACTGCACTTCGACATAGCGTCCCTCGCTGTCGAACTCGGCGTTGCCGAAGCCTGTGATCACCCGTTCGGGGGCGTGGCGGGTGTAGAGGCCGACGCCGCTGTAGCCCTTCTTCTCGGCGTAGTGGAAAAAGCCGTGGTAACCATGTGGCGCAAGGAACGCTTCGGTCATGTCGGCGGCCTGCGCCTTCAGTTCCTGGACGCAGACGATGTCTGCTGCCTGCTTGCCCATCCACTCGAAAAAGCCCTTCTTCGATGCCGAGCGGATGCCGTTGAGGTTGGCGCTGATAATCCGTAACATGCCGGGAAATTTAATGATTTGAGAGAAATACGATGACGCAGCAGACGGCTTCCGCCGACCTCAGCCAGACCTTTATCCGCTTCGCGCTCGATGCCGGCGTGCTGTCGTTTGGCGAGTTCATTACCAAGGCCGGCCGCAAGTCGCCGTATTTCTTCAACGCGGGACTGTTCAACCAGGGCGCCATGCTCGGCCAGGTCGCGCAATTTTACGCGAAGACCCTGCTTGCCTCGGGCGTGGAGTTCGACGTGCTGTTCGGGCCGGCCTACAAGGGCATCACGCTGGCGTCGGCCACGGCGGTGGCGCTGTCGGGCATGGGACGTGACGTCGGCTTCGCCTACAACCGCAAGGAAGCCAAGGACCACGGCGAGGGCGGCACGCTCGTCGGCGCGAAGCTGCACGGCAAGGTGGTGATCGTCGACGACGTGATCTCAGCCGGCACCTCGGTGCGCGAGTCGGTGCAGATGATCCGCGCCGCCGGCGCCGAGCCCGCCGCCGTGCTGATCGCGCTGGACCGGATGGAGAAGAGCGGCACGGCCGAGAAGATCGGCGAGCACTCGGCAGTGCAGGACGTGCAGCGCGAGTTCGGCATCCCGGTCATCGCCATCGCCAGCCTGAAGGACCTGCTGGCGTACCTGGGCGCCTCCAACGACCCGGCGCTGGGTGCCTCGCGTGACGCGGTTGCCGCTTATCGCGAACGCTACGGCGTCTGAGCCCATGGTTACCCGCGCCCGCAAGTCGAAGCCCGAACCGAAGGCCGCCACGAAATCGGCGGCCCCTCCCGCCGCCAAGGCCGCCAAGGTGGTCAAGGCAGCCAGCAAGTCCGCCGCCAAGCCCGCAAAGCCGAAAAAGACCAGGCCGGCGAAAGAGAAAGAGAAAGAGCCAGCGGCCGGGCCGGGCGCGAAACCCGTACCCGAGTCAGCGGCCGAGGCCGTCCCACGGTCGACACCCAGGCCGGCGCCCAAGGCGGCCGAGGCCCATGTCTCCATGGAGCCCGAGGTTGCCCGCGAGTACTCCGTCCGGGCGCTGGTGCTGCAGGGCGGTGGCGCGCTCGGCGCCTACCAGGGTGGCGTCTTGCAGGGACTGTCCGAGGGCGGCATCGACATCAACTGGGTGGCGGGCATCTCGATCGGCGCGCTGAACGCCGCGGTCATCGCCGGCAATCCGCCCGAGACGCGCGTGGCGCGGCTGCGCGAATTCTGGGAGACCATCTGCCAGCAGCCGTGGCTGCCGAGCCTGCCGCATGCGCTGCTGGCCGACTCGGCGGAAACCTGGCCGGAGCCGGTGCGGATCTGGTTCGACGCCATGCACGCCGCGCGGGCGATGTTCGAGGGCCAGCGCGGCTTCTTCATCCCGCGTCTGTGGCCGGAGGTCTTCGGCCGCTATACCGATCCGGGCCGCGTGAGCTTCTACGATACGGGCCCGCTGAAGGCCACGCTCGAAGCCTTTGCCGACTTCGACCGCATCAACGACCACAAGGCCATGCGCGTGTCGGTCGGCGCGGTCAACGTCCGCACCGGCAACTTCGAATACTTCGACAACACGCGTTGCACCCTGCGGCCCGAGCACTTCATGGCCTCGGGCGCGCTGCCGCCCGGCTTCCCGGCCATCGAGATCGACGGCGAATTCTACTGGGATGGCGGCCTGGTCTCGAACACCCCGCTGGCCGAGGTCCTGGCCGCCCAGCCGCGCCGCGACGCACTGATCTTCCAGGTCGACCTGTGGAGCGCGCGCGGCCACCTGCCGCATGACCTCTCGGACGTGGCCGAGCGCCAGAAGGACATCCAGTATTCCAGCCGGACCCGCGCCATCACCGACGTGATGCGCGAGCAGCAGAACTACCGCCGCATCCTGAGCCAGCTCATGCAACTGGTGCCGGAATCCGAGCGCGACAACCATTGGTACAAGCGCGCGCAGGAGCACGCCTGCGACGCGCGCCGCAACGTGATCCAGCTGATCTACCGCGACAAGTCCTTTGAGAACAGCGCCAAGGACTACCAGTTCGGCGCGCTGACCATGACGGAGCACTGGAGCAGCGGCCTCGATGATATCCGCCAGACCCTCAAGCATCCGCAGTGGCTGGCGATGCCCGGTGGCGAACATCCGTTCGTGACGCACGACGTGCACCGCGGCAACGGCGACTCGAAGCGGTAAGCCGCCCTGCCGCCCAGCCAGCCTGCCTGCCCGGCGGTCCCTGCCGCCGGCGCTAGTCCACCTTGATGCTGGCCAGGTCCGGCCGCGGCGGCGGGTACGACGGCTTCAGCGTGTCGAAGGCGTCGGCGATGATCTCCCCCACCATGAGGTTGCGGTGCAGCTTGTTGTCGGCCGGGACGACGTACCAGGGACAATGCGGCGTCGCCGTGGCGGCGATGGCGTCCTCGTAGGCGACCTGGTACTGCTGCCAGAACTTGCGCTCCGCGATGTCCTGCGGATCGAACTTCCATTGCTTCTTAGGATCGGCCAGCCGTGCTTCGAGGCGCGCCTTCTGCTCGGACTTCGAGATGTGCAGGAAGCACTTGATGATGGTGGTGCCGGTCTCGCTCAGCATGTCCTCGAAATTGCGGATCTGCCGGTAGCGGCGCTTGACCTCGGCGTCGTCGATCCAGCCATGCACGCGGGTGACCAGCACGTCTTCGTAGTGGCTGCGGTTGAAGATCACGACTTCGCCGTGGCGCGGCACCTGCGCGTGCACGCGCCAGAGGTAGTCGCGCGCCAGTTCCTCGGCCGTGGGCGCCTTGAAGCTGGCCACGCGCACGCCCAGCGGATCGAAGCTGCGGAAGACGCTGCGGACCGTGCCGTCCTTGCCGCTGGTATCCATGCCTTGCAGGATGACCAGCAGCTTGCGGCGCTGCTCGGCGTAGAAGATGTCCTGGCGCTGGTCGAGGAAGTCGCTCAGCTCGGCGAGGCGGGCCGCGTCTTCTTCCTTGCTGCCGCGCAGGAAGGGGCGCGCGGCGGGGTCGAAGCGGCCAAGCGCGAAGCCCTTGGAAGCGGTGATGCGGAAGTCGTCCAGCTGCGGCTTGGCCATGAGGGGCTCCGTCGTCTTGGAGCCCCAATAGTCACGCCGTCAGCACCGAGAGGTCAATGCTGCCTTCGAAGACGGTGGTGGCCGGGCCGGTCATGCGCACCGGCGAAGCGGCGCCGTCCCAGGCGATGCTGAGGTCGCCGCCATGGGTGTGGACCAGCACGGGCGAATCGAGCAGGCCGCGCCGGATGCCGGCCACCACGGCGGCGCAGGCGCCGGTGCCGCAGGCCAGCGTCTCGCCGGCGCCGCGCTCGAACACGCGCAGGCGGATGGTGTGGCGGTCGGCCACCTGCATGAAGCCGGCGTTGACGCGGTTGGGGAAGGCGGCGTGATGCTCGATCACGGGGCCGTCCTGCAGGACCGGGAAGGCTTCCACGTCGTCCACCACCTGCACCGCGTGCGGGTTGCCCATCGACACGGCCGAGATCCAGGCGGTGCGGCCGTTGACGGCGAGGCCGTAGACGGTGTCGTCGCCCTCGGTGCGGGCAGGCAGGCCGTCGGCGACGAAGGGCACGCGCGCCAGCTCCAGTTCCGGGGCGCCCATGTCGACCGTTACCTGGCCGTCGTCCTGCAGCGTCAGCGTGATAACGCCGTTCATTACCTCCACGCGCACGCTGCGCTTGTCGGTCATGGCCTTGTCGCTGACGAAGCGCACGAAGCAGCGCGCGCCGTTGCCGCAATGCTCCACTTCGCTGCCGTCGGCATTGAAGATACGGTAGCGGAAGTCCACGTCGGCGCGGGTGGGCTTTTCGACCACCAGCATCTGGTCGGCGCCCACGCCGAAGTGGCGGCTCGCGAGTGCGCGCCACTGCGCGGTGGTCAGGTCGAGACGCTGGTTGATGCCGTCGAGGACAACGAAGTCGTTGCCGGCGCCATGCATCTTGGTGAACTGGATTTTCGTCATGCTGCGATTGTAGCGGCCCGGGCCCGGCGTTGCCGGCGCAGGGCGAGGTGTCAGGCGTCAGGCGTCAGTACAGGGCGGGTTCGCCTTCGGGGCGGTTCTTGAAGCGCTTGTGGACCCAGTAGTACTCTGGGATGCGCGGCCGGATACAGTCCTCGAAGAAGGCGTTCATGCGGCGGGTGTCGTCGGTCACGCTGTCGCCGGGGTAGTTGTCCCACGGCGGCAGGATACGGAGCACGTAGCCCTGGTAGTCGGGCAGCATCTCCGTGTAGATCGGCACCACCCTGGCCTTGCCGACGCGGGCGAGGCGGGAGACCGACGTCAGGGTCAGCGCCGGGACGCCGAAGAAGGGCACGTATTCGGAGTCGCGCTCGCCGAAGTCCATGTCGGCGATGAGCTGCAGCGCCTCGCCCTGCTTCAGGCTGCGCAGGATGTCGCGGGCGCTGTCGTTGCGGGCGATCATCTTCGCGCCGAAGCGGCCACGGGCACGCTTGAGGAAGTCGTCGAACAGGCCGTTCTTCTGCTTGGTGTAGAGCGAGGCGCCGGCGCGGCCCACATGCTCGCGCAGGTGAATGGTCAGGCGGATGGCGCCAGCCTCCACGCCCGCGAGGTGCAGCGTGACGAGGATGTGCGGCGTGCTGTCCATTGCGATCAGGTCGGCCTGGTCGTCGATCTGCACCCAGCGGCGCATCTGGGCCTCGGAGCCGGTCCAGAAGATGCCGCGCTCGGCGAAGCTGCGAAACACCATGCGGAAGCTCTGCCGGGCGAGGTCTTCGATCTCGGCGTCGCTCTTTTCCGGGAAGCAGGCGCGCAGGTTGGCGCGCACCACGCGGCGGCGTCCGCTCGGGATGCGATACAGGAAGGCGCCCAGGCCCTCGCCGAAGCGGGCCACGAACGGATAGGGCAGTTTGCCCAGCACGGTCAGGAAACCGATGCCGAGCCAGGTCATCAGGCGGCTCATGTGGATGGCGAGGAGTCGGGGAGGGCGACTTCGGGGGCCGGCGCCCCGGCAGGTTGCTTGTAGCGGTTGTAGCCCCACAGGTACTGCGTGGGGACGGCGGTCACCAGTTCCTCCACCGCGTGATTCATGACGGCGGCCGCCCTGGCCGGGTCGTCCGGCAGCATGCCGTCGCCGCGCACGATGGACAGGTGGCCCCTGTAGCCGCCGCCACGCGGCAGCCGCTCGGCAAACACCATGACCACCGGCGCCCCGGTGAGCTGTTGCAGGCGGTGGACCAGCGACATGGTGTAGGCGGGTTTGCCGAAGAACGGCGCCCACACGCCGTCGCCGGCGGTCGGCACCTGGTCCGGCAGCACGCCGATGGCCTCGCCGCGCTTGAGCGCCTTGACCAGCATCCGGACCCCGCGCGGGGTGGCCGGGGCCATCACGATATTGGGGCGGCTGCGCATGCGCTCGATCCAGTCGCGCAGCCAGGCCTGGTGAGGTGGCTTGAACAGCACCGTCACCCTGCGGCGCATCGCGTGTGATTGCGGGAGCACCTCGAAGCAGCCCAGGTGCGGTGTGAGGATGATCACACCCTTGCCCGCGCCCTGCAGCTTCTCGATTTCCGGCCACAGCAGTTCGTCGAAATCGTAGAGACGCGCGGCCATGCGCTTGCGGCTCCAGAAGTAGGGCATTTCCATGATCAGGCGGCCGGTCGAGCGGGCGGCCTCGGCCAGCATGGCGTCGCTGGCATCAGGGAAGGCCTGGCGGAAATTCTCGGTGAGGCGCCGCCCGTAGCGGCCGGGCAGGCGTGCGGCCAGCAGGCCGAGCGCGCCCCCGATGGCGTGCAGCACGCGCAGCGGCAGGCGGGAGATAAGCCAGAAGAGGAAAGTCATTGCGCAATTCGGGGCGGTGGGCCGGCACACAGGCGGACGCGGGGGCCGATATGGCGCCGGGGCCGCCCGTTCAGGTTTGCCACGCTTCTGCCGTCAATATGGCCGGAAACCCCCGGCCGATCCGTGCAACAGTCCGTTACCGTGACGCTGCAACAATCCGGCAGGCGCGTATAATAGCCTGTATCGCCGAGTTAACTGACAACTTGCGGGGCGATGCCGCTCTACCCGGGCGGAATGAAAATACCGCTAAAGCGTCGCCGCCCGGACTGAAATGGTTGGCGCGCAATAGCCAACCTGGAGAAAAAGTTCGTGGCAAACGACTTCCTTTTCACTTCGGAATCCGTCTCCGAAGGCCATCCCGACAAGGTCGCAGACCAGATTTCCGATGCCGTCCTCGACGCCATCCTGGCGCAGGACAAGTACGCGCGCGTGGCTGCCGAGACGCTTTGCAACACGGGCCTCGTGGTGCTGGCGGGTGAAATCACCACGACCGCCAACGTCGACTACATCCAGGTCGCACGCGATACCATCCGCCGCATCGGCTACGACAACACCGACTACGGCATCGACTACAAGGGTTGCGCGGTGCTGGTTGCCTACGACAAGCAATCGCCCGACATCGCCCAGGGCGTGGACCGCGCTTCCGACGACTATCTCAACCAGGGTGCCGGCGACCAGGGCCTGATGTTCGGCTACGCCTGCGACGAGACCCCGGAACTGATGCCGTTCCCGATCTACTATGCGCACCGCCTGGTCGAGCGCCAGTCGCAACTGCGCCGCGATGGCCGCCTGCCCTGGCTGCGTCCGGACGCCAAGTCGCAGGTGACGGTGCGCTATGTCGATGGCAAGCCGCACAGCGTCGACACGGTCGTGCTGTCGACCCAGCACCACCCTGACGTCACCCAGGCGCAGATCCGCGAAGCCGTGATCGAGGAGATCATCAAGCCGGTACTGCCGCCCGAGATGCTCAAGGAAACGAAGTACCTGGTGAACCCCACCGGCCGATTCGTCATCGGCGGCCCGCAGGGCGACTGCGGCCTGACCGGCCGGAAGATCATCGTCGACACGTACGGCGGCGCCGCGCCGCACGGCGGTGGCGCGTTCTCGGGCAAGGATCCGTCGAAGGTGGACCGCTCGGCCGCCTACGCCGCCCGCTATGTTGCCAAGAACATCGTGGCGGCCGGCATTGCGCGCCAGTGCCAGGTGCAGGTGAGCTACGCCATCGGCGTGGCCCGCCCGATCAACGTGACGGTCTACACCGAAGGCACCGGCAAGATCTCCGACGAGAAGATCGCCGAACTGGTGCAGGAGCATTTCGACCTGCGCCCGAAGGGCATCGTGCAGATGCTCGACCTGCTGCGCCCGATCTACGAGAAGAGCGCCGCATACGGCCACTTCGGTCGTGAAGAGCCGGAGTTCTCGTGGGAAGCCACCGACAAGGCGGCCATCCTCCGCGCCGCGGCCGGCCTCTAAGCCCTCCGCCACGTTGCTGGACAAGCCCCGCCGGCCAAAAGCCGGCGGGGCTTTTTTGTACCTTTTTTGTACCTTTTGCCGCACGCGGGGGCCGCGCGGACGGGCGGGGTAAAATCGCCCCATCCAGCCAAACCGGAATGCCTCCATGTCCTCCAGCCAGCCGCTCGACCTGATCCGCCCGCAGCCCTTCACCGACTGGTCGCCCGCCGTCGATGCCGGCACGCGCGCCGACCTGCGCCGCCAGCTGGAGCAGGGCGCGGTGCTCTATTTCCCCGACCTCCGGTTCAAATTCGAGCCGGGCGAGGAACGCTTCCTCGACAGCCGCTTCTCGGACGGGAAGTCGAAGAACATCAACCTGCGCGCCAACGAGACCGCCGTGCGCGGCGCGCAGGGCAGCCAGCAGGACCTCGACGCGCTCTACCGGCTGGTCCGCCGCTATGCCGACTTTTCCGAGCAACTCGTCCTGGCGCTGTTCCCCGAGTACGAGCCGTACATGACCCGCGCGGGCACCTCGCTGCGCCCGAGCGAGATCGCCGGGCGGCCGGTGAGCTGGCGCAAGGACGACACGCGGCTGCACGTCGACTCCTTCCCGTCGAACCCGCTGCTCGGCAAGCGCCTGCTGCGCGTGTTCCACAACATCGACCCCGAGGCGCCGCGCGTGTGGCGCGTGGGCGAGCCGTTTGCCGATTTCGCGCAGAAGTTCGTGCCGAAGACGCACGGGATGTGGCCGGGGCAGGCGTCGCTGATGAAGCTGCTGCACATCACCAAGCGCAAGCGTTCTGAGTACGATCACCGGATGCTGCAGCTCCACGACCTGGCCAAGGCCGACCTGGACTACCAGGCCACGGTGCCGCAGCAGGAATTCCGGTTCCCGCCGGGATCGACCTGGATCGTCTTCAGCGACCAGTTGCTGCACGCCGCCATGAAGGGCAAGGCGATGATGGAGCAGACCATCTACCTCGAACCCGAGGCCATCTCCGACCATACGCACTCGCCGGAGGCGGTGCTGTCACGCATGCTAGGGAAGCCGATGCGGGCTCAGTAACCCTGGCGCTTCGCGGCGACATCCGGCGCCGATCCGTCGGCGGTCGCCGGGGCGGTGCCGCACCGCGCGGCCCGCGCACTGGCGGCCGGATGGCCGGCATATTCGCGCAGCATCGCGCCGACCACGCCGTTGGTCCAGCCGAAGCCGTCCTGCAGGGGATATTCGCCGCCGTCCCCGCCCACCACCTCGTTGCCGGCGCGCTGGAGCCGGTATTTCTCGACCAGCTTGCACTCGCGCGAGTACAGGTCCGCCACCGTATGCAGCCAGCGGCTCGCGATGTCGTCGGCGAGTGTCATGCAGCCGTAGCGGCGCAGGCCCTGCACGGCGATCCATTGCAGCGGCGCCCAGCCGTTGGGCCGGTCCCATTGCTGGCCCGAGTCGTCTTCGGTCGTGGCGATCCCGCCCGGTTCGATCAGCCGCGCCGCGATGGTGGCGGCGACGCGTTCGGCTTGCGCCGGCTCGGCCAGTCCGAGGAACAGCGGCATCGCGGTGGCCGCGTTCAGGCGCGTCTGCCGCCCACCGCGGTGCCAGTCGTAGTCGAAGTAGGCACCCGCGGCTTCGTCCCACATGGTTGCATCGATGGCTGCCTTGCGCGCGTCGGCCAGGGCGCGGTAGCGCGTCGTGCCGGCCTCGTCGCCGGCGGCCTCGCTCAGGGCGGCGATCCGTGTTTCGGCGTACCAGAGCAGTGCGTTGAGATCGACGGGCAGCAGCGCCGTGGTCCGGATCGTGGCGAGGTCGGCCGGATCGTCGAGCCAGCGGGAGCTGAAATCCCAGCCCGATTCGGCGGCGGCGCGCAGGTCGCGGAAGACCACGTGGCAGGGACGCGTCGCGCGCTGCGCGGTCTCGGTGTCCTCCGCGTACGCCTCCTCGCGCGGATGGGCGTAGTCGTCCCAGTAGCGGTTGAGCAGCGCGCCGCCGGTGGTGCGCACCACGCGCCGGTGTGCGCAGCCGGGCGGCAGCGTATCGGCGCCGTCCATCCAGAAGGCATGTTCGCGGCGAAGCTGCGGCAGATAGTCCGGCGCGGCGCCCGGGGCGTGGATGCCATGCGCCGCGAACAGCTCCGTCATCAGCGCGAACACCGGGGGCTGGGAGCGGCTGAGGTAGTACGTGCGCGTGCCGTTGGGCACGTGGCCGTAGGTATCGATCAGGTAGGCGAAGTTGTCGGCCATCGCCCGGATCAGGTCGTGCCTTCCGCTCGTGGCAAGCCCCAGCATCGTGAAGTACGAGTCCCAGTAGTAAAGCTCCCCGAAGCGTCCGCCGGGCACCACGTAGGGGTTGGGCAGCGGCAGCAGCGAGCAGAAGGGCGGGTGCTCGCCCGGCTCGCGCGTCAGCACGGGCCAGAGACCGGCGATGTGGTCGACCAGCGAGCTGGCGGGGTCGGAGACGTAGTGGCTGGCGTGCACCGTCTCGAGTGCGAAGTGCGCGCCCACGAAGTCGGCGAGCGAGAAGCCGGGGGTGTCGCGCTGCGCCCGGTAGTTGGCCAGGATCTCGTCGGGCGGCAGGCGCGGGATGCAGTCGGGGAACGTCTTGCTGTCGGCGAATACCGTGCTGTGCTGGACTGCCACGAACAATTCCGCGTAGCGCTCGGCGGGTGACAGCGGGTCGGCCTGCGGGCAGCCTTCCAGGCAGTGCGCCCCGGGACAGGGCAGGCGCGTGACGAGGGGCGCGTGCGCGTGATGGGCGTGGGCGTCGCGGGGCGCGCGATTGCCGTTGCCGCCGGGCGCCGGGTGGCCGGCGGAAGGCTCCGCGGAGATCTGGCGCTCGGCGCCAGGCGTGGCCGGATGCGCCACCGGCGCCACGTGGGGAGTGGGACCCGCGACGACGGGCGCGGCGCTGGCGGGGGCGTCGGTGGCGAGATCACTGTTCCGCATAGTTCCAGAGCAGTCCGCCATCGACATAGAGGGTAGTACCGGTGATGTAGTCCGCGTCGGCGCTGGCCAGGAAGACCGACAGCCCGGCCACGTCGGAGGGTTGCCCGAGCCGCCTGAGCGGAATGTTGGCGAGCAGCGCGTTCAGTTCGGTGGGGTCGCGCATCAGCGCACGATTGATCGGCGTCTCGATCGCGCCCGGCGCGATGTTGTTGACGGTGATGCCGAGCGGCGCCAGTTCGATCGCGAGGTTGCGCATCAGCATGCGCAGGCCGCCCTTGCTGACGCAGTAGCTGGTGAAGTGCGGGAACGGCAGGTCCTCGTGGACCGAGCTGATATTGATGATCCTGCCGCCGCGCCGGCCGGCGCGCAGGTGCCGAACGAATGCCTGGGTGAGGAAGAACGGCCCCTTCAGGTTGGTGTCGAGCACGCGGTCGTAGTCGGCCTCGGTGGCGTCCCAGAACGGCGCGCGCACTTCCACGCCCGCGTTGTTCACGACGATGTCGAGCGGTCCCGCCGCGGCCACGGCCTGCGCGACGACGTCGGCCGCCTGCGCGGCATCGGCGAGGTCGCCGCTCACCACGAATGCCCGCCGACCGGTGGCGCGTACCGCGTCGGCGGTCTGCGCCGCGGCGTCGTCGGGGGCGAGGACCGCGGCGACGATGTCGGCTCCCTCGCTGGCAAGACGCTGCGCGATGGCGCGGCCGATCCCGCCTGCACTGCCCGTGACCAGGGCGGTCTTTCCCTGCAGTCGCATGCGTTGCTCCTGTCGTGGCGGCGATGGCCGGTTTCCAGTGAGAGGCGCGCGGCGGCCGGGAAGTTCCGGCGCACTGCGGGGTCATCCTCCGCTTCGGATGACTCGCGGGCAAGACATGCGCCGGGTAGCCAGGCTAGCGCAGGAGAAGCCGGATCATCTTCCGGAACCGCTCGCCATAGGGCGGACTCAGCAGCGCGGCGCCGTTCAGCCGCGACTGGTGGAAGACCGGCTTGAGCTTGGAAAACGTCTCGAAGCCCGCCTTGCCGTGGTAGGCCCCCATGCCGCTGGCGCCGACGCCGCCGAAGGGCAGGTCGTCCTGCGCGATGTGCAGCAGCGTATCGTTGACGGTCACGCCGCCCGCCACCGTCTGCCGCATCACATGGTCCACCGCGTCGCGCCGCTGCTCGAACAGGTACAGCGCCAGCGGACGGGGGCGGGCGTTGACGAAGGCGATGGCCTCGTCGACGGTGCGATAGGTCACCACCGGCAGCAGCGGGCCGAAGATTTCCTCCTGCATCACCGCCGTGTCGGGCGGGACGTCGAGCAGCAGCACGGGCGGCAGGCGGCGCGCCTGGGCGTCCGGCGGGGCATCCGACAGGGGCGCGACCCGCGCGCCGCGGGCCTGCGCCTCGTCCAGCAGCGACGTCAGCCGGCCGAAATGGCGCGGGCTGATGATGCTCGTGTAGTCGGGGTTCGACGCCAGCGCCGGGTACAGCTTGTCCACGGCCTGCCGCGCGTGTGTGACGAAGGCGTCGCGCATGCCCTCGGGCAGCAGCACGTAGTCCGGCGCGATGCAGGTCTGCCCGGCGTTGAGCAGCTTGCCGGCCAGGATGCGGCTCGCCGCGCGGGCGAGGTCGGCGCCCGGGCCGAGGATGGCGGGCGACTTGCCGCCCAGTTCCAGCGTGACCGGCGTCAGGTTGGCGGCCGCGGCGCGCATCACGTGGTGGCCGACCTGGGTCGAGCCGGTGAACAGCAGATGGTCGAAGGGCAGGGCGGTGAAGTCGGCGGCCACGCTGGCGTCGCCGTTGACGACCACGAGTTCGTCCGGCGCGAACGCCGATTGCGCCAGCTGCGCGAACAGTCCGGCAAAGCGGGGCGTGTATTCCGACAGCTTGACCATGACCCGGTTGCCCGCCGCCAGCGCGCCGGCCACCGGCCCCACGGTGAGGTACAGCGGGTAGTTCCAGGGCACCACGATCCCCACCACCCCCAGTGGCTGCGGCACCAGCCGCGACTTGCCCGGCCGGAACCAGATGCCGGTACGGGCGCAACGTTCGCGCATCCAGCGCCGGCCGTGCTTCAGGGCGTCGTCGATGGCGGCGAGGCTGGGGAAGACTTCCAGCAGGGCGGTTTCCTGCGCCGGCCGGTTGCCGAAGTCGGCATGGATGGCGGCGGCGATGGCGTCGTGGTTGGCCGTGACGAGCCGGCGCAGCCGCTGCAGGCGTTCGGCACGGACCTGCCACGGCGGCAGCTGGTCGCGGCGCGAGGCGGCGTGCATGGCGCCGAAGACGGACGACAGGTCGGGCACTTCACGCATGGACGTTCTCCGGAGAGCGGGGGACGGGACGGTCCCCCGGTGGGGTTGGGCCACGCGCACCATAAGCCACAGGCCCGACTATGGCAATCGAGGATTCCCATCAGCTTTTCCCGGCCCCCGGCCGCGCCTACACTGCTTCTCATGGTGCGCAGCGAACGCAGCGAATGCGGGGGGAAGGCCCGGGAAAGAGGACGCGGGGAATGCAGATGGAAACCACCTTCGACTATCTCATCGTTGGCGCGGGATCGGCAGGCTGCGCGCTTGCCGGGCGACTGGCCGACAGCGGCACCGATTCCATCGGCCTGATCGAAGCCGGTCCGCACGACCACCATGTGCTGGTGCGCACACCCGCCGGCATCGGCGCGCTGCTGCCCCGCGCCGGGGCGCGCAACTACGGCTACCAGACCGTGCCGCAGGAGGGCCTCGACGGCCGCCGCGGCTACCAGCCGCGCGGACGCGGGCTGGGCGGTTCGTCGTCGATCAACGCCATGATCTACACCCGCGGCACCCCGTCCGACTACGACGGCTGGGCCGCAGCCGGCTGCGACGGCTGGGGCTGGGAAGACGTGCTGCCCTACTTCCGCCGCGCCGAGTGCAACGTGCGTCTCGCCGGCATGGACGACGACCCGCTGCATGGCGGCACCGGCCCGCTGCACGTGTCGGACCTGTGCGCGCCGAATCCCGTCGCCCGCCGCTTCGTCGACGCCGCGCAGCAGGCCGGCCATCCCTTCAACGAGGACTTCAACGGGCCCGAGCAGGAAGGCGCAGGCTGGTACCAGGTCACCCAGCACGCCGGCGAACGCTGGAACGCCGCGCGCGCGTATCTCCATGGCGGCAACGTGGCCGACCGCACCCGTAGCGGCGGCCGCACCAACCTGCACGTGCTGACCGGCGTGCAGGCGCTGCGCATCGTCTTCAACGGCCGGCATGCCGTGGGCGTGCTGGTACAGCGCGACGGTCGCCAGCAGATGCTGAAGGCGCGGCGCGAGGTGATCGTGTCGGCGGGCACGTTCGGCTCGCCGCAACTGCTGATGGCCTCGGGCATCGGCCCGGCGGCGCACCTGCGCACACACGGCATCGACGTGGTCCACGACCTTCCGGGCGTGGGCGAGAACCTGCAGGATCATCTCGACATCATCCTGCACAAGCGCGTCTACTCGCCCGACCTGTTCGGCCTGTCGTTCCGCGGCGCACTGCGCATGGTCGGCGAGATGCTGCGCTACCGGCGCGAGGGCGCCGGCATGATGACGTCGAACTTTGCCGAGGCGGGGGCCTTCCTGAAGAGCCGGCCCGACCTCGACGACCCGGACCTGCAACTGCATTTCGTCGTCGGCCTGGCCGACAACCACATGCGCACGCTGCAGTTCGGTCACGGCTATTCGTGCCACGTCTGCGTGCTGCGCCCGCGCAGCCGGGGCACGGTGCGGCTGGCGTCGCCCGACATGCGGCGCGCGCCGCTGATCGACCCGCGCTACCTGAGCGACCCGCAGGACATGGCCGGCATGGTGGCCGGCGTGAAGCTGGTGCGCGAGATCTTTGCGCAGCCGGCGCTGGCGGAACTCGGCGGCACCGAGATGTATGCGCGCGGCCTACGGTGTGACGGCAGCGACGACGAGGACATCCGCGCGATGATCCGCGCGCATGCGGACACGATCTATCACCCGGTGGGCACCTGCCGCATGGGGATCGACGCGGAGTCGGTCGTCGACCCGCAACTGCGCGTGCGCGGGGTCGAAGGCCTGCGTGTGGTCGATGCGTCGATCATGCCGACGCTGGTCGGCGGGAACACGAACGCGCCCGCCATCATGGTGGGCGAGCGCGCGCACGACCTGATCCGCTATGCGCCGCGGGTGACGCTGCGGATGCGGGAGACGGTGGCGGCCTGAGGGCAGTCGCCGGCGCGGCCTTCATGCCGGCCACGCCGCGTCCGCCACGCGCCTGAGCCGCGCGGCATCCGCATCGAGGGTGCCGAATACGCGCCCGTGTTGCCTTCCCAGCCGGCTGGCGACGAACAGGCCGGCGCGCTCGCTGTCGGCATGTGCCAGCATCAGCGCCGACTGCGCCACCAGCACCAGCCCCTGCGCGAAGCGCCGCGCATGCGTTTCGAGCTGTTCCGGCGCGCCGTGCAGGATTGCCTGCAATGACGCCAGTTCCGCGCGCACCGTCGCGTCGCCGCCGGCGCGCTGCGACAGGTCGTGCAGCAACCGCGTGGCGTCCTCCGGCTCGCGCTGGATCGCGCGCAGCACGTCCAGGCACATGATGTTGCCCGAGCCCTCCCAGATCGAATTGACGGGCGCCTCGCGGTAGAACCGCGCCATCGGGCCTTCCTCGACGTAGCCGTTGCCGCCCCACACTTCCATGGCTTCGCCGGTGGCCTCGAGCGTGCGCTTGCAGATCCAGAACTTGGCGGCGGGTGTGACGATGCGTTTCCATGCGGCGGCGAGCGGGTCGCCGCGGTCACCCTCCGCATGTTCGAAGGCCCGGGACAGTTCCATCATCAGCAGGGTCGCGGCCTCGCTTTCGAGCGCGAGGTCGGCCAGCACGTTGCGCATCAGCGGCTGGTCCGCCAGCAGCCTGCCGAACGCCATGCGATGCCGCGCGTGATGGAGCGACTGCACCAGCGCCGCGCGCAGGATGGCCGCGCTGCCGATCACGCAGTCGAGCCGGGTGCTGGTGGCCATCTCGATGATGGTGGGAATGCCGCGGCCTTCCTCGCCGACCAGGATGCCGGTGGCCTCGCGGAACTCGACTTCGCTGCTGCTGTTGGAGCGGTTGCCGAGCTTGTCCTTCAGGCGCTGGATGAGAATGGGATTCTTGCTGCCGTCGTCGCGGAAGCGCGGCACGAAGAAGCACGTGACCGGCCCGTTCTCGTCGCCGAGGCGCGCGACCACGAGGTGCGCGTCGCACATCGGCGCCGAGAAGAACCACTTGTGGCCGGTCAGCGCGTATTCGGCGCCGCGGCCTTCGCCACGCACGGGGCGGGCGACGGTGGTGTTGGCGCGCACGTCGGAGCCGCCCTGCTTCTCGGTCATGCCCATGCCGATCATGATGGCGGACTTGTCGCGCCAGGGCAGGTCGCGCGGGTCGTGCTCCCGGCTGTAGAGGCGCGGCTCGAGGTCGGCAAAGAGGGCTGGCTCCTTGCGCAGCACCGGGATGCTGGCGAAGGTCATGGTCGGCGGACATAGCGAGCCGGACTCGACCTGGGCCTGCAGGTAGTACCCCGCGGTACGCGCCGTCCACGCCCCCTCGCGCGGCGCGGCGAACGGTAGCGCCTGCAGTTGCTGGCTGCGCATGAGCGCGAGCAGGCGGTGCCACGACGGGTGGAATTCGACGCGGTCGATGCGCTCGCCGGTGCGGCTGTGGGTGTGCAGCTCGGGCAGGTAGCGGTTGGCCTCGGCACCCCACGCCAGCACTTCCGGCTCGCCCAGGCGCGCACCGAACGCGGCGAGGTCTTCGGCGTGCCAGCCGGCGCCGAGGCGGTCGAGGGCGGCGCGCAGGGCCGGGTCGGTGGCGAAGAGGTTGTAGCCGGACAGGTCGGGGACCTGGTTGAACACGCGATGGGTGGCGGCGTCGCTCATGGCAGCTCCTGGTGGCTCCTGGCGTTGTGTCTGCATGGTAGATCACCCACCGCGCCGCGGTGTGCGCGGGGCTGCCCGCCGCGGCATGGCGCATCGCAGCATCGGCGAGCCCATACTTTCATGCATGGGTCCCATAACAGAAAATAGGGTTGGCTTGCCGCTGTTGCTTATGCTTAAATTCACCCCGTTGGATGAAACAGGGGTGCCGTACGGATGGGCCGTGCGGCTGAGAGAGTCCCTTTGAACCCGATCCGGCTAGTACCGGCGTGGGAAGTTTCATAACGACCAAGCTCTTGTTCCCCTCCACGGGACACCGCTTCTGCCAAGCGGCTCCACAGGGCTCCTGGTTTCGTCCATCCCCCCACAGTTGAGAGGACGAAAAGCCATGGCCCGCAACAACACTGCCCCCGCCGCATCCTTCGAGTCGCTGGAAAGCGATCTCGACAAGAAGTTCGCGTATCCCGCGTCGAGCAAGACGTACATCCAGGGCAGCCGTCCGGACCTCCGCGTGCCGATGCGCACCATCCTGCAAACGGCCACGCGCACGGACAAGGGCGAAATGTCCAATCCGCCGATCCCGGTCTACGACACCTCGGGCCCGTACAGCGACCCCGACATCCATATCGACCTGAAGACCGGCCTGCCGCACCTGCGTGCGAAGTGGATCGACGAGCGAGGCGATACCGAGATCCTGTCCGGCCTGTCGTCGGAATACGGCCAGGCGCGCGCCCACGACCCGCAGACGGCGCACCTGCGCTTCGCGCAACTGACTAACCCGCGCCGCGCCAAGGCCGGCCGCAACGTCTCGCAGATGCACTATGCGCGCCAGGGCATCATCACGCCGGAAATGGAGTACGTGGCCCTGCGCGAGTCGCTGAACCTGCAGGCGCTGTACGACAAGCCCGAGTACAAGGCCCTGCTGCGCCAGCATCCGGGCAATGCGCTGGGCGCCGCGCTGCCGCTGCGTCCGGAAGACATGACGCCGGAATTCGTGCGCAAGGAAATCGCCGCCGGCCGCGCCATCATCCCCGCCAACACCAACCACACCG
>Ga0160472_100483_pt1 | contig 27180 bp, 30 predicted proteins | sample HID1973M_E11MG_FD_108267 | JGI IMG/M metagenome (GOLD analysis project Ga0160472, IMG submission 108267) | Enriched mosquito-associated microbial communities from UW Madison campus, WI, USA - HID1973M_E11 MG | ecosystem: Host-associated > Arthropoda: Insects > Digestive system > Unclassified ... | reverse complement strand
TGTTAAAGAACTGGCGCAACCGGCTTTGCCGTTTTGCGCTGCTGCTTCGTCAGCAGCAGAGAAACGAGATTATGAAGAACTTTCTACGTTTCGTCAACAGGTTTTTTACTGCGCCGTCTTCGCCAACTCCTCGAATCCGGCCTCCCTGCTGCCTCACAGCCCGTCCCGCCGAAGCGGTTTGTGTTGCGAGGGGGCGAATAATAGGCGGGATTCCCGGGCTTGGCAATACCCCCGGGAATACCCACGCGAGATACTCGGGTAATCAGCGGTGCTTGAAGTCCGGGCTGCGCTTCTCGACGAAGGCGGCCATGCCTTCCTTCTGGTCTTCCGAGGCGAAGGTCGAGTGGAAGAGGCGGCGCTCGAAGTGCACGCCTTCCGACAGCGTGGTCTCGTAGGCGGCGTTGACCGACTCCTTGATCATCATGACGACCGGCAGCGAGAAGCCGGCGATGGTCTCGGCGGCGGCCAGGGCTTCGTCCAGCAGCTTGTCGGCCGGCACCACGCGGGACACCAGGCCGGCGCGCTCGGCTTCGGCGGCGTCCATCATGCGGGCGGTCAGGCACAGGTCCATGGCCTTGGCCTTGGAAACCGCGCGCGGCAGGCGCTGGGTGCCGCCGGCGCCGGGAATGGTGGCGAGCTTGACCTCGGGCTGGCCGAAGCGGGCGCTGTCGGCGGCGATGATGAAGTCGCAGGTCATGGCCAGTTCACAGCCGCCGCCCAGCGCATAGCCGGCCACCGCGGCGATCACCGGCTTGCGGATGCGGCGCAGGGTTTCCCAGTTGCGGGTTATGTAGTCACCCTTGTAGACATCCATGAAGCTGTACTTCGCCATCATGCCGATGTCGGCGCCCGCCGCGAAGGCGCGCTCGCTGCCGGTGATGACGATGCAGCCGATGTCTTCGTCCTTGTCGAAGGCCAGCAGCGCGGCGCCGAGTTCGTCCATCAGCGCGTCGTTCAGCGCGTTCAGCGCCTTGGGGCGGTGCAGCGTAACGAGGCCGACACGGCCGCGCGCTTCCACCAGGATGTTTTCGTAAGTCATGCGTACTCCTCTTGCAAGTTGATCGGTCTTGTCGTGTTCTTATTGGCAGGCGGAATCATACCTGCCGACGTGGTTTCCCCTACGTCAACAGCAGCCCCCAAGGCGTGCTAATATTTCCCGACCGATCGGTCGGTTAATTACAGACCTGGCAGGAGACAAGATGCCCCCGACACCCGAACGGACCAGCCTGAGTTCCGGCCCGGTCCTGCTGAACTGGCACGGCGACGTTGCCGTCATCACACTGAACCGGCCCGACAAGCTCAACAGCTTCACCCGCGAGATGCACCGCACGCTGCGGCAGGCCATCGACCACGTCGAAGCCGGCCGCGCCCGCGCGCTGGTGCTGACCGGCGCCGGCCGGGGCTTCTGCGCCGGGCAGGACCTGGCCGACCTCGACTTCACGCCGGGCAGCATGACCGACCTCGGCACCCTGATCGACGATCACTTCAATCCGCTGATCCGCCGCCTGCGGGCGCTGCCGCTGCCGGTGATCGCCGCCGTCAACGGCACCGCGGCCGGCGCCGGCGCCAACCTCGCGCTGGCGTGCGACATGGTGCTGGCCGCCCGCTCGGCCTGCTTCATCCAGGCCTTCGTCAAGATCGGGCTCGTGCCGGACTCCGGCGGCACCTGGCTGCTGCCCCAGCGTATTGGCATGGCCCGGGCGATGGGACTGGCGATGACGGGTGACCGGCTGAACGCCGACGAGGCGGAAAGATGGGGCCTGATCTGGGAGACCATGGACGACCCGCTGCTGATGGAACAGGCGCTCGCCCGTGCCGCCCACCTCGCCGCCCAGCCGACCCGGGCGCTGGCCGCCATCAAGCAGGCCATGTACGCCAGCCCGACCAACACGCTCGACGCCCAGCTCGACCTGGAGCGCGACCTCCAGCGCGACATGGGCCGCTCGCACGACTATTCGGAGGGCGTGACGGCCTTCCTCGAGAAGCGCGCCCCGCGCTTCACCGGCGAGTGAGCCCCCTATATATATGAGCGACCCGACACCCCGCGACCCGCAAGCCCTCGCCGAAGCCACCGCCGCCGCCATGTACGCGTCAGACGGCTGCAGCCGCTGGCTCGGCATGACGATCGACGCGGTCCGCCCCGGCTACGCCCGCCTGAGCATGCCGGTGCGCGACGAATTCCTGAACGGCCACGGCATCTGCCACGGCGGCCTGATGTTCACGCTGGCCGATTCGACCTTCGCCTTTGCCTGCAACAGCCACAACATCAACACGGTGGCGGCCGGCTGCAGCATCGAGTTCCTGAAGCCGGTCCACGGCGGCGACGTGCTGACGGCCGAGGCGGTCGAGCAGGTCCTGTCGGGCCGGAACGGCATCTACGACATCCGCGTGACCAACCGCGCCGGCGAGGTGGTGGCGATGTTCCGTGGCAAGTCGGCGCATATACGGGGGCATCTGGTGCCGCCGCCGGACTGACTCCGGCCGAGGTGTCCGCAAGACTTCCTGTACAGAAAGCACGCCTCCGGGAGACACCCATGCCCACCCGCCTCACCGACCTGCCGCTGGACCCCATCGAGACTGCCAGCCGCGACGAGCTCCAGTCGCTCCAGCTCGAACGCCTGCGCCGGTCGCTGCAGCACGCGTACGACAATTCCCCGGTCTACCGGCGCAAGTTCGACGAGGCCGGCGTGCATCCCGGCGACCTGGCCTCGCTGGCCGACCTGGCGCGCTTTCCCTTCACCACCAAGCAGGACCTGCGCGACAACTACCCGTTCGGCATGTTCGCCGTGCCGCAGGACCGCATCGCCCGCGTCCACGCCTCGTCCGGCACCACCGGCAAGCCGACCGTGGTCGGCTACACCCTGAACGACATCGACACCTGGGCCAACCTGATGGCGCGCTCGATCCGCGCCTCGGGCGCCCGGCGCGGCGACCGGGTGCATGTGAGCTACGGCTACGGGCTCTTCACCGGCGGGCTGGGCGCCCACTACGGCGTGGAGCGGGCGGGCCTGACCGCCATCCCCTTCGGCGGCGGGCAGACCGAGCGGCAGGTGCAGCTGATCCTCGACTTCAAGCCGCAGGTCATCATGGTCACGCCAAGCTACATGCTGGCGCTGGCCGACGAACTGGAGCGCCAGGGCGTGTCGCCCGCCGACTCTCCGCTCGAACTCGGCATCTTCGGCGCCGAACCGTGGACGCCCGACATGCGCACCGCCATCGAGAACCGGCTGGGCATCTCGGCGGTGGATATCTATGGCTTGTCCGAAGTGATGGGCCCGGGCGTGGCCAACGAGTGCGCCGAGACCAAGGACGGCCCGACCATCTGGGAAGACCACTTCTACCCGGAGATCATCGACCCGCACACCGGCGCGGTGCTGCCCGACGGCGAGTTCGGCGAACTGGTGTTCACGTCGCTCTCCAAGGAAGCCATGCCGGTGATCCGCTATCGCACACGCGACCTCACCCGCCTGCTGCCCGGCACGGCCCGCCCGGCCTTCCGCCGCATAGAAAAGATCACCGGCCGCACCGACGACATGATGATCATCCGCGGCGTCAACGTGTTCCCGTCGCAGATCGAGGAACTGATCCTGAAGCAGCCGGAGCTGGCGCCGCACTACCAGTGCGTGCTGACCCGCGAAGGGCCGATGGATACGCTGACGGTGCGGATCGAATGCGCGCCCGGCACCGACCCCGGCGTCGCGGCGCACGCCCGCGAGGGGCTGGCCCGCGACATCAAGGCCTATATCGGTGTGACGGCCGGGATCGAGCTGCTGCCCGAGGGCGGGATCGAGCGGTCGGTGGGGAAGGCTAAGCGGATCGTGGACTTGCGGAAGCGTTGAGGGCGGATGACTCCCCTCTCCCGAGGGGAGAGGGGAGAAAACCCCAGGGGCGATCATCAGCCCCGCGGCATCAGCACCCACATCCGCCCGCCCTGCTTCATGCGGCCGGCCGTCTCGCCGGCGGCGTCGCCCGCGCCCCAGAAGAAGTCGGCGCGCACGCCGCCCTTGATGGCGGAGCCGGTGTCCTGCGCGAACATCAGCCGCTGGATCGGCTCGGTCGAGAGCGGCCGCGTGGTCGACAGGAACACCGGCACGCCCAGCGGGATCGTGGCCGGATCGACGGCAATCGACCGCTCCGCCGTCAGGGGCACGCCCAGCGCCCCGACCGGGCCGTCGTTCGTGGGCGGCAGTTCGCGGAAGAAGACGAAGCGCGGATTGACGTTCAGCATCTCCTCCACCCGCCCCGGATTGGCCTTCGCCCATGCCTTGATGCCCTGCATGGTGGCCTGCACCGGCGTGATCTCGCCACGCTCGAGCAGCCATTTGCCGAAGGAGCGGAACGGCTGGTCGTTGGTGCCGCCGAAGCCGACGCGCATCACGGTGCCGTCGGTCAGGCGGATGCGGCCGGAGCCCTGGATCTGGAGGAAGGCGGCCTCGACGGGATCGTCGACCCAGACCAGTTCGTTGCCACGCATGGCCGGGTTCTGCAGCAGTTCGCCGCGCGCCGGCAGCGGGCGGTTGGCCCACTGGGCGGGCTTGCGGTAGATCGGCACCTGGTACTGCCCGCTGCGCCGGCGCGAGCCGTGCAGGATGGGTTCGTAGTAGCCGGTGATCAGGCCGTTGTCGGTGCCGTCGCCGTTGACCACGCGGTATGGCACGAAGTTGGCCTCGAAATAGGCGCGCATGGCGTTGAGGTCGCCCGCGTCCACCATCATGCCGAGGGCGCATACACGGTCCCATCCGGCGCGCTTCTTCAGCGCCTGGCAGCTCGCCTGGAGGGCGGGCCAGGCGGCGCGGACGTCGTCCTGGCCCCAGCCGCCCACGTCGTTCCAGCTGGTGGCTTCCAGCCGGCCCTTCAGCGCATAGCCGGGAGAGACCGACGGCGACGGCCCCGCCCCCGGGGTGCCCGGCGGGTTCTCGACGCGCGGCGGCGGGCCGCTCATGCAGCCGGCCAGCAGCGCGGCCGCGACGGCGGCCAGCGCGGGCCAGGAACGGGAAATCCGCAACGCCGGGAGACGGGAAGTCACGGGGGAAACCAGTGAAGCCAGAGTTGCCATCTTGTTCATGTCGAGGATCGGCCCCACAATGCCGACCGTTGTCCTACCTGCTGCCAGCGCCCCGCCATGAGCCAGTTCTTCGAAGACCATCCCATGCTGCTGTTTGCGGGCGAAGCCGCCGTGGCGCTGCTCCTGCTGGTCTTTATCGTGGTGTGGACCATGGGCACCGCGAAGAAGCACCCCCGTCCCACCCGGGCACCGGACGATCACCCGTCGCGGCAAGACCAGGCCCAGGGCCAAGGCAAGGGCCAGGAAGAGCCGCCCGCGCCATAGCGCCAGTCGCTCCCGTCGTGCCGCTTCAGTGCAGCATGCGCGGCAGCACCAGCGCGAATTCCGGAATCGGCACCTCGAAGCGATGGCCGTCCTCGGCCACGCAGAAATACTCGCCCTTCATCGAGCCGACCGGCGTCGAGATGGTCGCCCAGCTCGTGTACTCGAAATGCTCGCCCGGCTTGAGCAGCGGCTGGTGGCCGACCACGCCGAGGCCCGCGACTTCCTGCGTGGCGTTGTCGCTGTCCGCAATGATCCAGTGGCGCGAGATCAGCTGCGCCGTGACTTCGCCGGTGTTCGTGATCGTGATGGTGTAGGCGAAGGCATAGCGCCCGCGCTCGGGATCGGACTGATCGGGCAGGTGCTGCGTGCGCACCGACACCGAGAAGGCGTATTCGCTCATTTTGTCGGATTGCCGGGGGAGGCGGCCCGGCGGGGGAAGAGGTAGGCGCATTGTGCGGGAAGGCCGCGGGAGGGGCAAGTGCGGAGGGCCGGCGTAGAATATCGGCTTTGCCGCCTACAGCGCCTCCGCCCTCCCCGCCGCTTCCGCGCGAGGGAGGCGAGGCAAGAACAGAAGCCCCGCCGCCATGACCACCTCCGCGCCGACCTATCGTATCGCCCCGTCCATCCTGTCCGCCGACTTCGCCCGCCTGGGCGAGGAAGTGCGCCGCGTGACCGAAGCCGGCGCCGACTGGATCCACTTCGACGTGATGGACAATCATTACGTGCCGAACCTGACCGTGGGCCCGCTGGTCTGCGAGGCGATCCGCCCGCACGTGACCGCGCCCATCGACGTCCACCTGATGGTGCGCCCGGTGGATCGCATCATCCCGGACTTCGCCAAGGCCGGCGCCAATATCATCACCTTCCACCCGGAAGCCAGCGACCACGTCGACCGCTCCCTCGCGCTGATCCGCGACAACGGCTGCCAGGCCGGCCTGGTGTTCAACCCGGCCACGTCGCTGAACCACCTCGACCACGTGATGGACCGCCTCGACGTGATCCTGCTGATGTCGGTCAACCCGGGCTTCGGCGGCCAGTCATTCATCCCCGAGACGCTGAACAAGCTGCGCGCCGTGCGCAAGCGGATCGACGAGTACACCGCCCGCACCGGCCGCACGATCCTGCTGGAGGTGGACGGCGGCGTGAAGGTCGACAACATCGCCGAGATCGCCGCTGCCGGCGCCGACACCTTCGTGGCCGGCTCGGCCGTGTTCGGCAAACCCGACGCGGACGGTGGCTACAAGGGCATCATCGGCGCCCTGCGCGGCGCGCTCGCCGGGGTCGCCGCGAAATGAAGCGCCTGGACTGGAGCGGCATCAGGGGGGTGATCGTCGACCTCGACGGCACCATGGTCGACACGGCGGGCGACTTCCATGCCGCCGTCAACGCCATGCTGCTGGCGCTCGCGCACCAGCACCCCAACCTCGGCCACGTGGAGCCGATGAGCGCGGAGCAGATCGTCAGCTTCGTCGGCAAGGGCTCGGAAAACCTGATCCGCCGCGTGCTCGACGCCCGCTTCTCGCCGCTGCAGGCCAATGCGCTGTTCGCCGACGCCTACGCGCTCTACGACCGCGAGTACATCCGCATCAACGGCCAGTTCTCCAGCGTCTATCCCAATGTGCGCGAGGGGCTGGCGGCGCTCAGGGGCGCCGGGATCAAGCTGGCCTGCGTGACGAACAAGCCCTACAACTTCACCAATCCGCTGCTCGACAAGACCGGCCTCGCCCACTATTTCGACCTCGTCTACGGCGGCGATGCCTTCGAACTGCGCAAGCCGGACCCGTACCCGCTGCTGCGCGTGGCCGAGGCATTCCGCCTCGATCCGTCGGCCATGGCGGCCATCGGCGACTCGGAAAACGACGCCCGCGCGGCACGCGCCGCGGGCATGGGCGTGCTGCTGGTGCCCTATGGCTACAACCATGGGAACCCTGTACAAGCCGTCGACGCCGATGGTATAGTCGCCGACATTGTCCAGGCAGCCGAACTACTCGGCGCGCATCGGACAAACCTCCGCTAGAACATCAATGTTCCTCAACCGCAAACGCATCTCTTCTGGCAGTGATCGGCAGGCCTGGCCCTGGCGTCGCTGGCGCGCCTTCGTCCAGGCGTAACGTGCGTTCGCGAGTTTCCTGACGGGCCCTCCACCAGAGGGCCTCGCCAAGCCGGCTGGTGCGACACCGTCCGGCATCTTCAAAGCAAATCCCGCAGCAGTCAGCGTAGACGCGGTTTTCCGTGTGCTACGTTTCACTCGAGAACGCGCCGCACGCCCACCATTTGACCGTGTGCGGTCCTGTCCGCAAGCGTCTGGCACACGGCCGGTCAATCCCGGGGCGGCATGGTTTGCATCTTTTGCATCACCTCTCCAGCCCCGATCTGCCGACACCGCGGCGCCTGAGCGTCTCATGCGCCGCACAAGAGGATCGACATGACTGAACTGGAATTCAAATCGTTGGCCGACCAGGGCTACAACCGCATTCCGCTGATCGCCGAGGCGTTCGCCGACCTGGAAACCCCGCTCTCGCTGTACATCAAGCTGGCGCAGTCGCAAACCCGCGGCGTGAACACCTTCCTGCTGGAATCGGTGGTCGGCGGCGAGCGCTTCGGCCGCTACTCCTTCATCGGCCTGCATGCCCGCACGCTGCTGCGCGCCTACGGCAACCGCGCCGAGGTGGTGACCGACGGCAAGGTCGTGGAGACCCACGAGGGCAATCCGCTCGACTTCATCGCCGAATACGAGGGGCGCTTCAAGGTGGCCATGCGCCCCGGCCTCCCGCGCTTCTGCGGCGGCCTGGCCGGCTACTTCGGCTACGACGCGGTGCGCTACATCGAGAAGAAGCTCGCCGACACCCGGAAGCCCGACGACCTCGGCCTGCCCGACATCCAGCTCCTGCTGTGCGAGGAACTGGCCGTGATCGACAACCTCTCCGGCAAGCTCTACCTGATCGTCTACGCCGACCCGACCACGCCGGAAGCCTATTCCCGCGCCCGCCAGCGCCTGCGCGACCTGCGCATGAAGCTGCGCCAGCCTGTGGACGTGCCCGTGACCAGCCCGTCGGTGCAGACCGACGTGTACCGCGAATTCGCCAAGGCCGACTACCTGGCCGCCGTGCACAAGGCCAAGGAATACATCATGGCCGGCGACATGATGCAGGTGCAGATCGGCCAGCGGCTGGTCAAGCCGTACCGCGACTCCCCGCTGTCGCTGTACCGCGCGCTGCGCTCGCTGAATCCGTCGCCCTATATGTACTTCTACAACTTCGGCGACTTCCAGATCGTGGGCGCGTCGCCGGAGATCCTCGTGCGCCAGGAAACCCGCCGGACCGGGACCAACGGCGACACCCGCAACGAGCACATCGTCACCATCCGCCCGCTGGCCGGCACCCGCCCGCGCGGCAACACGCCCGAGAAGGACGCCCAGCTCGCCACCGAGCTGCTGGCCGATCCGAAGGAGATCGCCGAGCACGTGATGCTGATCGACCTGGCGCGCAACGACATCGGCCGCATCGCCGAGATCGGCTCGGTCAAGGTGACCGACAAGATGGTCATCGAGAAGTACTCGCACGTGCAGCATATCGTCAGCTCGGTGGAAGGCACCCTGCGCGACGGCATCACCAACCTCGACGTGCTGCGCGCCACCTTCCCGGCCGGCACGCTGTCGGGCGCGCCCAAGGTCCACGCGATGGAGATCATCGACGAGCTGGAGCCGCGCAAGCGTGGCATCTACGGCGGTGCGGTGGGCTACCTGTCGTTCAGCGGCGAGATGGACCTCGCCATTGCCATCCGCACCGGCATCGTCAAGGATGGCAATCTCTACGTGCAGGCCGCCGCCGGCATCGTTGCCGACTCGGACCCCGAAGCCGAATGGAGGGAAACCGAAGCCAAGGCGCGCGCCGTGATCCGCGCCGCCGAGCAAGTCCAGGATGGCCTGGACGCGGACTTCTAAAGGAAAAGGAGAACAGGCCATGCTGCTGATGATCGACAACTACGACTCGTTCACCTACAACCTCGTGCAGTATTTCGGCGAACTCGGCGAGGACGTGCGCACCGTGCGCAACGACGAGATCACGCTGGAAGACATCGAGGCGATGAAGCCCGACCACATCTGCGTCTCGCCGGGCCCGTGCAGCCCGAAGGAAGCCGGCATTTCCGTCGCCGCGCTCCAGCACTTCGCCGGCAAGATCCCGATGCTCGGCGTCTGCCTGGGCCACCAGGCCATCGGCGAAGCCTTCGGCGGCAAGGTGATCCGCGCCAAGCAGGTGATGCACGGCAAGGTCAGCACCATCGAGACCACCCAGCAGGGTGTGTTCGCCGGATTGCCGAAACACTTCGACGTGACGCGCTATCATTCGCTCGCCATCGAGCGCGAGACGCTGCCGGACTGCCTCGAAGTCACCGCCTGGACCCCGGACGGCGAGATCATGGGCGTGCGCCACAAGACGCTGGCCGTCGAGGGCGTGCAGTTCCACCCCGAGTCCATCCTGTCGGAGCACGGCCACGCGCTGCTCGCCAACTTCGTCAAGGCACGAGGCTGATCCGATGAGGTTGACCGACTCCACGACGCTGCCGACCGCCCACCACAACCCGGAAACCGCCATGTCCATCACGCCGCAGGAAGCCCTGACCCGCTGCATCGAGCACCGCGAGATCTTCCACGACGAAATGCTGCACCTGATGCGGCAGATCATGCAGGGCCAGATCTCCCCGGTCATGGCCGCCGCCATCCTCACCGGCCTGCGTGTCAAGAAAGAGACCGTGGGCGAGATTTCCGCCGCGGCGCAGGTGATGCGCGAGTTCGCCAACAAGGTGACGGTGAATCACGTCGAGAATTTCGTCGACATCGTCGGCACCGGCGGCGACGGCTCGCACACCTTCAATATTTCGACCGCCTCGATGTTCGTGGCCGCCGCCGCGGGCGCGCGCATCGCCAAGCACGGCAACCGGGGCGTCAGCTCCAAGTCGGGCAGCGCGGACGTGCTGGAGGCGCTCGGCGTCAACATCATGCTGACGCCCGAGCAGGTCGGCCAGTGCATCGAGCAGACCGGCATCGGCTTCATGTTCGCGCCCACGCACCATCCGGCCATGAAGAACGTGGCCCCGATCCGCAAGGAAATGGGCGTGCGCACCATCTTCAACATCCTCGGACCGCTGACCAATCCGGCCGGCGCGCCCAACATCCTGATGGGCGTGTTCCACCCGGACCTCGTCGGCATCCAGGTCCGCGTGATGCAGCGCCTCGGCGCGCGCCACGCGCTGGTGGTCTACGGCAAGGACGGCATGGACGAGGTGTCGCTGGGCGCCGCCACGGTGGTGGGCGAACTGAAGGACGGCGAGGTGCGCGAGTACGAAATCCATCCGGAAGACTTCGGCCTGCAGATGATCTCCAATCGCGGCCTGAAGGTGGCCGATGCGAACGAATCGAAGGAGATGCTGCTCGAAGCACTGACCAATGTGCCGGGCACGCCGCGCGAGATCGTCTCGCTCAATGCGGGCACCGCCCTCTATGCTGCTAACGTGGTCGACTCCATCGGCGACGGCATCCTGCGCGCGCGGGAGGCCATCGCCAGCGGCGCGGCGCGCGAGAAGCTCGACCAGTTCGTGCGCGCCACCCAGCAGTTCAAGTAACGCAGCCTCCGAGCATCCGTATCGCCATGTCAGACATCCTCGACAAGATTTTGGCCGTCAAGGCCGACGAAGTGGCCGCCGCCCGCAAGAAGCGCGACCTGCCCAGCCTGCGCGCCGAGGCCGAAGCCCTGCGCCACGAAGCCGGCCTCGCCCCGCGCGGCTTCGAGAAGGCCCTGCGCGAGAAGATCGCCGCCGGCCACGCGGGCGTGATCTCCGAAGTGAAGAAGGCCTCGCCGTCCAAGGGCGTGCTGCGCGAGCACTTCGTGCCCGAGGCCATCGCCGAGAGCTACGCGGAGCACGGCGCGGCCTGCCTGTCGGTGCTGACCGACGAGAAGTTCTTCCAGGGCCATGCCGACTTCCTGAAGCGTGCCCGCGCCGCCTGCGACCGGCCCGCACTGCGCAAGGACTTCATGGTCGACCTCTACCAGGTCTACGAGGCCCGGACCTGGGGCGCCGACTGCATCCTGCTGATCGTGGCCGCGCTGGACCAGGGACTGATGACCGAGCTCGAAGCCTGCGCGCACGAACTCGGCATGGACGTGCTGGTGGAAGTCCACGGCGACGACGAACTCGACCGCGCGCTGCGCCTGAAGACGCCACTGGTCGGCGTCAACAACCGCAACCTGCGGACGTTCGAGGTGTCGCTGGACAACACCCTCGGCCTGCTGCCGCACATGCCGGCCGACCGCCTGGTGGTGACCGAGTCCGGCATCCGTACCCCGGACGACGTGAAGCGGATGCGCGACGCGAACGTGCATGCGTTCCTGGTGGGCGAGGCGTTCATGCGCGCGGCCGATCCGGGGAAGGAACTGGCGCGGTTGTTTGCGTAGCAGGTTTTCTCCCTCGCCCCGCACGGGGAGAGGGCTGGGGAGAGGGGTGGTATGGCAAGGTGCCACGCCGGCAGAACCGCCTGCCCTCTCCCCCGCCCCTCTCCCGCAGGCGGGAGAGGGGAGAAACAGACAGTATTTCAAACTCTTGCGGGGCTCCTCCCATGGCGCAGGAAATCGAACTCAAGCTCGCCGTGCCCGACATCGCCCTGGCCGTCGTGGCGGCATGGCTTGACGCCAATGGCGCGCCGCAGGGTGAGGGCACGCTGCTCAACGTCTACCTCGATACCCCGGCGCGCGACCTCGCGCAGGCGCGCGCCGCGCTGCGCCTGCGCCGCAAGGGCGAGCGCTGGCTGCAGACGCTGAAGACCGCCGGCAACAGCCAGGGCGGCCTGGCCACGCGCAACGAATGGGAAATGGGAATCGCCGGCGAAGCCGTCGAACTCGATGCCTTTCCCGACGAGGCCCGCACGCTCCTCGCGCCGCTGGCCAACCGCCTCGCGCCGGTCTTTCGCACCGACTTCGTCCGCCGTACCTGGCTGATCGCGGAAGGCAACGCCCGGATCGAGGCCGCGCTGGACACCGGCAGCATCACGGCCGGCGACCGCAACGAGCGTATCCAGGAAGTCGAACTGGAATGGCTGTCGGGCGACAACGCCCAGGCCGGCAACACCTTGCAAGCCCTCGCCCGCCGCCTGCAGGCGGTGGCCCCACTCACCCCATCCGATCTCAGCAAGGCCGCCCGCGGCTACCGGCTGGCCGGATCCTGATGTTCCCGATGCAGGCCGATCTCTTCGCCGTTCCCGACACGCCCGTCACCGTCCCCACCCTCCAGCAACAGGCCGACGCCCTGCCCCCGGGCTGGCGCAGGCTGCTCGCCCCCTGCATCGGCACCGCCGCCTGGCGCGAACTGGGCGGCTTTGTCGACGGCGAGCGCGAGGCCGGCAAGCCGGTCTATCCGCACGACGTCTTCCACGCGCTGCACCTGACGCCGCCCGAATCGGTGAAGGTGGTGATCCTCGGGCAGGACCCGTATCACGGCACCGGCGTCGTCGGCGGGCAGGAAGTGCCGCAGGCGCACGGGCTGGCGTTCTCCGTCCCGGCGGGCGTGAAAGTGCCGCCGAGCCTGCGCAACATCTTCAAGGAGATCGCGGCGGAGTTCGGCGCAGCCCCACCCGACAGCGGCAACCTCGAAGGCTGGGCGCGGCAGGGCGTGCTGCTGCTGAACACCGTGCTGACCGTCGAGCAGGGCCAGGCCGCGAGCCATGCCCGGCGCGGCTGGGAAGGGGTGACCGACTGCCTCATACAGGCGCTGGCAACCTCCCGGCCCAATCTGGTCTTCCTGCTCTGGGGCAGTCACGCGCAGGCCAAGAAGCCGCTGCTGGGCGACGCCCACTGCGTGCTAGAAGCGCCGCACCCGTCGCCGTTGTCGGCGCACCGGGGCTTCCTCGGCTGCGGCCATTTCCGCGCCGCCAACGCGTGGCTGGAACAGCACGGCGCGGCACCGGTGGACTGGCTGGCCGCCTGACGCGAACGGGCCGGCAGGATCACTCCGTCGGCCGCCAGTCGAAGCTCTCGAAGATCTCGACTTCCGGCCCGGCGGACTGGACTTCCAGCTGCAGCACATCGGCCGCCGGCGGTCCGCGCCGCATCCAGTCGCGCAGCCTTTCAAGCTGGTCGACCGGCCCCGACGCCACCGCCTCGACCGATCCGTCGGCCCGGTTGCGCACCCAGCCGCGCAGGCCGAGCGCCAGCGCCATGTCCAGGCAGTTGGCCCGGTAGCCCACGCCCTGCACGCGGCCGTACACCCTGAAGCGCCAGGTTTCCATGCTCGTGTCCTCCGTGTCCGGCACCGTCCGCAAGATTGTGCCCAGAACTGTCATGTTGCCACGGTAAACTATCCGGTCGTTCCGGGCGTTACCAGGAAAGGCGACGCCACGCGGCATGATGCCCGCGTCACCTGGCTGCGACCTCGCTGCGACCCGTGTACGCCCCCTGTGCGCCCCCTCTTCCCAATTTCCATGACGCAGCCCGCAGATCAACTCTCCGCCAAGCCCGCACCCGGCTTCGACAGCCAGTTGCTCGCCAACGCGCCGAACCGCTTCGACCTGGCGCTGCTGCCGATCATCCTCGCCGTGATCGTGATGGTGGCCTACGCCGCCCAGCAGATGAACGCGCCGTTCCAGCCGGGCGAGCCGCTGGAAGTCACGCTCGACGTGTCCTACCTGCCCTACTACCTGATGCGCACCAGCATCCGCATGCTGGCGGCACTGGGCGCGTCGCTGCTGTTCTCGCTGGCGTTCGCGGCGCTGGCGTCGAAGAGCCGCACGGCCGAGAAGGTGATGGTGCCGGCGCTCGACATCCTGCAATCGATCCCCGTGCTCGGCTTCCTGTCGATCACCGTCACCGGCTTCATCGCCCTCTTCCCGGGCAACATCGCCGGCGTGGAATGCGCGGCGATCTTCGCCATCTTCACGTCGCAGGCGTGGAACATGGCCTTCAGCCTGTACCAGTCGTTCCGCACCATCCCCGGCGACCTGCTCGAAGCCGCCGCCATGTTCCGGCTCTCGCCGTGGCAGCGTTTCTGGCGGCTGGAAGTGCCGTTCGCCATGCCGGGGCTGCTGTGGAACATGATGATGTCGATGTCGGGCGGCTGGTTCTTCGTGGTGGCGTCGGAGGCCATCTCCGTGTCGGGCAACGACATCCGCCTGCCGGGCATCGGCTCGTATATCGCGCTGGCCATCCAGCAGCAAAACCTGGCGGCGATCGGCTGGGCCATCCTCGCCATGCTGGTGGGCATCCTGCTGTACGACCAGTTGCTGTTCCGCCCGCTGGTGGCGTGGGCCGACCGCTTCCGCTTCGAGACGATGTCGTCCGACAAGGAGCCGGAGTCGTGGCTGCTGAACCTGCTGCGCCGCTCGGAGTGGGTGCATGCGCTGCTCAGCCGCTCCGCCGCGCTGGCCGGGCGCACGCTGTCGTGGGGCGCGCGCGCGCCGCGCATCGAACAGCCGGCCGACGCCGTGCCGGTCAGTACGCCGCGCGACCATATCGCCAACGCGGTAATCCTGGTGGTGTCGCTGGCGGCGCTCGGGCGCGTGGGCTACTTCGTGCACAGCGAGGTGGGCTGGACCGAGGTCGGCCATGTGATCTGGCTCGGCACGATCACCATGGTGCGCGTGCTGGTGCTGATCGCCCTGGCGGCGGTGGTCTGGGTACCGATCGGCATCCGCATCGGCCTGAACCCGAAGGTGGCGCGCGTGGCCCAGCCGGTGGCGCAGTTCCTCGCCGCCTTCCCGGCCAACCTGATGTTCCCGCTGGCGGTGATGCTGATCGCCCGCTTCAGCCTGAATCCGGAGATCTGGCTCAGCCCGCTGATGATCTTCGGCACGCAGTGGTACATCCTGTTCAACGTGGTGGCCGGCGCCAGCAGCATCCCGACCGAGCTGAAGCTGGCGGCGCGCAACTTCGGGCTGCGCGGCTGGCTGATGTGGCGGCGCTTCCTGATCCCGGCCGTGTTCCCCAGCCTGCTGACCGGGCTGGTGACGGCGGCGGGCGGCTCGTGGAATGCGAGTATCGTGTCGGAGTACGTGACCTGGGGCGACCACACGCTGGTGGCGACCGGGCTGGGCAGCTACATCGCCGAGATGACGGCCAAGGGCGACTTCCCGCGCATCGCGCTGGGCATCGGCGTGATGGCGCTGTTCGTGGTGGGTTTCAACCGGCTGCTGTGGAACCGTCTCTATCAACTCGCGCAAGAGCGCACCCGCCTGTGACTTCCGCATGAGCGAACAAAACCCCATCACGGATACCGTGCCGGTCATCGAACTGCGCGGCGTCGCCAAGATCTTCCGCACCGCCGACCGCACCGACCGCGCCGTGCTCGAAGGCGTCGACCTGACGCTGCGGCAGGGCGAGATCGTCGCCATGCTCGGCAAGTCCGGCTCGGGCAAGTCGACCCTGCTGCGCATCATGGCCGGCCTGGTCGGCGCCGACCGCGGCGAGGTGCGCTTTCGCGGCGAGCGCCTGCATGGCACGGCCGAGGGCATTGCCATGGTGTTCCAGTCGTTCGCGCTGTTCCCGTGGCTGACGGTGCAGCAGAACGTGGAACTCGGGCTGGAGGCGCAGGGCGTGCCCAAGGACGAGCGCGCGCGCCGGGCCGAGGCGGCCATCGACATGATCGGCCTGTCCGGCTACAACAGCGCCCTGCCGCGCGAACTGTCGGGCGGCATGCGCCAGCGCGTGGGCATCGCCCGGGCGATGGTGACGCAGCCCGACCTGCTGCTGATGGACGAGGCCTTCTCCGCGCTCGACGTGCTGACCGGCGAAACGCTGCGCGACGAGATGCTGGAACTGTGGGAGACGGGCCGCGCCAACATCAAGAGCATCCTGATCGTCTCGCACAACATCGAGGAAGCGGTGATGATGGCCGACCGCATCGTCATCCTGTCGAGCGACCCCGGCCGCGTGCGCGCCGAGGTCCGCGTGCCCTTCCCCCGCCCCCGCAACCGCGACTCGGCCCAGGTACGCGCGCTGATCGACGAGGTCTACGCGCTGATGACCTCCCCCGCCGCGCTGGGGCCCCGCGTGGCGGCCATGGCCGCCGCCCAGCAGATCGGCTACCGCCTGCCGGACGCCGACGTCAGCCAGATGGAGGCCATTCTCGACATGCTGTGCGAGTCGCCCTTCAACGGCCGCGCCGACCTGCCGCACCTGGCCGACGAAGCCGGCCTCACCGACGACGACCTGCTGCCCGCCTGCGAAGCGCTGCAATTGCTGCAACTCGCCACCATCGAGCGCGGCGACATCCTCGCCACGCCGCTCGGCCGCCGCTACTACGAGACCGACCCACCGGAACGCAAGGTGCTGTTCGGCCAGCAGTTGCTGGAGCACGTGGCGCTGTCCGCGCATATCCGCCGCGAACTGGAAGGCGCCGAGGACGGCGAGATCAAGGAAGAACAGGTGCTGCGCGAACTGGAGGCGTTCCTCAAGCCCGAGGAGGCCGAACGCGTGCTGACCGTCGCCATCGACTGGGGGCGGCATGGCGAGGTGTACGAGTACATCTACAACAGCGGGATGCTGACGTTGCCGAAGCCGGAAACGGTGCAGGACGAGTTGGGCGACGGCTGAACGCTATCCCTCCAGGTGTTCCTCCCCTCTCCCTCAGGGAGAGGGGTTGGGGGTGAGGGCGAGCGCAAGCTCGCGGCGTTATCGCCCGACGATACGCCTTCCCTCACCCCCGCCCCTCTCCCAAGGGGAGAGGGGAGAAAGCCATCGGTATCAAACCCGCTCCAGCGCCCGATGCGGCAACCCCGGCAACTCCACCACAATCCCATCCCCCGGCCGCACCGGCCCGGATTCCAGCACCACCGCCATCACCCCCGCCTTGCGCACCAGCGCACCCGCGGCGTCGTGCGCCAGCACCTCCTTCAGCAGCCCCGTCCGGAACGCCTCGATCTGCGCGCACGGGTTGCGCAGGCCGGTCAGTTCGACCAGCGCATCCCGCCCCAACCGCAGCCGCGTGCCGACGGGCAGCGCCAGCAGGTCCACGCCCCGCGTCGTCACGTTCTCCCCGAGATCCCCGGCGCCGATATCGAACCCGGCAGCAGCAAGGTCGATATGCAATTCCGACGGAATCAGGTGTACCTGTCGCAGGTTGGGCTGCGTGGGATCGACGCGCACGCGCGAGCGGTGCTTCACGGTGACGCCGGCGTGGGCATCGCCTTCCACGCCGAGACCCGCCTGCAGGCGGATGCCGGGCTGCACGTCCTTGCTGAAGCCGTGCACGGCGCTGCGTGCCACGGCGGTCACGATGGCTGTCATGCGGGAATCTCCTCGCGTGCGGCGGTGGCCGGTTGCGGTGCCACGGCCGGATATCCGGCAGAGAACACCAGCCGCCCCGCCGACCACGTCTGCGTGACCAGCGGCTGCCCCGCCACCTCGGCCACCGCGACCAGGTCGGCCCGCAGTCCCGCGCGCAGGCTGCCGCGGTCGGACAGGCCGCAGGCCTGCGCCGGGTTCGACGTCACCAGCCGCACCGCCTCGTGCAACGGCAGCGCAGCCTCGCGCGCGGCGGTGTAGGCGGCGGCGATCAGCGTGGACGGCTGGTAGTCCGCACAGAGGATGCTCGCCACGCCGGCGCGGATGGCGTCGATGGCGCGCATCGAGCCGCTCTGGCTCAGCCCGCGCACCACGTTGGGCGCGCCGAGGATGGTCGGCAGGCCGTGCCCGACGGCGGCGCGGGCGGTCTCCAGGTTGATCGGGAACTCGCTCATCCGCACGCCGAGCGCGTGCATGGTGGCGATGCGTTCGGGCGAGTCGTCGTCATGGCTCGCGGCGGGAATGCCCCGCTTGCGCGCCATCGCCAGCAGCCGGTCGACGCGCTCGCCCGCCCCTTCCTGCGCGGCGGTCTTGCGCGCGGCGACCTCGGCGGCTTCGTCGCGGCTCATGCCGTGGTTGCCCATCATGTAAGCGAGGTATGCGTCGAGCGTCTTGAACTGCCCTTGGCCCGGCGAGTGGTCCATCACGGAGAGCAGGTCGACCAGGCCCGCTTCCATCAGCGCCTCCATGACCGGCATCGCGGCGGCATCGGTCACTTCATAGCGGCAGTGGACGCGGTTGTCGACCAGTGCGTGCGGGCGGAACGCGGCGATGGCGCGCACGGCGGCGGCCGCCGTGTCGTTGTTGCGCACGCCGAACTCGCGGCTGGCGAACGACAGCGCGTGATACGGCGTAGTGATGCCGGCGGCCGCGTTGCGCCGGTCGACCTGGGCTACGGCGAAGGCGAGCGGGAACAGCACGCGGGCGCGCGGCTCGGCTTCCTTCTCGATGGCGTCGCAGTGGACGTCGATCAGGCCGGGCATGAGCGCCTGGCCGCCGAGGTCGATCACCTGCGCATGGCGGGGCACGCGCTGCGGCTCGGGCGCGATGGCGGCGATGCGGCCGTCCTCGATCAGCAGCGCGCTGTCGGGCGCCGTGCCATCCGGCAGGATGAGCCGCGCGCGGGTCAGGTAGGTGGCGGACATTGGGGACACTCCGGTCAGCACGCGGCGCGGGCGGGTTGCAGGGGGAGCAGGCGCGTGGCGACGGCGTCGCGCACGGCCTCGTCGTGGAATATGCCGATCAGGCAGCGGCCGGCGGCCATCGCCTCGCGCATGAGGTCGACCACCACGGAACGGTTGTCGGCGTCGAGCGAGGCGGTGGGCTCGTCGAGCAGCAGCACGGGATGGTCGGCAATGAGGCCGCGCGCGATGTTGACGCGCTGCTGCTCGCCGCCCGAGAAGGTGGCGGGCGGCAGGTGCCACAGGCGCTGCGGCAAGTTCAGGCGGGCCAGCAGGCCGGCGGCGCGCTCGCGGGCGTCGTCGGCATCGAAGCCGCGCTGGCGCAGCGGCTCGGCCACCACATCGACCGCACCCACGCGCGGGATGGCCCGCAGGAACTGGCTGACGTAGCCGATCACGTCGCGCCGCAGTTGCAGTACGCGCCGGGCCGGGGCGTCGGTCAGTTCGACCCATTCGTCGTTGGCGCCCTTGCTCACGTCGCGCAGGCGAATGGAGCCCGCAGTCGCCAGATAGTTGCCGTACAGGCAGCGCAGCAGCGTGCTCTTGCCGGTGCCCGACGGGCCGGACAGCACGAGGCATTCGCCGCGCGCGGCATCGAAGGCGACGTTCTCCAGCACCGGCAACGCGAGGCCGCCCTGGTTGTGCAGCGTGAACGTCTTGCCGAGGCCGCTGACCTCGACGAGCTTGTCATGGGGGGTTGTCATGTCGGCGCTTCAGGCTTGCAGGATGGAAGAGACCAGCAGCTGCGTGTACGGATGCTGCGGGTCGTCGAGGATCTGGTCGGTCAGGCCGCTCTCGACCACGCGTCCGCCCTGCATCACCAGCGTGCGGTGCGCGAGAAGTCGGGCCACGGCCAGGTCGTGCGTGACGATGATGGCGGCGAGGCCGAGGTCGCTCACGAGCCCGCGCAGCAGGTCGAGCAGGCGGGCCTGCACGGAGACGTCGAGCGAAGCGGTGGGCTCGTCCATGAACACCAGCCGCGGATGGGTGACGAGGTTGCGCGCGATCTGCAGGCGCTGCTGCATGCCGCCCGAGAAGGCCTCGGGCGCGTCGTCGAGGCGGCCGCGGTCGATCTCCATCTTGTGCAGCCAGTCGCCCGCCGCCTGCCGCAACTCGCCGTAGTGGCGCTCGCCCACTGCCATCAGCCGCTCGGCGATATTGGCGCCGGCGCTCACCTGCATGCGCAGCCCGTCGCGAGCGTGCTGGCGGACGAACCCCCAGTCGGTGCGCGCCAGCAGGCGCAGGCGGGCCGACGACAGCGTGGCGAGGTCGACCATGCCCTGCTCGCGCAGGTCATAGTGGATGCTGCCCGACTGCGGCGCTGCCTGCATCGACACGGCCTGCAGCAGCGTGCTCTTGCCCGAGCCGGACTCGCCGACCACGCACAGCACTTCGCCGGGATAGAGGTCGAAGCTGACGTCGCGGCAGCCGTGGATGCCGTCCCAGGTGCGGGTCAGGTGGCGTACCGAAAGCAGGGCGCCGTTCATGGGACCGTTCATGCCTGCTCCTTCGTGGCCTGGCGCGTGGCGCAGTACTCGGTGTCGGAGCACACGAACATGCGGCCGCCGGCGTCGTCGGTGATGATCTCGTCGAGGTAGCTGTCGGTCGCCCCGCACTGGGCGCAGCAGCCGTCCCACTTTTCGACGGTGAACGGGTGATCCTCGAAATCCAGGCTCTTGACCCGCGTGTACGGCGGCACCGCGTAGACCCGCTTCTCGCGGCCGGCGCCGAACAGCATCAGCGCGGGGCTGCGGTCGAGCTTGGGGTTGTCGAACCTGGGGATCGGCGACGGCCGCATCATGTAGCGGCCATTGACGTTCACCGGATAGTCGTAAGTCGTGGCGATGTGGCCGTGGCGGGCGATGTCCTCGTACAGCTTCACGTGCATGGCACCGTACTCGGCCAGCGCGTGCATGGTGCGCGTCTCGCGCTCGCTCGGCTCCAGCCAGCGCAGCGGCTCGGGGATGGGCACCTGGAAGACCATGATCTGCCCGGCCGCCAGCGGCGTCTCGGGAATGCGGTGGCGGGTCTGGACGATGGTCGCCTGCGCGGTGCGCTCGGTGGTCCGCACGCCGGCCACGCGCGCGAAGAAGCGGCGGATATTGATGGCGTTGGTGGTGTCGTCCGAGCCCTGGTCGATGACCTTGAGTACGTCGTCATGGCCGATCAGCGCGGCCGTGACCTGGATGCCGCCGGTGCCCCAGCCGTAGGGCAGCGGCATCTCGCGGCTGCCGAACGGGACCTGGTAGCCGGGGATGGCCACGGCCTTGAGCAGCGCGCGGCGCAGCATGCGCTTGGTGGACTCGTCGAGGTAGCCGAAGTTGAAGTGCGGGTCGCGGGCCACGGTGGTGTTGGCTGCGGTAGTCATGCCTGCGTCTCCTGCTGCTCGGTATTCCGTCGTCCCCGCGAAAGCGGGGACCCAGCGTCTTGTTCCGGCGCCGTGAACGACGCTGGGTCCCCGCCTGCGCGGGGACGACGTTGGAGGTGATCTTTCTCGTCGCGCTCGGCGCGCATGCGGCGCAGCAGTTCGAGATTGGTCTGGAAGTCCACGTAGTGCGGCAGCTTCAGATGCTGCACGAAGCCGGAGGCCTCGACGTTGTCGCTGTGATAGAGCATGAATTCGATGTCGTTGGCGGGCGAGCCGGCGCTTTCGCCGAGTTCTTCCGCGCGCATCGCACGGTCGGCCAGTGCCATCGACATCGCCTTGCGCTCGCCGTAGCCGAACACGAGGCCGTAGCCGCGCGTGAAGCGGGGGCCGGCGTCGGCGTCGCCGGCGAAGTGGCTCACCATCTGGCACTCGGTCAGTTCGATCTCGCCAATGGTCACGGCGAAGCCGAGTTCCTCGACGAACAGTTCCACCTCGGCACTGCCGTAGCGGATCTCGGCGGCGAAGGGGTGCGAGTTGCCGTAGCCGCGCTGGGTCGAATAGCCCATCGACAGCAGGAAGCCCTCGTCGGCGCGCGCCAGGTTCTGCAAACGGGTGGCGCGGTCGGCCGGGAAGGACAGCGGCTCGCGTGTCAGGTCGACCGGTGCCGGGTCGCCTTCGGCGGGACGGTCGGGCTCGATCAAAGCCTCGCGCTCCAGCAGGTCGGTGACGCGCGGCATGTGCGAGGCGAGCGGTTCGGCGGCGGGAGGCAATCGGTCAGCGTGCCCGGCGCTGCGTTCGGCCGCGAGCGAGAAGTCGAGCAGGCGCTGGGTGTAGTCGTAGGTCGGCCCGAGCACCTGTCCGCCCGGCACGTCCTTGAAGGTGGACGAGATGCGGCGCTGCAACTGCATCGTGCCGGTATCGACCGGCAGCGTGTAGCCGAAGCGCGGCAGCGTGGTGCGGTACGCGCGCAGCAGGAAGACGGCCTCGATCAGGTCGCCCGCGGCCTGCTTGATAGCGAGCGCGGCGAGGTCTTCGTCGTGCAGCGAACCCTCGGCCATCACGCGGGACACGGCCAGCGGCATCTGCTCGCGGATCTGCGCCAGCGCGAGTTCGGGCACGGCGGTGTCGCCGCGGCGGTAGTCGTCCAGCAGACGGTAGGAATTGAGGATGGCGCGCTCGCCACCCTTGACGGCAACGTACATGGTCAGTCCTCCACGCGCGTGGTGCGCGGCAGTGCGCAGAAGGCGCTGCCGCTGGTCAGCAGCAGGTCGACGCCGAGCGGGAAGCGCGCGTGATTGGCGCGCCATTGCGGCACGAAGTCGGCGGGCAGGCCGGCCGGTGCGAGCACCTGTGTCGATTCGATGCCGGGGCCGCGCAGCAGCAGCGCGCGGCCGCCGTCGAGGGCGGGCAGTTCGAGCAGCAGCGTGGCGGAGCGGTCGGGAAATTCGGGATCGCCCTGCGCGCACGCGGCGAGCGCGGGAGCGGCGAAGCCGGCGGGCACGGCGACGAACGCGGCGTCTGCCGGCATCGCCGCGAACGGACAGCCGCAGTGGAAGCGGAGGAAGGCGCGCGCCGATTCGGGTACGCCGGCGGGGAGCCAGACGGGGGTGTCGGCGTCGGCCAGCGTGAGCAGCAGGCGGGCCATGGCGGGCGAGAGGCCGTCCGGCACGCCGCTGCCGGCGTCCGCCGTGCCGAGGGTGCCGGGTCGCGCCATGGCGTCGAGCGCGGCGCGGAAGGTCTGCTGCGCGGCGGTGACGGGGTCGTCGAAGCCGGGTTGCAAATCGAGTGTCATCGTCATCAGTCCTCTCCGCGCACCATCGTGAAGAACTCCACGCGCGTCTGCGCGGCCACGGCGGCCTGCGCGGCGCGGCGCGCGGCATGCGCCTCGGCCAGCGGGCCGATCACCGCGTGCTGCACGCAGTCGTGCCAGGCGGGCTGCTGCAGCAGGGCGTCGAGCACGGCGGCCTGCTCGGCGTGGCGCAGGCTGCGGCCCTGCACGTAGGCGGTGCCGACGATCTGGGCGTCCTGTGCCCCACCGTCCGGCTCCAGCGTGACCGCGCAGCGCGACACGGTGGTCTCGCCAAGATTGAATTGCGTGCCGGTGCCGCCCGTGCGGGCGCGCACCATCGCCATGCCGCATTGCGGCTGCCGCAGGAAGCGGTAGGCCGGCAGCGCGTGCTGTTGCGCCAGGCTGGCGTAGGCCTCGCCGAGTGCGTCGTCGCCGGCGAGTGCCAGCACGCGCATCCACACCGCCCGCGCGGCCACCGCGTCGGTGTCGTTCGACCGATCCGTCATGTTCCGAATGCCCCTATACGTCTATACGTTTAGATGTAGACTCGCTATCACCGCTGGCACTAGACCATATGCGGATGAACCTTTCGTGACGCGTTGAGCGTGGCAAAGGGGCAATGCCCATCGGGCTGTACAACCGGGCAACAATGACGGGTTGGATGGCAGAAAGGATGCGGACGTGGAACCGGAAGTCGAACGCGCGGAAGTGGAACGTGGCTGTGGCGTGGCGGTGTGGCGGCAGATCGGCGAGGCGCTGGCCGACGACATCCGCAACAAGGCCTGGGCGCCCGGCGAGCAACTGCCGCCCGAAGCGGCGCTGGCGTCGCGCTTCGCCGTCAACCGGCACACCATCCGCCGCGCCATGACGGAACTGGCGCAGAGCGGGCTCGTGCGCATCGAGCAGGGTCGCGGCACCTTCGTGCAGGAGCACGCCATCGCCTACGCCATCGGCCGCCGCACGCGCTTTTCGCGCAACCTGGCGAGCCAGGGGCTGCGGGGTCACACCGAGCTGCTGGAGTCGGGCACGCTGCAGGCGCCCGAGGTGGCGAAGCAACTCGGCCTCGCGCGCAACGCCACGCTGCTGCGCGTGCGCATGCTCGGTCGCGCCGAGGGACGCGCCATCGACGTGGGCGAGCACTTCTTCGAGGCCGCGCGCTTCCCGGGCCTTCCCGACGCATTGCGTGCCGACGGCTCGATCTCGCGCGCGCTGGCCGAGGCGGGCGTGGCGGACTACACGCGCAAGTGGTCGCGCATCACCGCCACCATGCCCGACGTTGCGCTCGCCCGCCTGCTCGGCCAGCCGCGCACGCGGCCCGTGCTGCAGGTTGAGGCCCTCAACGTCGACCCGGACGGCAAGCCGCTGCAGTACAGCCAGGTGCGCTTCGCGGGCGACTGGGTGCAACTGACCGTGGCCGACGAGGCATAACGTCCGGTTTCCGACATACACCTGTCACGGCCAACGGCTAAGTTAGTCCCATGGACATCCAGACCAATACCCGCAACGCGATCGCCGGCCTCACCGGCCGCCGCGTGCTCGGCGCCGGCGGCGTCGGCCACGCCACGCTGGCCTTCCGCAAGGGCCGCATCGACACCCGTACCGCGCCCGCCGCCGACTGCCTCGACGCCGGCGACCTGCTAGTGCTGCCCGGCATCGTCGACCTGCACGGCGACGCCTTCGAACGCTCGGTCATGCCGCGCCCGGGCGTCAGCTTCAGCCACCACTGCGCGCTGCTCGACGTGGACCGCCAACTGCTCGCCAATGGCATCACCACCGAGTACCACGGCCTCACGCTCTCGTGGGAAGGCGGCCTGCGCGGCGACGCCAACGCGCTGCGCATGTTCGAGGCGCTGCAGGCATTGCGTCCGCAGCTTGGCGCGAACCATCTCGTCCACCTGCGCTTCGAGGCCTGTCACCTCGACGGCGTGGACCTGGCGCTGCGATGGATGGCAGACGGGCGCGTGGCCCTGCTCGCCATCAACGATCACCTGCCGATGCTGGCGCGCCGCGTCGGCAATCCGCAACGCATGGCGCAGTACGCCGAGCGCGCCGAGTGCAGCCCCGAGGAATTCATCGAACGCCTGCGCACGGCCCAGGCCCGCGAAGCGGAAGTCGCACCCGCCGTCGCGCGGCTCATCAGCGCCGCGCGCAAGGCAGGCCTGCCCGTCGCCTCGCATGACGACCCCGACTCCGCCACGCGCCAGCAATACCATCGCCAGGGCTGCACCATCGCCGAATTCCCGCTGACGCCCGACGTCGCGCGCCTCGCCCGCCACCTCGGCGACGACACCGTGTTCGGCGCGCCCAACGTGCTGCGCGGCGGCAGCCATACCGGTGCGCCCGACGCCACCGAGATGATCGCCACCGGCCTGTGCACGGTGCTCGCCTCTGACTACTACTACCCCGCGCCGCTGCATGCCGCGCTGCGCATCGCGCAACTCGGCGTGCTCGACCTGAGCTCCGCGTGGGCGCTGGTGTCGCGCAATCCCGCCCACGCCGCTGGCCTGCGCGACCGCGGCGCCCTCACGCACGGCCTGCGCGCCGACGCCATCCTGGTTGACGATAGCCAACCCGGCCTGCCACGTGTCTGTGCGACCATCGTCGGCGGCGCGCTGCATTTCGCCGCGCACGCCTTCCGCTATGTCGCGCCGCTTGTCGTTGCCTGAGTGCGGCGCGAACGCTGCATAGGTCCTGTATGCATCCCGTTTGAGTGCTGTGTGATTACCGCATGAGCCAGAGCCTGTCCTTCGTCCCCCGCTTCGCGGTCTATCTCGCGCCGGCCGAGCCCTACTGGCGCATCGGCAACCAGTGGCTCGGCCGCTGCGCCGCCACCGATGCCGTCCTCGACGGCCAGTCGCGCCCGCTGGAATGGGTACGCGAACCGGCGCGCTACGGGCTGCACGCCACGCTGAAGGCGCCCTTCCGCCTGGCCGGCCACGCCAGCCCCGCCCTGCTCGACACCCGCGCCCGCGCCTTCGCCACCGCCCGTCGGCCCTTCGCCGCCGCGCTGGCCTTGCGCGACCTGCGCGGATTCCTCGCCTGGTGCCTGGACGACAGCGCGGCCAATGCCGACGGCATCCGCCAGATGCACGCGCTCGCCGACGCCGCCGTGCGCGACTTCGACGACCTGCGCGCTCCGGCCACGCCCGCCGAACTGGCGCGCCGCCGCCCGGACGCGCTACCCGACGCCGAGCGCCGCATGCTCGAACGCTGGGGCTACCCCTACGTCTTCGACACCTTCGTCTTCCACATCACGCTGAGCGGCCAGCTCGATCCCCCCACCATGCAGTCCGCGCGCGCCAGCCTGCGCGACCTGTGCGGCGACCTGCTGCAGACACCACTGCGGGTCTGGGGTGTCAGCCTCTACGTGCAGCCGGCGGAAGATGCTGACTTCGTCGTCGCGCGCCACTACGGCTTCGACGGCAGCACGGTGGATGGCGCCGGGGCCTCGTTCCTGGGAGCGCGGGAATGAGCCGGCTGGTCTATGTGATGGGGCCGTCCGGCAGTGGCAAGGACAGCCTGCTGCGCGCACTCCGCGACCGCCTCGGGCCGCGTGACCGCGTGGTGATCGCGCATCGCTACATCACGCGCGAGAGCGATGGCCATGAGGCGTCGGTGCCGCTGTCGGAAGAAGAATTCGCGCGCCGCGCGGCGCTGGGGTGCTTTGCGCTGCAGTGGCACAGCCATGGGCTGCGTTACGGTGTCGGCATCGAGATCGATGACTGGATGGCGCGGGGGCTGACGGTAGTGGTCAATGGCTCGCGCGAGCATCTTGGCGTTGCGCATGCCCGCTATCCATCGCTACGGGCGGTGAATGTGACGGTGGGGTCCGAGGTGCTGGCGCGCCGGCTGCACGAGCGCGGGCGGGAGGATGCGTCGGCAGTAATGGCGCGGTTGGCGCGGGCGGCGCAGCCGTTTGCGGTGCCTGCGGGGTGTCGGCTGGTGACGCTGGATAACAGTGGGGCGTTGGAGGATGGGGCTGCGGTGTTGCTCGATGTGGTGTTGCCGGCGGTTGCTGTTTGAGGCTGCTTGAGTTCTCTCTCGCTGTTGCTTCGTAGCCTTTGTTTGGTTCATCGAGGAATTCCGGGGAAGGCTGCCCGGATCTTCAGGAAGAAGTACTCCTCGTCGCGGTAGCCGTAGGCACGGCGCTTGATGACTTTGATAGTGTTGTTGATGCCTTCGACGAT
>Ga0160472_100482_pt1 | contig 27313 bp, 21 predicted proteins | sample HID1973M_E11MG_FD_108267 | JGI IMG/M metagenome (GOLD analysis project Ga0160472, IMG submission 108267) | Enriched mosquito-associated microbial communities from UW Madison campus, WI, USA - HID1973M_E11 MG | ecosystem: Host-associated > Arthropoda: Insects > Digestive system > Unclassified ... | reverse complement strand
GCGGGCCCACGGAGCAGGACCGGAGCGAGGGCATGCCGAGCCACAGCGAGGCACCGAACGACAGGGGCATGAGCGTTTGGTTACTTTGCGCTTTTCAAAGTGACCCGCTGTAAGAGCGGAACCCATAGTGGCCGTGACCCAAACAACGGATATGTACACCCACAAACCCGCGTCGCCTGACAGACCATCGCGAGCAGGCTCCTACAGAGGACCGCGACCCGCCGTAAGGGCGGAACCAATAGCGGCCGTTGAGGCAGGAATGGATATGTACACCTGCAAGCCAGCGCCGACTGACAGACCATCGCGAGCAGGCTCGCTCCTACAACGAATGGCGCAAGCCCCCAAACCATTCGCCCATGAAAAAGCCCACATACAGTGGGCTTTTCATCAAAACTCAGCCTTCAGGCGTACCCCCTGAGAGCCTCCGGTGGAATAAACGCCTCAAGCTCATCCTCCACCGCTTCGATAATTCGTTCCACGTCGGCGGCGTTCATCACCGTCGCACAGGGAATGCCGGCTATGGCGATCATGGTCTCGCCCGTGGCACGGTCAAAAAGTCGGGCGATCATACTGCCCGGTGCATCCATGCTCGCCTCGAATCCCATGGGATGAAAATGCCAGCGCATCAACTGGCAGGCGTTTGGAAACGTGACCTTGCTAAACCCTTTATTCATATGTTGCCCGCCTGCATCATCGAGCGCTTCCTTTAGCTCATGTATAGGAGGGAAGAACCTTCATTGGCTCAACCAGTGTCAGTCTGTAAAAGTAGCATCCGAATGTGAAAAGAATGTGGAATTTCTAAGGCCGTTTGGCGATTGATGCGAATTTGTTTGATCCAGCTCCGGGTTAATCGTTTGCGCTCGGCAAAAGGCCATCATCTGTTTAGTCGTTGAAGCGAAAGCAGAAGTTGGGCAAGCTCGGTTTTTTTCCTCGAGCCCCTTATGCACGCCGATGAAGATGGTCCGTTGCAAACCCAGGCCACGGGCGAGACGGTCATGCGTTATCACCTGCGCTGGAAGCATCGGGACCTCGATGGGGTCATGGCGCTGTATCACCCGGAGGTCGTGTACAGCGACTTTTTCCAGAACCGGGTGATGGGCCTGGCCGAATTGCGCGAGTACGTGCGCAGCAGCATGCCCCGTGATCCCGACGAGGCGCTGGAGCATTCCGACCGTATCCGCCTGGACGGCAACACCGCTTTCATTCAATACCGCATCACCCTGCGCGGCGGCGAGGGACTGGTGTCGTTCCGTGCCAGCGAGGCGATTACCGTCAAGGACGGGCTGATCTGGCGGGTCAACGAATACGCGTCCCTGGTGCACGAGCAGCCGGCAGACAAGACAACCGGCAACCAGCGCCCGGCCGTCAGCCGGCTCGGGTTGTCGCCGCGCCAGTTGAGCTTCATGGCCGATGACTTGCAGCAGTACTTCCAGCGCCAGCAACCCTATCTGGACCCGGAACTCGATCTGCAGCGGGTGGCGAAGGAGTGCGGGTACAGTCGCAACCAGATTTCCTATCTGCTCAACCAGGTGCTGGGCCAGAGCTTCTATCGCTACGTCAATCAGGCGCGCCTGGGGCATTTGCTGGCCACGCTGGAGGTTGCCACGCCGCCGGTACGTATCGATGAACTGGCCTTTGCCGCAGGGTTCAATTCGCTGTCGGCCTTTTATAGTTGTTTCCGCCAGCACACGGGTCAGTCGCCCAAGGCCTATGTAAAACAAATTTCTTTGCGTGCACGCGCGCAAGACAGCCCCTGAGGCCACGCACTAGGATCGACGCCATCGAAGTTTGAGTGGCGGAGTCTGGCATGTCGGCGTGGCGCACTATCAGTTTATGGATGGATCAGCTCGACGAGCCCCTGGTGGCGCGTCCGGCCCTGGAGCACGATCTGGATGTCGACGTGGCCATTATCGGCGCGGGCTACACGGGTCTGTGGACTGCGTATTACCTCAAGCGCCAGGCTCCGGGCTTGGACATCGCCATTATCGAAGGGCAAACCGCCGGTTTTGGTGCTTCCGGACGCAATGGCGGCTGGTTGATGGGCAATGTGCTGGGAGAGGATCGCCTGCTCGCCGGGTTGTCCCCTGAAGCGCGCCGCGCTTCCTACGATCTGCTGCACAGTATTCCTGACGAAGTGGAAATCGTCATCGAACGTGAAGGCATCGACTGCGATTATCGCAAAGGTGGCGTGTTGTACTGCGCGGCCCGTTACCCGGAGCAGGAAAACAGCCTGCGCCGCTATCTGGACGATCTCTACCGCCAGGGCCTCAACGAAAATGATTACCGCTGGCTCAGCGCTCAGCAACTGGCACAGCAGATCAGAGTGGCCAAACCCTATGGCGGCATCTTCGCGCCGCATGTTGCGACCATCAATCCGGCCAAACTGGTCAGGGGCCTGGCGCGCGCCGTTGAGCGCATGGGCGTGAAAATCTACGAGAACAGTCCGGTCACCCATTGGCAATCCGGCAGCCTGCGCACGGCGAAGGCTTCGGTGCGCAGCCGCTGGATCGTTCCGGCGGTGGAAGGATATTCCGTGACCTTGCCACCTTTGGGTCGCTATCAGTTGCCGGTGCAAAGTCTCATCGTCGCCACCGAGCCACTGTCGGCGGCCACCTGGGATGAAATCGGCCTGAGCAATGGCCAGGCCTTCAGTGAAGCCAGCCGCCAGGTCACCTACGGCCAGCGTACCGCCGACAATCGCCTGGTCTTCGGCGCCCGGGGCGGCTACCAGTTCGCCGGCAAGTTGCGTCAGGACGCTGACCTGACCCGCAGCGAAATAGCCCTGCGCCGCTACCTGTTCGGCGAATTGTTCCCGCAACTGAAAAACGTGCGGATCAGCCATTCCTGGGGCGGCAACCTGGGCATGTCCCGGCGCTTCAAGCCGCACATGCTCTGCGACCAGGCCAGCGGCATTGCCTTGTCCGGCGGTTATGGCGGCGAGGGGGTTGGTGCCAGTCACTTGGGCGGTCGGACCCTGGCCGATCTGATCCTGCAGGAGGACACCGAGCGAATCCGTCAGCCCTGGGTCATGCCCCAACGCGGCCTGGATGCATTGCGGGCCTGGGAGCCCGAACCGATCCGCTGGCTGGGCTACAACGCGATCATCCGCAGCTTCGTCCATGAAGACCAGACCCTCGCCAACCCGACCAGCGCGCCCTGGCGGCGCAAGCTGGCCAGTGGAGTGGCCGGGTTCATGGAAAGTTTCATGCACTGAAGGCCGCGCCTTTTATCTACCGCCGTACACACAGGTACACCCATGAGCATCACTCAATTCAAAAACACCGCCACCCTGCAGCTGCAAGAGTCGAACCCGGTCGCCGTGCCCCTGGGCTCGCCCGTGTCGGTGGCTTCGACCACCAGCGTCGAGCGCAGCGACGGCGTCGAGACCGGCGTCTGGGAATGCACCCCGGGCCGCTGGCGCCGGCAGATCGTTGCCCAGGAATTCTGTCACTTTATCCAGGGCCGCTGCACCTTCACCCCGGACGATGGCGAAACCCTGCACATCGAAGCCGGTGACGCCCTGATGTTGCCCGCCAACAGTCTCGGTATCTGGGATATCCAGGAAACCGTGCGCAAAACCTACGTCTTGATTTTCTGATCCCTTGATTGCCTGCCAGCCAAACTTCAATTTTCGGGTGTTTCAGGTGCGATTCATGTCGTGCTTCAACACTTCCATTTTGAAGAGGGACGCAGGCTCCCTCCATGTCATATTGAAGTCTAAAATACTGTTATTTCTGTCAGGTTTCATCGGGATGGGTTTCCTTCATAATCCAGAGGGCAGTGTTGTGTCGAGCCACTGAATCTCAATGGGTGAAAACCATGGATAACGTTCACGATAAAACGGGCCGCTCCTTACAAAACAACGTGACAGGCATCATTACTAATTTGATGACAGAAGAGGCATACACGTTTAGCGAAACCTGGGACTATTGGGTAAACCGCAAGACAGTGAATGGGCAGATGCAGTTGAATGCCATGGCGCAAGCCCCTGGCTCAGAGAGCCCGATTGGATTGGAAGCCACCTTCGCAGGAGCAGATCCGAAGGCTGGGGTGTATGAAGTCGGCACTCCCGAATTTGCTTTGCGTGTTGCCATGCCATATCACCCATTTTACTGGTTGCAAGCTGTGCCAGGACAAACACTGTTCTTGCGTAATTTTACACCGGATTCAAGAGTTGCCGGCTCATGGTCGTTCAATGCTGAGACTCCAGACGGAGTGCGTTACCGCGCAGACGTTGAATTTGAAATATTAGGCATCCAACCATGATTTCGATTCATTGGAGCACAGATGTTTGAGTGACGAAGACCCGCGGCGTTTCAGGCGGCACGGATCAATCGCCCGACTCGGCGATACAGCTCAACTGCCCGGCCCCGGGTGGCTGAAATAGCGCTTGGTTGCCGTCTTGCCAGAATCGGTAGTTCGTTCGAGGGTCCGCGCTGGTGTACAGCGTTGCGGAGCCGCCCGGCACCTGACTGAGCATAACGGAGGTGTCCGCCCATTTGAGAAACAGGATCGCCGGCTGAACATGGAAATACGTGGCAGCCACCGTTGAGTTCAACCCCGTGCAACGAAAGTTGACGGGACCATCACTCAGTCGGCTGGGGTCCCGGGTCCGGGCGATGGCCGAGCCCTGGCGCAACTGGTACGCCCGTTCGGCATAACGCTGGACCGTGCAGGACCTGGCGTCCGCCCCTGCGCCGCACTGGTTGCGCGAATCGATCCAGAACAACTGATCGGTTTCGACCTTTTTCGGTGGTGGCACCGAATGTTCATCGGTCAGCGCCAACTGATACAGGCGGTTCAGTTCGATATCCATCTGCGCCAGTTGCGGATCACGGCAGATCAACTTCTCGACCGAGGTGCTGGCCCGGGTGCAATCGAAGCTGGTCTTGTAGACAGGCGGCGGTGGCGGGGCCTTCTTCGCGGCATGAACGCCCGCCGTCGCGCTCGCGGCGAGGAGGGAGGCGAACAGCGCTGTAGACATTTTCATTACCGTTTAACCTGGGCCATGACGTGATAACCGTGTTGCCGCGCAATCCGGTTGAACGCTTGAACAGTCAATCGTCCACGGGGGCCTGTCGCAGTGTAAGGCAGTGTTCCGAACCTGCCCACACCGTGGAGAAAAAGAGACTGAAGGAAGACAGGACTCAGTCTTCCTCGCGAATGGTCGCGACTTCAGCTGCCCGCACCTTGACTGTGGCGCCGGAGATGTCCTCGAACTCATAGAAACCATCTTTGGTCTTGGTCTTGGGCATGTCCTTGGTCAAATACTGGGTGCCGTTCTGCAGGGTGACGACCGTTGCCGTCGAGCAACCGGCCAATGCCAGAAACGCTGCAACGGCCAGGGGCAAGCCCAGGGTCCTGATGTTCATAAGCACCTCTCAACGTGAAAAAATGAGTGCGATCAGGGTGAGTGAGCACACCTCTATCGCGGTTGGTGTCGGGAATCGGTAGAAAGTTCTACCTACTAGAAAAATAGCCGGTTTTTTCCACCATTTATCTTTTTCCGTTTGCGCCGGGCGGGGTGCAACTGTTATCTGTACGCATAACCAGTACTTGCTCGCCATGGCGCCTTTTTCTTGTGACTGCAAATCCCCTCGACGATCCGTTCTATTACTTGAATAACTTCATGCAAGTGCTTGATTGGCTTGAACTTCGTTACGCCGATCTACTGAGCGACGCAGAGCAGGATTTCATTCAGGACTGCAAATGCCTGCCTCGGGAATCACGGGCGCTGCTGGTGCGCATGGTGATGCGCAAGGGCATTCACTTTCGCGCGAGCAAGCTGCATTACCTCGAAATTGGCGACACGGCTGCGGCCATCGCGCCGCTGCTTGAGTTGGGTTGGGTCGACGCGCACTTGCCGTTGTCGGTCGAAACCTTGTTCGAGGTGTTGCTCAAGGCAGAAATTGTCCAATGCTTCGCCGACGTCATCGAGCAACCCAAGGGCAAGAAAACCGATTGGCTGCCAGTACTTATTGAGCAGTTTCCTGAGGCGCGCCGTTTCAGCGACTGGTGCCCGACCCTCGATGAGCGCCTGTTCAGCCTGACCGTCATGGACCTGTGTGATCGCCTGCGCCTGATGTTCTTCGGCAACCTGTACCAGGACTGGTCCGAATTCGTGTTGGCCGATCTCGGGATCTTCACCTACGAAAAAGTCGAATTCTGTGCCGACTCCCGTGGCTTGCGCACTCGCGAGGACGTGGATGCCTGCCTCTACTTGTATCAATGTCAGCAACAGTTCGAAGCCGGTGTCGCTCTGCCGGACGTGGTGGCGCAACTTCACGGGCTGGAGCTGGACAATCCCTGGCTGCAACGGCGCCGGGACAAGCTGTTGTTTCAAATGGCTCAGCATTGCGAACGCATCGCCGATTTCGCCACGGCCTTGAGCCTTTATCGCGAATGCGCCTATCCGGGCGCGCGCCAGCGGCTGATTCGGGTGCTGGAGCGCAGCGGCGAATATGCGCTGGCCCTGGAATTGGCCTGCCAGGCCGAACAGGCCCCCGAAAGCGCCGCCGAACAGCAGCAACTGCTGCGCATGATGCCCCGGTTGCGGCGCAAACTGGGTGGCCCGCCCATCAAGCGTACTCCAGCACGGGACATGCAGCGCCTGGACCTGGAGCTGCCCCGAACGGATCTGGCGCTGTCGGTGGAGTTTCACGTGCAGGCGCATTTGACCGAAGACGCAGCACCTGTGCACTACGTCGAAAACAGCCTGATCAACTCGCTGTTCGGGCTGCTGTGCTGGCCGGCGATCTTCGCGCCGGTGCCGGGGGCGTTCTTCCATCCGTTCCAGCGCGGTCCGGTGGACCTGCTCAGCGAAGACTTCCACGGCCGGCGCGCCGAGCTGTTCGAGGCGTGCCTGGCCGAGCTCGACGACGGGCGTTATCGCCAGACGATCCGTGAGCGCTATGCCAGCAAATGGGCGATTCAATCGCCGTTCGTGTTCTGGGGCGTGCTCAGCGAAGAGCTGCTCGATCAGGCGTTGGAGTGCCTGCCGGCCGAGCACCTCAGGCACTGGTTCCACCGCCTGCTGCTCGACATCAAGGCCAATCGCGCCGGCATGCCGGACCTGATCCAGTTCTGGCCGCAGGAAAAAACCTACCGGATGATTGAGGTCAAGGGGCCGGGCGATCGTCTGCAGGACAACCAGCTGCGCTGGCTGGAGTTCTGCCATGAACACCGGATGCCGATTGCCGTCTGCTATGTGCAATGGTCGGAGCCGGCCACTTGAGCTACAGCATCGCCGTGCGCGCATTGTGCGAGTTCACCGCGAAGTGCGGCGATCTCGACCTGCGTTTCACCCCGTCGCCCACCGCGCTGGAAGGCATTGTCGGGCATCGCACGGTGGCTTCGCGACGCAGCGAGGGTTATCAAAGTGAAGTGGCGCTGGAAGGTGTCTATCAGGCATTGACGGTCAAGGGCAGGGCGGATGGCTACGATCCCGGGCAAAACTGCCTCGAGGAGGTCAAGACCTACCGCGGCGACTTGAGCAAGCAGCCGGCCAACCACCGCCAGTTGCATTGGGCCCAGGCGAAAGTCTACGGCGCTTTGATGTGCCGTCAGCGGGGGCTGCCGGCGATCAATCTGGCGCTGGTGTATTTCGATATCGTCAGCGAGAAGGAGACCTGCCTGGTCGAAGCCTGGACTGCCGAGCAATTGCAGGGGTTTTTCGAGGAGCAATGCGCGGGGTTTCTTGGCTGGGCCGAGCAGGAGATGGCGCACCGGCAACGACGTAATCAGGCGGCCCGGCATCTGGCATTTCCCCATGGCGACTTTCGAACGGGCCAGCGCCATCTGGCGGAGTCGGTGTTCAAGGCCGTCAGTACCGGGCGCTGCCTGATGGCCCAGGCGCCGACCGGCATCGGCAAGACCCTGGGCACGCTGTTTCCCATGCTCAAGGCCCTGGTGCCACAGCAGCTGGACAAGGTGTTCTTCCTCACCGCAAAGACCCCGGGGCGCAAGCTGGCCCTCGACGCCGCACAAGTGCTGATGCGCAACGACGCGGCACTGCCGCTGCGGGTGCTGGAGATGATCGCCCGGGACAAGGCCTGCGAGCATCCGGACAAGGCCTGCCACGGTGAATCCTGCCCGCTGGCCAGGGGCTTTTACGATCGCCTGCCCGCCGCGCGCGAGGCGGCAAGCCAACTGAGCCTGCTCGACCAGGGCGCGTTGCGCGAGGTCGCCCTGGCCCATGACGTCTGCCCCTATTACCTGAGTCAGGAAATGGCCCGTTGGGCCGACGTGGTGGTGGCCGACTACAACTACTACTTCGACTTCAGCGCCTTGTTGTTCGGCCTGGCCCAGGCCAATAACTGGAGAGTGGCGGTGCTGGTCGACGAAGCCCACAACCTGGTGGAGCGTGGCCGGCAGATGTACAGTGCCCACCTCGATCAGGCGACCCTCAATGACGTGCGCAAAACCGCGCCGCCCGAGCTGAAAAAGCCCTTGCAGCGGGTCAATCGCGAATGGAACGCCCTGCACGCTCAGCAGCAGGTCGCCTATCTGGCCTATGACAAACCCCCGGAAAAGCTGCTTCAGGCGCTGTCATCCTGCACCGCTAGCATCGGCGACTACCTTAACGATCACCCCCAGGGGCTGGACAGTGCGCTTCAGGGTTTTTACTTCGATATGTTGCAGTTCAGCCGCGTGGCCGAGCTTTTCGATGATCAGTTCCTGTTTGATATCAGCAAGCGCGACCTGGAGCGCAAGCGACCACTCTCGAACCTGTGCCTGCGCAATGTCGTGCCTGCCGGTTTCATCGGCCCGCGGCTGACGGCGGCGCGCAGCACCGTGCTGTTCTCGGCGACCCTCAGCCCCCGTCACTATTACGCCGATCTGCTGGGAACTCCGGCCAACACCGTGTGCATAGACGTGGAGTCGCCGTTCCATGCCGAGCAATTGCAAGTGCGGATCGTCAGTGAGATTTCAACCCGGTTTACCCATCGTCAAGCGTCCGTGGCACCGATAGTCGAACTGATCGCCCGGCAGTTCCGCGAGCGCCCGGGGAATTACCTGGCGTTTTTCAGCAGCTTCGATTACCTGCAGCAGGTGTCGCAAATGCTGGGCGAGCAATATCCGCAGATCAACCTCTGGGCGCAATCCAGAGGTATGGGCGAAGCCCAACGCCAGCAGTTTCTCGATCAGTTCAGCGAAACCGGCCAGGGCATTGGCTTCGCCGTACTGGGCGGGGCTTTTGGCGAAGGCATCGACTTGCCCGGCAGCCGTCTGATCGGCGCATTCATTGCCACCCTCGGGCTGGCCCAACTCAACCCGGTCAATGAACAGTTGAAACGGCGAATGGCGGCAATTTTCGGTTCCGGCTATGACTACACCTATCTGTTCCCCGGGGTGCAGAAAGTGGTGCAGGCCGCCGGAAGGGTGATCCGCACCCGGGAGGACCGCGGGGTGGTGATGTTGATCGACGATCGATTTGGCGAGAGCAAGGTCCGGCAGTTGCTGCCGCGCTGGTGGTCGATTGAACCGTGGACTTTTTCCTGTGCGTCGTAGGCGTTCATATCCTTAAAAACAAACACATGCGTTGATGCAAGCAGGGGTTTGATCAAAGGGGAGGCGACAGGCTTTATTGACCGGGTTGTACATCTCAACCCAATTCTTTGATATGGAAATCAAGGTATGTCAGAAGCACCCAGCTACACCTATACCGCGCAGGACGTGAACCAGGCCGCCGAGGACATCAGCACCGAGCTGTTCTTCGGCAAAACCGCTGACACCGTCCCCAAAATACTGATCACCGCTGGCGTGGAGGGTTCCGGCAAGACCTACTTGCTGGAAAAAAACCTGTTGCCTTCGGGGCGCTACGCCAACTACGTACGGCTTTACCTACCCGCCTATCGAGAGAAACATCCGCAATATGCCGAGATAATCAAGCTCGGTGTCCTGCACGCCTACCAACATACAGAAGCCTTCACCCGGGAACTTTGCGGGAAAATCTTCGCCAAGGCGCTGGAGCTCAAATACAACATCATCATGGAGTGCGCCTTTGACGAGATCCATTTCGCCGGGATAGCCAAATTTGTCCCCGGCTATCAACTGGAAGTGCATGTGGTCGGTTGTAATCACGCGTTTGCCCACATCTCCAGCATCAAAAGAGCATTGGATAGCCTTGGCAAGCAGGAACTGGAACGCTTTGTCAGTTATGCGCGGGTTGAATCGAGCATCGGTAACGCCCCGGCGGTGCTCATCGCCTTCGAGTATCTGGCCAGGACCGTGAGCGGCTCGCAAATCTACCTGTATGAACGCGGACTGGGCGAACTGAAGGATCGAGTCCTGCGTGCGCACACGACCTATACCCTCGACGCGAAGGGCGAACTGACTGAAACCTCCGTGGTGCAGCCTTATTCCTACAGCGGCTACGACGCTATCCTGCGAAGGACCATTTATTCAATGGAGGAGCGGGACGAGGCGGTCAAGGCCTGTCATCTGCTGCTGTTGAGAATCAACAAGTATCGCGAACAGGTTCCGGATTTCGTTTATAACGACCTCTACTCCTACATCACCAAATACGTGTATCGCTAAGCAGGCTGGCGATTTGTAGGGCAAACACCGCGTTAACAGGCTTTTCAAATCGGCAATATGTCGCATACTCCAGCAACACAATCATGGCGTGAGAAATAAATGGGCGAGGATCGAATCAGGGCGGACGTCAATGAGGAGTCGCGCTTCCGTCTGCTGATCGATGCGGTGATCGATTACGCGATCTACATGATTGATCCGCACGGCATCATCACCAGCTGGAACGCCGGGGCCAAACGCTTCAAGGGCTATGAGGAAGCGGAAATCCTCGGCGAGCATTTCTCGCGCTTTTACACCGATGACGATCGCCGTGCCGGTTTGCCTCAAAAGGCGCTGGACACGGCGTTTCACGAAGGGCGCTTTGAAGGCGAAGGCTGGCGCGTACGCAAGGACGGCACGCGTTTCTGGTGCCACGTGGTGATCGATCCGATTCGCGACGCGTCGGGCACGCTGCTGGGTTATGCCAAGATCACCCGCGACCTGACTGACCGCAAGATGGCCGAGGAAACCCTCAAGCAGAGCGAGCAGCAATTTCGCCTGCTGGTACAAAGCGTCACCGATTACGCGATCTACATGCTCTCCGCAGACGGACGGGTGACCAACTGGAACCCGGGCGCGCAACGCATCAAGGGTTACTTGCCCGAGGAAGTCATCGGCCAGCATTTCTCGATGTTTTACACCGAGGAGGATCGCGAGGCCGGCGAGCCGCAACGCACCCTGGAAATTGCCAGGACCGAAGGCCGTTTCGAACACAAGGGCTGGCGGGTGCGCAAGGGCGGCACGCGTTTCCTCGCCCATGTAGTCGTTGATCCCATTTGGGGCGATACCGGCAACTTGCTGGGTTTCGCCAAAATCACCCGGGACATTACCGAAGCCACCCAGGCGCAACAGGTCCTGGAGCAAACCCGCGAAGCCTTGTTCCAGGCGCAGAAAATGCAGGCGATCGGCCAGCTCAGCGGCGGTATCGCCCACGATTTCAACAATCTGCTGACGGTGATTCTCGGCAACCTGGAAATCGTGCGTAAGCGCATCGGCGATGAGCCGAAGCTCATTCGGCTGATCGACAATGCCACCCAGGGCGCCTTGCGCGGCGTGTCCCTGACCCAGCGCATGCTGGCTTTCGCCCGGCGCCAGGAACTCAAGTCAGAGCCTGTCGCCATTCCGGCACTGGTGGCCGGTATCTTTGGCCTGTTGCAGAGTTCGCTGGGGCCCTCGGTGCATATCGAAACCCGTTTTCCAGTCGACCTGGAACCGGTGCTGGCCGACAACAACCAGCTGGAGCTGGCGGTGCTCAATCTGGCCACCAACGCCCGGGACGCCATGCCCAATGGCGGCAACATCGTCTTCAGTGCCCGCAACGAGGAAGTCGTCACAGGCGACAGCTCCTCATTAGCGCCGGGGCGGTATGTCTGTCTGAGGGTGAAGGATTCCGGGGTGGGCATGGACGAGGCCACGCTGAGCTCGGCGATGGACCCGTTTTTCACCACCAAGGGTGTGGGCAAAGGCACGGGCCTGGGGCTGTCGATGGTGCATGGTTTTATCGAACAACTGGGTGGGCGTTTCATCCTCAGGAGCAAGAAGAACCACGGCACCACTGCGGAGCTGTGGTTGCCCGTCGCCCGTGATGGCACGGTGGCCCAGCCTGTGCTCGATAAACAGGTGGCCACGGTGCCGCGCCTGTGCGTGCTGGTGGTGGACGACGACAGCCTGGTGTTGACCAGCACCACGCTGTTGCTGGAAGACCTCGGACACCGGGTCGTCAGTGCCGCTTCGGGTGCGAAGGCGCTGGAACTGTTCGAACAGACGGCGGAAATTAACCTGGTCATTACCGACATGGCCATGCCACAGATGAGCGGTGCGCAGCTGGCCCAGGCTCTACTTCTGCTCAAGCCGAGCTTGCCGATCATCCTTGCCACCGGTTACGCCGAACGCCTGGAAGGTTATGCCGCCGACCTGCCGCGACTGTCCAAACCCTATACCCAACTCAATCTGGTGCAGGTCATTGCCCAGGCGATGAAATAAGCGTCTTGCGTCGCTCATAGCGGGCAAGAATCGGCTGAGTGCTGATGCCGTGGACCAGAATGCTCAGCGCCACCACCGAGAGAGTGAGATTGGTGCACAGCACCGCCACGGACGGTTCGAGTCCGTGGTTCAAGGCGTAAAACAGGTAGTACAAACTACCGATGCCACGAATGCCGAACCAGCCGATCAACAGCCGTTGGCGCATGTCCAGCAGGGCCCAGGGCACCAGCGCGACACTGAGGGGGCGGATCACCGCAAACAGTACGCCACCCAACACTAATGCGCGCCAGTCCCAATGGGCGCTGAGTACCACCCCGAGCAGGGTGACCAGAAACACTTCCATGGACCGTTCCACCAAGCTGCCGAAGGCGAGCATGTCGCCCATCATGATGCCGGCGGCGACCTGAGTGTCTTCAAGATTGCCGGTGTCACCATGCACGGCATGCTGCGGTTCGACGTTCTGGTGACCGACCACCGGTTGCACCACATGTTCTGCGGGCGGTTCGTGGTGTCCCATGGACTTGACCTCTTCCTGGCGCAGGCCGAGTGCGGCGGCGAACACCGACAGAAAGCCGAAACCATGGATCGCCTCGGCGCCGACATAGGCCAGCGCGATCAATGCCAGGGTCAGGTAGTCGTTGTGGGACAGGGTGCCCTCGCCGTAGCGGGTGCGCAGCAGCAGCGTCAGGCGGCCGATGCCACGGCCCATGGCATAGCCGAGCAGCAATCCGGCGGGGATCGCCCAGAGCAGGTTGCGCAGCGCCCAGTCGCCCAGCCAGCCGGGGTAACTGTCGTGTTCAAGCAGGAGCAGGCCGAGGATCACGAACGGGAAGGCGACCCCGTCGTTCAGGCCGGCTTCCCCGGACAGACCGAAGCGTACGTTGTCGTCATCACCGGCATCGTTGACCGTTACCAGTGAGGCGAGCACCGGGTCTGTGGGCGCCAGAATCGCACCGATCAGCACCGAGATGCCCCAGGAAAAGCCCAGGCCATAATGAAGCAACAGGCACACGCCGATGATGGTCAGCACCATCACCGGCCCGGCCAGGCAGATTGCCATGCGCCATTTGCGATCCTTCAAGGGCAATCGCAGCTTCAGGCCGCACACAAACAGCGAGAACAGCAAGGCGACTTCGGTCAGGTGCTCCATCCAAATGGAAGCATCCTGGGTGGCCAGGTTCAGCAGGCCGAAACCTGCCGGACCAATGGTCACGCCCAATACCAGGCAGACCGCCGAGGTGGTCACCGGCAGCCAGCGCAGGTAAGAGGAGGTCAGTGCCAGGGTAAGGAGCACAGTCCCCAGCACGGCCACCCAGGCGATGAAGCCCATCAACCGACAGTAGCGCGCAGGTACTCAGGGGTCAGCACGTTGAACCACAGCAAAATCATGCTCACCAGAATAGTCACCAATACCAGCAGACCGACGGCCCAGACGCACACCGAGTTGAGCAGGCCTTGTTCCTTGCGCTCATGCATGAAGGTCGGCAAGCCGACAAACAGCAGGAATGTCGAATAGGCCGAAGCCGCCCCGAGGACCAGAATGGCCAGCCAGCGGCTCGGGTACAGACCGGCAATACCGGCGAGGAAAAACGGTGTGACCGTGTAGGCGGCAAAGCCAATGCACTGGTTCAGGGTCGGCCGGGCGTCGAAGGTGCGCGACATCCAGCGGATAAATCCACCCATTATCGCCACGCCGATCAACGTGGCCAGGTACAGCATGACGCACAGGTGCAGGGCGCTGCGGGTGCTCAGGCGCACCGTTTCGTTTTCCGCCAGGCTCCAGCCGACCCAGGTGGTGCCGATGAACAGGCACACGGGCGGGATCAGCGCGAGCAGCAGCAGGTGGGCGAGGTAGTGGCGTGGATGGGCTTCCTCTTCGTGGCGGATATCGGTCCAGGCGAAGTTGGGATGGGTGAACAGCTTGACGATAGGTGCGGACATGACGACCTCCAGGTTTCAAACAACCGTCAGAGCAGGGGGGTATACGGTGTTGAGCGCGGCAGGTCGTCTGCGGTTCAATTTTTCCGTCGGTTTATAAAATCGGCTTGCCGCCGGTCACGCCATAGCGTTGACCGGTGATGTAACTGGCTTCATCCGAAGCCAGCAGCACGTAAATCGGCGCGACTTCCACCGGCTGGCCAGGGCGGCCCAGGGGGGTGTTGGCACCGAAGTTCTGTACGCTTTCTTCGGTCATGGTCGAAACGATCAGCGGCGTCCAGATCGGCCCCGGCGCCACGCTGTTGACCCGGATATTCTTCGGACCGAGCATTTGCCCAAGGCCTGCGGTGAAGTTGGCAATTGCGCCCTTGGTCGTGGCGTAGGCCAGCAGGGTCGGGTTGGGGGTGTCCGAGTTGACCGAACTGGTGTTGATGATCGAACTGCCGGGCTTCATGTGCTTGAGCGCGGCCTGGCAGATCCGGAAGATCGCGGTGATGTTGACGTCGAAGGTCATCACCCATTCTTCATCGGTAATGTCCTCGAGATTCTCGTGGGTCGCCTGGAAGGCGGCGTTGTTCACCAGCACGTCGATGCGGCCGAAGCGCTCGACGGTTTTGTCCACGATGTCCAGGCAAACCGCCCGCTGGGCCAGATCTCCCGCCAGCAGCAGGCACTGGCGACCGGCCTGTTCTACCCAGCGCGCCGTCTCCTGGGCGTCTTCGTGTTCATTGAGATAGGCGATGGCGACGTCCGCGCCTTCCCGGGCATAAGCAATGGCCACGGCACGGCCAATGCCGCTGTCACCGCCGGTGATCAGGGCGATCTTGCCCTGCAGGCGGCCAGAGCCTCGATAGCTTTGCTCACCGCAATCCGGGTACGGGTCCATCTTGCTTTGCGTGCCGGGCACGGCCTGAGGCTGACTGGGGAAGGGTGGTTTTGGGTAGTTGTTCATCGTCACTCTCCGATCTCAAGGCTGAGGATTCAGAGGGTTGACCTTGGCGCGTTGGCTTGAGTTCGGTTGGATTTCGCAGGCGATGCACTGGCTTGGGCTCACACAAAACCCTGTAGGAGTGAGCCTGCTCGCGATCGCGGTATGCCAGCCAACATCTATGTTGAATGACACACCGCCATCGCGAGCAGGCTCGCTCCTACAGTGATTTCGGATGTATGCAGGATCTGCGACCTCTCACAAAACCTGTGGGAGCCAGCCTGCTGGCGATGGCGGACTGCCGGGCGATGAAGAGGTTGACTGAGCCGGCCTCATCGCGGGCAAGCCCGCTCCTACAGGAGTGATGGAAACCGTCAGGCATTAAGATTCTGCAAACTGCGCGCCATCCGCGCGATGCCTTCTTCGAGCAACGACCGCGGGCAACCAAAGTTCAGCCGTACGAACTGCCGGCAATCATCGCCAAAATCCAGCCCGGCACTCAAACCAACCTTGGCCTTCTCCAGGAAAAACTGCTGCGGGTTGTCCAGCCCCAGCGCCGAACAATCCAGCCACGCCAGATAGGTACTTTGCGGCACGTTCATGTGGATACCCGGCAAACGGCTGCGCACGGCCTCGACCAGATAGTCGCGGTTGCCCTGCAGGTAGTCCTTCAGTTCCGCCAGCCACGGCGCCGCTTCGCTATACGCAACGCGGGTCGCTTCCATGCCCAGCGGGTTGACGCTGTCGACCATGCCGCAACGGGCGTGGTTGACCCGTTCGCGCAGGTGACGGTCCTGAATGATCATGAATGAGGTTTTCATGCCGGCGATGTTGTAAGCCTTGCTCGCCGACATCAGCGTGATGGTGCGCTGGGCGACCTGCGGGCTCAGGGTCGCCATGGGAATGTGCTGGCGGCCGTCGAAACACAGCTCGGCGTGGATCTCGTCGGAAATGATCCAGGCGTCTTGCGCCAGGCAGATCTCGGCGATCGCCTGCAGTTCCTCCCGGGGGAACGCCTTGCCCAGCGGGTTGTGCGGGTTGCTCAACAGCAGCGCACCGCCGCCTTGCAACGACCGGCTCAAGCTGTCCAGCGGCGTCGCGTAGGTGCCATCGGCCTTGGCGTCGAAACCCAGTTCGACCTTGTTCAGCCCCCAGTGGCCTGGTGCGTGGCGCAGCGGCGGGTAGTTGGGCACCTGCACCACAACATTCTGCTGCGGCTGCACCAGTGCTTTCAACGCCATGTTGAAACCCGACTCAACGCCCGGCAGGAAAATCAATTCCTGGGGCTCGACGCGCCAGGCGTACTTGTTCCACAGGTCGGCGACGATCGCCTCGCGCAGGTCGTCCTGGGCCACGCTGTAACCGACCATTGGGTGCTCCAGGCGCTTTTGCAGGGCCTGGATGATCATCGGCGGCGCGGCGAAATCCATGTCGGCCACCCACATCGGCAACACGTCCGCCGGGTAGCGGCTCCACTTGGTGCTGCCAGTGCCGTGGCGGTCGAATACCTGATCAAAATCGAAAGTCATGGGGCGGTCTCGTAAAGCGGGTTGAATATGCCGTCCATGATAAGCGCCAAGGCACGGTGGGGGCGAGCCCGGTGCGACAACGGGATTGCGGGCACGACATAACCCCTGTAGGAGCTGGCTTGCCAGCGATAGCGGTGGGTCGGTCAGTGTAGATGTTGAATGTGCCGCCCCCATCGCTGGCAAGCCAGCTCCTACAGGTTTTGCGTGTGACGCAAATACGGCCGACGGTCGGTTTTCACACAGACCGCCATCCCGTTGACTAGAGTTTCACTGTCGGCAGCCAGACTGCCGCCACCGTGGTTGTTCAAAAACGCCCGGCAATGTACCGGGTTCCACCTGATCAGGAGTGCACGATGGATCTCAGCCGTCGTCAATTCTTCAAGGTCGCCGGTATCGGCCTTGCAGGCTCTAGCCTGGGTGCGTTGGGCATGGCCCCGACGCCTGCCTTTGCCGAACAGGTGCGTCATTTCAAGCTCGCCCACACCCATGAAACCCGCAACACCTGCCCCTATTGCTCGGTCGGTTGCGGCGTGATCATGTACAGCCAGGGCGATGATGCGAAAAATGTCGCGCAAAACATCATCCACATCGAAGGTGACGCCGATCACCCGGTCAACCGCGGCACCCTGTGCCCCAAGGGCGCCGGTCTGCTCGACTTCATTCACAGCCCCGGCCGCCTGCAATACCCGCAGGTACGCAAGCCGGGCAGCACTGAATGGACGCGCATCTCCTGGGATGAAGCGCTGGACCGCGTCGCCGACCTGATGAAGGCCGACCGCGACGCCAACTTCGTCGAGCAGAATGCCGCCGGCCAGACGGTCAACCGCTGGCTCACCACCGGGTTCCTCGCGGCCTCGGCAGCGTCCAACGAAGCGGGCTACATCACGCACAAGGTCATGCGCAGTCTCGGCATCCTGGGGTTCGATAACCAGGCGCGTGTCTGACACGGCCCTACGGTGGCAAGTCTTGCCCCGACGTACGGCCGTGGTGCCATGACCAACCACTGGACCGATATCGCCAACGCGAATCTGGTCCTGGTGATGGGCGGCAACGCAGCAGAAGCGCACCCGTGCGGCTTCAAATGGGTGACCGAAGCCAAGGCGCACAACAAGGCGCGGCTGATCGTGGTCGACCCGCGTTTTACCCGGACCGCCTCGGTGGCCGACTATTACGCGCCGATCCGCACTGGCACCGACATCGCTTTCATGGGCGGCCTGATCAATTACCTACTGACCGAAGACAAGATCCAGCACGAGTACGTGCGCAACTACACCGACGTGTCGTTTATCGTCAAAGCCGGCTATGGCTTCGAGGACGGGATTTTCAGTGGCTACGACGCGGCCAAGCGCCTGTACATCGACAAGTCCGGCTGGGGCTACGAAATAGGCGAAGACGGCTTCGCCAAGGTCGACCCGACCCTGCAGGACCCGCACTGCGTCTATCAACTGATGAAGCAACACTACAGCCGCTACAACATCGACCTGGCCAGCCAGATCTGTGGGATGCCGGTCGACGCCATGCAGAAAATCTGGGAGGAGATCGCCACTTGCTCGCAACCGGGCAAGACCATGACCATTCTCTACGCCTTGGGCTGGACCCAGCATTCCATCGGCGCGCAGATCATCCGCAGCGCGGCGATGGTGCAACTGCTGCTGGGCAACGTCGGCATGCCGGGCGGTGGCGTCAATGCCTTGCGCGGGCACTCCAATATCCAGGGCCTGACCGATCTCGGCCTGTTGTCCAACTCGCTGCCCGGCTACCTGACCCTGCCGGTCGACGCCGAGCAGGACTACAACGCCTACATCATCAAGCGCACGCAGAAACCGCTGCGCCCGGGGCAACTGTCCTACTGGCAGAACTACGGCAAGTTCCACGTCAGCCTGATGAAGGCCTGGTACGGCGCCAACGCCACGGCGGAAAACAATTGGGCCTACGACTACCTGCCCAAGCTCGACATTCCCAACTACGACATCCTCAAGGTGTTCGACCTGATGGGCCAGGGCAAGGTCAACGGCTACATGTGCCAGGGCTTCAACCCGATTGCCGCCTTGCCGGACAAGAACCGGGTGATGGCGGCGCTGGCGAAACTGAAATGGCTGGTGGTGATGGACCCGCTGGCCACCGAGACCTCGGAGTTCTGGCAAAAGGTCGGGCCGTACAACGACGTCAACAGCGCCGAGATCCAGACCGAAGTCATTCGCCTGCCCACCACCTGTTTCGCCGAGGAGGACGGCTCGCTGGTCAACAGCAGCCGCTGGCTGCAGTGGCACTGGAAGGGCGCCGACGGCCCCGGCCTGGCGCGCACCGACATTCGCATCATGAGCGAGCTGTTCCTGCGCCTGCGCCAGCGTTATCAGGCCGAGGGCGGCAAATACCCTGAGCCGATGCTAAAGCTGTCGTGGCCATACAAGATCCCTGAAGAGCCGTCGCCAGAGGAGCTGGCCAAGGAAATCAACGGCTACGCCACTATTGACTTCACCGACGCCACCGGTGTCGCAGTCAAGGGTAACGCGCAACTGGCTGGCTTCGGTCAGCTCAAAGACGATGGCAGCACCGCCTCCGGTTGCTGGATCTTCTGCGGCAGCTGGACCGAATCCGGCAACCAGATGGCCCGGCGCGACAACGCGGACCCCTATGGCACCCATCAGCATCAGGGCTGGGCCTGGGCCTGGCCGGCCAACCGGCGGATCCTCTACAACCGCGCCTCGGCGAACCTGCAAGGCCAGCCCTGGGACCCGAAAAAACGCCTGGTGTGGTGGAACGGCAAGCTCTGGACCGGCACCGACGTGCCGGACTACAAGGCTGACGTGCCCCCGGAAGCAGGGATGAATCCGTTCATCATGAACCCCGAAGGGGTGGCGCGCTTCTTCGCCGTCGACAAGATGAACGAAGGGCCGTTCCCCGAGCACTACGAGCCATTCGAGACGCCCATCGGCATCAACCCGCTGCACCCGCAGAACAAGCTGGCCACCAGCAACCCGGCGGCGCGGATCTTCGACTCGGTGTGGGACTCCCTCGGCACGGCCAAGGACTACCCCTATGCCGCCACCAGCTACCGCTTGACCGAACATTTCCACTTCTGGAGCAAGCACTGCAAGCTCAACGCAATCGCCCAGCCGGAACAGTTCGTCGAAATCGGCGAGGTGCTGGCCAGGGAAAAAGGCATCGTCGCCGGCGACCGGGTGCGGGTCAGCAGCAAGCGCGGCTTCATCGAAGCGGTGGCGGTGGTGACCAAGCGGATTCGTCCGCTGCAGGTCAACAACCAGGTGGTGCACCAGATCGGCATTCCGTTGCACTGGGGCTTTACCGGCCTCACGCGTCACGGCTACCTGACCAACACCCTGGTGCCGTTCCTCGGCGATGGCAACACCCAGACCCCGGAATCGAAGTCATTCCTGGTCAACGTGGAGAAAGTCTAAATGGCCAGCCAAGACATCATTGCCCGCTCGGCCACCACCACACCCGCGCCCTCGGTGCGCGGCTTGGAGGAAGTCGCCAAGTTGATCGACACCACCAAGTGCATCGGCTGCAAGGCCTGCCAGGTGGCGTGCTCGGAATGGAACGAACTGCGCGACGAGGTTGGCCATAACCACGGCACCTACGACAATCCCCAGGACCTCACTGCAGACACCTGGACCCTGATGCGCTTCACCGAGCACGAGACCGACGCCGGCAACCTCGAATGGCTGATCCGCAAGGACGGCTGCATGCACTGCGCCGAGCCCGGTTGCCTGGCGGCCTGTCCCAGCCCCGGGGCGATCATCAAGCACGCCAACGGCATCGTCGACTTCGATCAGGACCACTGCATCGGCTGCGGCTATTGCATCACCGGTTGCCCCTTCAACATTCCGCGGATCTCGCAAAAGGACCACAAGGCCTACAAGTGCACCCTGTGCTCCGACCGGGTCTCGGTGGGGCTGGAGCCGGCCTGCGTGAAAACCTGCCCGACCGGCGCCATCGTGTTCGGCACCAAGCAGGACATGAAGGAACATGCCGCCGAGCGCATCGTCGACCTCAAGAGCCGGGGTTTCGACAATGCCGGGCTGTACGACCCCGAGGGCGTCGGCGGCACCCACGTCATGTACGTGCTGCACCATGCCGACACGCCGAAGCTGTACGCCGGGCTGCCCGCCGATCCGGTCATCAGTCCGCTGGTGGGTTTGTGGAAAGGTGTCAGCAAACCCCTTGCACTATTGGCCATGGGCGCGGCGGTGCTGGCCGGGTTCTTCCACTACGTGCGCATAGGGCCGAACCGCGTCGAGGAGGACGAGCACCCGAGTGCGCCGGATACCTCGGTGCATGAGGTCGACCCGGCGGTACACACCTTCGATCCACGCGGGGAGGGCAGGCCATGAGCAACAAGACCATCCTGCGCTACACCAGCAACCAGCGCACCAATCACTGGCTGGTGGCGATACTGTTCTTCATGGCCGCCCTGTCCGGGCTGGCGCTGTTCCATCCGGCGCTGTTCTGGCTGAGCAACCTGTTTGGTGGCGGGCCGTGGACGCGCATCCTCCATCCGTTCATGGGCGTTGTGATGTTCCTGCTGTTCCTCGGCCTGGTGTTTCGCTTCTGGCGCGCCAATTACTTCATCGCCAACGACCGGCTGTGGCTCAAGCGTATTGACCGGGTGATGGCCAATGACGAGGAGGACGTGCCGCCGGTAGGTAAATACAACGCCGGGCAAAAGCTGCTGTTCTGGACTTTACTGCTGTGCATGCTCGGCTTGCTGTTCACCGGGCTGGTGATCTGGCGCGCGTATTTCAGCGAGTACTTCGGCATCACCCTGATTCGTTGGGCGATGCTCTTGCATGCCCTGGCCGGCTTCGTGCTGATTCTGTGCATCATCGTGCATATCTATGCCGGGATCTGGATCAAGGGCTCGGTCAGCGCCATGTTGCATGGCTGGGTTAGCCGTCCTTGGGCGAAGAAGCACCACGAACTCTGGTACCGCGAGGTGACCCGCGACGAGGCACCGCCACCACCGATCAGGAAAAAGGGCTGAGCCTTTGCCAACCATTCTCGAACCCGGACAAATCGAAGCGGCGGCCAGTTCGCCGCCGTTCCTGTACCTGCCACCGCACAACCTGTTCAGCCTGCGCGCCGCGCGCCTCGAGCGCTTGGCCGAGGGGCATGCGCTGGCTGACTACCTGCGCCTGATCGCCAGCGTATGCCGCGCCCAGCAGCAAGTGCTGGACGATCCGCCCCTGAGCGAACCGGTCGACCGCCAGCGCATCGAACTGTGCCAGCAGCATGGCTTGCCGCCATTCGCCGCCGACAGTCTGACCCGGGAGGACGATTGGCAGCTGTACCTCGACGCCTTGTTGCAGTGTTATGCCGAACCCGCGCAACCGGCGGTGATCGACGCGCTGACGAGCCTGCGCCAGGCCAGCAGCGGACAACGCCGAGCCTGGGCGGTCGCCCTGGTCAGCGGCCAGTATTCCCTGGTGCCGGCGGCACTGGTGCCGTTTCTCGGCGCAGCCTTGCAGACCGCCTGGAGCCATTGGCTGCTGAGCACGGCAGACTTGAAACTGACCCCGGGGGACAGCCTCAGCCAGTGCCCGGCCTGTGGTTCACCGGCCATGGCCGGGGTGATCCGCCATCGTGGCAAGCACAATGGCCTGCGTTACCTGGCCTGTTCGCTGTGCGCCTGCGAGTGGCATGTGGTGCGGGTCAAGTGTGTGTACTGCGAACAGAGCAAGGGTCTGGAGTACCTGAGCCTGGAAGATGACCGCCACGCTGCCAACCAGGCGCCGCTGCGCGCCGAGTTGTGCCCGGGCTGCAACAGCTACCTGAAACTGCTCTACCTGGAAAACGACGCCGAGGCCGAGCCGCTGTCGGCGGACCTGGCCAGCCTGGTGCTCGACGTGCGCCTGGCCCAGGACGGCTATCAGCGCCTTGCACCGAATCTGCTGCTGGCGCCGGGAGACGAATGACCACAGCGTCTACACTCTGGCGCGACGGTTATTGGTTTTCAGGAGCGCCCGATGTCCCCACGCGGTACCAGCCAAGCCTTGCGTCTGCCTTCCATCGACAGCCTGCTGCGCCATCCGGCCTACCAGCCGCTGACCGCGCGCTACGGGCGCGAGGCCTTGCTCGGCGCCTTGCGCGAGTTGCTCGATGAGTTGCGCGACGAGGTGCAGCAAGGGCATCTCGAAGCCATTGAACTCGGCCCTGAGATGCTCGCCGGCAGGGTCGGCGAGCGCCTGCAACAGCAACACCGCAGCCAGGTGCGCCGGGTGTTCAATCTCACCGGCACGGTGCTGCACACCAACCTCGGCCGCGCCTTGCTGCCGGAAGAGGCCATCGAGGCGGTGCAGATTGCCGCACGTTATCCGCTGAACCTGGAATTCGACCTGGACAGCGGCAAACGTGGCGACCGCGACGATTTGATCGAAGGGCTGATCCGCGAGCTGACCGGCGCCGAAGCAGTGACCGTGGTCAACAACAACGCCGCGGCGGTCCTCCTGACCCTCAACAGCCTCGGCGCACGCAAGGAGGGCATCATTTCCCGAGGCGAGCTGATCGAAATCGGCGGCGCCTTCCGCATCCCCGACATCATGGCGCGGGCCGGGGTGAAACTGCATGAGGTCGGCACCACCAACCGTACCCATGCCCGCGACTATGAAGCGGCGATTGGCCCGCGCAGCGGCTTGATCATGCGCGTCCATGCGAGCAACTACAGCATCCAGGGGTTTACCACGAGCGTGCCCACGGCGGAACTGGCGGCCCTGGCCCATCAACACGGTCTGCCGCTGCTCGAAGACCTCGGCAGCGGCAGCCTGCTGGACCTGACCCGCTGGGGCTTGCCCGCCGAGCCGACGGTGCGCCAGGCCCTGCTCGACGGCGCGGACATCGTCACCTTCAGCGGCGACAAACTCCTCGGTGGCCCGCAAGCAGGTCTGATTGTCGGGCGCAAGGAACTGATCGCGAAGATCAAGAAGAACCCGCTGAAACGCGCGCTGCGGGTCGACAAGTTGACCCTTGCCGCCCTCGAAGCCGTGCTGGGTTTGTACCGCAATCCGGATCGCCTTGCCGAGCGCTTGCCCAGCTTGCGCCTGCTGACTCGACCCGAGGCGGACATCCTGGTCCAGGCCGAGCGTTTGCAGGCGCCTCTGGCCCAGGCGCTCGGGGCGGGCTGGACGGTCAGCGCCGTGCCCGCGCTGGGCATGATCGGCAGCGGCAGCCAGCCGGTGGCGCGCCTGCCCAGTGCGGCGCTGTGCCTGCGTCCGCTAGTGTCCAAGCGCCTGCGCGGGCGCAGCCTGCTCGGTCTTGAAGCGGCCTTTCGCGCCTTGCCGGTGCCGGTGCTCGGGCGTCTCGATGACGACGCCCTGTGGCTGGACATGCGCCAGTTGGACGACGAACTGGTGTGGCTGGCGCAGCTCGATCTGTTGCAGGTGGAGGGCCGGGCAGGGTGATCGTCGGTACCGCAGGACATATCGACCACGGCAAGACGGCACTGCTCCAGGCCCTGACCGGACAGGCCGGTGACCGTCGCCGGGAGGAACGCGAACGCGGCATGACCATCGACCTTGGTTACCTGTACGCCGCGCTGGAGCCGGGCGCGCCGCTGACCGGGTTCATCGACGTGCCCGGCCACGAGCGCTTTACCCACAACATGCTCGCCGGTGCCCAGGGCATCGATCTGGTATTGCTGGTAGTCGCCGCCGATGACGGCGTGATGCCCCAAACCCGCGAGCACCTGGCGATTGTCGAACTGCTGGGCATCCCCCGGGCGCTGGTGGCGATCAGCAAATGCGACCGGGTCGACAGCGTCAGGGTCCAGGCGGTGGACCAGCAGATTCGCCTGTTGCTCAGCCCCGGACCTTATGCCGCCGCGCCCATCGTCCCGTTGTCCAGTGTCACCGGCGAGGGCGTCGAGACCTTGCGTCAAGAGTTGTTGCAGGCCCAGCGCGAGGTCCGTCAACGCAGCACCGAGGGCGGCTTTCGCTTGGCCATCGACCGGGCCTTCAGCGTGGCCGGCGCCGGCATCGTGGTCACCGGCACGGCGTTGTCCGGGCAGGTCGCGGTGGGCGATACCTTGCTGCTGGGTCCCCAGGGTAAACCCGTGCGCATCCGTGGCCTGCATGCGCAGAGCCAGCCAGCGGAGCAAGCGTTTGCCGGCCAGCGCGTGGCCTTGAACCTGAGTGCCGAGCGCCTTTCGCTGGAGCAGATCCGCCGTGGCCAGTGGTTGCTGGCCGACTGGCTGTTTGCGCCGAGCCAGCGGCTGGACATCGAGCTGTACTTGCTGCCCGCTGAGCCCCGGGCTTTCGAACACTTTCAACCGGTGCATGTGCACCTGGCCACTCAGGATGTCAGTGGTCGCGTGGCGTTGTTGGAGGGCGTGAGCCTGGCGCCGGGCGGGCGCATGTTCGCGCAGCTGCTGCTCAATACGCCGGTGCAGGCGGTGCAGGGCGATCCGTTGATCCTGCGCGATCAGAGTGCCCAACGCACCCTCGGCGGCGGTCGGGTGCTCGACCCCTTTGCCCCGGCACGCCAGCGCCGCAGCCCCGAGCGACTGACGCAATTGCAGGCACTGGCCGCCAGCTCGCGGCTGGAAGACGTCCTCCCGGTTCTGCTCGCCCACAGCGACAGCGGGCTTGATCCGCAGCGGCTGGAGCAGCAATTCAACCGGCCTCGCGCCAGCTGGGTTTTACCCCAGGACGTGCGCTGGATCGACACCCGGCAAGGCCCGTTGCTGTTCGACGCCCTGCGTTGGGAGGCCCTGAAAACGCCCTTGCTGGAACACCTCGCGCACTTCCATCAACTGGAGCCGGACCTCATGGGCCCGGACCGCGATCGCCTGCGCCGCTTCAGCGCCAGTGCCCTGGAGCGCTCGACCTTCATCAGCTTGCTCGAGGAACTGCTCGCCAGCGGCGCCATCGCCGGTAGCGGGCCATGGCTGCATCTGCCCGAGCATCAGGTGCGCTTGAGTGAAAAGGACGAAGCGTTGTGGTTACGCCTGCAACCCTTGTTCGAAGCCCGCGGTTTCGACCCGCCGTGGGTGCGGCAACTGGGACATGACGAAGTCACCGTGCGCGCACTGCTACGCAAAATGGCGCGGCTTGGACTGATGCACCAAGTGATCCGCGACCTGTTCTACCCCGATGTCACGCTCGCACGATTGGCGGCTATGCTTGTGCGACTGGCGGACGCCGAGCCGGTCATTACCGTGGCAGCGTTTCGCGATGCGGTAGGGTTGGGGCGCAAGCGCAGCATCCAGATCCTCGAATACTTCGACCGCATCGGCCTGACCCGCCGCTTCGGCGACCGCCGCCAGCTCCGCCGGGACAACGCCCTGGCCCGGCGCTCTGAGGATTAATGCAAGGGCAAGATTTCAAGGAAGGCAATCGCGCCCGGTGGCGCGGCCGGGCTTCAAACCCGGTTGGGGACGGCATCCGTTCCCGGGCAGGTTCGACTCCGGCTGCCTTCCGCCATTTTTCGCCAGTACTGTGTGGGTGCAGGCAACCCCTGTGGGAGCGGGCTGGCCCGCGATGGCGACGGTACATTCAACGAAAATACTGACTGACACACCGCCATCGCGAGCAAGCTCGCTCCCACAGGAGGGTTAGGTGGACTTGCCCACCGCTATGGCTTGACGGCCTGCAAAGGCTTCAAAAAATAAACAACACGCTCAGTCTCCGTGAATCCGAGAGCCTCATGCATGGCATGGCTTGCGTGGTTATCCAGCAATGCATCAGAAGCCAATTCCGTGCAGCCCATTTCTTCGGCCCACTGCTGGACGCCTGCCACCAGTTGTCGCGCAATACCTTGGCCGCGACTGGCGGGCTGGACGTACAGGCCTTCGAGAAACGCCACGGGCGATGAGCGGGTTCCGTTGACGTAATCCGTTCGGATCGACGCCTCGGCAAACCCCACGGTCTTGTCGTGTTCATCAACGAAAGTCATGACCAGATTGCGCTCTGGCGCGCTGAGCATGGTCTGTTTGTCATGGTCATTGTCTGCGGCGCAATCTGGCCACAGAGCAACACGAAGGGGCAGCCAACCTTCATGGTCGAGCAATGTGCAGCGTTTTATCATTGAGGGAATTCCCGAAGTGATCACCGGCGAAGATCATAGGTTATCCCCCGCAGGCTTGAAAACGCACTCAACCCGTGTGGGATCGGGCTGGCTTGCAGGTGTACATATCCATTTCTGCGGTAACGGCCACTATTGGTTCCGCCCTTACGGCGGGTCACTTGGAAGAGCCCCAAGTAACCAAGGGCTTGTGCCCCTGTCGTTCGGTGCCTCGCCTAGGCTCGGCATGCCCTCGCTCCGGTCCTGCTCCGTGGGCCCGCCGCGACCGGCCATCCATGGCCTGACGCGGCTACCTCGGCATCCATGCCGAGGTGCCCACTGC
>Ga0160472_100481_pt1 | contig 27326 bp, 26 predicted proteins | sample HID1973M_E11MG_FD_108267 | JGI IMG/M metagenome (GOLD analysis project Ga0160472, IMG submission 108267) | Enriched mosquito-associated microbial communities from UW Madison campus, WI, USA - HID1973M_E11 MG | ecosystem: Host-associated > Arthropoda: Insects > Digestive system > Unclassified ... | reverse complement strand
CCGCATGCACCCGCGGACCTGTAGGAGCTGGCTTGCCAGCGATGGCATCTCAGCTTCACCACCGCTTTCGCCAGCAAGCCGGCTCCTACGGATTTGAGAGTGCCAAACAATCCGCATGCACCCACGGACCTATAGGAGCTGGCTTGCCAGCGATGGCATCTCAGCTTCACCACCGCTTTCGCCAGCAAGCCGGCTCCTACGGATTTGAGAGTGCCAAACAATCCGCATGCACCCACGGACCTGTAGGAGCTGGCTTGCCAGCGAAGAACGATAACGCGGTCTCCCGCCTGGTCACTGCGCCAACCACCCACCATCCACATTCCACGCCGCCCCACGCACCTGGCTGCCTGCCTCACTGCACAAAAACAGCACCAGCTCACCCAATTGCGGCGGCGTCACGAACTCCAGCGACGGCTGTTTCTCGGCGAGCAAATCATGCTGCGCCTGCTGCGGGTCGATGCCGCTGGCGGCGCGATCATCAATCTGCTTCTGCACCAGCGGCGTCAACACCCAGCCCGGGCAGATGGCGTTGCAGGTGATGTTGGTCGTGGCCGTTTCCAGGCCCACCACCTTGGTCAAACCGATCACCCCATGCTTGGCCGCAACATACGCAGCCTTGCCCACCGAACCCACCAGCCCATGCACCGAGGCAATGTTGATCACCCGGCCCCAGCCCTTGGCGCGCATGCCCGGCAGGCTCAGGCGCGTGCTGTGGAACACCGAGGACAGGTTGATGGCGATGATCGAATCCCAGCGCTCCACCGGGAACTCATCGACCGCGGCCACGTGCTGGATGCCGGCATTGTTGACCAGGATATCGACGCCACCGAACTCGCGCTCGGCATAGGCAATCATGTCGGCAATCTGTGCCGGGTCGCTGACATCGGCCGGATGATGGCCGACCTTGCCGCCGAACTGCTGCACCTCGGCGATGACGGAGGACGCGTCGCCGAAGCCGTTGAGGATCAGGTTGGCCCCGGCCTTGGCCAGACTCAGGGCGATGCCCAGGCCGATGCCGCTGGTGGAGCCGGTGACCAGTGCGGTCTTGCCCGATAAAGTCGTCATGAATACCTCACACAATGCCAGTGGCGTAGAAAGTACCGATCACCACGAAAACCGCCAGGGTCTTGATCAGCGTAATACAGAAAATGTCTTTATAGGCTTCGCGATGGGTCAGTCCGGTCACTGCCAGCAGGGTAATCACCGCGCCATTGTGCGGCAGGGTGTCCATGCCGCCGCTGGCCATGGCGGCAACCCGGTGCAGCACTTCCAGGGGAATGTTGGCGGCGTGGGCGGCGCTGATGAACTGCTCGGACATGGCCGCCAGGGCGATGCTCATGCCGCCGGACGCGGAGCCTGTGATGCCGGCCAGCAGGGTCACGGTAATCGCTTCGTTGACCAGCGGGTTGGGAATATTCTTGAGCCAGTCGGCCAGCACCAGAAAGCCTGGCAGGGAGGCAATCACCGCGCCGAAGCCATACTCGGAGGCGGTGTTCATCGCCGCCAGCAGCGCGCCGCTGACCGCGCTTTTGCTGCCCTCGGCGAGTTTGCTGCGAATGGCCTGGAAACCGAATGCCAGCACCATGAGGATGCCCACCAGCAGCGCTGCCTGCACCGCCCAGATCGCCGTGAGCTTGGCGATTTCCGTGGTCACCGGCGCGGCCATGCCCGGCAGCGCGAGGCTGTGGGTCTTGCCGTACCACTGGGGAATCCACTGGGTGAACAGCAGGTTCATGATGCCCACGGCGAGCAGCGGAGAGAGGGCGATCCAGGGGTTGGGCAGCTTGATGTCGGCGGCGGTTTCCGGCTCGTTGCGCAGTTCGCTGCCATAGCCTTCCCCGGCACGCTGGGCCTTGTTGCGCTGGCGCTGCAGGAACAGCATGCCGGCGCAGAACACGAAGATCGTGCCGATCACCCCGAGCCAGGGCGCGGCCCAGGCGGTGGTGTTGAAGAAGGTGCTGGGGATGATGTTCTGGATCTGCGGGGTGCCGGGCAGGGCGTCCATGGTGAAGGAGAACGCGCCGAGGGCAATGGTCGCCGGGATCAGGCGCTTGGGGATATTGCTCTGGCGGAACATTTCAGCGGCAAACGGATAGACCGCGAACACCACCACGAACAGCGAAACGCCGCCGTAGGTCAGCAGGGCGCAGACCAGCACGATCACCAGCATGGCCTGGCGGGTGCCGAGCAGGTGAATCGCGGCAGCGACGATGGAGCGGGAGAAACCCGACAGTTCGATCAGCTTGCCGAACACGGCGCCGAGCAGGAACACGGGGAAATACAGTTTGATGAAGCCGACCATTTTCTCCATGAACACGCCGGTGAAGGCGGGCGCTACGGCGGAAGGGTCGGTGAGCAGGACGGCGCCGAGGGCGGCAATCGGGGCGAACAGGATAACGCTATAGCCACGGTAGGCAGCCAGCATCAGCAGCGCGAGGGCTGCCAGGGCAATGATCACACTCATGGTGTGTCTCCAGGGTTGTTATTTTTGTTGGGTGAAACTTTGTAGGAAGGGCGTGTAGCGAGATTTGTGCCACTTAATTAAGTTATTGAAATATAAGGATTTAATTTTGTGTTGGGGAGGTTCTGTGACACGAGTGTCTATTTATTGAGACTTTTTTGTGGGCAGAAAAGATCGCAGCCTTCGGCAGCTCCTACAGGGAAACGCGGAATCCTCTGTAGGAGCTGCCGAAGGCTGCGATCTTTTGATCTTTAAATGGTATCTATAAACTGAGATTTATATCTCTCTATTGAGACTCTGCAATCCCCAACGCCACCATCTTCTTATACAGGGTCGACCGCCCAAGCCCCAACCGCGCCGCCGCTTCAATCACCTTGCCCCCGCATTGCGCCAGAGTGGTCTCGATCAAATGCCGGTCAAATCGCTCCCGCGCCGCGCTGAAGGTCTCGTGGGCCAGTGGCTCCAGTGGCAAACGCGTTGCCCGCTCCACCGGGGAGAACGTGCCGATGGCCGCGCGGATGTCCGCTGCCGTCAGGCGCAAGTCGTCACTGAGCAGCGCGGCCCGCTCCAGCACGTTGCGCAGTTCACGGATGTTGCCCGGCCAGGCATGCTGGCCCAGTAAGGCCAGTGCTTCGTGGTGCAGTTCATGCTGGCTGCGCAGCTCTTCAAGAATCGCTTCACTGAGTGCCGGCACATCGTCGAGACGATCGCGTAGGGGCGGCACCTGGATCGGCAATACGTTGAGGCGGTAATACAGATCCGCGCGGAACTCCCCGCGCCTGATCGCCGCTTCCAGGTCGGTGGACGTCGCGGCGATCACCCGCACATCGCTCTGGATCACGTCGTTGGAGCCGACCGGTTCAAATTCCTTTTCCTGCAGCACCCGCAGCAGTTTGCTTTGCAGGGGCAGCGGCATGTCGCCGATTTCATCGAGGAACAGGGTTCCGCCTTGGGCGATCTGCAATTTACCCGCGCGACCCTTGCGCTCGGCGCCGGTGAAGGCGCCAGGGGCAGTGCCGAAGAACTCGGCTTCCAGCAGGGATTCGGGAATCGCCGCGCTGTTGATGCTGACGAAGGCTTTGTGCGCCCGCGGTGAAGCGTTATGAATGGCCTGGGCCAGCAGCTCCTTGCCGGTGCCGGTTTCCCCCAGCAGCAATACCGGCGACTCGGTGCTGGCGCTGCGCCGGGCGCGGCGTTTGACTTCGAGGCTGGCGGCACTGGTGCCGATGAAGTGGGCGAAATTGTATTTGGTCTGGCGTGCGCGCAGCAGCGAGCGGGTGGAGGCCAGTTCTTCCTGCATGCTCATGTAGCGTTTGAGCATGGGCGACAGGCTGCGCAGTTCGTCGAACAGGGCAAAGCCGATGGCGCCGATCACTTCGCCGGCATCGTCGTGGATCGGCAGGCGCATGACCACCAGGGGCTCCTTGGGTGTGTCCTGCATGTCCAGCAGGATCGGCCGGCCGCTGCGCACCACTTCGCGCAGCAGGCTGCCGGGGATCACGGTTTCACAGGCCTGGCCGATGGCGCTTTCCGCCGATGCCAGGCCGAAGCGCCGGGCGTAGCGCTCGTTCATCCAGACGATGTTGGCGTCGCGATCGACAATCACCGTGCCCTCGCTCGATTGCTCGATGATTTCGAACAGTGAGCGGATCGCCAGCAGGCGCACGCGCTGGTAGTCCTTGAGGCTCTCGGTGGTGTTCATGGGGGGAGTCCAATGTGGGATCAATTTTACAAATCGCAGCCTTCGGCAGCTCCTACGTCGATCGTATTCCCTGTAGGAGCTGCCGAAGGCTGCGATTTTTCCAGCAGATTATGCATGCCCCAGCAGCGCCGCCGCCAACAGCTCCTTGGTATACGGATGCTGCGGCGCCTCGAACACCTCATGACTGGCACCGCTTTCCACCACCTTGCCATCCTTGATCACGATCATGTTGTGGGCCAGGGCGCGCACCACCGCCAGGTCATGACTGATGAACAGGTAGGTCAAACCGTGTTTTTCCTGGAGCTGACGGAGCAGGGCGACCACCTGTTTTTGCACGGTGCGGTCCAGTGCCGAGGTCGGCTCGTCGAGCAGGATCAGGGCCGGCTTGAGCACCAGGGCGCGGGCGATGGCGATGCGCTGGCGCTGGCCACCGGAGAATTCGTGCGGGTAGCGATGGCGGCTTTGGGGGTCGAGGCCGACTTCGGTCAGTGCCCGAATCACTTCGGCATTGCACTGCTCGACGCTCATCTGGCTGTGCACCTCAAGGCCTTCGCTGATGATCTGCGCCACGGACATCCGTGGGCTGAGGCTGCCGAACGGGTCCTGGAACACCACCTGCATCTTCTTGCGCCAGGGCCGCAGCTGCTTTTGCGTGAGGCCGTCGAGCGCTTCGCCCTGGAAGCGGATGCTGCCCGCGGAATCGAGCAGGCGCAGGATCGCCTGGCCAAGGGTCGACTTGCCGGACCCGGACTCGCCGACAATGCCCAGGGTCTTGCCGCGCTGGATGTTCAGGCTGATGCCGTCCACTGCATTCAGGTACGTCTTGCGCTGGAACATGCCACCGCCGACGACGAACTGCACCCGCAGGTCGGTCACCTCCAGCACGTTTTCCCGTGTGTCCCGAGGCAGGGCTTCGCCTTCCGGTTCGGCGTTCAACAGCACGCAACTGTAGGGGTGCTTCGGCTCGTTGAAGAGGATTTCGCAGGGGGCTTGCTCGACAATCTCCCCGGCCTTCATCACGCACACGCGCTGGGCGATGCTGCGCACCAGATTGAGGTCGTGGCTGATCAGCAGCAGCGACATGCCCAGGCGCTGTTGCAGGGATTTGAGCAGCAAGAGGATCTTGCGCTGTACCGTCACGTCCAGCGCCGTGGTGGGTTCGTCGGCGATCAGCAGTTCCGGTTCGCACGCCAGGGCCATTGCGATCATCACCCGTTGGCGCTGGCCACCGGACAGTTGATGGGGATAAGCCTTGAGCCGGCTCTCGGGTTTCTGGATGCCCACCAGGTGCAACAGTTCAAGAATCCGCGCCCGCGCCGCTTTACCCGCCAGGCCCTTGTGCACCAGCAGGGTTTCACCGATCTGCTTTTCAATGCTGTGCAGCGGATTGAGCGAGGTCATCGGCTCCTGGAAAATCATCGCGATGCGGTTGCCGCGCAGCTGACGCAGTTTTTTCGAGTCGGCGCCGACCAGTTCCTGGCCGCGATAGCGGATGCTGCCGGTGGTCTCGGTGCCGCATTCGGGCAGCAATTGCAGGATCGAGTGGGCTGTCACCGACTTGCCGGAACCCGACTCGCCGACCAGGGCCAGGCATTCGCCGGGGCGGATGTCCAGGCACAGGTTGCGCACCACGGTCTGGCCACTGAAGGCGACGCTGAGGTCGCGGATTTCGATCAGGTTGCTCATGTCAACGTCCGCTGCGGTGGCAGGTTTTCAGGATCGCGGGTCAAACGCATCGCGCAAGGCCTCGCCGATAAACACCAGTAAGGATAGGATCAGCGCCAGGGTGAAAAAGGCGGTCAATCCCAGCCAGGGGGCTTGCAGGTTCTGCTTGCCCTGGCCGATCAGTTCACCCAGGGAGGCGCTGCCGGCGGGCATGCCGAAGCCGAGGAAATCCAGGGCAGTCAGGGTCGAGATGGCTCCGGTCAGAATGAATGGCAGGTAGCTCAGGGTGGCATTCATGGCGTTGGGCAGGATGTGCCGCACGATCACCTTGCGGTCGCTCAAACCCAGGGCCCGGGCGGCTTTGACGTACTCGAGGTTGCGGCCGCGAAGGAATTCAGCGCGCACCACGTCCACCAGTGCCAGCCATGAAAACAGCGCCATGATCCCCAGCAGCCACCAGAAATTCGGTTCGACGAACCCGGACAGGATGATCAGCAGGTACAGCACTGGCAACCCGGACCAGACCTCGAGCAGGCGCTGGCCCAGCAGGTCGACCCAGCCGCCGTAGTAGCCTTGCAGGGCGCCGGCGGCGATGCCGATCAGGGCGCTGACAAAGGTCAGCATCAGGGCAAACAGGATCGACACCCGCGCCCCGAAAATCACCCGGGCCAGCACGTCCCGCGCCTGGTCGTCGGTGCCCAGCCAGTTGACGCCGGTCGGCGGGCTGGGCGCCGGTTTGTTGAGGTCGTAGTTGGGCGTGTCGTCGCTGAACGGGATCGGCGGAAACAGCAGCCAGCCGCCGTCTTTCTTGATCAGTTGCTGTACGTAGTCGCTGCGGTAATCGGCCTGGAACGGCAGTTGTCCGCCGAACGCCTGTTCGGTGTAACGCTTGAAGGCCGGGAAGTACCATTGGCCCTGATAGCTGACCATCAGCGGCTTGTCGTTGGCGATCAGTTCGCCACCGAGTGTCAGCATGAACAGGCCGATGAACAGCCACAGCGACCACCAGCCACGGCGGTTTTTCTTGAAGCGCTCGAAACGGCGCCGGGCCAGGGGGGAAAGCGTAAGCATCAGGCGTTCCTCGCGGCGAAGTCGATGCGCGGATCGACCAGGGTGTAGCACAGATCGCCAACCAGTTTTATCAGCAAGCCGAACAGGGTGAAGATGAACAGCGAGCCGAACACCACCGGATAGTCCCGCGACACTGCGGCTTCGTAGCTCATGCGCCCCAGACCGTCGAGGGAGAAGATCACTTCGATCAGCAGGGAACCGGCAAAAAACACGCTGATAAAGGCCTGGGGGATGCCCGACACCACCAGCAGCATGGCGTTGCGAAACACATGGCCGTAGAGCACGCGGCGTTCACTCAGGCCCTTGGCGCGGGCGGTGACCACGTACTGGCGGGTGATCTCGTTGAGAAAGGAGTTTTTCGTCAGGATCGTCAGCGTCGCGAACCCGCCGATCACCAGCGCCGTCACCGGCAGGACCAGGTGCCAGAAATAGTCGGCGACCTTGCCCAGAGTCGACAGTGAATCAAAGTTCTCCGAGACCAGTCCGCGCACCGGGAACCAGTTCAGCGAAGTGCCGCCGGCAAACACCACAATCAGGAACATCGCAAAGAGGAACGCCGGCATGGCATAGCCGATGATGATCGCGGTGCTGCTCCAGATGTCGAAATGGCTGCCATGGTGCACTGCCTTGCGAATGCCCAGGGGGATCGACACCAGGTAGGTGATCAGCGTCGCCCAGAGCCCGAGGGAAATGGTCACGGGCATCTTTTCCAGGATCAGGTCAGTGACCGTGGCGCCGCGAAAAAAGCTTTTGCCGAAGTCCAGGCGCGCATAACTGGTCAGCATCAGCCACAGGCGTTCATGGGCCGGTTTGTCGAAGCCGTACTGCTTCTCGATGTCCTTGATCAGTTGCGGATCAAGCCCGCGGCTGGCCCGGGAAGTGCTGCGCATGGCTTCGCCGGAACTGCCGCCGACCGCCGCGCCGCCAATGCCTTGCAGGTGAGCGATGGCCTGTTCCACCGGTCCCCCCGGTGCGGCTTGGACGATGACAAAATTGACCAGCAGGATGATCACCAGCGTCGGGATGATCAGCAGCAGGCGACGCAGTATATAAGCCCACATCAGTGTGGCCCTCCGGGTCTGCCTTGGCGGATGCGTTCGGCAGTCATTTCCTGGTTGGTCAGCGCCGTGCGGCTGATTTCCCACCAGCTCTCGATGGCTTCGTCATTGCTCGCCTGCACGTTGGGGATGCCGAAGCGGTTCCACCAGACGGTGGAGGTGCCCGGCGGGTAATAGTTGGGAATCCAGTAGTAGTTCCACTGCAGCACCCGGTCGAGGGCGTGGGCGTAGCGCAGCATGTCGGCTTGGGTCGTGGCGCGCACCAGGCCGTTGATCAGGGTGTCGACCGCCGGGTTTTTCAGCACCATGTAATTGTTCGAGCCCGGATCGTTCGCCGCCACCGAACCGAAGTAGTTGAACAGTTCGCCCCCGGGGGAGGTGGTGACCGGGTAGCCGGTGACGATCATGTCGTAGTCACGGCTCATCAGGCGATTGACGTACTGGGACGAATCGATGCGGCGGATGTTGAGGTCGATGCCGATCTGTTTCAGCGTGCGCTTGTACGGCAGCAGCAGTCGGTCCATGCCGTTCTGGCTGACCAGGAAGGTGAAGCTCAGCGGCTCGCCCTCGGCGTTGACCAGTTGATCGCCTTCGGGTTTCCAGCCGGCCTCTTCGAGCAGGGCCAGGGCCTGCAACTGTTTATCACGAATCACGCCGCTGCCGTCGGTCTTCGGTGCTTCGAACACCTGGGTGAAGACTTCGTCGGGAATCTGCCCGCGCAGCGGTTCGAGGATCGCCAGTTCGCCGGCATCGGGCAACTGCCGGGCGGCGAGGTCGGTGTTGGAGAAGAAACTCTGCTGGCGGATGTACAGGTTGCGCATCATCTGCCGGTTGCTCCACTCGAAATCCCAGAGCATCACGAGGGCCTGGCGCACCCGGCGATCCTGGAACTGCGGTCGATCCAGGTTGAACACAAAGCCCTGGGACGGTTGCGGCGCTTCAGTCGCCAAATGCGCCTTCTGCAGGCGGCCGTCGGCCAGGGCCGGGCTGTCGTAGCCGATGGAGTAACCGGTGGCGGAAAATTCCCGGTTGTAGTCGTAGGCGCCGCCGCGCAAGACCTGACGGGCCACGTCGGTGTCGCCGAAGTACTCGATGCTGAAGTGATCGAAGTTGTACAGGCCGCGACTGACCGGCAAGTCCTTGCCCCACCAGTCGGCGTTGCGCTCAAAGGTGATGCTGCGTCCGGAATCGATCTTGCCGACCTTGTAGGGACCGCTGCCCAGTGGCGCTTCATAGCCGCCACCTCCGGCGAAATCGCGGGTCTTCCACCAGTGCTGCGGCAGCACCGGCAAGGTGGCGATGTCCAGCGGCAGGGTGCGGTTTTCGTTGTTCTTGAAGTCGAAACGAACCGTCAGCGGCGACTCGACTTCGACGCCTTTGACGTCGGCGAACTGGGTGCGATAGCGCAGACTGCCCTGGGTCATCAGCAGGTCGAAGGTGTAGCGCACGTCTTCGGCCGTGATTGGCTTGCCATCGGCAAAACGTGCCTTGGGATTGAGGTAAAAACGCAGGGACAGGCCATCTTCAGAGCGCTCCATCCGTTGCGCCACCAGGCCGTACACCGTGTAGGGCTCGTCCAGCGAGCGTTGGGCCAGGGGCGAGTAGAGCAGGCCGTCGACCTGGGAGACGCCAATGCCTTTATCGATGTACGGCAGGATATGGTCGAATTGACCGATTTCTACCGCCGACCGCCGCATTGTGCCGCCTTTGGGCGCCAGGGCATTGGTGTAGTCGAAATGACTGAAGCTGGCCGGGTATTTGGCCGGTTCGCCGTACACGGTCAAGGCGTGTTGCGGTGCGGCAGTCACGCCCGTGGCAGCCAACAGGAGGGCCACGGCAGTGAACAACAGGGTAGGGAAAGCCAGTCGCATTATCAGCCTTAGAGCCGGGTGGTCGTTCAGCACAATTTGTACGCTAGCGGCGCATCCCTCGCCAGCCGAATTACGTATCCGAAACACAACGGCCCACCAAAAGGCGGGCCGCTGCGGGAAAAAACTCGCGGATCGATCAGTCCTGGCGGCTGGTCACTTCCAGCAGGTGATAACCAAACTGGGTCTTGACCGGGCCTTGCACGACGTTGATTGGCGCGCTGAACACCACGGTGTCGAATTCCTTGACCATCTGGCCAGGACCGAACGAACCCAGGTCACCGCCCTGACGGCTGGAAGGGCAGGTGGAGTTTGCCTTGGCAACTTCGGCAAAATCGGCACCCGCTTCGATTTGCGCCTTGAGTTCGTTGCATTTGTCTTCGCTGGCAACAAGGATGTGACGAGCAGTGGCTTTGGCCATGGAAAAATACTCCTTCAAGTGTTCGGTAAATTGCGCAGCCTACCGGATTGAGTGAGCAAATTCTCCTGAAAGTTCCGTGCTGCCTGGCTTGCATGGCTGGATGCCGATTAAAGGCCGGCATTTCTCAGGCGCTCGGCATGTCGTACATAGAGCTCCACCGGGTCGATGCCAGGGCGGATCTGTCCGGCGGGCTGACCGATGCTGTCCATATGGTCCAGTGCATAGTCGGAGCGGATAACGGTGCCCAGATGGGAACTGAACCGTCCGACCATGCCATCGTTCTGGTCGGCTTCGGTGGTGAAAAAGCTGGAAAACGCCCGGCAAAAGCCATGGATCGGGTCGAGGGCGCTGATGCCTTCCTCAAGGATGTTTTTCTTGAGGATGCCGCTCCAGGAGTAGTAGCGGACGCCGTTCACCAGTTCACGTCCCTTGCCGCCCCAGTTTTTTGGCAGGCCCTGGGGGTATTTGTCGTTGAACGCACTTACGCCCTCGGTGGTTAGCGCGTTCAGCGCGGTGATTGCTTTTTGCGGCATGTAATGATCGTTACTGAGCGCCGAGAGGAAATCGGCAAACAACGTCACGACCTTGTCGGCGACATGTTCCGGAAGTCGTCCCGGCGTGAGTGCCTTGCGCAGGAAGTCGGCCAGTTCAGAACCGTGATTCGGACCGCTGACCGAAGTCACCGAAGCCACCGCCGCCGGGTCAATGGCTGCGGCATAACGTGCGGCCAATGCGCCCTGGCTATGACCGATCAGGTTGACCTTCTCGGCGCCCGTGCCTTCCAGTACCCGCTCGATCTGTTGCAGCAGCTGGTCACCACGAACCTCATTGCAATGGGTCGCCGACAGCTGTGGTACGAACACTCTCGCACCGGCATTTCTCAGGGCCTGCCTGATGTCGTGAAACAGCTCGTACTTGCCGATCCGGTCGAAACCGAACAGACCGTGAACCAGCAGTATTGGATAGTAGGTGTTTGCATTCCTTTGCATGTTCGTACCTTTCCGCAGACGTTCGGTGGGGGGGGTGCGGGTCACTCTAAAACACCGGGGGCCGGGCGGATGTATGAAAGGTCCACTGTGGTCTGAGGAAAACGAAATAGGGGGAGTACGATGTCTCGGATTCCGATGAGTTCTTCATCGGAATGTTTCGACACCGTTTAACCGGTTCACGCCCCCGCTTGAGCTCGCCGGCGATCTGCCGCCTGACGCAACAATTGTTCGGTACCGCTCCAGCCCAGGCAGCCATCCGTCACCGACACGCCGTACCGCATTGACCCACTCAACGGCTGGCAACCCTCGAACAAATGGCTCTCGATCATCATGCCAATCAACGAGCGGTCGCCCTGCAGGCGCTGTTCCAGCACGTCGTTGAACACCGCCGGCTGGCGCAGCGGGTCCTTACCGCTGTTGGCGTGACTGCAATCGACCATGATGCGTGCCGGGATCTTCAGTCGGGTCAGGTCGCTGTTGACCTGGGCAACGCTGGCGCGATCGTAGTTCGGGCCGCTGTGGCCGCCGCGCAGGACCAGATGAGTGTCGGCGTTGCCCGGAGTCTGAATGATCGCCGGGTGGCCCTGGCTGTCGACGCCGAAGTGGCGATGGGGGTGGGCGGCGGAGCGCATGGCGTCGCTGGCCACGCCGACACCGCCGTCGGTGCCGTTCTTGAAGCCCACCGGCATGCCCAGGCCGCTGGCCATTTCCCGATGAATCTGCGATTCGGTTGTGCGGGCGCCGATGGCCACCCAGCTCAGCAAGTCGTCGAAGTAGCCGGCGGCCATCGGTTGCAGCAGTTCAGTGGCAACGGGCAAACCAAGACGCAGCATTTCACGCATCAGTTCCCGGGACAGGGTCAGGCCTGCAGCCATGTCATCGCTGCCGTCCAGGTGCGGATCGTAGGCCAGGCCTTTCCAGCCAACCGTGGTGCGCGGCTTTTCGACGTAGGCGCGCATCACCAGGAGCATTTCGTCGCTGACCTCGGCGGCCAGGCGGGCGAGGTTGCCGGCGTATTCCAGGGCTGACTGCGGGTCGTGGATCGAGCAAGGGCCGACGATGACCAGCAGACGGGAGTCTTCCCCGTTGAGGATCGCGCGGACCGCCTGGCGGTGGGCGCTGACCTGTTGGATCTGGGCGGTGTCGAGGGGCAATTGCTGCTTGAGCTGCAACGAGCTGGGCAGACGCAGGGTCAGCGCTTCATTGGCAGGAGAAAGGGTGGACAGCGGCAGAGCAGAGACGGACGAGTTCATGTTCAAGGCTTCCTGGGCTGGCGGCGGGTTCGTGCCCGCGCTCGGCCCTACAAGGGTGTTCGACAATTGGCCGGATTGGCTGCGTGTGTGTGCTTGCCACCTGTGGGTGACCGATCGGAGGCGGCAGGCTGTCCCGAACGGAGGGTGGTAAATCGCCAGGCGGTAAAAGTGTCGTAACGGTAATAAGTGGCGTAGTTCATGTCGTGATCCTCTAAAAGTCGGGTGTCGCTGAAAATGTCTGGGGCTGAAAAAACAAAACCCCCGGTCGGGAGGCCGACCGGGGGTTGAGAATTCTCTGGTGGCGACCCGTTTGAAGTGGGCGCCGTGTGGGTATCAGGCGCGCCAGTGGCTAAACCAATACCCAAAATAAAAGCTGACCGAAGCACGCACATCATTCACCCGGGCAGCCGCAACCGAGCGCGGGGCGCTGGCGGTACGAAGCTGTGAAAGGGTGTTGAACATGGTTTGTCTCCAGTGAATGTCCCGGAGCTTACTAGAGGGCGGGGCGCGGATTCAATCAGAAAATGCTATCGGTTAATAAAGGTGCTTTCTATGGAGTCAGGGCGCTTCAGTTTGTGACAGGGTTTGCACAATGCTGACGCATTGTTGAGGGGAGGGCGCAGCAAATGCGGCTGAAACACGCCTGCGTCAAGCCTTTCAAGATGAATTGAAACTTTTATCTGACGCTTTCTGCTAGGTCTGCCAATGGCTTTTTGTTAAGGTGTCTCGCAACCCAATAAGACCATTTCGCGAGGTGTCTGCTTGATTAGGGTGCTAGTAGTCGATGACCATGATCTCGTTCGTACAGGCATTACACGAATGCTGGCTGACATCGATGGCCTGCAAGTGGTCGGCCAGGCCGAGTCGGGTGAAGAATCCCTGCTCAAGGCGCGCGAACTGAAGCCCGATGTGGTCTTGATGGACGTCAAGATGCCCGGCATCGGCGGTCTTGAAGCCACTCGCAAAATGTTGCGCAGTCACCCGGACATCAAAGTCGTTGCGGTCACCGTGTGCGAGGAAGACCCGTTTCCGACCCGCTTGTTGCAAGCCGGTGCTGCGGGTTACCTGACCAAGGGCGCGGGGCTGCCCGAGATGGTCCAGGCCATCCGCCTGGTCTTCGCCGGCCAGCGTTACATCAGCCCGCAAATTGCCCAGCAACTGGCGATCAAGTCCTTCCAGCCGACCAACGACTCACCTTTCGACGCCTTGTCGGAGCGGGAGATCCAGATCGCACTGATGATCGTGGGTTGCCAGAAAGTGCAGATCATTTCCGATAAATTGTGCCTGTCCCCGAAAACAGTGAACACCTACCGTTACCGCATCTTCGAAAAGCTTTCGATCAGCAGTGATGTCGAGTTGACGCTGCTGGCGGTCCGTCATGGCATGGTCGACGCCAGCCTCTGAAAATGACCGAAAAATTTGATCCTGGCGCCTTCCTGTCGACTGTCAGTGGGCGTCCCGGCGTGTACCGCATGTTCGACAGCGATGCGCGGCTGCTTTACGTCGGCAAGGCCAAGAACCTCAAGAATCGCCTGTCGAGCTATTTCCGCAAGACCGGGCTGGCGCCCAAGACCGCAGCCTTGGTGGCGCGGATCGCCCAGGTCGAAACCACCATTACGGCCAACGAAACCGAAGCCCTGCTGCTTGAGCAGACGCTGATCAAGGAATGGCGTCCGCCCTACAACATCCTGCTGCGCGACGACAAATCCTATCCCTACGTCTATCTGTCCGACGGCGACTTCCCACGCCTGAGCATCCATCGGGGTGCGAAAAAGGGCAAAGGCAAGTATTTCGGCCCCTATCCCAGTGCCGGCGCGATCCGTGAAAGCCTGAGCCTGCTGCAGAAGACCTTTTTCGTTCGCCAGTGCGAAGACAGCTTCTACAAGAACCGCACGCGCCCCTGTCTGCAATACCAGATCAAGCGATGCAAAGCGCCCTGTGTCGGTCTTGTGGAGCCCGAGGTCTATGCCGAAGACGTGCGGCACTCGGTGATGTTCCTGGAAGGACGCAGCAACGCCCTGACCGACGAATTGTCGGCGGCCATGGAAGAAGCGGCGATCAACCTCGAGTTCGAACGCGCCGCTGAATTGCGCGATCAGATCGCCTTGTTGCGCCGGGTCCAGGATCAACAGAGCATGGAAGGCGGCACCGGCGACGTCGATGTCATCGCCGCCTTCGTCAACCCGGGGGGCGCCTGTGTCCACCTGATCAGTGTGCGCGGCGGGCGAGTGCTGGGCAGCAAGAACTTTTTCCCCCAGGTCGGTATCGACGAGGACGTTTCCGAAGTCATGGCGGCCTTTCTCGGCCAATACTTCGTCAGCAGTCCCGAACGCGACTTGCCCAGCGAACTGATCGTCAATGTGGTCCACGAAGACTTTCCAACCCTCATCGCTGCCATACATGAGCTGCGCGGTCGTGAACTGACCATCAGTCACCGGGTGCGCGGCACGCGGGCACGCTGGCAGCAACTGGCGGTGACCAACGCCGAGCAGGCGCTGGGCGCGCGTCTGGCGAATCGGCAGCACATCACCGCGCGTTTCGATGCCCTGGCCGAAGTGCTCAAGCTCGACGAGCCGCCGCAGCGCCTGGAGTGCTACGACATCAGTCACTCCAGTGGTGAAGCGACCGTGGCGTCCTGCGTGGTCTTCGGCCCCGAAGGCCCGATCAAGGCCGATTACCGTCGCTACAACATCGAAGGCGTGACGGCCGGAGACGACTACGCGGCGATGCACCAGGCCTTGACCCGCCGCTTCAGCAAGCTGAAGGACGGGGAGGGCAAGCTGCCGGACATCCTGTTGGTGGACGGTGGCAAGGGCCAGTTGTCGATGGCCCGCGACGTGCTCAACGAACTGGCGGTGCCCGACCTCATCCTGTTGGGCGTGGCCAAGGGCGCGACGCGCAAGGCCGGTTTCGAAACCCTGTACCTCAACGATGCCGCCCACGAGTTCACCCTGCGCGGTGATTCTCCGGCGCTGCACCTGATTCAGCAGATACGTGACGAAGCGCACCGTTTCGCCATTACCGGCCACCGCGCCCGACGTGGCAAAACCCGCCGCACGTCTACACTGGAAGGCGTCGCCGGGGTCGGGCCGACACGTCGGCGTGACCTGTTGAAACATTTTGGTGGATTGCAGGAGCTGTCTCGTGCCAGCATCGAAGAAATCGCCAAAGCCCCCGGGATCAGTAAAAAGCTCGCAGAGTTGATTTATGCAAATCTGCACAGCGAGTAGAATGCCCCCTCACCTCGTAGCCAGTTGTGCCGATGAATATCCCTAATCTGATTACCGTACTCCGCGTCCTGCTCATACCGATCTTCATTTTACTGTTCTACCTGCCTTACCAATGGAGCTACCTGGCCTCCGCCTCGGTCTTCGCCTTTGCGGCCGCCACCGACTGGCTGGACGGATACCTCGCCCGCCGCCTGGAGCAAAGCACACCGTTCGGGGCCTTCCTCGATCCGGTCGCCGACAAGCTGATGGTGGCAGTCGCCCTGGTTTTGCTGGTGCAGGAACACGGCAACCTCTGGCTCACGCTGCCGGCCGCCGTGATCATCGGTCGCGAAATCGTCGTCTCGGCGTTGCGTGAATGGATGGCCGAACTCGGCGCCCGTGCCCATGTGGCCGTGTCCAACCTGGGCAAATGGAAAACCGCCGCGCAAATGCTGGCGCTGGTGATCCTGCTGGCCAATCCGTCGAACCTGAGCTTCTGGGTCGTGTTGGGCTACACGCTGTTGATGGTGTCCGCCGGCCTGACGCTCTGGTCGATGGTCCAATACTTGCGAGCTGCCTGGCCGCATCTGAAGACCGACGTTGAAAAGAAATAAAACTTTTTTGAATCAAAGGGTTGACGGGGCTTCTGGATTCTATAGAATGCGCCACACCAAGCGGGAATAGCTCAGTTGGTAGAGCACGACCTTGCCAAGGTCGGGGTCGCGAGTTCGAGTCTCGTTTCCCGCTCCAAGTTTGTACACGTTTGATGTCGCGCTACTAGATGTCGAATGTTTTGAGGCCGAGTAGCAAAATGGTTATGCAGCGGATTGCAAATCCGCCTACGCCGGTTCGATTCCGACCTCGGCCTCCACTAATAAACAACCCCGTAGATTAACGTCTACGGGGTTTTTTATTTCCCTCAGAAAAGTGTGTTTTTCCGCTGTAACATCCATGCGTACCGCCTTGTAACGGGGTACCTCCCATCTATTACCCTGGGCAAGGGTAAATTCTGGCAGCCCTGCCATCAGATATTTCCTACAAAGAATTGACCCGAATCCGCTCCTGACGTTAACTGTATATTCGTACAGTGTCCGGAAATCGTGCGTCATGAGCTATTCCATCCTTGGCCCCATCAACGAAGGCGGGCGGAAATTACCGCTGTGCCTCTTTCGCGTACCCGCGGGGTTTCCCTCGCCGGCGGCGGATCACATCGAAGCGCACATCTCGCTGGATGAGGTCATGAACATCCGCGCACCGCACGTCTACCTGGTGTCGCTCACCGGGGAGAGCATGCAGGGTGCTGGAATATATGAAGGGGATCTCGCCGTGGTTGATCGCTCTATTGAGCCAGTCCACGGGCATATCGTCATAGCCCTGTTGAACAACGACCCGGTTTGCAAGCGCCTGTGCATCCGTGGAAAGGACGTGGTCCTGCTATCCGAGAACCCGAAGTACCCTCCACGTTACGTGCTGGAAGGGGACGAGCTTTCAATATGGGGTGTGGTCACCAGCAGTGTGCGCAGCCATGTCTAAGGTGCCTCCTGTCTTCGGCCTGATTGACTGCAACAGCTTCTATGCCAGCTGCGAACGGGTATTTCGACCCGACCTGGCCAAAGTGCCCATCGTGGTCCTGTCCAACAATGATCTGAGGGGTGTATTTCGTTAGTAGACCGTTTACAGTCCCCAGCGTTTTCTAGGAGGCCATGAACAGAGCGTTCTCCCCTATGAAATGAATCCAGAGGTGGGTGGGGCTGTGGTATGAGGTTGGTATTCGCGACAAAAGACCTGAAATTGGCGGGTCGTTCCTTTGAAGAATTTCCATTGTTGATTGGGTCTGATGGATGGCCAGTTGAGCCGGCTCAATCATTTCTGTGGCACGTCCTTGTTGAATCGGGTGAAGCACTCAGCGTCTCGACGTGGGAAGCTTATGGACGGCGGTTGTTCGACTATTTTGCGTTTTTAGAGGTCAACGGACTGTCCTGGAACGAAGAGGCTGTGGCCACTGGCCTAAGTGTGCTGACGAGGTACAGGGACTGGTCCAGTGGGGAGTTGGGGCTTGACCCGGGCACCATCAATAAACGCTTAGGGGTGATCGTTCGCTTCTATCGATGGGCTAAGCAACGAGGTCACATAACTTTGCTGCCCTTTAGCGAGAAAAGGGTGAGAGTTGTCCCTCATTCTGGAATGCTCAGCCACGTCACACGCCCTGGAGCCGAAAGTACCAAGGCGTCAGTTATGGTTCGGGAGCGTAGACGTTTAACCAAATTTCTAACCAAGGATCAGGCGAAGATCTGCTTTGCCATTGATACCGATCCGAGTCACAAAATTCTGTTTCATTTAATGGTGCGCACTGGGCTTCGCTCCTGCGAGGCTCGTACTTTTCCTCTTAAGTATGTGTTCAATCCCCGGTTAAAAAAGGGTCTCCGAAAAGGACAGATGATAAGTGTGGCCCTTGAGCCAATGGACATGCATATCAAATATGGTCGCCCTAGAACGATCGACGTTCCTTGGTCGCTGATGGAAGATATGTGGTCGTATTGCCTCCACCAACGGGAGTTGCGCAAATCATATGGTGATGGACTCGTATCCGCGTTGCTGCTTACCAATGAAGGGAGGCATTATTCAAAAGATTCCGTGGTTGACGTCATGAAGGCCTATGAGCATAAGTGTGGTTTTTATGTTCGTGCTCATATGCTTCGTCATACCTATGGAACATATACTTTACGTGCCCTTAGAAATAGTAGGGAATTTGAGGGGGAACCATTGTTGTATGTGCGAGACAGGATGGGGCATTCAGATGTACAAACAACAATGATTTATTTGCACCTAATAAACCAGCTTGAGGCTCAGTCTGTTCTCGCTCATGAAGATGAAATTGACATGATGTTTATGGCAGACTCTGCCGCTTGCACCTGAGGTAGTACTTTGGCTCGGAAAAAAAGTTATAAGGCTGATTTACAATCAATTGCTCAAGGTTTCGAAGCTCTTGAGGACGACTTAATAATTGAATTGCCAAGAAATCCTAGGCACTTTAGGAAAATCGACCATACTCGATATCTAGGGTTTGGGTTCGATGCTTGGGCGATTCAAAGCATTCATGTGATTCGAGCCTTGTTAAATAGCGGAAGCTGCTCCGTCTCCACCCTGATAGGATACTCTTCAAATGGCTTGAAGTATTTTTTAGATTTTTTGAAGGGGGGGAGCAGTTGAATTTCCACCCGAAACTCCAAATAATCTTTCATGGCGTCATTTAGAGCGTTTCATCTCTTGGTTGAAGCTACGGTACCCCAATGGAACTACCGCGAAAAATTATTATACAAGCTTCAAGTCACTGATAATTATTTTGGCGGAGTATGGTTTTGTAGAGTCTGATGCAGAAGATCTGTTCCCTCCGAACCCGTTTCCAAATAATGATCAGACTACTAAAGATACAGACCCACTAAGTCTTGGAGAAATGCAGCGTTTAGTAACGGCCTTGAAGACAGATCTTGTGTCCATCCACAAAAATACATTCCTTGGGAATGGTGCGGAAGCTATGACGGTCCTGCTACTAATTATTGCAGCAAGGTCAGGGGTTAACACGACTCCACTTCTTGAAATGAAGAGGGACGCACTCCAGCCACACCCATTTATCCCTAATCTTAGATTGATAAACACAGTCAAGCGCCGGGCGAAAGGCGCTCAGAGCAAAATAATTCGTCAGGCCGATATATGGGATAAATACAATGCTATACCGCTAGATGGAGTTGCGGTTTTGAATAAAGCTCTGGAGATGTCAAGGCCGCTTGTGAAGTTAGCGTCCGATGAGATTAGTTCATATATTTGGCTGTATCGCTCGGGACAGCAGGGCCGCTCAAACGATATCGTCGCCCTGAATAATGGAACTGTTTATGTCACGACGAAAAGCATCTGTGAACGCCATGCATTGCAGGATGATCAGGGTAATCGAATGAATGTCACCCTCAGCCGATTGCGGAAGACTCTGGAAAGCCGTCTTTGGAAGTTAAGTGGAGGGGACCTTCTGGAAGTTGCCTCTATCATGGGTCATACTGCAAGGGTGGCAGATAACCACTATTTGAAAATCAATGATGAAATCAAGAAGGAAGGGGCCATATTTGTGGGGGAGGCCTTCCCCGACAAATTACGTGGGATCAATGTCGTCCCCACTCCACCAGGAGGGTGCAAGGATAGCCTTTATGGTGAGTTGGCACCCAAGGACGGTATCACTCACTGTTCTGAGTTTATTCACTGTCTCGGGTGCCCTAGCTATGCAATCGTTGGGATTTTGGCAGATTTATATCGCTTGTTTAGCTATCAGCAATTTCTCTATGCCGAGATAGAGTATTTTTTAACTGAAGAGTGGGCTGCATGGAGAAAGCGACAGTTCGACTATATTCAATTGATCAATGATTTCACCTCGCGTAAATTTAACGCTGATCTGGTTCAGCAAGCTAAAGCCGAGGCTGAGACAAACCCGCATATGTTTTGGGCGAAAAAAATTGAGTTTATGAGGAAAAAACAAGGCGGAATATTTTGAGCGTAAAAGCCCCTGAATCAGCTTTGAAAGCATATGACATTCTTTTTGCTCAGCCAGTTTTCATCAATGGATTGAGTGTTGAGGAGCGGGACGCAATTGTTATCAGCGCAGTTGTGAACGAAAGTGGCGAGACATTGATCCTCAGTTGTTTTGGCGATGCTCGTTGGGATCTACGCCCGTTTTTTGAGCAGGCTAACATCTCCAGTTGCTTCAAATACATCAACTGGGATATGAGTATGCCTAGCGCACTCATAAATGATGTTAAGGCCGTGACCTACGCATGGTATAAAAGAGGAATGCCTCGTTCGAAACCTCCGATTGCGCGTGGCATTACGACCCTCGCTTCGGCCAGTATCATGCCATTCCTTCGTTGGCTAAATGATTTAGGGATTACGAATTTCGCTGAGGTGCGTCCGATCCATATCAGCAACTACATTTTTTATTGTAAAAACGAACTTAAGCTGAAGCCACTCCCTCTCTACGGTAGGCTGCGCATCATTGACTTTCTTTGGGTTTTCTCAGCAGATGCGCTGTTTCCTCTCCAGAGTTACCCCTGGGGTAACTCAACCTTGTGGGGCGTTTGCGGCATAGGTGAGATAAAGGGGCCGGCTGCGGCTAATAAAAATATTGGTCGCACAAGTATTATTCCAGCTGATGATCAAGCAATGATTTTCAATTATTGCGAAAGCATTGTACGAGAAATGAAGGACGAGTTGGCTGTCAATGGCATAGGGTATCATCCGAGTGATAAAAGCATGTCAATTCGTGGCAGGGATGCCGTTTTGTATATCGTCTCCATAACCAGCGGGATGCGCAATGACGAGGCAATTGGAATTGAGGTTGGAGCTTGGCGTAAAGAACTCATCGATGGAATCACTTTTTGTTGGGTAAAAACAATTGAGCATAAGACAGGCAAGGGGCGTGTTGAATATCTTGTTCCTAAACTAACAATTGAAGCGTTAGAACTTTTGGTGAAATATTCAGCTCCTATCAGGAAGGAGTTGGAGCAAGAAATCCGAGAGCTCGGACGTTCAAGCAAACTCATGGACTCCGCAGAGCATATTCTTAGGCTTGAAAAAGCTCGGAAAGATTCGAAAAAGCTTTTTCTTGGTCGGAACAGCCCGAGTATCAAAGTCAAGAATGGCAAACACGTCGAAGCGCTTAGCGGCGGTGGCTCCAATTCTGCATTTGCCCGTTTAGCAAAGGCTGCGGGAAGCGACTGGCCGTTGACTACACACCAATGTCGACGGACCTATGCTAGGTGTTTTGTAGAGTCCCGAATGGGGCGCACCTCACTGATCTTCCTGAAATGGCAACTCAAGCACAGCACTATGAGCATGACGCAACTCTATGCGTCCAACCCGATGCAAGATTTATCCTTGTTTGATGAGATTTTCCAGCAAATGACTGAGTTCAAAATCGATTTGATCGAGTCGTGGCTCGACGACCAGCCATTGGCAGGTGGAGCGGGAGAAAAAATTATTCAACTTCGAGCGATTCCTATCAAGGATCGGGCGGCTCTACTTACTCAGACCGCTCCGCACGCGAACATTCGTGCAACCGGTCATGGCTGGTGCATTGCAACAGAACGGGGCTGCGGAGGGGCGGGACTTTATGAGGCTACGCGGTGCCCTGGTTGTAAGCATTCGGTGATCGATGAGACATTCGCAGGTACTTGGCAGGACATCTACTTGCAGCAGCGGGAGTTAATGAAGATTGATGATGCCGGCCCTGCTGTCAGGCAACGGGCGGAACGGGACCTGCAGGTCGCTCTCGACGTGATCAGCAGTTTGGGGCTTTCTCCTCTGGACGAGATGGAGGATGTTATTAGTGCTTAAGAAAACAGTATCTGGTTCACCTGATCGCTCCCGTTCGAAGACTGTCGATGCTCTCGGTAAGGCTATCGACACTCTTGTCGCCGGTAATGAAAAAATCTCCATTTCTTTGGTCGCCAAAATTGCAGGTGTAACGCCTGGTCTCATCCATAACACCTATCCCGACGTAGCGGAGCGAATCCGCAGCCTAATGGGAAAATCGGTGCGTGCCCAGCGTGACTCCAAGCATCAGGCTTTCATGCTTGAGAAGGAAAAGAACAGGGCTCTTCGTGCTGAAAACGAAATTCTTTTAGCGGAAATTGCGCAACTTGCTTCGGTGAATCAACGCCTGTTGCTTGAGATGGCTCAATTGAAAGAAATCGCCAAGGGGAAGGTAGTGAAGCTCCCCACGAGGCAGGAAGGCAACTAGACCCCTGAAGGGATAAATATTCGTCCAGAACTGATTGCGTTGGGGTCTGTACCTTACGCTCGATCGGTGGGGTCTAACCACTGCTTGGCGCGCTGAAAAAACCAGATCCCTCAAGGTCTTCGAGGTGGTGGATTCTGCTTCGTGTAAACCACGTTTATGATTTGTTAACTACCGTGGTTTACAGTGCAAAAATTAGGGTTACAAGATTCAGGATTACCCTAGATATGTATCCGTCAGGCCAACACATCTTCCTGACGCAACCGCCGAAGGCCATGGTGTCCACCTAATTTAAGTGGACACCATTTCTGGCCCATCAAGCGGATTTTCCATGCCCCCTCAGCGCCGTACCTTCAGCAAATCTTTCGAAGCTCAGGTCATCCAGTAGTGTTCCGAGCCCGGCGCCTCCATCGCAAACATCACCTTGGGTTACAGCCTCAATGCCAACCTCGTCCACAAATGGATTCGGCTGCACAATCAAAAAGCCGTGGCTCTTCAGTCTGCGTTCATCCCGCTGCATCCTCAGATGCTCGGCGCTGGAACGCATGCACAGCCCTCCAGTATTAGCCTTGAAATTCAGCACCCGCGCACGCCCGTTTAGATGACTTGGCCAGTGGACAGCGTACCCAAAAGCAGCCCGGTCGCAGGTCGCTTCGCCCCCGATTTATCCACGAAAGCGCCTCCTAACTCACGCTTTGGGGAATTTACATGCCAGAAATTTCGATATTTACTTTCGGGTAGTTGAAGGGCCAAAAACGACGAAGCCCGCTCTAGGCGGGATTCTCAGCCGTCGATTGCATGCGTTCGACGGGGCAGGACGCTGTTACCTGGCACTGGGCCATCTGACTTTCATCAGATGAGCGGTGCGACCGAAGATCCCTGTAACCACCCTGTGGTTCACGCCTAGGCGCAGATGAACAATAGTCAACCCATAATCGCTATGTCAATTCTGCTGTCACCTCCTGGATCACCTAGATTCACCCAGATAATCCCTCAGCCCCTGGTTCAGAGGGCTCTTAGGAGCAAGAACTGGCTCTTCGCCGGATCGATATGAAGCGGAAAACTGGCTGCGGCGATCATGAGCTTGATCCAGTCGACGCGGCTCAACGGGCATAATCCGTATGCCCTGGTGACTTGGCCGGACGCTTACCTAGATATTTATTTCTGGTCGGCACCTCAGGCTGCGATCGCCACCTACGAGTCGTGTGTGGTCACCGCTGCGAAATTGCACTCCACCTGACCACCCGTTCGCATTCGTTCTGATCAGCGATTGCATCTAATGTGTCCAGCACGCTTTTGTAACCATGATCGGCAGACAACGGCCTGGCTTCTTTGGGTCGTACCCATGCCGGTCATGGGCACGCAGCGTGATGGTCAATCCGATGCAAATGACTGGACAGCTCGAATGCAAGTGTGTGGGCGAATTTGTGCAATTTTCCACACGGGCTTTGAAGAGGCGGGTGCTCGAGACTGCTTCATCAGTGTTATGCAGTGCCATCTAGCCGTGGGGCTGAGTAGATGCATTGTGGCATCGCTCCAGCGTTTTCGATCTTCTTGTTACGAAGCAGGTCGTAGGTCTTCCCATGCTCCACGGTCAGACGAACGTGCGGTTGCCCTGATTTTTCGCCGGGTACGGTGGTGATCACCAGCACGTGCTCCAGACGCCAATGTGCCGAAGCATTCATCCAAGGTGGGGTCATGACCATCACCGAGAACACCGAGCCGAACGGCGCGACTTCATTGAGCACTCTCTCCAAGTACCCCACGTCGGAGACTAGTAGGGTTCGCTCGAACTCCATTTCTTCTTCCGTCATCTTGATGCACACATGAAACCAGGGATCGCTGAGTTCCCGTTCGATGACGCTCCAGCGCTTGATGTGTCGGTCAAACGGCAATGGAGGTTGGAGTTCTGCGGCTGACTGAGTAAAAAACATCGTGCTGCCCTTAAAAAAACGAACCCTATAGATTGTAGCTCTAAAGTGTTCAAAAAGGCTTCATCGTTCCTTTTGTGAGTGATGCAAATGGAACTGAAACAGGCTTTTGGGAAGGCTTTAAAAGCGCGTCGCCTAGAGTGCGGGCTGACGCAAGAGGACTTTTCGGACGTGAGCAGTAGGACCTACCTCAGCACCCTGGAGCGGGGACAGAAATGCCCAACGCTCGAAAAAGTGGTGGAACTGGCCTCCGTTCTGCAAGTACACCCGCTGACGTTGATCGCTGAGAGTTTCCTGGTCCTCGACCCAGACCAGACGCTTGAGGTGTTGCTGGGCGTCGTCCAACGTGACGCACGGTCGGTCTAAATTCTCCAGCCGATCGAATTAGATAGTCGAATAGGGAGCAGTTCTTCCTGGAAAGTGAAATAATGGCAAGTGGCCTTTATCAAGAGGGCAAGGGCGCTGGACAAAATCGAACCAGCGACTAGCTCGGGCCGCCACTACGGGGTGTTTAGCGTCAGTAGCCTTTCTATCAGCCCGACAGAGCTGTACGATTTGCCGACCTAGTGAACCGCTGCTTGAACGCTTGGGGCAGTGACATTTTGAACGCCGTAACGGACATGCTGATGCTGATCGATATGGTTGGTTACTGTGTGCTCACTAGCTGTCCATGCACGCATTGCTTTGCGAACCCACGATCTACGTTTTGCTAAGACCACTAGCATCATCCGTGTATTAGTAGAGGACCCGAGCCCTTTGTTTTTAAGGAGCTCAATTGGATGAGTACTGAGCAGGAAGCAGCTAATGCCAAAAGGCGATGCAATCATCATCGGGATCAATCCTCGGGAACCGAACCTCAAGAGAAAGCTGCGCGAACATCTGCATTCCTTAGGCTTCACCAAAACGGATGAGGGGGCTTTACGAGCCCCAGGTAATACCAAAGACGCGATCCGCACCCTTCACAGCGCCCAGCGTGAAGAGCGACTTCTCGCGAGCGAGAAATTCGTGTCGAGGGCTGGGGGTAAGCTGATGCAGTTTTTTGCATCGGGCAAAGATGTGAACCCTGAAAAGATTTCTCCTGTTTTGGAGCGGGTTTCTTCGGAGACTTGGCAGGGTGATTTGTTCAGGCTCGCTGCCTTGTCCTGGTCTGTGCCTGTTTCAAACGGTTTCGGCAGGCGTCTGCGTTACCTGGTTTGGGATGAAAGCAACGGCAAGCTCATGGGGCTTAGGGGAGCACGATGAGCAGTTCGCTGCGATTTTCACATATGCAGCATTAGGTCCTCTTGAGGGGTATAGCTCGGAGGAATTCCGCCAGGCTTTTGCCACGCAGGCGAGTCTTACTGAACGTCCTGAGTATCGTAGGTTAGCTGACTATATGCGTCGTCATGGACAGCCTTGATGCAAAAACGCCTCTATGCAGTGGCCTAGTTGATTTAATACAAGGAAACCGGATACGGAGTGGTTAAATGACTGCTTTCGGCCGATTTCTGCCTGTAGTGACCGGCTGAAAACGACCCTTTGCGGACAGTGCTTGCTTGTACGCCAAGCACTGATCGAGCCTAGCTCTCTGGATTCAACGGCATCAGGGTTTTCCCACTCTGTTTCAGCCACAAACCAAAGTCCTGCATTACGCTGACCACGGGCCTCAATCGGTTGCCTTCCTCGGTCAGCTCGTATTCCACTTTGACGGGGACTGTCGGGTACACCGTGCGCTTCACCAAGCCGACTTCCTCAAGTGCCCGCAGGTCAAGGGTCAGCATCCGCTGCGAGATTCCCGGGACATCACGCCGCAGCTCATTAAAACGCTTGGGTCCGTCGAGAAGATATGACACCAGCAGGAGACGCCATCGGCCACCTAGCAGGCGCATGGCTTCCTCCACTGAACAGCCCGTCACATTCTTTTTCATGGAATTTTCCTCAGGGCATTGCAGGTATATTTTATGTACCTAGATGATAAAAAAGTGCCTTCTTCCATTTATATACCTTATCCCTAATATGGTCATTCATCACTTTCTGGGTGGAAGTGATGTACCAGACCTATTAGGAGATCACTCGTGAAGCTTTACTACATCCCCGGCAGCTGCTCCCTTTCCCCTCATATCGTGATCAATGAACTTGGTCTTGATGTCACGCTGCTTAAGGTAGATCACCGGGAGCACACGGTGGACGGTGACGTCGACTATTACGATGTAAATCCTCTCGGCTATGTGCCGATCCTTGAATTGGCAGATGGAGCCAGGCTTCGGGAAGGCCCGGCGATCGTGCAGTATCTGGCTGACCAGAAGCCCGAAATGGGACTGGCACCACCCAATGGCACGCTGGAACGGTATCGGTTGCAAGAATGGCTCAGCTTTTTGACGTCGGAGATCCACAAGGGCTTTATTCCACTCCTTTATGCCGGGCTGGCAGGCAAGTACGTGGACACTGCCAAGCCCAGGCTGGAGGCACGCTATGGGTGGATAGATAAACAACTCGCTGACCGCCAGTTTCTGCTCGGCGACACGTTCACTGTCGCCGATGCCTATCTGTTCGCCCTGACTGGTTGGGGGCAGGCAGACTGGCTGACGTCATACTACAAAGCCGACATCTCTTTCGACGACCTGAAAAATCTCCAGGCCTGGTACGGCCGGGTTCGTCAGCGTCCAGCGGTTCAAAGGGCGCTGCAGGTAGAAGGACTGGCATGATGTTGAGCTGCCAAGAGGCGCTGCTGAAGATTTAGGTGATGGATCGCCTGCGAGATTTGCCCCTGCTGTTTGTTCAATGGCAGTACAGCAGGCGCATCCAAGTGACTGCTATTGGCCGATTCTGTTGAAAAAGTAGCTCCCCTGTCTGACCTGCGGCAAAATTGCTTCATTGGCCGGCGGGGGATCACAGAGCATGATGGGACAGTTATCAAGTGGGCAGGAACGACTGTTTTACT
>Ga0160472_100478_pt1 | contig 27588 bp, 26 predicted proteins | sample HID1973M_E11MG_FD_108267 | JGI IMG/M metagenome (GOLD analysis project Ga0160472, IMG submission 108267) | Enriched mosquito-associated microbial communities from UW Madison campus, WI, USA - HID1973M_E11 MG | ecosystem: Host-associated > Arthropoda: Insects > Digestive system > Unclassified ... | reverse complement strand
GCGCGCTTCAAGGCACAGGGCCCTGGCTGGCAGAGCCGAATGAACCAGGCGCTGAGGTCAGCGGCCGGACTATAATGTCTGCTCCATGGCGTGATTGGCCGACTTCACCGCAAATGCGCGTGCTTATCGGCCGCGCAACTCTCGCTGCGCCAAGTTTGACGGGTCGCTTCGGCTAACGCCGCCGCGAAGAATGCGCTGCGCTCGACAGGCGGCTAAGGGCCGCCCGCCTCTCCGCCGCGGTTGTAAGCTGCGTTGGGCCAAGAGTTCCTTCGTTCCATTCCGCAGCATGTCATTCGAGGCCCTGGCAGACGTCGCCGATGCAGCAGCGAATTCGGGTGCGGAAATAGCCGTCGGCCTCAGCCGCCGGTCACCCACCGACCCTGATCCGAGACGGTGTCGCCTGAAGTTGCCGCTCAAACGAGTTGCAGCAAAAGCGGATGGTTGGCCTGGTCGCGGACAAAGCATGGGTAATCGGGCGATCCCGCGCCGACGGGTCCGACTTCTCCGTTCATTGCATTGCAGGAACATCCACCAGCGTCACTGCCACCACCTTCCAGAAGATTAGTCTGATCCGTCGCGCTGGTGGGCGTTTTCCTTACTGCGCACTCACGGCGTCGGTGACGGCCGCGCGCAGCTTTTCGATGCTCAGCTCCGTCAGCCTTTCGCCATTGATGAAGAAAGTCGGCGTGCCCCGGATCCCCTCACACGTGGCAGATGGTCGGAGGGTGCAAACCTAGCTTCGTCGCAAGAGAGCGCATGGTATCGAAGTGCTCTTTGAACACCCTCGAACCCTCGGTTTCCTTCCCGGCGGCGGTAGACGCTCATGGTCGTCAAAATTCTCACCCTTCAGGTTGCATTGTCTCCCACAGGGCCTCGATCAACGCATCGATCAGGCGGACACCGGGGCTGTCGCGGTTCCAGAGAACACCGATTTCGCGATGCATGGACGGGGAAGGCAGCGGAATGCGCCGCGCAGCAACCCCTTCCGGCCAGGGTGGCGCCCAGTCGGGAAGCACCGAAATGCCCAGCCCGCTGCTGACCATGACCGAAATCGCCTCGAGCTGGTCCAGTTCGAGCCATTCCCGGGGTCGCAGGTTGTTGGCCTCCAGCCAAGCCTGCGCGAGCCTTCCTCCCCAGTTTGCGCGATCGTAGCGGATGAAAGGCTGGGTCGCGATCAGTTCCAGCGGATCGTGGTCAGCCAGATCTAGGGGAACGAGCAGGATCAAAGGCTCGCGCCGGACCACATGCCAATCCCTTGTCTTCGGAATATCAAACGGAGGGCGCACGAGCAGCGCGGCATCGATCTTGCCCGCATCCAGAGAGGCGTGAAGGTCGGCAGAGGCGCCAGGCAGAACGAAGACCTCCACCTCCGGGAATCTGTGCCTGAGCCGCAGTAGCGCTTGCGGGAGAAGCCCGGTCAGCGCGGTGGAAATGGCGCCCAGCCGCAATTCGCCCGCGGTGAGCCCTGCATTGGCATTGGCCCGTAGAAGCCGCGCATCCGCGACCATCTTGCGCGCCGGTTCGATGATCGCATAGCCCGCCTCGGTCGGACGCACCTGTTTACCGACGCGCCTGAGGAGCCTTGTTCCAAGCTCACTCTCAAGCGCCTGCATGCGTTGCGCCACAGCGGCCGACGTCAACCCCAACCGTCGCGCCGCTTCGGCCATGCTGCCATGATCCACGACTGCAAGGAATGTTTCGATGAACCGTGTTTCCATAAGATAGAAAAGCTATGTCCTGAAGACAGAATAAGCCATGTTTTTCTTGTCTGTTTTGCCATGTATCGCTGGCGATGACAGAGGAGGACGACGATGGATCTTGGATTGCAGGGGCGGGTCGCATTGGTCTTTGGGGCCGGGGGCGGACTGGGTGGCGCGATCGCGCACGCCTTGGCTGCCGAGGGCGCAAGGGTGGTGGCAGCCGATATCGTGGCGGAGGCGGCAGCGGCCACGGCAGAGGACATCACGCGAGCATGTGGAACGGCGCGCGCCGCGACTTGGGATCTTGCCGACCTCTCCTCGATCCCGCAGCATGTCGCAGAGATCACCAAGGAATTTGGTCCGGTCGAGATCCTCGTGAACAATACCGGTGGACCGCCGCCCACCCCGGTCTCGGGCCAGTCGCACGATGATTGGCAGAGACATTTCCGCGCGATGGTGATGTCTGTCATCGCAATCACCGATGCGGTCCTGCCGGGGATGAGGGCCGCGGGTTGGGGGCGGGTCATCACCTCGACCTCGTCCGGGGTCGTGGCCCCGATCGCCAATCTGGGTCTTTCGAATGCGCTTCGCGCGAGCCTTGTCGGCTGGTCCAAGACGTTGGCGGGCGAGGTCGGGCGCTCCGGCATCACCTGCAACATCGTCCTTCCCGGCCGGATCGCCACCCAGCGCATCGCCTATCTGGACGAGCAGCGCGCGAAGCGAGAAGGAAAAAGTCTCGCCGAGGTCTCGGCCGCCTCGACCGCCTCGATCCCCCTCGGCCGCTATGGCGAGCCACGGGAATACGGCGATACGGTGGCCTATCTGGCTTCGCAACGTGCCAGCTACATCACCGGCTCCGTCATCCGCGTCGATGGCGGGCTGATCCAGAGCGTCTGAGGGAGAAATAAATGGATCCGAAAGTCATTGAGATTCTCAAGTCCGTGTCGACCGCGACGCTGACGACAGTGCTGTTGAAGAAGGGCCTGCGCAATGTCTGGATGCGGGGCACGAGGCCTTTCCGTCCAGGCCAGCCGCGACTGGTCGGCCCGGCCTTCACCCTGCGCTTCGTTCCGGCGCGCGAGGATCTGGCGACACCCGCAAGCTGGGCCTCGCCTATCTCGACCCGCGCGGCGATCGAGGCGATGCCCGAGGGCTGCATCGCCGTCGCCGATGCGATGGGCGTCCTCGATGCCGGGATCTTTGGTGACATCCTTTGCGCGCGAATGGCCAAGCGCGGGGTTGCGGGCCTGGTCACCGATGGCGTGATGCGCGACGCGGCCGGTGTGCATGGCACTAACCTGCCGGTCTGGTCGAGCGGCATTGCTGCCCCGCCCTCGGTCGCGGGGCTGACCTTTGTCGGCTGGCAGGAACCCATCGCCTGCGGGGGCGTCGCGGTCTTTCCCGACGATACCGTGGTTGTCGATGACGATGGTGCCGTTCTGATCCCGGCGGCGCTTCTCGATGCCGTTGTGGCCGAGGCGCCCGAGCAGGAGGCGCAGGAAGCCTGGATCATGACCGAGGTCGATCGCGGCGTGCCGCTGCCCGGCCTCTATCCGATGAACGAGGAGACCAAGGCCCGCTACGCAGCATTCAGGGACGGAAAATGAGCTTCGGTGTCGAAACGAAGGGGGTCTACCCGATCGCCGCGACGCCCTTTCACCCTGACCTTTCGGTGGATTGGGAAAGCCTCGACCGGTTGACCGATTTCTATCAGGATGCAGGAGCCACGGGCATCACCATCCTTGGCATTCTGGGCGAGGCCGGCAAGCTCGACCCGGAGGAAAGCCGCGAGATCGCCGCCCGCGTCATTGCCCGGGCGCGGGTTCCGGTCGTAGTGGGCGTGTCCAATCCGAGCTTTGCCGCGATGGGCAGACTCGCGCGCGAGGTCATGGATCTGGGCGCCGCCGGCGTGATGATCGCGGGGCATGCGGGGCTGCGTTCGGACGAACAGATCGCGGCATATTTCAGGAACGCGGTCGATGCGATCGGAGGCGACACACCCTGGGCGTTGCAGGACTATCCCTTGACGCTCTCGGTCGTCCTTTCAGTACCGATGATCGGCCGCATCATGGCCGAGCATCCCTCCTGCGTCATGCTGAAGGCTGAGGACTGGCCGCAACTGGAAAAGCTCTCGGCAATTCGGGCGGCGCAGGCGGATGGAGGCATGCGCGCCTTTTCGATCCTGACCGCGAACGGGGGCATGTTTCTTGATTTCGAGCCGGAACGTGGCTCGGACGGGGCAATGACAGGATACGCATTCCCCGATGCACTGGTCGAGATGGACCGGCTGCATCGCGACGGTCTCAGGGATGAGGCCCATGACCTTTTCGACGCGCATCTGCCGATGATCCGGATGGAGCAGCAACAGGGCGTGGGCCTTGCCGTGAGAAAGTATTTGCTGATGCGAAGGGGTGCGATCGCCTGCGACATCCAGCGCAAGCCGGGCACGGCCCTGACACCGCGCGGGCGCAACGAGATTGACTATCTGCTCGCCCGACTTGCTCGCAAGGACGCGCGCGCGGCGGTCTGAGCTAGCGCAAGGCGGCAAGCAGCAGGCTTGCCGCCCCGCCCGCGATCAGGACCAGAACCGCAGGTACGCGGGGCAGACCCTGAAAGATCATGAAAGCGCCGACGGAGATCGCCGGTCCCGCCCAGCCGTTGCCGGATATCTGGATCAGCGCGAGACTGCCCGAGATGACCAGCCCGGTCCCGACCGGGGCAAGCCCCTCGCGCATGGCGTTATGCCACCTTGTCTGCCGGTGGCGGCTGGTCGCGCGATAGACCAGATAGCAGACCAACGACGAGGGCAGATAGATCGCAATAGAGGCCAGCCCCGCGCCCGGCAAGCCCGCCAGCCGCCAGCCGATCAGCGTCGCCAGCGTCGTGCCCGGTCCCGGTGCTGCGCGCGAAATTGCGAACAAGTGCAGGAAGTCCTGTGGCGCGATCCAGCCATTCTGCCGCACTATCAGGTCGAGCCCGGCGATGATCGCAGGCCCGCCTCCGAACGAAGCGAAGGACAGCGGGATCATGTGCCATAGGATCTGCCACAATCCGTCTGTCATCCCTGCCTCAAGACTAGCCAGATGCTGACCGGCGCGACCACGAGCACGACGAGGATCATGGGCAGCTTCAGCACACTCACGCCCACGACAACCGTGGCGATCACGACAAGACGTCGGGGGGAACCGCTTGCCCGCCTGAGGCCGAGCCAGCAGATTTGCAGCAGCATCCCCAGTGCCGCGCAGGCGATGCCCAGCATCGCGATCTCGACCGCCGGGAATTGGCCCAGCCGATCGAAGAGCATGGCGAGGCCAAGCACCGACAGGATCGGTGGCAGCAGGAACCCGCTGACGCAGGCGAAGGCGCCGAGAGGACCGCGAAGCTCCTCGCCCAGACAGACGACGAGATTGACCACATTCGCGCCGGGCAGGACCTGCGCTATGGCGAGCGTGGCCGAAAAATCGTCATCGCTGACCCAATCCCGGCGCTGGACGAACTCGCGATGCAGCCATCCGGTCAGGCCGCCCCCAAAGCTCAGCGACCCGACCTTGAGGCAGGTGAGGAAAAGTTCGTGTGCGGGAACCGTCGCACGATCCGTTCGCGTGTCTCTCATCTCTGGTCCGTGGCGGGGCGCGATCAACTCGCCAGTCGGTTAGCATCCTGTCCAGGAAAGGCGCAGCCCTGCTTGCGCAGCGCGGCCATCACCCAGTCCCGGTTCAGCCGTCCCTCAGCGATGGCAAGGCGGGTTCTCTCCTCGGCCGCGCATTTTTCCTCGGCGGCGGCTAGGATCGCCTCGGCCTGTGTTTGAGGGATAGAGAGCACGCCGTCATCGTCGCCAAGGATGATGTCACCGGACGCGATGACCATACCGTCCACAGCGATCGGGCAGTTGATCTCGCCCGGACCGTCCTTGTAGGGGCCGCGATGGGTGATGCCGGCGGCAAATATCGGCAGGCTTCCGGCCCGGATCACCGCCGCATCGCGGATCGCGCCGTCAAGGACGAACCCGGCGACGCCACGGCTTGCGGCATAGTTCATCATCATCTCGCCCATGAGCGAATTGGTCAGGTCGCCCCCGGCATCAACGACGATGACATCGCCCGGTGCGGCCATGTCGATCGCCTGATGGATCATCAGGTTGTCGCCCGGCCGAGTCTTTACCGTCAGCGCTATCCCGGCCATCGGCGTGCCGTCATGCATCGGTCGCAGCCGGGATCCACCCGCCGTCATCCGCGACATCACGTCGCTGATATTGGCGACCGGAATCTGGCGGAACCGATCGACCAGAGCCTGGGGCGCCACGCTGGTGCGGCGATGAATTTCGAACCCGTGCATATTATAATCTCCCTTGGTGTTTTTGGTGCCGCTCAGCGGCTGAAATTCGCGATGACGCGGCCGAACTGCGGGCAGTCCGCGCAAAGGCTTTCCGCCCCGGCGAGTAGGGCGGGTCCGAGCCGTGCCCCGGTGATGACCACGTCACCACGGGCAAGGCCGCCGCCGCGCGTCACCGCGTGATTTGCAAGCCAGGTCAGGAGGTCGATCGTCTCGGAAAGGCCGAGGTTCTTGATCGGACCGTCGATCAGGACATCCCCCAGCCGCATATCCATCCTGAGCGTGGCAAGTTCGATGCCTCGCCATCCCGCGACGGCAGGGCCGAGAATGACGGCGGCATTTCCCTGCAGATCGGCGATCGGAGAAAGCGGGGGAATGCGCTTGCGGTCGACGAACCGCGACGAGATCAGTTCGACCGCCAGATGCACCGATCCGATGGCTTCTGCAACTTCATCCCGCTGATAGGGACGAGGACGGACAGGCAGATCGGCAGCAAAGACGAAGGCTGTCTCGACCTCGGCCTCGTAGCCGGCAGGTGGCACATTCAGCGTCGCGCCCGAGGGGTGAAAGGCCGAGGCAGGCAGGACGGCGCAGCGCGGTTCTCCATCTGGTTTCCCGGCCACCTTCCACCCCCCGGCTGGGCCGATCTGGCGCAATATCGCATCCTGGACCGCATAGGCTTCCGCAAGTGAAACCGGGGCAAGATCCTGCGGCAGTTCGGCCAGGGGCGCGCCCTCGAGGCGCGACCGCAGCAAAAGTTCCGCCGCCCTTTCGGCAGCAGCAAGGTGGGTCATTCGGCAGGCTCCGTGATATGGCCGCGCATCCGTTCCTCTTCCGGACGGGAGGCGAGCAGCTTCTGGGTATAGGGATGCTGGGGGTTCTCGAAGATTTCGGCGGTAACGCCGGATTCGACGATGCGGCCGCCCTGCATGACGACGGTGCGATCCGCGAAATCGCGCACGACAGGCAGGTCATGGGCGATGAACAGATAGGACAGGCCATGATCCCGCCGCAGATCCTTGAGAAGCTGGATCACCTGCGCCTGGATCGAGACATCGAGCGCCGAGACCGCCTCGTCGCAGATGATGACCTCGGGCTTCAGGGCCAGCGCCCGTGCTATGGCGATGCGCTGGCGCTGCCCGCCCGAGAATTGGTGCGGATAGCGGTCGGCATGCTCGGGCCGGAGGCCGACCTGCTCGAGAAGTTCAGCCACTCTTCGCGGCCATTCCGCGCGCTGCAGAACGCCATGATGGATGGCCCAAGGTTCCGCAATGATGCGGCCGATCCTCATGCGGGGGTTCAAGGATGCGGTCGGGTCCTGAAACACCACCTGCACGTTTCGCGCAATCTCGCGGCTGCCCGGCCCCAGCATCGACTTGCCACGGTAGAGGACCTCGCCGCTGGTCGGCTCGACCAGCCCGAGCAACGTGTTGACCAGCGTCGTCTTGCCCGACCCGCTTTCGCCGACGACGCCCAGCACTTCACCCTTGTTGAGCGTCAGGCCGACATCGTCGAGCGCCCTGATCTCGCGACCCGTCGGGGTCTTCAGAATGCCCCCCGAGACGCCATAGTATTTCGACAGTCCGCGGATCTCGATCAGCGCCTCGGACGAGAGGTGGCGGGCAGACGGATAGCCATGCCGGCCCGGAACCGCATCCAGCAGGCGCCGCGTATAGGGATGGTGCGGTGCGCCCAGCACCTCGTCCAGCGGGCCCTGTTCGACGACCTCGCCCTGGCTCATCACCACGACGCGATCCGCGATCTCGGCCACGACGCCAAGATCATGGGTGATCATCAGGATGCCCATGCCATTCTCGGCTTGCAGTTCCTTCAGCAGTTTCAGAATCCCCGCCTGAACCGTGACGTCGAGGGCCGAGGTCGGCTCATCCGCGATCAGCACGTCGGGTTCCATGGCGATGGCGGCTGCGATCATCACGCGCTGACGTTGCCCGCCCGAGAACTGGTGGGGATATTCGTGGAAACGCCGCTCGGGTTCGGGGATGCCGACACGGGTGAGCAATTCGATGGCCCTTGTCCGGGCGCGGTCCGCCGGAACCCCGTGTACGGTCATGCTTTCGCTGATCTGGTGGCCCACGGTATGGACCGGGTTCAGCGCCGCCAGCGTGTCCTGAAAGATCATCGCGATCCGCCGCCCGTTCAACTCACGCTGGTCCTTCGGTGAAAGCCCGAGAATCTCACGTCCGTCGAAGCGGATGCTGCCCGACAGGATATCGCCCGGCGGTGTGTCTATCAAACCCATGATGGCCGAGGCCGAGACCGACTTGCCCGAGCCGGACTCACCAAGGATCGCAAGCGTTTCGCCCCGGTCGAGATACCAGCTGACGGACTTGACCGCATCGACGATCCTGCCGCGCGAGTGGAAGCGGATGGAAAGATCCTCGACTTCAAGAAGATGACCGGTCATGCGCGTTTCCTTTTCTCCAAGCGCCAGCGTTGGGCGGGGTCGGTCGCCGTGCGGATCCAGTTGGCCATGAGGTTTGCGGAAATGGCCGTGAGTGAGATCGTGACGCCCGGCCAGAACGACAGCCACCAGGCCGAGGCGAGGTATCCGCGCCCGTCCGCCACCATGAGACCCCAGGTCACCGCTGGTGCCTGCACGCCAAGGCCAAGGAAGGAGAGCGAGCTTTCCGACAGCATCACCGCGGCAAATTCCAGCGTGGCGAGCGTCAGCAGGGTCGGAACCACATTGGGCAGGATATGCAGGAAGACGATGCGGGCATGGGACGCGCCGAGAACCTTGGCGGCCTTGACAAACTGGCGCTCGCGGATTTCCAGCACCTCGGCCCGGCAGGTCCGCAGATAGACCGGCACCCGGCTGAGAGCGAGGACCAACACCACGTTCGCCACGCTCGGGGCCAGCACGAACAGTACGATCAGCGCCAACAGAAGCGAGGGAAAGGACATCAGAATATCTGCCGCGCGCAGGATGATCGTGGCGATGCGCCCCTGCCGATAGCCCGCGACCAGCCCGAGGATGGTGCCGGCGACCAGCGCAAGGACCACGGCGCTGCCCGCGATCATCAGCGTGTAACGGCTGCCGATGACAAGGCGGGCAAGCAGGCTCCGCCCCAGATTGTCGGCGCCGAGGAAGTAGATCCAGCCTCGTTCCAACTCGAACGGCGGGGCGTTCCGACCGCGCAGGTTCATCTGCAGCGCCTGATCGGTCAGCAGCGAGGGGCCGAAGAACGCCGCGAATACGACGAGCAGCAGGAAAAGCGCGCTGAGGAAGGCGAACTTGTCGCGCCACAGCATAAGGAACGCCTCGGCGAGCATATGTTCGCGCGGTGATTTTGCCGTGGCGGTCGAATGGGTCATATCGGACATCTCAACCATGCCTCACACGGGGATCGAGCAGCGCGTAGGCGAGGTCGATCAGGATGTTCAGCACGAAGATTGCGACAGCCGTGACCATCACAGCCGCCTGGATCACGGCGAAGTCGCGGAACATGATCGAGTCGATCATGAGCTTGCCGATGCCGGGGAAACCGAAGACCGTCTCGGCGATCACAGCGCCATTCACCATGCCGGCGGCCTGATCCCCGGCGACGGTGACCACTGGCAGCATGGCGTTCCTCAGCGCGTGGCCAAAGATGACGACCCGGCTGCGCACGCCGCGCGCCCGCGCGGTCTTGACATAGGGCGATGCCAGCGCGTCGATCATCGACGAGCGCACCACCTGTGTCAGCACGCCGCATGGCCGCACGAAGAGGACCGTGACCGGCATGATCCAATGCCACGGTGTCCCGGTCCCCGAGGTCGGCAGCGCGCGCAGCCATACGGAAAAGACCAGCACACCAACGATGGCGATCCAGAAGTTCGGGATGGAGGCCCCCGCAAGCGAGATCAGGCTGGCAATCCGGTCAAAGACCCCGCCCGGTCGCCAAGCGGCGATCGAGCCGGTGACGATCGCGATCACGAGCGAGATGAGCATCGCCCAGAAGGACAGCAGCAGCGTCGTTGGGAATGCCTGCAGCACCATCTGCAGGGCGGGCCGGCCGTCGCGCAGCGACTCGCCGAAGTCGAGTTGCAGGAGATCGAGGAGGTAACGTCCGAACTGCACCAGCAAGGGCTGATCGAAGCCGTGGCGTGCGGCGAATTCCTCGCGGACGGATTGTGGCGTGTCTACCGGCAGAAGCAGGTCGACCGGATTGCCCGTCAGTCGGGCGAGAAAGAACACCAGCACGACAAGCCCAAAGAGCGAGATCACGCTTTGTATCGTGCGTTGGCGGAAATAGGAGCGCATAGGGCTTCCTTCCCAGGTCATGGACGCAAGGCGGCCGGGGTCTGCGGAAGAGCCGGGCGGCGCCCGCCCAGCCACATGTTCAGTTGGTTCCGCGGAACTTGATCTGCGACAGTTCCATCATCGTGCTGGAGACCCCGTCCGGCTTGAACTCCAGTCGGTCCGAGATGCGCATGTAATTGACCATGTGGAACATCATGACATCCGGAACGACATGCTCGGCGGAATAGGCGTTGGCCTGCTGGAAAAGCTTCACCCGCTCGTCACCGGAAGCCGCATCCGCCGCGTCGATCAGGCGGTCGAGTTCTGCATCGCCGAATTCGGACTGCTGCCCGGTCGAGTGATAGCGGAAATGCATGGTGAAGGTCGCATCGCCCGAATTGTTGTCATGCTGTTCCTGGATCAGCATGGCGGGCCGCGGCTCGGCATAGGGCTTGTTGACCAGTTTCAGCCATTGCGCGCGCTCCATCGGCTGGAGCTTCACGTTCAGGCCAACCATCTGCCACATGGCGATCATCGCCTCCATCGCCTCCTGTCCGTTGGCGTAGAAATTGATGCGCGAAATTATCGGGATTTCGGCGTCGACATCGACCCCGGCCTTGCGGGCCTCGTCTATCAGTGCCTTGGCCTGTTCCGGATCGTAGGGCCAAGGCTTCATCTCCGGGTTGTAGCCGTTGATGCGCGGCAGGAACATCTGCGTCGCGATGGCGTAATCCTGGTTGAACAGACCGTCCCGCAGCGCCTCACGATCGATGGCGAGGTTCATCGCCTTGCGTACCCGGATGTCCGCGAGGGGACCGGCGAAGCTGAACCGCAGCCGTGTCGTTTCTCCGTTCAGGTAACCATGATCGGTCTCGGGATTGGTCGCGTCCTGAATGGCGATGTTCAGGCCGATATCGGCCTCTCCCACTTCAACCATCGCGGCACGCAGCGCGCTCTCATCGCGGCGGACATATGTCGCCTTGCTGACTTCAGGTGCCTCGCCCCAGTAGTGGTCCTGACGGGCCAGCACGATGGCATCACCCGCATTTCGTTGCGGGATGGCATAAGGCCCGGTTCCCACCGGGGTGCTTGTCATCGCGTCGAAATCTGTCTTCGGAGATTCAATCGTCAAGAAGCTCATGAAGATCGGCATCAGAGGCTGAGGTTTCTCAGTCGATATATCAATTGTATGGCCGTCGATAATCTTCGGCGTCAGGCGGATATTGGCGAAGAGCTTGCCACGGTTGAGGCAGTCGAGCTTGGTATTGAACATCCGGTCGATGGACCGCGCCACCGCCTCGGCGTCAAAGGTGCTGCCATCTGAAAAGGTGACGCTCTCGCGCAGCTTGATCCGCCAAACCGTCGGCTCGGTCTGTTCCCATGAGGTGGCGAGGCGGGGCTCAGGCTGGCCGGTTTCAGCATTCAGGTGCGTCAGCGCCTCGACCACATTCTCGCGCACGACCAGGCCCACCTCGGACGAGGAGTTGCAGCTGTCGATATTGTCGAATGTGTAGGGTGTAACTATGGTGATTGCACTCGCGTCATCCTGCGCCAATACGCCCGTCGCAACCGTCGACCCGAGCGCAACCCCGCAGAGCAGGCCGGCCATCCTGAACTTCGACATTTCTTTCCTCCCTATGTGTCAACCCCGGCGGGCGAGGCTGAACCTGCCGCTGCGAGACCATTGCAAGTTTTCGGATTTGTCGCGAGACCCTCCTCCGTGGGTACGCGTCTCCTCGGATGAAGCTAGCAACCCCGAATGCCATTGCGCTAATACAGATTACTTTTCATTCCATACAGCGATTGTATAATTGGCAAATGGGATGGCTGAATCTTCGTCGATTGACCTATTTCCGCGCGATCATCGAGGCGGGCTCGCTCTCCAAAGCTGCGCGGCAATTGTCCGTTCCCCAGCCGGCTCTGTCCTATCATCTGCGCGAACTTGAGGCTGATTTTGGGGGGCTGCTCCTTATTCGAGGACGCAACGGGGTCCAGCCGACCGAGGGCGGGCAGCTTCTTTTCGATCATGCGACCATCATCCTGGCCCAAGTACAGCGGGCAGAGATGGAACTTGCGGGTCTGCGCAGAAGGGGGGCGGCAGATCCTCGCGTCATGAGGATTTCGGCGCTGCCTTCGCTCGCCACCCCGCTCACACCGCATGTTTTGAAGCTGACCGCGGAAACCCTGCCGCTGAGTGGTCTTTTCGTCATCGAGACGGTGACACGCGAAGCGCGCGAGATGTTGCGACAGCACGAGATCGACTTTGCCATCGTCATTGCGGACGAAAAGGTTCCCGAAAGCCAGTGGCTCGCCGCCGAAAGCCTGCTCATGTGCTTTGCCGCTGGTGACGCATGGACGGGAGCCGGGCCGATCCCCTTCGCGGAGGCGCTGGATGCGCAGTTGATGCTACCTGCCAAGGGCCGGCCGGTTCGCAACCTCGTCGAGACGCTGGCCGAGCAGGTCGGCAAGAAGCCCATCGTCATCCATGAAATCGACGGGCCGAACCCACGCAAGCAGGCGACAATCGCGGGTCTTGGCAAAACATTCCTGCCCTGGATCTCGATTTCCGAAGAGGTCGAGAAAGGCTTGATCGGATACAGGGAGGTCGTCGACCCTCCCCTGCTCCGGCACGTTGCACTTGAATGGCGCGAGGATATGGACCCCGAGCTGGCCTGGGCCATGCACGGTATGCTGTCGACCCTGCTAACGTCGATGCTGCGCTAGGCGTCGCTTCCCGTAGCGGTAAGAAACGGGAATGGCCCATCGCTGGAGCCGCTCGATCTGGGACTGCCTGCGGAGAGCTTTGTTTTCGGCAGCGAGCATGACGCGTGGCCCGGAGGGCTTCTTCTGGCTCATCGTAACCACCAACTAGTGGCGATGTGGCAGAAAACCGGAAGCAGCTCGAAACATGCGCGAGAAAACCCTATGACCTCGGGACGAAGCCCGCACCCAGCGCCGAATAGGTGATCAGATTCCGTGCCGGCGGGACCGCAATCTGGACAAGAAGCCCGACGGCCAGAAGCGGAAATGGCGTCAGGATCTGTCGTCGCGGTGGCTTCTGCACGCCCCCCCCTTGCGCCGGTCAGAGATCTCGCTTGGGGCTCAGACAGCCGGATCCACATTCGCATTGCGGTTTATGGAACCGTAATCCCAAGCTTGTGAAGCGTGCTGTCGATCCATCCCCGCTCTGCTGAGAGCGGTGAGACGGCCGCTTCGTGTTCGGCCTTCTTGCGCCCCGCCGCGACAAGCGCCGCGCCATCCGCGATCGGCAGGCAAAGCAAGCCGTCCTCGTCGCCGACCATGATATCGCCCGGCACGATGACCATACCATTGATCGCGATAGGGAAGTTGATCTCGCCCGGTCCGTTCTTGTAGGGGCCGCGATGCGTGACACCCGCAGCGAAAACGGGTATGCGAGCATCGCGCAGAGCAGTCGCATCCCGAACCGCCCCGTGGATGACCAGACCGGCAATACCCTTTGCCTGAGCCACCTCGACCATGCGTTCACCGATGATCGCATTGGTCAAATCTCCACCGGCATCGACAACGACCACGTCGCCGGGACGGGCCAGATCGATCGCCTTGTGAACCATAAGATTGTCTCCAGGCGGGACGCGAACGGTGATTGCCGTGCCCAGCAGATCAGACCTGCCGATCGGGCGAAGCGACGCGCCACCTGCGGCAAGGCGGAACATCACGTCGCTGATACAGGCGACAGGAATGCCTTGCAGATCGACCAGCAACGCGGGGTCGACGGCTGGCGGCATCGCCCCGATACGGGCGCCGAAACGGCCGGGTGCCCGGGTGGCGGTTTGCGGGGGCGAGAGTGCGGCATCGGACATGCGGGTTTCTCCAGGAGAGTGACAAGTGTTCGAAGTGGTCACGCGGCGGCGAGCCGCTTGCGGATTTGTTGCAAGGTGCCGCCGGATCGAACCGAGCCGGGCAACGGATGGCCGACGATGCGTTCGGCCATCTCCGAGGCTTCGATCAGGGCATCGAGGTCGATTCCGGTCTCGATCCCACTTTCATGGCAGAGCAGCACAAAATCTTCGGTGCAGAGGTTGCCGGCCGCGCCGCGATGGGCCGCGAAGGGGCAGCCGCCCAGTCCGCCGACCGATGTGTCGAAATCCGCCACTCCCATCGCAAGACCCGCCTGGGCATTGGCAATCGCCATGCCGCGCGTATCGTGAAGATGCAGGGACAGCGCCTGATCCGGATGGCGGTCTCTTATCGCGCCGATGGTCCGTGTCACCTGGCTCGGCATCGCCCAGCCCATGGTGTCCGACAGACCGATCGTGTCGAGGATCACTTCGGCCTCTGCAGCTAGCGCAAAGACGTCGTCGAGCGTAGCGAGCAGCTTTGCGAGGGGAATGTCGCCTTCGAAATTGCAGCCGAAGGCGGCATTGACGCTGCCCTTGGTGATAGGCACGCCAGCTCCCTTGAAGACTGCGATCATCTCGCGCCGTGTTTCGCGCTGGCGTTCCGGCGTCATGTCCATGTTGCGCGCCAGAAAGGTCGCTGAGGCGCTGAGACTGATCCCCCCCTCGACGTTCAGCCGGCCAGTCGCCAGCGCTCGATCCAAGCCGCGCGCATTGAGGTAGAGTGAGGTGTAGCGAACCCCGGGCCGCAGCGTGATCCCTGCCACGACCTGCTCGGCGTCGGTCCATTGCGGGACCTTGCGCGGATTGACGAAGGAAACAGTCTGGATCTCGGCGATCCCGGTCCGCGACAGGGCGTCGATCAGCGCGATCTTGTCCGCGGTCGGCACATAGGCCGGCTCGATCTGCAGACCTTCGCGGGGTCCGTCCTCGTTGATCGTGACGCGAGTGGGGAGGTCAGTCATGGATGCTCCGGTGATCATTTGACAAGCCGCACGCCGAAGACACCTTGGGCCAGCGTGAGGAACAGCACGGTCAGCGCAATCTGGACGGCCGACAGCGCCGCCATCGGGCCGATGTCGCCATTGACCCAGTAGCGCAGCATCGACGTACCGAGCACTTCTGTTCCCGGGCCGAACAGGAAGACGGCGGTAGAATATTCTTTGAGGAAGGCCACGAAGATCAGCGCATAGGCCCCGACCATCGCCGGGCGTAGCAGGTGCAGGATGATCCCGGTGACCGCCTGCCACCAGCTTGCACCCATGACCCGGGCTGCTCGGTCGAGATCTGGCCCAATCTGCGCCAGTGCAGGCGAGAGGACGCCAAACCCGGTAGGCAGGTAGCGCGACAGATAGGCCAGCCCGATGATCCAGATCGTGCCATTGAGCGCCATCAGCCCGGGCACCAGCAGCATCGCATAGAAGACCCCAAGACCTGCGATCATACCCGGCACCGCTCGTGGCATCAGGGCGATGTATTTAAGTGGCACTCGCCAGCTGAATTCCGAGCGATGCACGACCAGCGCCACCAGTGAATAGGCGACCGTCGCCAGAAACCCACCCCCCACCGCCAGAATCAGCGTGTTGACGAGCGAGCGGACATTGGCGTCAAGCGTCAGCGCCTGCTGGAAATTCGCGAGCGTCAGAAGCGAGGTGATCGGCACCAGTGGGGACAGGAAGCTGACGAAGGCGCGCAGCAGCACCATGCCCAGCGGCAGCAGTATCCCGATCACGACATAGAGCGTGAGGAGACCAAAGGCGGGCCAGCGCCAAAGGCCGAGATCGAAGCGGCGCTGCGCGGTGGCCTTGCCGCTGACGGTCTGGAAGCGGCGGGTATTGCCCAGCATTCGCTCCTGCAGGACAATCAGCACGGCAATGATCGCCAGCAGCATCACAGTGGCCGCCCCGACGATTCCATAATTCGCCTGGGGCCGCTCGATCCCCTCCATGTAGATGAAGGTCATGAACATCTCGATCCCAACCGGCTTGCCGATAATCAGCGGGATCGACAGAGATTCCAGCGCCCCGAGGAAGTTCAGGATGCCGCTATAGGCGATGGCCGGCAGAAGCATCGGCAGGGTGATGCGAGATACCACCCGCCAAGGTCGGGCACCGCAGCTGCGTGCCGCATCTTCGAGCGAGCTGTCGGCAAGAGCCAGCGCGCCGAGGCAGAACACCACCGTTACCGGGATCGAAGAGATCCCCGAGATCAGCGCCATGCCTGACAGGCTGTAGAGGTTCCACGGCACCATGCCGAAGATCGAGCGCGTCCAGAGTGTGACAAAACCCGAGGGGCCGTAAGCGACAAACCAGCCGAACGCGAAGACCAGGCCGGAGATAAACAGCGGCCAGAGCGTGATGCTGCCGAAAACCCGGGCCAGCGGCAGGTTCGTGCGCCCGATCAGAAGCGCGATCACCGCGCCGAGGCCCTGCGAAATCGCCGTGGACCAGAAGGAGAAGTTCAGCGAGTTCCAGACCACGCCGCCGAAGGATGGTGCGCTGAGGATCGCCCGGTAATTTGCAGCTGTCAGCTGCTGTCCTTCGGCATAGATCGGACGATCGATCAGGCTCTGGTAGAGCACTGGCAGAATGGGTCCGACCACCACCAGGACGGTGATGAGTGCCAACCCATACTGGATCACTACCGCCTGACGGTCACTACGCCGCCGCGGCGGGCGGGTCATCGCAGCAAGGCGGGGCGCATTTGTCGTTTCCACGGCCACGAAAGCCTCCGTTGATCTGGCGAAGAGGGGCCGCGGGCGGCCCCTATCGAGTGTCGTCAATGCGCGGCAGCCTGGCGGTAGCGGGCGACGAAGGTGTCGAAGGCATCATTCGAGGCCAACTCTGCATCGAAAGTGATCGGGATCACATTCTCTTCGCCGATCTGGGCCACGACATCGGCATAGGTCAGCCCGCCGTCGACATCAGCCGCCGTCACATCGGGCCGCAACGGAGTGCGCGCGCGTTTGCCGAGACTGATCTGTCCGTCCCGGGACAGGAGCACGTCAAGCATCACCTTGGCGCTTTCCGGCGCCCGCGCGGTTTTCGAGATTGCCGCGCCGCGCAGGACGATCGGGTTGCCGTCCGCAATCGGGGCAAGGCCAACAATCGCGGCTCGTGCCGGATCCTTCAGTGCCATCCGGGCGACCCCGGCCCCCATGAAGTAGGACAGGACATATTCCCCACTGGTCACCTTCTCCAGCATCGGGCCCGTGCCGTCGGGTCGGGTCATCGGCGCAAGCGTGTCGAGCCAGTCCCAGCCCTTGTCGCCGTGGAACTTAACAAAGGCGCTGTGGGCGTTGTAGCCATAGGGTGTGGTCGCGTCGTAACTCGTCAACATGCCTTTGAACTTTCCCGGAGCGGAGCGGACCAGTTCGACCAGTTCGCCCATCCCCGAGGGCACTTCCTCCTCGGGCAGCAGGGCCTTGTTCCACATTAGCATCATCGGATCGGCGGCAATGGTGTAGAGACCCGGATGCGGACGACTCCAATCCGGATAGACCTCGGCTTCGGGTGAGGCATAAGGCAGGATCTGATCCTTCTTCATCATGTCCACCCAGGTCGCGATATCGGTGGTCACGATCAGATCGGCCGACGGCTGACCGGAGCTTGTCTCTGCCTGGTAGCGCGCGCCGATCTCGCCGCTGTTCAGTTCGAGAAACTTCACCTGAACGCCAGGCAACAGTTCGCTGAAGATTTCAACCGCGCCCTCCCACTGGACCGGCTCCATATTGGTGTAGATCAGCACCGATCCCTCGGCACCCGCAGCTTGCAACAGCGCACCATAATCGGCGGGGTAGCCGTCGGGCACCGCCTGTGCGGTGCTGACCGTCGGACCACATGCCGCGATTGCGGCGGCAAACATCAGTCGTTTCATGGCTTTCTCCCTGAAGCTTCCGGCCCCCCCGCCGGCTTTTCCGTATCAGACCGTCCCGCGATGGATGGCACCGCTGGCCTCCAGCGTCGCACGCTCCGCCCCCTCGATGTGCAACATCGCGAGGATCTCGTCATTGTCCTGCCCGACCGCGGGCGCAGGGCGATAAAAACGCGCGGGCGTGCTGCTCAGCTGGTTGACGAAACCAAAATGCGTCATCTCGCCCATTTCCGGATCCGGCAGATCGACCACGACCTCGGTTTCCTGGAAATGTGGATCGTCCATGATGTGCGAGATGTCGTAGATCGGTGCCACCGTCACGTCGCGCGCCTCGAAGAAGGCCACTGCCTCCTTCTGGGTCATCGTCGCCATGAAATCGGCAACCCATCCCAGAATTTCGTCCTTGCGCTCGGCCCGCGCCGCCGCGGTGTTGTAGTTCGGGTCGGCGTTTAGATGTCCCTTGCCGATCGCTTCGAACACACGCTGAGGCATTGGCTCCATCGAGGCAGACAGGGTAACGTAATCGCCATCTTTCGTCCGGAACAATCCCCGGGGCACCGTGTATTGCGCCGAATTGCTGTCGCGCGGGCGCACCGCGCCGGACAGGACATAGTTCGCCGCCTGTGGTCCCTGACTTATGAAAAGCGGCGCGAACAAAGACTGGTCGACAACCTGTCCCTCCCCGCCAGAAACCTCCACATGTCGGAGCGCCGCGAGGGTGGAAACGGCAGCGCAATAGCCTGCCATCGTGTCAGCCAGCGGCCCAGGCGGCAGAACCGGCTCGCGGTCCGGGAAGCCGTTTGCGGCGGCAAAGCCGGTCATCCCTTCGGCCAGGGTACCGAAACCCGGCCGGTTGCGATAGGGTCCGGTCTGCCCCCAGCCCGAGATCCGCACAATCACCAGTCGCGGGTTGAGCGCATGCAAGACTTCTGGCGACAAGCCAATCTTCTCAAGCGTTCCCGGGCGAAAATTCTCGACCAAGACATCGGCCTCGGGCACCAACCGCTTCAGGACCTCGATCGCTCCGGGGCGGCGCAAGTCGAGACCGAAGCTTTTCTTGCTGCGCGAGAGGTTCTTCCAATGCGTCGAATAACCCGAGCGCAGCCAGTGGCGCAGGGTGTCTCCGGCTCGTGCCTCGATCTTGATGACCTCTGCCCCGAGATCGGCGAGCAGAAAAGTGGCTGTGTTGCCGGACACCAGCCGGCTCAGGTCAATAACGCGCACGCCAGTCAGGGGACCGGTTGCATCGGGGGTGAAGTCGCGCTTGTGGATCGCCGACTGGGGAGCAGCGTGGGTGAACGTCTTGGTCAGCATTGCAAGTTCCGGGACTGGGCCGCGCGAATGGCATCGGCTATGGCAAGAGTGGCGAGGGCGCGCATCAGGACGGGACGGTCGATCATCTTGCCCTCGAAGGCGAAAGCGCCGCGACCTTCGGCATTGGCGGTCTCGTTTGCGGCAATGATACCGCGGGCTTGTTCAACCTCGTCCGTGCTTGGGGAGAAGCCCTCGTTCAGGATCGGGATCTGGTCGGGGTGGATGGCGCTTGCGCCCACGAAGCCCATCCGGCGGCCGCGCGCCACCGCGGCACGCAAGCCCTCAAGATCGGTATAATCTGCCACGGTGCCGACATGGCCGAAGGGCGTTATCCCCGCGGCGCGGGCCGCGAAGACAATCATCTGCTTTGGCAGCGCAAGCACATCGACATCGGGAACTGCCCCGCAATCTGCTGCGAAATCCTCGGCCCCAAGACCGATCCCGAACAAACGGGGGTCCGAAGCAGCAATCTCGCAGGCCCGGTGCAGGGCTCTTGCGCTTTCGATGGCCGCAGTCAGTCCGATGCCTCCAGACGGGAGGCCACGTTCTGCCTCGAGTTCGCCGACCAGTCCGGAGATCAACCGGACGTGGTCGCCACTCTCTACCTTGGCGATTGCGATATAGGAGACGCCGGGGATCACCGCAGCCTCGATGTCGCGCACGGCCATACCGAGGGGCCAGTTGATTCGCACGCCGATCCCAGCCCCGCGCTGTCCGGCCGAACGCACGGCATCTGCCAGCGCATCGCGGGCTGCGGCCTTTGCGGAGACAGCCACCCCATCCTCCAGATCCAGCGTGATGGTGTCGGCACCGCGCAGATGCGCCTTTGCGAGGAAACGGTCGGAACTCAGCGGCACGGTCAGGGAAGATCGCCTCAGCATCGGGACTCGCATATCAGACAGTCCCCGCCTGCAGGACCGGTGTCACAGGTGCAGGTGATGCTCGAAAGACGGCCCCGACCCCATCGGGAATCCGCACCACGATAGCGTCGCCCTCGAGCCGTTGCTCGGTCTCGATCCGCAGATGGTTGCCGCCGAGGTCGAGACTGGCCTGCCAGCGCCCACCAACATAGGCTTGGCTGGTCACCCGCGCCGTCAGCCGGGTGCCCGGACCTTCGGCGTCGCTGAGCAGTTGGTTCGGCCGCAAGGCGAGCGTGGCGGGCTCCCCCGCAACCACTCGCGCGGTGGTCGGCAGACCGATCTTCTGGCCATCTGCAAGACCCAGGCGAAGCGACGTGCCCTGCCCTTCAGCAATGCCGGTCAGGAAGCTGGTCGTACCGATGAAATCAGCGACGAAGGCGCTGTTCGGGCTTTCGTAGATTTCCTGCGGCGTGCCGACCTGCGCGATCTCGCCGCGATCCATGACCACGATCCTGTCCGAAAGCGACAACGCCTCGACTTGATCGTGCGTGACATAGATCGTGGTCATTCGAAGTTTGTCGCGCAGTTCGGCCAGCCAGATCCGCGCCCGGTCACGTAACTTGGCGTCGAGATTTGACAGGGGTTCGTCCAGCAGCAGGATCTCGGGATTGTAGACCAGCGTCCGTGCCAGTGCCACGCGTTGCTGCTGGCCCCCGGACAATTCATGCGGGTAGCGCTTCGCATAGGCGCCCATCTCGACCAGATCAAGCGCTTCCGCGATCCGCCGACGCTGTTCGGTCTTGCGAATCCTGCGCAGGCTCAACGGAAAGGTGAGGTTCGCCTCCACCGTCATATGCGGCCAGAGCGCGTAGGACTGAAACACCAGCCCGCAACCCCGCGCCTCAGGCGGAAGAAAGACATTCCTGGCCCCGTCATAGAAGTCGCGTGAGCCGATCCGGATCCGGCCCTCGGACGGTCGGTCGAGTCCCGCAATGGCAGCCAGCGTCGTCGACTTGCCGCAACCCGACGGCCCGAGGAAGCTCACGAATTCCCCGTCACGGACATGCAGCGAGAAGTCCTTGAGCGCGGTGAAGGCGCCAAAGCGTTTCACCAGATGTTCGATGATCAACTCAGCCATAGATCTTCACTCCGAAGGCGGTGCGCGCCAGGGCGACACAACAGGCGATGAGGGTAATCTGGACGGTAGAAAGGGCCGCGACATAGCCAAGATGGCCCTGCGTCCAGAATTGCAAAAGCGTAGTGCCGATGACCTCGCTTCCTGGGGCATAGAGGAACACTGCGGTCGAGTATTCCTTGAAGAAATTGATGAACAGGAGCGCGAAGCAGGCGACGATGGCAGGGCGCAGCAGTGGCAGGATCACCCGGGTGACGGCACGCCACCAGCTTGCACCCTGCACCCGGGCGGCCTGGTCGAGCTCCGGGCCGATCTTCAAGAGCATCGGCGCGATCGCCCCATAGCCGACCGGAATCGCCGCCATGGTGAAGGCGATCATCAGGATCCAGACCGTGCTGCGCAAAGGCGCCAGCCCTGGGATCATCGCGACGGCGTAGAAAAAGCCGATCCCCGCGATCAGCCCCGGGATCGCCCGCGGCATCAGCGCGATATAGAGTAGCGGGCGCGCAAAGCGGAATTCGGAACGGTGCACGACGATCGCGATGCAGGTGATGAACACGGTGGCCAGCGCGCCGCCGACACCTGCGATGAACAGCGAATTCCAGATCGAGCGGGCATAGGACGGAAATTCGGCAAGTACCCGGAAATTCTGCAGAGTCAGCACATCGGCCAGCGGTGCCATCGGATGCAGGAATGTCACGAAGCCGCGCAGCACCAGAACCCCCAGCGGCAAGCCGACCGCCAACAGGACATAACCCGCGACCAAGATGAAGACCGGCCACCGGAAGGCACCAAGCGCAAAGGGCCGTGGTCGCACCGACTTGCCACCGATGGTCACATATTTGCGGGTCGAGCCGAGCACCCGGTTCTGCAGTGCGATCAGTCCGACGATGACGCAGATCAGCACTAGCGCCGCTGTCGCTGCCACTCCGTAATCGGGGATCGCGGCATTGCCGATCCGCTCGTAGAGGAAGGTTGAGAAGACTTTGACCCCTGACGGCGTGCCAAAGACCAGCGGGATCGACAGTATCTCGAGTGACGCGGTAAAGATCAAAATCGACGAGAAGAACAGTGCGGGCTTCATCAGGGGCAATGTCACCAGAAACAAGGTGCGCAGCCGCCCGGCCCCGGCGATGCGCGCCGCCTCCTCGAAGGTCGGATCGGTGGTTGCGGCGGCTGCCTGCCCGTAGATGAACGATACAGGCGCGAGTGAAATGCCCGCGACGAGACTCATCCCCCAGATCGTGTAGAGATCCCAGGGCTGCCCGCCGGTCGCCAGCGTCACCATCTGCGTCGCATAGCCCGAGGGGCCGTAGATGGTTGCCCAGGCAAAGGCGAGAATCAGCGATGAGACATAGAGCGGCCAGAGGAAGACCTCGCCCAGCAAACGCCGCAACGGCAGATCGGTGCGGCCGATCAGGATCGCGGCCAGGGTCCCTACGACCTGGGCAATGGCAGTGGCCAGGATTCCGAACAGCACCGTGTTCAATGCCATTTGCCAAAAGCCGGGATAGCTCGCCATCTTGCCGAAATTGGCGAAGGTCAAAGACCCTTCGTCGTAGAGCGGCTTATCGCTGAAGCCTTGAAGCAAAATCGGTGCCAGCGGGGCCGCTACCAGGATCACTGTCAACCCGGCGAGGCCATACTGGATCGGAACCTCGCCCACAGGCGGGCTGGCGGGCACGGTCCGGGCGGGCGGCGGCCCTGAGGTCTCTAGAACTGTCATAGGTCTGCTTTCGCTGTATCGGTCCGGGGTTGGCACGGCGGTCCGGCGGTCATGGAGCCAACGACTTGCGCAGGCGCTCTTCGAACGCGGTATAATCTGTCATCATCTGGCGGTCGTACCCGAGCATGATGATGTTCTGCTCGCCCACCTCCGCCACTACTGAACTGTAGGTGGCGCGCACGCCGTCGCCCGGTTCCACGCCCGGACGCGCGGGGGTCAGACCGCCCTTCCCGAAGCCGATCTGGCCCTCCTCGGACAGGATATAATCAAGCATCAGCTTTGCCGACGCCGGATGGCGCGACGCCTTGGGGATACCCACCCCGCGCATCATCATCGGTTGGCCGTCCTTGATATAGCTCCAGTCGATGAACTTGCCACGTCCGGCCTCATCGATCCGCGGCCAGACGGTGATCCCGGACATGAAGTAGGAGGCGACGTATTCGCCGCTCGTCACCTTCTCCATCTGCGGGCCGCCGGTACTTTCCATTCGGAGCGGCAGCGCCCCCAGCGCGTCGAGATACTGCCAACCCTTTTCTTCGCCGTGGTGCTTCACGAAGTAGTAGTGGGCGACGTAACCGAAGGGCGATGACAGCGGCGAATAGGTCGTGACCCGATTTGCCCAGCCACCCTTGTTCGTTTCAGCGACCTTCACGAAATCTGCAAAACTCGTGACTCGTTGATCCTCGGGCACGTTCAGAGCGCTCCAGGCGAATACCAGTGGATCAGCGGAGACGGTATAAAGACCCGGGAACGGCTTCGACCACTCCGGCCATGCCGCGGCTTCGGGCGAGGGGTAATCCATGATCTCGCCCCGCGCCTGCATGTCGAGCCAGCCTGGCTGGGATGCGGTGGCGATCAGATCTGCCCCGGCGACACCGGTCGAGCTTTCCGCCAGATAGCGTTCGATCGACTCGCGCGAGCCGACATCGAGGATGTCCACCGTGATCCCAGGATATTTCGCGCGGAAACCTTCCATCACGTGTTGCCAGTTTTTCTGGCCCATGTTGGTGTAGATCAGCAGGCTGCCCTCGGCCTGCGCCGCGGTGATGATCTCGGCATATTCCGCCGGATAGCCCGCGGGCACGTCCTGAGCCGAAGCCGCAGGTGCCAGAAGCCCCGACGCGATCAGCGCCAGCACCGTTCCCTTCGCATACATGTCAGTTCCTCCCCCACCTTCCGGACCAATGCCCGGCCTCCTCAAGTGGCTGGAGCGACTATCCCCTGACGCAATGGATGCGACAAATTCAAACGAAGCGTTGATTTATCGAGTGGCTTTATCAATTTTGGGGGTCGGGAGGAAAAACTATGAATTCCGGTACGCCTCAGGCGATCACCCTGCGCCAGCTTCGGGCTTTTCAGACGCTCGCGCGCGAAGGGTCCTTCACACGCGCGGCAGAAATGATGCTGATGACCCAGCCAGCGCTCACCGCCTGCATCCGCCAACTTGAGGATCATCTGGGAACGGCGTTGTTCGAGCGCACCACGCGACAAGTCAAAATCAATGCCTTGGGAGCAACTCTCCTGCCGAGGGTCGACAGGATGCTGTCAGAATTGAACGATGGGGTCGATGAACTCCGCAGAAAGAGCGGCCAGATCGCAAAAGCCATCGCGTTTGCGACTGTGCCATCGATCGCAAGTTCGATCATGCCGCAGACCTTGGCTGACTATGCCGCCGTCGCACCGGATGTCGGCATCAGCCTGACCGAGGACCATTCGGAAGGCGTGCGTCGCAAAGTCTCGGAAGGCGAGGTGGATTTCGGACTCTCGGGTATATCTACCGAAGTCTTCCCGGACGTCGATGCACGACCAATCTTCTACGATGAAGTCGGCCTCTTCTGCCATGTCGAGCACCGTTTTGCGGCCCTCGAGCGCAGTCTGCATTGGGCGGATCTGGCCGGTGAGAAAATCTTCAACATGGGGTATCAAACTCAGATCCAGCAGATCCTGGATGTGGTTCCGGAATTGTCGATAACCTTGTCGCAGACAGCATATAAGGTCCGCAACACGCTCACAACCTTGAGCATGATCCGCAGTCAAAGTGGAATTGCAGCCTTGCCGAAGCTGTCAATTCCGGCCAGTGCGCTTACTGATGTAGTTTATATACCTCTGAGTCAGCCAACGCTGCAGCGTGAAATTTTTCTCTGCACCAAGAAGGGGAAGAAGACTTCTGTCGCTGCAGCGAGATTGATCAGGCGTATAGTCGCAAATGCTGCGTGTTCGGGTGCTATCCTATTCAGCGTCCGCCCCGAGGAATGCGCCACTGAGTCGAGAGCACATCGGATCTGACCGCGCTCACTGTTCTGGATTCAGTCGCCAACGGGCTCGAATTGGCCGGCAAAAGCGCGCCGCAGATACGAGCCTGCGACGAGCCTTCAGCAGGCCGCAGTGTAGGTCTGCCCGGTCTGCGTATTGCGATAGCTGCACATCCTGGTCGTAGGCTGGTTGGCTCCGACCTGTGCGCCGACCGCAGCGCCCGCCAGCGTCGCCGCCGTTCTGCCACTGCCCGAACCGACCTGATTGCCGACGGCCGCGCCCACCAGGGCCCCGGATGCCGCATTGACGCCCTGGTTGTCCGAACAACCGGACAAGCCACCCAGGCTTGCGAGCATGAGGGCCGCGGCCCCTGCCAGTTTCATCATGATTTCGTCTCCTGTCGTGAGGAAGGCCAAGAACGAATTGGATTGCAGGCAAGCTGATCATCTAACCCTGCACGCAGGGCTTCGGGTTGGGCCGTGAAGCCTAATGTCTCAACCTTCAATCCCGCCGGCAAGTTCCTTGCGCATCGCAACCATTTTGCAATCGGCAACAAGGCTGATCGCCCAACTCGTCAGGGTCGCCGTAGCGATCGGGGTGTCGAATTGAGCTTGCGAGCGACACGGATCGCCAAGCATTCCTTGGTGAACTCGTCGATCAGATTGAGTATGCGAGGACCGGGACTACAGCCTTCCAAAGCCGCCTCTTCCGTTGCGCTTGGCGAAGCCAACGGCTTCGATGACTGGATTCGAGAGTTCCACGGGCAGCGCAGAGATCGAACGCAGACCCGCCGAGGTATTGCCAATTGGGAGCGCGTCGCCAACCGTGTGGACGTTTCATTCTGGCAAGACGACAGTAGTATTCATCCCAAAACCGAAGTTGGGAGATTCCGCAATGACGATCACGGGCAAGCAACTGTTCACGACATTGGACCCAGATGGAACCCTCACGGTGGCGGTCGAAGAAGTGACCGTCCCGGATCCGACCGGCAACCAGGTTCTCGTGAAAATGGAAGCCGCGCCTATAAACCCGTCGGACCTCGCCATCCTGGTCGGTGCGGCGGATCTGGAGACGGCCAGCTACTCGCCCGGTAAATTCGTTGCCACAGTGCCCGAGCCATTCAACGCGGGCTCGAAAGCGCGCCATGGTCTCAAGCTGCCTGCCGGGAATGAAGGTGCCGGTACGGTGGTCGCAGTTGGCGACAGTGACATGGCCAGATCGCTGCTGGGCCAGCGCGTCTCCTGTGTCCCGGGCAATGCTTATAGCGAATATTGCATTGCCGACGCCGCGATGTGCCTGCCGTTGGGCGATCATTCGGCCGAGGATGGCGCGAGCGCCTTCATCAATCCCATGACCGCGCTGGGGTTCGTCGAGAATGCCAGGATGGACAGTCAGAACGCGATCCTGCACACGGTCGGGGCATCCAACCTGGGCCAGATGCTGACCCGCATTTGCAAGGAAGATGGCATCGGTCTGGTCAATATCGTCCGCAAGGACAGCCAGGTTGATTTGCTGAGAAGCCTCGGCTCCACCCATGTCGTCAACTCTTCGAATGATGATTTCATGCGCCAATTGAGTGCCGCGATCGAAGACACCGGCGCATTCTATGGCTTCGACCCGGTCGGTGGCGGCCAAGGCGTCGACAATGCCTTCAAGGCCATGGAGCAGGTCGCGGTCAGCAGAATGACGGAATATTCGCGCTATGGCTCGAACCAGCCGAAGCGCATGTTCATCTACGGGCGACTGGACATGGCCCCGACGATCTTGTCACCAAGCTACGGCTTTGGCTGGACCCTTGCGGGTTGGCTGCTGTTCCCCTTTCTCCAGACGGCCGGAGCGGAAACCGTCAGTCGGATGCGGGAGCGCGTGCGCGAGAGCCTCACCACCACCTTCGCCAGCCATTACAAAAAGCGCGTCAATCTTGACGAGATGCTGACCAAGCAGGCCGTGACCGATTACAGGGTCATGAGGACAGGTGAGAAATATCTGGTTACTCCTTGGTCGTGATGGTGGTGCACGGAAGTGATCGGTTCGTGTCAAGGCTGCGATAGGCAAGAACGGCTGCTTCGGTGAATGCTGCCGTGCAGCAAGGTTAAAGACTGAGTGGCGGGAATGAGCCGGCCGGCAATCTTTGCGTCGGCCGGTGTGTTGTGAACCGCGCTGGGTTTGCCGGAGGCTGATTATGGTTAGTTACGCGGCCATGGGTTCAGTTTCCAGAGCTGCGTAGAAGTTGGCCTCGGCTTCTGCTGGCGGGAAGTTCCCGATGGGCTCGAG